>BNJS01000491.1_pt1 | contig 190648 bp, 284 predicted proteins | sample 8540461 | NCBI WGS metagenome assembly BNJS01 (sample SAMD00202454, study PRJDB9452) | human saliva metagenome | isolation source: human saliva | place: Japan
TGGAGTGAGCCTGTAAACTGATCGTATAACCAGAAGTCGCGAATCATAATCCCTTGAATTACCAGAAATGCCGAACTTCCATAATAACTCCAGACATAAATACAATCATCTTACGAATATCCTTTACACCATTTTCATCATCATTTCACCCCAACATTCCATTACGACATACCCTCAACGTTCAACCACACCACCCTTCATTACATATTCAAAACTCTTCGCAAACAGTGTCTTTGCTATTAACCACAAACGGGCCCCGACCTTCATGACACCAACATTCTCATCGCTGGTTTCATTCTGTGCAGCCGCGCCGCCGAACTGACAGCCTCTGCGTGTCTGAACTTTGCTCAATGGTGTCAGACATCTTCCTTTATCTCATTCGCTCTTTCTCAGCATCTGCAACCATCAATCACTGTTCATCCATCGAACATTCCTTCCGGAACAGATCTGCAATCACAACTCCACCACTGCTCCCATCCCACTAGCTTTGTGTCCCGTTTTCCTTCCGAATTTATTTCAATAATCTCACTTTCTCTTGCAGAACGTCATAAATATTTGTTTGGTAATATAAATGAATCTCCTTTAGTTTCAAATATTCTGTGAAAGTCCCATATCTAAATTGATTTATAACTCCGGCATTAGTCGCTATTTGCATTTCAATCTGCTGAATATCTACAGGTTTCGTTCTTCAGGACCTCCGATCATTTTGTTGCGAAATTTAATCGTTATTTCAAACTACCGCCGCAGCAACAGTTGTTGTCTACTCATTCATTAGCAACACAGCCAGTCCTTCCGAGTTTCTTGTTCAGTCCAGCTTCGATCATCACCCTCTCGTTAATCCAATCCCCACCTCCACTCATATCAGCCATTGTAGCAGTGAACTGCTCCATTTTCCTTAACACCCTTTCTCATCCCAGAGGCCACCAACGTTCCCTTAGATGGTGACACCACGACAGCACTGCCGATTCCACACAACAGGTTTATTTCCACAGCATTTCACCACTAACTGCCACTTTCACTCCTGACCTCCGGGGCTCAGATTGGCTCATAAACCTTGCTCATCGTATCCAGATTGCGCAGCATCCTGCACCTGTTTCACTATCCTGTACCCATAACCATTAATCTCTCCGTAGATATACGCATTCCACACCCGAAGAGTTTCACCCTGTTCATCTTCCATTTTACTACGCCATCTTCATTTTTGTCGGCACACAGCCCTTCATCTACTGAAACAAAACCTCTCAACCCCTTATCTCGTGGAACACTCACCTTTTCCAGTCCTCCTGACTGTCATACAGTGGCCTGTCATCTCTCAGCCCACACCTGGCCCATCAAGACAAACGGTCCAGTTCTCATCTCAGTTTCTCTCCGTGCACCGCGAACACCCTGAACCTGACACCCAACAACTCACATCCGTCCTCCACCATCCACCACACTCCATACTTTAACTGCTCATCACCTGAACAAAATCACCATCTCTCCAAAACTCCATCAGCCAGAACAACCGTCATTCTCATCCAACATGGCCTGACACCCTTGATGCTGGTGCACCATCATCTGAATTCATTCAACGTTCTTTAACATCTAACTTTGAGTAATGCCGTCTCCAAATATAGAAATAAATTCCACAGTCTATCCCCATTTTAATCAGATTTCGCGAATACCTTGTAACCCGTCAAACGAATCGTTCCTGATTAGAGTCTTCATATTTCCATCTACCGTCTTGCAACAAAATCAATCACAGTTGCCCATGACGGAACATCCTCGATAAGCCTGAATTAGCATCATAGGTCTCCACAATATCCCTTTAATCAACCCTGATGAATAAGATCGACGATCCCATTGCGGTCACAAAGTTCATCTGAGACAGCACATGATCTCTCTTGTCATATCCAAAGCCTGTTCCCCTCACCATAATTGTCTCCAAACGCCCATATAATTACACCAACGTCACAAAATCCAACACCCCCACTGTGGGTCCCTCTGATGATGTGCATCTCGACACGATTTCGCTGCCAGCACGATCCCACCACGGTCGAGACGATGTCAGCAGCGCCTCAATTGGTATTATGATACGAATCCTTTATTATCTATAAAGTTTAAACATAAAGCCCTTGGGGTCAGACTTTGTTTAATTAAAATTACCTTAACAGCTTAATTTTTTCTGTTGCCTCCGATTTCTTCTTCTTCATCATTTCGGTAACGTTCCTTCCCGAGCACCAGCACGCGCATTGTCTTAACCCAACGCACACGTCCAAAGATCACGCCTCGCCAATCCCGATCCTCCGTCACGACATCCCCCTCCACAGCAGACACTGTCCCGAGAGGCTAATCATTCATATTGCCAACAAAAATCAACATAAATCATAACCAATATTATACCTTTTTGTACCTTATCTTTAAATTAGTTCGCGGCCACTTAACCGAGCGTCCTGCAAGAACGCGAGTCGGCCGAGCCTGTCCATCGTGATCACATCATAATTCTGCCATCTCGATTCAATCCCATTTCAGGTTCAGAACCTTAAAATCAATACCTCAGTTTTTCACCTATGAACATAAGACTAACATAAGTGAATTACTGTAATGAATCGGAGCTGACAACAAATGCAACCATACTGGTCATCTTCAAACTTTGCCTGATGGACCCTCCACACACCTTGCAAAATACAGTCCATTCTCACCTCCACACAGTAACACACTGTGTCAATTTTGAACTATTTTAATCTCGGATTACAACACTCAGGCATACTACAAAACATGACCACTACTTCGTAATCGTGCATCCTCATTCAGCAAAACCACCTGCCTCACTGCGCCCATGATTCTCAGGAGTGATTCCCCGCAACATTTACTATCAACGATTGCCCATCTCAGCAAAATCAATCATTAACGCACACAACCACAACATCAGCACAGTTCCAACACCAATATTTTCATTGCTCGCTCAGGATTTTTAAGAGTTCAACTGGTTACTGAGATTCAGTCTCGTTTTCTCAGGGCCTTACACCCTTTATAACACTGGATTTCAATCATTATTACCTCGATACAGTGTGCCACAGGAGTTGCCTTGCGTATTTCAGGTTATCATGAGTATCCATTGTATGTCACTTTCCATCGTCGACCTTTTCCTTTAACTCGAATCATATCAATAGCTTCTTTTAGTTCCCATCTGTCATGTCAATGTTCTATTTGCATTGTTTGTCAATAATCAATATTTCACTGCTCCAGTTGATAAAAATTCAATATTTTTATCCAAAACAAATTCATATACAACAACCTGACAAAAGAGTACCATTGTATATAATCATTCTGGATAAAGGCCATTTAGACTTTTAAAACTTTGGAGGCTGAAGGTGATGAAAATATGCTGAAGGTACATTGATGTGCAAAATGACTTGCTGATTTGCACGTATCGTGAACCAAAGAAGCCAATAGCATGCATCCTGATCTGTTTAAAGTGAAAAATTAAAACCCTGATGGAGGAAACGATTTGGTACAATGGATACTCATGATGATAACTACAAATACGCAAGAGGGCAGGAAAACTCCAAAAGCTACTGTATCTAGGGTAGTAAATGGCTGGGAAATCCGAGAAGGCATTTTATAAAGAAAATCACTCGAAAAGCAGGATTTGGACCTAGTAACTGCATAGCTGAATATTTATCTGGGCAAACGAAAAGAAGCAAAGTAGCATGGTATTGAAATTTGCTGGAATTTCGCACTGATGGCCTGTGTGTAGTTGTTGTGCGTCAATGTCGACGAGGATTTACCCAGAAAGCAAACTAATCGTTGGATGTAGCGCAGTGGAGTCACTCCACAAAGTCATGGAATACAGCATTAGAAACAATGAAATGTGTCAAATTGAGATTTTATATAAGGATACACGATTATGCTAGTAGTCGTGGCTTTTATTGTAAATATGCCTAAAATATGGTATCATAATCGAGAATTAAAATAGATCATTATTTTCAATTGTGATATTTACTGCATGGAGGTGAGATAATGGACTGTATGCACGTGAATGGAGAAATTCGCATCAACAAAGTTTTCTGAGGAAGATGATGATATAGTTGCATTTGGTTCGATTTTATCCTCTTAAGTTCTAGATTCATTTTTAGTAATTCCTACATATATATTGAATCTTGTAATTTACTAGGTAAGGGAAACCTCTGAAGTAATAGTGTAGATATTTTAAAAATTTGCTGAACTGCAAAAAGAAACGACTGAGTGAATCAGGTTATAGAATTGGCATATTAATTGTAATGACTCACGGTGGACAAAACTAAGTTACATTTACATTTCTACGTTCTTGGTAGGACGTAGTTTAAATTGGGCCACCAGGCTAAAATTTAAAATATTATATATATAGTAAATTATTAATTATACAAAATATTGTGGAATTTACTTGAATTTATATTGATTTTGTTGTATAATATGAATGATTATTTCAAGACAGTATGTCTTAGTATAAGAGAGAGAGATTACTGCGAAGAGACTGCGAGCTTGAGCGAAAACGAATCCCTTGGATAATGCGTTGAAAAAGACGTAAAAGACATGTGCACAAAAGTTGAGTGCTTTGCTCAGAATATAGAAAAGAGAACACTACGAAAAGCCAAGTGTAAAGAGAGAGAAAGATCAGGAGGCGGCAAGAAGAAAAGTTGATTCTAAGCTGTTTAAAATTTAGTCTTTTGGAATTAAACTAAAGTCCTTTTATTTTAAGGGCTTTTTATGTTTTTAAAACTTATAGACACAGTTCATATTAAGCATTACTTAGTAAGGAAACGCGCTAACACGTCAGTCTCGACTCTGTAGTGGAGAGAGAGATCCTCATACTCTTTGCTTTTAGTAAAATGTAAATGTATCGAAGATATACATGTAGAAATATTAGAAAGTATTGATTTTTATATAAACATTTGATATATAATTATATAAACCTGTTTAAGGGAGGTATTAAGGACAAAAAGAGAACAAGAACTTTTAGATATAATAAAAGAAAAATCCATGAGGATATGTCTCAAAATGAATCTTGGCTGGACTTACTTAATATTAAAGAGATCATCACCAGTCGCAGTCTGCAGATATCAAATTTGATTAAAAAGGGAGGGTTTAGTAGGCAGAGCCTATGTTATAAAATTCAAACTTATCGTAGGACGTTTGCATCATAGGTGGCTGTACATCGACTTTTATTGCAAAAGTTTTGATAAATTAGCAGGAAAGACTCTAATCCAGGAACTTTAGAGTATCTCGTTTCAAGGCTGCAGCATATTGCTGGAAAATCTAGTTAAAATGGGAATAGATAATAAATTTATTTCTGTATTTGGAGATGACATTTACTCAAAAGAAGTTAAAGATTATTGTGTTGAACATACTGGAGCAGATTATCCAAATAGTAAATTTTTAACTAACAAAGGAATGTCAAACTCATATTTCTAGCATTAGATGAAATAAATGATTTATTTACAGCTATCATCAATGGAAAGTTTTAGAAAGTAAAACAAATATTGATTTTATTGTCATTATTGACTTGATTAAAAGTTATAGTAACAGGCTGTAATGGATACAAATTTAAGAGAGGACGTTCTTTGAATTTATTTGTAAGCAACTACTGTCCACTCAAAGATAATTGTTGATCAGTGCCTCAAGAGCTTTTAAAAATTAAGAAACTACTAAGATACATTTATCTGCATTAAACCAAATATCATACGAAGCTGAAGAATTAGTTAGAAGTAATTTTATAATAATCAAGAAGATTTAGAAAACTGTTAAAATATCTTTTAGATAAGGGAGTTAAGAAAGCTTTTTATTTCAATGGGTGATGAAGGTATTTGTATATGCTTAGGACATGAAAATGGCATAGTATAGAAGATGAACTAAGAATTGAAAACCTCCAGGTTGTGGAGATGCAGCTAAGGAGTGAGGAAGGCTGAATCTACGGAGAAGTTAATGGTTATGAAATTTTAGAATGCAAACTTGGAAATGTTGCAGATATACTAACTGGCAACGTATGGATACAGTAAGCAAAAGACATAAGGATTCATATTGAATTTTGAGCAGTCAGGAAAATGGAAAGTATTTAAACAGTTAGTAAGACAGTAAAAATGCTATTAAGGAAAATAAACTCCGTTAGGAAGCTTTTAGAATCAATAATTATATCGATGCATTAGCATCCCAAAACGATGCTGAAACAGCGTAGAAGTTGAAAAGTTGTTAGAGAAAATGGAGCAATTCCTGCTACAATAGCTATTATAAATGGAGAAATTAAAGTTGGATTAACAAAAGAAGAAATTGAAGTAATCGGAAAAGCTGGACTTAGTGTAACAAAAACTTCAAGAAGAGATTTTAGCTTTATGTTATGTTAATAAATTAAATGGAGCAACAACTGTTGCTGAACAATGATTTCGTGCAGAAATGGCAGGAGTTAAAAGTTTTCGCAACAGGTGGAATCGGAGGAGTTCACGGAGGAGCAGAAACTACTATGGATATTTCAGCAGACCTTGAAGAATTAGGAAATACAAATGTAGCTGTTATTTGTGCAGGTTGTAAATCAATTTTAGATATGGGACTTACTTTTAGAATATTTTGGAAACTAAGGAGTTCCTGTTTATGGATACCAAAACAAATATATTACCAGCATCTCTACTACAAGAGAAAAGTGATTTTAAAAGTTAGTAAAAATAAATTCAGAGAAGAAATTGCTAAAGAGTTTTAAAAAGCTAAAATGGGATTTAGAACTTAATGGTGGAGTTGTAATTGCAAAACTCCTATTCCGGAAGAATATTCAATGGATAGACAATTAATTGATAAGACAATTTTAGATGCTTTGAAAGAAGCAGATGAAAATGGAATAAAAGGAAAAGATACAACACCCATTCTTACTTGACAAAGTTCAAAAACTTACACAAGGAAAGAGCTTGAAGCTAATATCAGATTAGTATTCAACAACGCAAAAACTTGCAAAGTAAAATAGCAATAGAATATTCAGTATTATCATAAAAAGTCGGGGAAACCCGACTTTTTATGAATTTATGCCTTAAAAATTTACTATTTTGAAAAAGTTTTTTAGTATGATATAATAAAAAGTGAAATTATGATTTAGTATTGAAATATCATAATAAAATGTTGAAATTAGGAGTAAAGTGATGATAGTAAGTATAAAAAGAATATTCATAAAATAATTATATTATTTATATCTGGAATTATTGTCTGGAAGTTTCAGCATTTTTTCCTATGGTATTAATTCAAAAAGTTATAGATTCTTTGACTACTGGTTATAGAGTCGAGTTTTTAAATATATTATATTGTATTCACTTATATATGTTTTAGTTGATTTATTTAAGATAATTCTTATAAATTTTGGGTCAAAGTTTGAATTGAATCTAAATAGAGATATAAAAAAGATGAAATTATTAAAAAGTATTCTCAATACAAAAATTGATTTACTTGAAAAATTGGGGAAGTAATGTTTTTAATTCTATAATTGATGATTTAAAATCACTTGATGATAAAATTATTCCTTTAGTTTTTGGATTAGGGTTTCTCAATATCAAGTTTTATTATAGGTGCAAATTATAATAATAAAAATATGATTATATTATGTTAATATCAATGTTGCTTATTTCTTCTATATCAACGATTCTTATTCAAAAATTTTAAATAGTTCGGAAAATTGCTTCCGAAAAGGAGTCAAATTCAGAGATTAAATGTTATAAATAAATTATTTGATATTATCGTTGGTGCAAGAGATATAAAATTATTTAATAAAGAAAAAAATTTTTAGTAAAGGATTTTACTTCTGAAAAATAGCAAATTAAATAAATTGGATAAAAATTGTAAATATAAAAATATTTCTCAAACACTTGTAAGATTGTTGTTTTAATCTAATTATGGCTATTTTGATTCTTATCGGAGGAATTCGTGTCAGTCAAAAATAATTTGTCCATTGGTGCGTTGATTGCAATAATTTTATATGCATCTATGATTACTGACCCGATATTTAATATAATAGAAAATCAAAAAGAAATTTCAGCATTTAAAAAAACTCTGTGAAGAGAATAGACAATACTTTTGAAATGCTTGAAAGAGAAAAATATTAATTTACAGAAAAACTTTTAATGTTATTGAATTTAAAGATGTATCATTGAACTATGGTGATAATCAAATTTTAAGTGAATTTAATTTTATTATTAATAAAAATGATAAAGTTAAGATTAATGGAAGAACTGGTTCTGGAAAAATCATCATTAGCAAAAATTGATTACAAATTTGTATAAGCCTACTTCAGGAAATATCTTAATTGATGGAAAGAAAAATAAAACAATATCTTTATCGGCAGTTTTTCAAGAAAATAAATTATTTAATATGTCAATCATAGATAATATTACTTTCAAATCGAATATTGAAAAAGAAAAATTGAAACAAATAATAAAGATATGTAGATTAGAAGAAGTTATTGAAAAATATTCAGATAATAGCATCGGATTTGATAGTAGCACCTTATCAGGTGGAGAAAAACAAGATTACTTTTTAGCCAGAGCATTGTATAAGGATTGTGAATTATATATTTTTGATGAAATAAGTACAGGGCTTGATGAATCTCTTTTTATGAAATATTTGACGATATTATGAAATTTTTGCAGTCAAAAAACAATAATAGTTATAGACCATAAATATATAGATGAAAAATACTTTACGAAAAGTATTTTTATATAATTTTGTTTTAGGAGGTTATTATAGCATCAAGTAAAGAATATTTAGAATATATTTTAGAACAGTTATCTGGAATTGGAAGATATAAAAATATAGGGCGATGATGGGAGAATATATTATCTATTATAAAGAAAAAAGTTATAGGTGGAATATACGATGACAGATTTTTAGTAAAAGCTACAAAGAAAGCTATTGACTATGTTTCTGAAGTACAATTTCAATTTCCTTACGAGGGAGCAAAAAGAAATGCTATTAGTTGACGATGTAGAAGATAAAAATGTACCTAAAAGGCTTATTTGATACAATGTATGATGAATTACCTTTCCCAAAAAGTTAATAAGAAAAATAAAAAAATATAATTTCTGTATGTATCTACGATACATTTTACTTTTGCTAAAGCAAAAGTATGAGATCTCCTCAGTCGATTGTACTCAAAATCAAAGATTTGAACAATCTTTGCGTCAGACCTACTTTTGCTTGTAAACAAGCAAAGTTAGGGCTAGATTCGCGTTGGTCGAGATGACGTATAAAGGAAGTACCTTTGTTTAAGAGCTAGACGTTAAAAGCAAAATAAACTTCGAAAACAATTTAAAAAGAGATATATATATAAAACAAAATAATTCACGTCATAGAAACTTTGCAAAGAAAAAGCTCCCAACACGTCATCTTGAGCGTAGTCGAAAGATCTCAACTATTGCTTGTTTACAAGCAATAGTATTTCTGAAAGAAATAAATAATAAAATGATGTATCTATAATAGATTCAGAGCAAAAGACAAAAGTATAATTTTTGTCTTTGCTTTTTTATATTTTTATTTTTTTCTATAGTCAAATTATTATACTACTTTTCCCTTTTTCTCCACTAAAAAGTGCCAATGATTGCTCATCGACACCTTTTGTCATCAGTCTGAATAGATAGCATTTCGCTATCCATTATTTTTTATATTTCTTTTTAGTTAAAGTTTATTTGCTTTTGTTTAATTTTTTGCTTGTGCTGCTGCAAGTCTATGCGATTGGCACTCTGAAAGGAGAACATGATACATAGTCAATTCCTACAGAATTTAAGAATTCAATTGTATCAGGATCGCCACCGTGTTCACCACAAATTCCTACATGAAGATGAGGGTTAGTTTCTCTTCCAAGTTTGAAAGACATTTTAATTAATTTACCAACACCTTTTTGATCCAATTTTGCAAATGGATTAAAGTCGAATATTTTTGTTTTCATATTCGTTTAAGAATTTTTCCAGCATCATCTCTTGAAAAACCGAATGTCATTTGTAGTTAAGTCATTTGTACCATAACTAAAGAATTCAGCTTCTGTTGCGATTTCATCAGCAAGTAGGGCAGCTCTAGGAATTTCAATCATTGTTCCAATTTTTGTACTTAATGTTTTCATTCAATTCTTTTAAAGTCATTTCGATTTCTTCAACGATTTCTCTTTTAACATATTTTAATTCTTCAATTTCTCCAACTAATGGAATCATTATTTCAGGAGTAATTGAGATGTTTAAAGTCTTTTGTGCTTTTTATTGCAGCATTTATTATAGCTTTTGCTTGCATTCTATATATTTCAGGATAAGTAACTGCAAGACGGCAACCTCTGTGTCCAAGCATTGGGTTTTACTTCTTCCAAATCTACGATAACTTCTCTAGATGACTTTCTTCGATTTTCATTTCTTTTTGCCAAGTTTTAATATCTTCGTCTTCATAAGGTAAGAATTCATGTAGAGGTGGATCAAGTAATCTAATTGTTACTGATTTTTCTTTTAATACAGAGTAGATATCATAAAAATCTTTTTCTTGCATTGGTCTGATTTTTTCTAATGCTTCAACTCTTTGTTCAATATTTTCTGAAAGAATCATTTGTCTTACAACAGGGATTCTGTCTTTGTCAAAGAACATGTGTTCAGTTCTACAAAGTCCAATTCCTTCAGCACCAAATTCTACAGCTTGTTTTTGCATCTCTAGGGTTACTCAGCATTTGCTCTAACTCCTAAATCTTTTTATTTCATTTACCCAATCCAAGGAATATTTTTAAAGTTTCCAGTTAATTGTGGATTTAATTTTTTCGATTTCACCTTTATAGATAATTCCAGTTGTTCCGTCAAGTGAAATTATTTCACCCTTCTTTGATTACTTCGTTTTTGAGTTTTTATAACTTTTCAGCTTCGTCAACTTTTATTTCACTAGCTCCTGCGATGACAACATTTACCTCATACCTCTTGCAACTACGGCTGCGTGAGAAGTCATACCACCTCTAGCTGTTAAAATACCTTCAGCTTCAATCATTCCTTCGATATCTTCTGGAGAAGTTTCTTGACGAACTAAGATTACTTTTTTCTCCTGCTTTTACTGCATCAACTATATCTTTTGAGTGAAATAAACTTTTCCACTTGCAGCTCCCGGAGAAGCAGCTAAACCTTTTGAAAGGATAGAGTCTTTTTCATCATTTCAGCGTTGAAGATAGGGTGAAGAAGTTGATCTAAACTCTTTGGTTCAACTCTTAAAATAGCTTCTTCTTTTGAAATTAATCCTTCATTAACTCAAATCTACTGCTACATTGATTGCAGCATCTGTAGTTCTTTTTCCATTTCTTGTTTGTAATAAGAATAATTTACCTTTTTCAATAGTAAATTCAAGGTCTTGCATATCTTTATAATGATTTTTCTAAAACTTTTGCGATTCTTAAAAATTCATCATAAACTTCTGGCATAATTTCTCTTAGTTTTTCAATTGATTCTGGAGTTCTAATACCTGCAACAACGTCTTCACCTTGAGCATTCATTAAAAATTCTCCGAATAATTTGTTTTCTCCTGTACTTGAGTTACGAGAGCTACACCAGTACCACTTGTATTACCCATATTACCAAATACCATTGCTTTGAACGTTTACAGCAGTTCCTAGTGAATCATCAATACCATTTAATTTTCTATAAACGATAGCTCTGGGTTCATCCAAGATTTAAAAACTGCTTTAATAGCTATGATTAATTGTTCTATTGGATCTTGTGGGAATTCTTTTTCCAGTTTCTTGTTTAAAAATTTGTTTTGAATTTTTCAACTAAAAGTTTTTAAATCTTCAGCTGTTAGTTCAGTATCTAATTTTAGATTTTTTCTTCTTTAATTCTGTCAAGTTCATTTTCAAAAATAAACTTTTGGAATTTCCATAGCAACGTCACTGAACATTTGAATAAATCTTCTGTAACTGTCAAATGCAAATCTTTCGTTACTTGTTGAATTTGCAAGACCAATTACTGATTTATCGTTAAGACCTAAGTTAAGAATAGTATCCATCATACCAGGCATTGATACGACAGCACTCACTTCTTACAGAAAATAATAGAGGATTTTCTGTACTTGAAAAACTTTTTATTTAGCTTTATTTTTCACAGTCTATAAGTGAGTTTTAATTTCCTCAATTAGACTTTCAGAAATTTTTTCTCCATTTGTGTAAAAATTATTACAAGCTTCTGTAGTAATAGTAAAACCAAAAGGAACATTTAGTCCAATGTTAGTCATTTCAGCAAGATTGGCACCTTTACCTCCCAATAAAGATCGTATGTCTTTTATTGCCTTTCATCAAAATTGTAAAACAAAATTTGCTCATTTTTCCTCCAATTACTTATTAATTTTTAATAGATGTTTTTAAAATTATATCAGCTGTTTCTTCAATAGCTTTTGCTGATACATCTATTATAGGACAGCTTTATTTTTTTCATTATTCAGCTAGAATATTCAAGTTCTTCAAGTATTCTATTTGAATTTGAATAAATACTATTATCAGGGAGACCTAAAGATTTTAGTCTTTCCTTTCTTATGCTTTCTAACTTTTCTGGAGTGTTTGTTAAGCCTATTATTTTTTTAGGCGAAACTTTGAATAGTTCATCTGGAACCGGTGTTTCCGGTACTAGTGGAATATTCGCAACTCTGATATTTTTATTTGCAAGATACATCGATAGTGGAGTTTTAGATGTACGAGAAATTCCGATTATTACAAGATCTGCAATTAAAACTCCTCTTGGATCTTTTCCATCATCATAACGAACTGCAAATTCGATAGAGTCAATTCTTTTAAAATATTCTTCGTTTAATTTTCTCAAAGCTCCTGGTGTGTTTCCTGGAACTACATTGCTCACTCTTTGAATTGCTAAAATAGATGCAGAAAGTAAATCAACATTGTTCATGCTGTGAAGTTCTGAAAACTTTTTAACATAGTCCAATAGTGGAGCGTCAACTAAGGAATAAAATAAAAATTGAATTCTCAGTATCTTTACATTTGTTTAGTATCTCTGAAAGATCAGAAAAATTCTCTTATATGAGAAAAATCTTTTCGAAAGTGTACTCAATGTTATTAAACTGAGCTAATGCGGCACGTAAGTTGTTCCGCTGTTTCTCCAGTAGAGTCAGAAATTAAAAATGTTAAGCATTTATCTTCCTCCTTACTAAATATATTATAAACTTTTATACTAGGAAATACAAGTTTTTAATGATTTTACTTTTAAAATTAAATATGATAAAATTAGAAGATAATATCAATAGTTTATTCTGTTGATATGGCAGTATAATTAAATAAAAATGATTATAATACTTGAATTTATGGTATATAATAAGGTAATAATTATATATTTTCACAAGCATGGAGGTGTATTTTTTGATAAAAGTTAGCATAATTCAAGAAAAAATATATAAAAAAATAAGTATATTTTTGGGTAGCATTATTCATATCAATTTATTTATTAGGGGTTATTATATTTTCTTTCATCGCATTGCCTAATACGAAGATAAATGGTAATGATGTTAGTTATGTAATGATAGATGATGTTTTTAATAAAGATTGGACTGATGTTTCAATTAAGTTAAATCGTGTTGACGGAAAAAGTGATTTCTTTAAACCTGAAAAATAAATTATAAGGAAGAATATGTTGCAGACATTCTACAAAATCAATTTACTTGGCCTTTAGCGTTTTTTTACAAGTCGAGATTTTTAAATTGGAAGTTAATATAAGTTATGATGATGAAAAATTTGAAGAATTTTTTTAAAGAATACTTTAATTCTAAAAGGTTTAAAACATCCGGAAGATGCAAAGATTATATTCAAAGATGGAAAGTATGAAATTCAAAGTGAAATTTTTAGGAACTTATACAACAAAAGAAAAGTTGAAAGAAGCAATTCTAATTGCATTGTCTGAAAGAAAAGAAAGTATTGATATGAGTACAATTTTCAGAACAACCGAAATTGAAAAAAGATGATAAATCTTTACAAGATGCTCTTTTCAAAATACGAAAAATTTCTCAATTAAAATATGAGATTAATATTGGTTCAAACAAAGAAGTTCTAGATGGCGAAATTCTAGCAAATATATTTACATTTGTAGATGGGGAATTAAAGCCAGATGAACAAAAAAAGCTAGAGATTATATAAGAAGACTTGCCATTAAATATGATACTTTTTGGAATGGATAGAAAATTTCAAAACAACTGGAAAAGGTGAAATTGTCGTTTCTGGTAAAGAAGGAATTTATGGATGGCAAATTGATGTTAATAAAAACAAAAGATCTTTTAGTTGAAAAACTTTTAACTTTCCAATCTGATTCTATTGAACCTGTTTTTTTATTCATAAGGGACTGTATTATGATAAGGAAGATGATATTGGAAAAACTTATATAGAGATTGACTTAACTAGACAACATATGTGGTTCTATAAAGAAGGAAAGCTTCTTTTAGATACTGATATTGTTACTGGTGATGTTAGTAAAAAGGTTGAAACTCCAGTAGAGGGTTATGAAAGTTTGGAGTAGAGAAAAAGACAGAAATCTAAAAAGGATTATCTCCGTTAGGATATGACTATGTTGCGCATGTTGATTATTGGATGCCTATAAACTGGAAGGGAGTAGGAATTCATGATGCAAACTGGAGAAATGGAAAATTTGGTGGAAGTATATATAAAACATCAGGAAGCTATGGATGTATAAATACGCCACTTGAAAAAGTAAAAACAAATTTATGATAATAGTTGAAATAAATACTCCAGTTATAGTGTATAAGAGTAATTAAAATTTAGTTTAGTGATTAAGCCTATTTGACTTAATTACTAAACTTTTGTTCAAAAATGGATATAAAATAAAAATTCAAGTCATAATATTTTTGCAAAGTAAAATATCTCAACACGTTATTTTCGACCGGAGTGAAAGGTATTTATGTATTTAAAATTATTAATTTTTCAACTGTTGACTTTTTACGATAATTGTATTATATATAGTATAAATATAAAGTTTGAAAAAGGAGATTTAATTATGGAAAAATATACAGGATAAAAATGGTATGATAATGTCTTGTGGATTTGCATAATAAGTTATGCAATTATATACATAACTCAAAATGTAGGAGGATGGATTACACCTAAATTAGTAAGATTTTTATTTACATCTGGATTGTTGAAAGCTAATGAATATACTTATACATTTTCTTATGTATATTTTTATTTATTTATATATGGATTGTAGTGTTTTTGTAATATTCTTTTTAAAAATAATCATTATATAATTGATAAAATAACAACTAAGTCTAAGGGAAATAACATAGCATACTTATTTTTTTAGGATTATTGATAGGATTGGTGTTAAATGGATTTTGCGCTTTAATTGCTATGATAAATGGAGATTTTACTTTACGATTTAGTCAATTTGAAATATTTCCTGCAATTGGATTGCTATTTGCTGTTTTTGTTCAATCTTCTGCAGAAGAGTTATTATGCAGAGGATTTATGTATCAGCGTTTATTAAAAATCTACTAATAGTCCAGCTTTTTGCAATTATATTTAATTCACTATTCTTTGCGGCTTTTACATTTGTTCAATAATGGAATGTCGATTTTGCCATTTTACTGTATATTAATTTTTGGCGTTTTTGCGTCAATGCTTGTATATTATTTCGACAGTTTGTGGATGGTAATGGGATTACATGCAATGTGGAATTTTACTCAAAGTATATTGTTCGGATTACCAAATAGTGGAATAAATGTTCCATATTCTATTTTTCAAAATAGGGGGTTCAGTAAAAGGAAGTTTCGCTTATAATCCAACATTTGGACTAGAGGGAACAATCTTATCATCTGTTTTGATGACTATTTGTTGCTTGGCATTATATCTTTGGAAATCAAAGAAAAATAAAGAAGAAACAGTTTTAAATTAACAATTAATAAAGTTTAGTAATTAAGATAAAAATTTCTTAAAAGCTAAACTTTTTGTTGACTTTTGTATTAGCTGTATTATAATATATAATACAAGGAGATGAGAGAAATGTTTTTATTGATACTTTGTCTGAAGTTCCAATTTATACTCAGATTTGTAATGGAATTATCAAAGAAATTGCAGAGGGAAATTTAAAAATGGAGATGAATTACCATCAGTTAGACAGCTTGCAAAAGATTTTTGGTATAAATCCTATGACTGTAAATAAGGCTTATGGAATTTTTAAAAAGCGAAAATATTATAGAGATTGATAGACGTGTAGGCTCGATTGTATATGTTAGATGTACAGAAAAAGATATTGAAAATATAAAAGAAAAATTTACAAAAATTTAATTAATGAAGTTAAGATGAGGAAACTTAGCAAGGAATTTTTAATTGAACTTATTGAAAGGAGTTTTTAGTATGATTTACGATTTGATTTTGAATGGATCTCTATGGATGGTTTTTGCTATAAGTTATTTTTTTCACAAAAGAAGGATTTTCTATAATAATGGAAAAATTTTTGCTTACTACATTCCTATAAATGAGGTAGATAGTAAGGAAGTGCAAGAAATTAGTAAAAAGGTTTAAAGAGTTTTTAAATTACTTCATTTAGTATTTTTTTATAATTTCATTTTTACCATTATTTGTTAATAAAGCGATATTGAAATTCTATTTTTTTATCGGAATTATATTTGCTTATTTAATTTCTCTAGGATTTTTGTCAAATAAATATATAAAACAAATGAGAAAGCTAAAAAGGAAAAGAACTTTGCGAGTTTTACTAGAAAGTATGTGGATTTATCCGTTGCAAAAGGAAATAGATAAACAAAAACTTCCTATTTTTTGTATGGTTAATTCCATTGATAGTTTTTGTTGTTGGATTTTCTATTTTTGGAACTTTTTCCGATGTGGAGCTTATTTTGTTTATATGCTTTGTCAACAACTTTAATAGCAATGATATTTATGGGACTATTCTGGAGAAGGTCTAAAATATCAGTTATAAGCGATAACAAAGAAAAGAATTTATATATAAATAAAATTAAAATTATAAAACTTCAAAATAAAAATTTTTACTTTAGTAAATGTATATTCTGTTTTGTTTTTAGGTTTAGTATTTTTACAAAAACTGGATAAATACTCTTTTCTTCCTCTTGGACAAGTATAATACTGATTACATTTTTTTATATTTTATATTATATCTACTGTTAATAAAATTGATATGGAAATAAGCAGTAATATTGAAGATGATAAATTTGATTTGAAGATCAAGATGAATACTATGATATTTTTGGATATAAAAATCCGAAATGATTCAAGAATTTTTAGTACCTGATCCTATGAATTCAGGTAATACCGTTATTAATCGTGGAAACAAAAAAAGGAAAAAAATTTTTATTTGCTTTCTCGAATATACTTGTAGCATTTGTTATTATAATTGCATTGGCTTTAACTTTTGAAAAAGACTGGAAAGTTGAGATTTCAGATACTGTAAAAATTTCTACAATGCTTTATAAAGATAATATAAAACAAAGTGATATTGAGAATATAGAATTGCTTGATAAATTTCCAAATAAAAGAGCTATTAGGATGAATGGTGGTGCTACCAAAAGAAAAAGCTTATGAAATTTCTCTTTAGAGGGAGAAGGAAATGTTAGGCTTTTATGTTTTCAACAAAAACAGATAAGGTCATAAAAGATTAGTAGAAAAATCAAAAAGTCAATTTATATTAATATGAGAACAAATGAAGAAACAGAAGAGCTTTTATGAAAAATTGAAAAGTTTTAAATAAAATAAAAAAATGCATTGTCAATTAGACAATGCATTTTTATTTTCAGTTATTTTAAAAGTTCAACTATGTGTTTTTCAATATCTTGTGGAGATGTATTTGGAGCAAATCTTGAAACGACATTTCCATTTTTGTCTACAAAGAAATTTTTGTAAAATTCCATTTAATTTTATTTCCCAAAAAGGCCTGATTTTTTGCCTTTTAAAAATTTATATAATGGATGAGTATTTTTGTCCATTAACTTCAATTTTTCAAACATTAGGGAAAAGTTACTCCATAATTTAAACTACAAAAATGTTTTAATTTCTTTGTTTGTTCCAGGATCTTGATTTTTAAATTGATTGCAAAGGAAATCCTAAAACAACAAAAATCCTTATTTTTATAGTCATCATATAGTTTTGTAATCCTTCTAATTGAGGAGTAAAACCACAAGCACTTGCTGTATTTACTATTAGTAATACTTTTATTTTTAAATTGTTGCATGGAAACTTCATTTCCGTCAATGTCATTTACTGTAAAATCATAAATATTCATTTCTACCTCCAAAAATATTATATAAGAGATTTTTATTTATATACCCTAATTTTATTTTTATTAAACATTTAACCCTTTTAATTTTACGTATTTTATTATTTGTTACAAATAATAATATTAAATTTATTAATATTTTTGTGATATAAAAATATAAATTGTTAAATGAATTTATGTGTATAAAATGAGCAAATTAAATATTTGACATTCTTATGCTTTTATAGTATAATAGTGCACGTATTTTTATAATAAACTATGAAAAGGACGGAGCTTGTGAATTAATAAAGAGAGATAGTGTCTGGTGCAAACTATTTTATGAAACAAACTCGTATCACCTTGGAGTTTTTGGTTAATCCCGTTAAAGATTTTTGAGTGATTTAAGATTTTTATCTTAAATAATTTGGGTGGTAACACGGAAAAATTTCGTCCCTAAGATTTTATCTTAGGGATTTTTATAGAAAAATGGAGGTATATATGGCAAAGTTTAGAGAACTTTCAAAAGAGTCCGTTAAGGATAGAGAAATGAAAATATCTGAATATTGGAATGAGATAGATTTGTTGCATGAATCTGTAAATTCAAGAGAGGGACATGATAATTATATTTTTATGATGGTCCTCCAACAGCAAATGGTAAACCCGGTATTCACCATGTTATAAGTCGTACTTTAAAGGATATGACTTGTAGATATAAAACTATGAAAGGTTTTAAAGTTAAGAGAAAAGCAGGTTGGGACACTCATGGACTACCTGTTGAAATTGAAGTTGAAAAGAAATTAGGACTTACAAGTAAAAAGATATTGAAGATTATGGAGTAGAAAAAAATTCTGTAAGGAATGTAGAGAATCTGTTTTCGTTTATGAAAGTAAATGGAGAGAAATGTCTGAGAGAATGGCTTTCTAGCAGATATGAACAACCCTTATATAACTCTTGACAACAATTATATTGAATCTGTTTGGAATCTTTTAGATGAGATTTTCAAAAAAGGTTTAATGTATGAAGGAGCTAAGATTTTACCATACTGTCCACGTTGTGGAACTGGTCTTGCTTCTCACGAAGTAGCTCAAGGTTATGAAATGATTAAGACTACAACAGTTTATGCGAAATTTAAGAAGAAAGATGAAGATGCTTACTTTATCGCTTGGACAACAACTCCTTGGACTCTTCCTTCTAATGTTGCTTTGACTGTTAATCCTAATGTAACTTATGTTAAGGTAAAATATAAAGATGAATTTTTCTATTTAGCTGAAAATCTAGCAACTAAAGTTTTAGGAGAAGATTATGAAGTTGTAGAAAAATATTTAGGAAAAAGATATGGAATATTGGGAATATGAACAACTTATTCCTGAAATTGAAGTAAAACAAAAAGCATTTTTTTGTAACTCTTGCAGATTATGTTACTGTTGAAGACGGTACTGGTATAGTTCATACTGCTCCAGCATTTGGGGAAGATGACTATCAAACAGGAAGAAGATATAATCTTCCGTTAATCAATCCTGTTAATGAAGAAGGGAAATTCAGCACTACAAGATATAAAGGTAGACCAGTTATGGAATGTGATGCTGATATTATTACTTTTCTATTTGAAAATAATAAGGCGCTGAAAAAACAAAAGGTTGAACATAATTATCCACATTGTTGGAGATGTCATACACCTTTGATTTACTATTCAAAACCATCTTGGTACATTGAAGTTACTAAATATAAAGATAAGTTAATTGAAAATGCAAAGGGTGTAAATTTCTATCCGGATTTTGTTGGAGAAAAAAGATTTGGAAACTGGCTTGAAAACTTAAATGACTGGGCAATCAGCCGTTCAAGATATTGGGGAACTCCTTTCAATGTTTGGAAATGTGATTGTGGACATTGTACAAGTGTTGGGTCAAGAAAAAGAATTGGTTGAAAGAAGTATTGAGAGATATTGATGAAAATATAGAATTACACAGACCTTATGTAGATAATGTTCATTTAAAATGTGAAAAATGTGGTGGCACAATGACTAGAGAAAAAGATGTTATTGACGTTTGGTTTGACTCTGGGGCAAATGCCATTTGCACAACATCATTATCCTTTTTGAAAAACAAAGAAAACTTTGGAGAATTATTCCTGCAGATTTCATTTGTGAAGGAATTGACCAAACTCGTGGATGGTTCTATTCATTACTTGCAATTTCAACATTAATAACTGGAAAAATCTCCATATAAAAATGTTTTAGTTAATGACTTAATTTTAGATAAAGACGGAAAGAAAATGAGTAAATCTCGTGGAAATACGATTGATCCTATAGAATTATTTGATAAATATGGTGCTGATGCTGTAAGACTATATGCTCTTTTATGTTTCTCCACCTTGGGTTCCTACTAGATTTGACGTTGAAGGTTTAGAGAAATAGAAAGTAAATTCTTTAGATCTTTCAAGAACACATATAATTTCTTCCAACTATATTCTGGAACTGACGATATAGATCCAAGAGAGTTCTTTGTTGATTATGATAAGAGACCTGAAATAGACAGATGGATATTATCACGTTTCAATAATCTTTTGAAGATGTATACTGAAAATATGGATAAATTTGAAGTTACAAAAGTTGTTCGTGCAATTTCTGATTTTGTAATTGAAGATCTTTCAAATTGGTATATCAGAAGAAATAGAAGAAGATTCTGGAAAACAGAAGTTGACGATGATAAGAAGGCTGTTTATAATACAACTTATGAAATCTTACTTGGAATTTCAAAGATTGTAGCTCAATTACTCCTTTTGTTGCTGAAGAAATGTATCGTAATTTAACAGACAAGAAGAGTGTTCATTTGGATTTCATTCCTGAATGTGATGCTAGTTTAATCGACGAAGCATTAGAAGAAAAAGATGGAAATTGTAAGAAATCTTGTAACAATTGGTCGTGCAAGTCGTGAAAAAGTTAAGATTAAGGTTAGACAACCACTTTCTGAAATAGTTGTTGACCATGCTTTAAAAGAAAAATTGGTGATTTAGAAGAATTGATAATGGAAGAACTTAATGTTAAGAAAGTTGTATTCGAAAAAGACTTATCAGGATTTATGAACTATATGTTAAAAACCAGATTTCAAAGTTTGTGGAAAAATCTTAGGAGCTAAAATTAAAGCATTTGGAAACTTCTTAAATGAAACAAATCCTAAAGAATTCTTAGAAAAAAACTTGAAAAAGGTTCAGTTCTTGTAAACTTGAATAGGGGAAGATACTGAAATTTTTAAAGAATATGTTGATGTAAAAGTAAGCGCTAAAGAAGGATTTGACGTTACAATGGAAAATAATCTATTTGTAATTTTAGATACTACTTTAACTGACGAATTGTTGATGAAGGTTTTTGCAAGAGAAATAATCTCTAAGATACAACAAATGAGAAAATCAGCTGATTTTGATGTTCTTGATGAAATTAAAATTAAATATACTTGTACAGATAGATTGAAAAAGCGGTTGAAAACTACAAAGAGTTTATTATGAAAGAAACTTTAGGTATTGAATTGACTTTTGTTGATTCATTGGATACAGAAGAAGTTGATTTCAATGGGGAATTAGGAAAAATTATTTGTAGAAAGAGTTTAATAAATATTAAAAATCAACGAAGAAATTCGTTGATTTTTGATTCAATAAAAAGCACAGTTAATCTGTGCTTTTTATTTTTTTAAAATTTATTTAGACTATTATAAGTTTTTCTCTAAATAGAGGCATACTCATACATCTTGGGCCCCCACGACCTCTAGATAATTCACCTGAATCAATCTTATGAAGTTTTACTCCTTTTTCTTCAAGTAATTGATTTGTTATAGTATTTCTATCATAAACAATAGCTTCTCTAGGTGCAATAGCTAAAGTATTGTATCCATCTGACCATTGCTCTCTATGAGTATCTAAAAGTCCACCTTTTCCCATACGGATAAATTCAATTTTATCTACATGAAGATATTTTTTCAATGCAACTTCAATATCAGTTGATTCAGTTTCAACTTTTACTTTGCCATCAACTAATTTTAGAGAATAAATTTCTAATGTCTTTTCAATTTCAGGGTGAAGAGTGAATAAATCTCTATCAACTGAAGTTAAAACAGTATCAAGGTGCATAAAAGCTCTGTTATCTGGAATTACCATTGCAAGTACAGTTTTTACACCATTTTCTCCTTCAAGAAGTCTTTTTGCAATTGTTTCAATTGCAAGTGGAGTTGTACGTTGTGAAATACCGATAGCTACAACATCCTCAGATAAAACTAAAAATATCTCCACCTTCGATTGATGGAACATCAGTTCTATCATACCATTTTTTGATTCCTTTGAATTCTTTATGGTGTTCAAAAATTTGTTTTCCAAAAAGAGTTTCTCTTCTTCTAGTTACTGACCACATTGTATTTAAACTTACTCCATCTTTAATGAATGAAAATGGGTCTCTAGTGAAGTATAAATTTGGAAGTGGTTTTGAAATGAAGAAATCATGCTTTGAAACAATTTCACTCAAAGTTGAAGGTTCTTTTAAATCTACTTCGTTCTTTCTAACACCTTCCATCATTTTTTAAAAACTAATTCTTTATTATCTTTTATAGAAAATAGATATTCTCTTAATAATCTTTTTCATTTTCTACATACACATCTGCGTTATCTAAAAATTCTTCAATAAAAGCAGTTCTTAAGCCATCATCATAAAGACTTTCAGCACACAAATCTTCAAGATAGAATACTTCGCATCCATTTTTGTCTAAAAAAATATTTGCAAACATATCATGTTCTTTTTGAGCATTATCCAAAAATGGAATTTCATCAAAAGAAGCTCATCTAGTAGATAAGGTGTTAAATTTATAAGTTCTTTATGAGGTCTGTGAAGTAAAACTGATTTTTAATTTTTCCTATTTCAGAATTTACATTAATTTTTCATAGAATCCTCCTTAATCTTAATATGTATATTATATCAAATAAAATATGTAAAGACAATACATATTTTTTAGATATATTGATAATTTTAGTACAAAGTATTACATTTTCAAATCAAGCTTGAAACTGGCCAAGATTTTACATTTTATTTAGCGTAAAGAACAAAATAGTTCACGTCAAAATAATTAGCAAAGCAAATGTATCGAAGATGCATAAAAAATCTTCTAGGATTTCTTTCAGAAATACTATTGCTTATAACTAAGCAATAGTTGAGATTTCCAGAGCAATTGTATCTGATGATACAATTACCCCGTCAGACCTACTTTTGTTTACAAGTAAACAAAGTTAAGGCTAGATTAACTTCACTTCGCGTTGCTTCGTTACGGTCGAAATGACGGGTAAGGAAGTACCCTCGTTTAATAGTTTACCGTTAATAGTAAAACAGCTTTCGATTTATAAAAAATTTTAACATACAAAAAAACTCACGTCAAAATACTTAGCATAGTAAAGCTCCTTACACGTCATCTTGAGCGGAGTGTAACGAAGTCGAAAGATCTCATACTTTTGCTAAAGCAAAAGTAAATGTATCGAAGATACATCAATATTTTTATCAATAAAAACCGACTATTTTTGTAGTCAGTTTAGATTCGTGTTTATGATTTTTCTTTAATTATATTATCTGTAAGTTTTTTTGATTCTAGTTGATAAAACTAAAATTGCAACAAATGTAATTGCCATTTGAATTAAGTTTGGTACTGTTCTTGAAACAACATAGTACCAGAATCCTTTACCTCTTGTTAGAGAAAGCCAGAAGCTGTCTAATAAAATAGTAACTACAAAAGGAAAGGATTGAAATTAAAGCAACTTTTAAAGTGATTGAAAGTTTACTTTTCTTTTTCAATATTTTTTTCCAAGTATAATTCCTGGGAAAAATCCCATTATCATATTTGTTAACATATATCCTGGGAAATACATTCCAGGTGAACCTAATGTCATGAAATAAATCAATGGGTCAGATGCTCCACCAATGATTGTTCCAAGTGTAGGTCCTAATATTATACCTGAGAATATCATAGGTATAAATCTTAGAGTTATTCTTCCACTTCTAGGTGGGAATAAATAAATATTTTGATAAGACAAAATAATTGTTAAAGCTATCATAAGTCCGGCGATAGCTAGTTGTGTGGTTGTAAAACCTATTTTTCTTCATTTTTCTCCTTTCAAAATCAATGCCAACAGTGGATGCGAAAACTAACCACGAGTGTGTCTCTTCGTTTACAAGCAACATCCCATCTTGTAACACTTAATGCAAGTTTTCTACTCTGCCTAAAAAATAGGCTACTATTGGTATCACACGAATACCAGATAATTTTATAAGATTTTTTTAGAAAAATGTCAATATCTTGTATTAAAACATAATAAAATTTTTCGTAAATTTTTTTATTAAAATTTGTATATTTTGACTATTTATGGTAAAATAATAGATGTGCGAAAAATATATTTTAAATAGAGGTGAATTATGGGATTTTTTTAGTGAACTTTTTAATTCTTCAGCAAAAAGACTTAAAAAAATAAATCCAATCGTAGACAAAATTATGTCATACGAAGAACAATATTCAAAAATTAACAGATGATGAACTTAGAAATAATACAGAAATATTTAAGACAAGATTAGCAAATGGTGAAACTTTAGACGATATTTTACCTGAAGCTTTTTGCAACTGTAAGAGAAGCTGCTTATAGAGTTTTAGGTATGAAACATTATAGAGTACAGTTAATTGGTGGGGTTGTTCTACATGAAGGTAGAATTGCCGAAATGAAAACAGGTGAAGGTAAAACTTTAGTAGCGACATTACCTTCTTATTTGAATGCGCTTACTGGTAAAGGTGTTCATATCGTAACAGTAAATGATTACCTTGCAAAGAGAGATAAGGAGTGGATGGGTAAAGTTCACGAATTCTTAGGCTTAAAAGTAGGTTGTATTTTACATGGTCTTTCAAATGATGAAAGACGTTATAACTATGGTTGTGATATCACTTATGGAACAAACTCAGAATTTGGTTTCGACTATCTAAGAGATAACATGGTTGTTTACAAGGAAGAATTAGTTCAAAGAGGACTTAATTATGCAATAGTTGATGAGGTTGACTCAATTTTAATTGACGAAGCTAGAACTCCACTTATCATTTCAGGTGAAGGAGATCAATCAACTGATTTATATGCACTTGCTGATAGATTCGTAAAGAGTTTAAAGGGAAGAATTGCAGATCCAAATGAAGAAAATGAAGATTTCTATAATAGAGAACTTAGAGAAGAAACTGTTGACTTTGTAGTTAATGAAAAACATAAAACTGCAAACTTAACTGAAATTGGTACTGAAAAAGCTGAAGAATTCTTCGGCTTAGTAAACCTTTCAGATCCAGTTAATATGGAAGTAGCTCATCATATCAATCAAGCATTAAAAGCAAATAATACAATGCAAAGAGATGTTGACTACGTTGTAAGTGAAGACGGAGAAATCTTAATCGTTGATGAATTTACTGGACGTATCATGGAAGGTAGAAGATATAGTGAAGGATTACACCAAGCGATAGAAGCTAAAGAAGGTGTTGAAATCAAATCTGAATCTAGAACTCTTGCTACAATTACTTACCAAAATTACTTCAGAATGTATGAAAAACTTTCTGGTATGACAGGAACTGCAAAGACAGAAGAAGACGAATTCAATGAAATTTATCATATGGATGTTATTGAAATTCCAACAAATAAACCTGTTATCAGAAAAGATCATCACGATAGAGTTTATGTAACAGAAGAAGCTAAATTTAAAGGTATTGTTCAAGAAATTGAAAGAATACACGCAAAAGGGCAACCAGTGCTTGTTGGTACAATTTCAATTGAAATTTCAGAATTATTAAGTGCTATTCTTAAGAAAATGAGAATAGAACATGATGTGTTGAATGCTAAATTCCATGCAAGAGAAGCTGAAATAGTTGCTCAAGCAGGGGTGTTTGGTAAAGTAACTATTGCAACAAACATGGCAGGCCGTGGTACTGATATTCTTTTAGGTGGTAACCCAGACTTTATGGCTAAACATGAAATGAAGAAAAATGGTACTCCTCAATACATCTTAGATAACTTAGATTCATTCTGGGAAAACAGATGATGAAGAAGTTTTTAGCTGCTAGAAAAGTATTTAAAGAATTATATGATAAATATAAAGTTCAAACTGATGAAAATGCTAAAAAAGTTATTGAAGCTGGTGGTCTTTTCATAGTTGGTACCGAAAGACATGAATCAAGACGTATCGACAATCAGTTAAGAGGACGTGCTGGACGTCAAGGAGACCCTGGTGAATCAAGATTTTTCGTTTCACTTTCAGATAACCTAATGCGTTTATTCGGTGGGGAAGCAATTCAAAGATTTGCTATGAGAAGAAATTACGATCCAGATGAAGTGCTAGAATTTAGTGCAGTTACAAGAGGAATAGAAAGATCTCAAGAAAGAGTTGAAGCTAACAACTTTGGTATCAGAAAGAACGTATTAAAATACGATGACGTTATGAATGTACAAAGAAATGTAATTTACAAAGAAAGACGTGCAGTTCTTGACGGAGAAGATATGAAAGATAACATTCAAGAAATGTTAAAAGAATTCGTAGATGTAACAGTTGAACAATACTCAAATGGAAAATCTATCGAATTAAGTGACTTGAAGTTAGCTATTGAAAATGCTTATTTACCACATGGCTTATTGAACTTTGATGAAATGAAAGGTTTAAATAAAGAACAATTAAAAGATTATATCAAAGAAGTTTCTCAAAAATATTATGCTGAAAAAGAAGAACAAATCGGTTCAGAACAAATGAGAGAAATTGAAAGAGTAATCATGCTTATGGTTGTTGATAGAAAATGGATGGATCATATAGATGCTATGGATCAATTAAGACAAGGTATCGGTATTAGATCTTATGGACAACAAGACCCAGTTAGAGCATACGGAGCAGAAGGATTTGAAATGTTCAACGAAATGAACGAATCAATCAGAGCAGATGTTCTAAAAGGATTATTCAATATTCAACCTGCAGGAGCTGAAATCGAAAGAGAAAGAGCTGCAGTAGAAGTTTCTACAAATGTTCAAGATGAACAAAACTACTTATGTTAAAGGAAAAAGAAATTGGAAGAAACGATCCATGTCCTTGCGGAAGTGGTAAAAAAATATAAAAATGTTGTGGAAAAAATAAATAGATAAGATAGAGCAAATATTTAATATTTGCTCTTTTTATTAATAATTTTTTTATGTATTAAGTATAAAAACTATATGTGTAATTTAATACAAAAGTTTAGATATTATATTGAAAATATGATATAATATTTAGTGTATTAAGGGATTAAATATAAATCAATTTCTTAAAGAATAAAACATTTTTATATAGATAAAATATTGTATGTAGAATTAAGAGAGAAGTTATTTTCGCTCTTTTTCTGTTAATAGAAAAGGTAAATTTTAAATCTGGAATTGAAATGGAAGTATGATTTAATACTAATATAAACCGTCAATTAAGAGTTAGGGTTCTCTTGATTGGCGGTTTTTGCAATGACTTTTACATAATTTATACATGTGATATTATCAAAAATGTTGTTTATAAGGTTATTGATAAGGAGTTGACCACATGAGTGATGTAATAAGCTGTTAGATGAAGCTATTAAAGAAACCGAAAAACTTGTACGAAGGAGAAGTCTTTATTTTTAAGGAATTGTTTAAAGGATATGTATGGAACAGGATACCGAGAAAGGACTGTACTAATGTCTTAGTAGATGTTTTTTGAGATATTTTTAAATAATATAAAAAAACTTGAATAAATGCTCATATAACTATTGACACAAGAGAAAAATAATAATATAATATATATAACATATGAATGATTGTCCAAGTAATCAAATGAAATGATTTAAAAAGAGGTGATAATATGACTAAAAATTTAATTCAATTGAAAGATGTGACTGCAATGTAATTCATGAGGATATTGTAAATCAAGTTAGAGATAAAATGCCTCAAGAAGAAAGCCTTTTATGATTTAGCAGAATTATTTAAAGTATTTTGGAGATTCAACACGAATCAGGATATTATGGGCTTTACATGAAGCTGAAATGTGTTTGTGATATCTCTGTATTACTTAACATGACACAATCAGCAATTTCCATCAGCTTAGAGTCTTAAAACAAGCTAATTTAGTGAAAAAAATAGAAAAGAAGGCAAAAGTAGTATATTATTTATTAGTTGATGATCATGTAAGAGAAATATTTGACCAAGGTCTAATTCATATCAACGAGAAGTAGTAATGCGGTAGAATAGAATATAAGATATTTGGGCATATATTTAAGTCTTCATTTCAAATGAGCAATGCTTCAAGAAAATTTGAAAAAGACTTGTAGTATTCAAAATAAAATTACAAAATAATATTTAGGAGGATTTAATAATGAAAAAGAAATTTATACTTAAAGGTTTAGAATGTGCAAATTGCGCGGCAAAAATGGAAAAGGCTATTAATGAGCTTGATGGAGTGAAAGAAGCTACTGTTAACTTTATGACCACAAAACTCGTTATTGATGGTGAGGATGAAAAATGCCAACAATAATAGCAGAGGCCGAAAAAATAGTTAAAAAAATCGAACCCGATACAACTATGAAAAAGGCTTAAAGGAGGCTATTTAGTATGACAAAACGACTATGGCGAATAATTATTGGTGCAGCCGTGTTAGCTACAGCAATATTGCTTAGTTTAAATAACGAATGGTTACAGATTGCTCTCTTTATAATAAGTTACATTATTGTAGGTGGAGATGTTGTAAAAGAGCTGTAAAAAAATATTTTTTAAAAGGTCAAGTTTTTCGATGAAAATTTTTAATGAGTATTGCAACAATTGGTGCATTTTTATTGGTGAGTATCCTGAAGGTGTTGCAGTTATGCTGTTTTTATCAAGTTGGAGAACTGTTTCAAAGCTATGCAGTTGGCAAGTCGAGAAAGTCAATTGCAAAGCCTTATGGATATTCGACCAGATTATGCAAAATGTTAAAAAGGTGATGAACTTGTCAAAGTTGACCCAGATGAAGTACAAATTGGAGATATTATTGTAATTAAAGCAGGAGAAAAAAATTCCTCTTGATGGCAAGGTAATTGAGGGAAGTTCAATGATTGATACATCGGCACTAACAGGCGAATCTGTTCTCGTGAAGTAGAAGTTGGAAGTGATATCCTAAAGTGGGTGCATCAACATTAATGGGGTTATTACAGCAGAGGTTACCAAGGAATTTGGAGAATCTACTGTAGTAAAATTCTTGATTTAGTTGAAAATGCAAGTAGTAAAAAAATCCAATTCAGAACAATTTATTACGAAGTTTGCGAGATATTATACACCAGTTGTGGTTATAATTGCAGTTTTTTTCTAGCTATTATACCACCTCTTGTTATAGACAGGGCGACTTTTAGTGATTGGATATATAGAGCACTAGCATTCCTTGTAGTATCCTGTCCGTGTGCTTTTAGTTATTTCAATTCCTTTGAGTTTCTTCGGTGGAATAGGTGGAGCCTCAAAAAGGTGTTTTAGTCAAGGGTAGTAATTATTTAGAGGCATTAGCAGAAACTGAAATTGTTGTTTTTGATAAAACTGGAACACTAACAAAAAGGTGTATTTAATGTACAGGAAATTCATCCAGAAGGAGTTTTCCAAAAGAAGAGCTACTAGAATTAACTGCACATGCGGAAAGCTATTCCAATCATCCGATTTCACTTTCACTAAAACGTGCATATAGCAAAAGAAATAGACAATGGACGTATTTCAGATGTAGAAGAGATATCAGGTCATGGTGTTATTGCAACAGTAGATGGCAAAAAGGTTATGGCAGGAAATATCAAACTTATGAAAATGATGGATATCCCTTATTTCAAGGGAGAGCTGATCGGTACTATTGTACATGTTGCTGTTAATAACAAATATATAGGTTACATTGTAATTGCCGATGAGGTAAAGGAAGATTCAGCACAAGCAATCAAGGAACTTAAGGCAGCTAATATTAAACAAACAGTTATGTTGACAGGTGATAATAAAAGTATTGGTTCAAAAGTTGCTAAAGAGCTTGGTCTTGATAAGGTTTATGCAGAACTGTTGCCAGCAGACAAAGTTGAAAAACTAGAAGAATTATTTTCGCAAAAATCTAAAAAAGGTAAACTTGCCTTTGTTGGTGACGGAATCAATGATGCACCTGTATTAGCTCGTGCAGACATTGGAATAGCAATGGGTGGTTTAGGTTCTGATGCGGCCATTGAAGCTGCTGATGTTGTAATTATGACTGATGAGCCATCGAAAATTGCTACTACAATGAAGATTTCTAAAAAGACACTAAAAATTGCACATCAAAACATAGTATTTGCAATTGGAATAAAAATAATTGTTCTTATTTTGAGTGCTTTTGGAATAACTACTATGTGGGCAGCTATATTTGCAGATGTAGGTGTAACTATCATCGCATTAAATGCTTTTAGAGCTTTTGAATGTAAAGAATCTATAAACTATTTTTTTCCTATTCACCGCTTGAATGATACCGATAATTGACGATACAATCAAGGTGTATTTTTTAATTTAAAAACTATAAATGAAAATTGGTTGGGATTTACCTTGAATTAAATGGTTTTAAAGATATGGAGGTTATGTAATTGAAAGTTATTGATGAATGTTGCTGTGAATGTATCACACAAAATTTAAATAGAACAAAGGAGAGTTGCCCTGTCTGTAATAATGAAGGAGTAACAGTTAGTAGGATAACCGTTGAACACTTGGTGACAGATGATTATCGTAATGCCGTTGATGGAGATAAATATAAGATATGCATGAATGAGGACTGCGACGTTATTTACTATAACTTAGATAAAGAAATAAAAATTCTTAAAAGACCAAGTTAGGGTTCCCTATCTGGTTTAAGAAAGATGCAGATCCTAAGTATGCTTGTTATTGCAGCAAAGTCACAGAGGATCAGGTACTGAAGCAGTTGTAAAAGCATGGTGCGAAAACCGTTAAAGAAGTAAATGCCATAACTGGAGCAATGAAAAATTCGCTTTGTAAGGAAAAACAATCCTTTGGGGTATGTTGTCATAAGATTATTCAGGAAGCCATTGATAAGGGATTAACCATGAAATGATTTGAGTTGATATGTTCTCACGAACAGACAAAACCGTTGATATGTTCACACAAACGAGAGCCAATGTTAGATATGTTTCCAAATACGAGTGTGGATATGTTCCCCTTAACCATAGGGGTTGAGAACGCAGTTTTGATAGCTATCAAGGCAACTCGAAACATGTTGAAGCCCTAACCCTGCTATCACGCAATTAGCAAAGCTACCATATTCAATTGCAGCTCCATGCGGTATGATTGGTGCGTCTAACTTTTTTGAACTGTCCGTTGCAGTTGCTATATCTCTATTTGGTCTATCATCAGGAGCCACGTTAACAACTGTAGTAGGTGTTCTAGTTGAGGTTCCTGTTATGTTATCTTTGGTAAAGTTTGCCAATTCTATGGAAAATAAATTTAATCGTTAAATATGACCTGAATCCGTGAAGTTTAAAATCTAAATTTTACGAAAATGTCTACAATACCATGGCTTTATTAAAAGTTTTTATATTTTTATTACAATTAACCTTTAAGGCAAAAGTCAAATCATGATATATTAGTCCTTTAAATCAATGGTTTCGAAAAGAGAAAGAGCAGCAGTAGAAGTTTCTACAAATGTTTAAGATGAACAAAACTACTTATGTTAAAGGAAAAAGAAATTGGAAGAAACGATCCATGTCCTTGCGGAAGTGGTAAAAATATAAAAATGTTGTGGAAAAATAAATAGATAAGATAGAGCAAATATTTAATATTTGCTCTTTTTATTATTTTGAAATAACAAGGTTTTTGAGAAATCTCCCAATGTAAAGCATTGAGGAAGGGTGAGGTTCTTGTGTATAACTATATGTGTAATTTAATACAAAAGTTTAGATATTATATTGAAAATATGATATAATATTTAGTGTATTAAGGGATTAAATATAAATCAATTTCTTAAAGAATAAAACATTTTTATATAGATAAAATATTGTATGTAGAATTAAGAGGAAAGTTATTTTGCTCTTTTCTGCTAATAGAAAGGAAATATATGTCAAGAAGAAAGAAAAAATATTTAGAGGGAATAATTGAAAAAGTTAATTTTCCAAATATGTCTGAATTTACTTTTGAAGGTAGAAAAAGTAAATTTTAAAGGTGGAATTGAAGGACAAAAAGTTTCTGTAATTGTCGGAAGAAAAAGAGAAAAACATATGGAAGCAAAACTTTTAGAAATTTTAGAAAAAAGTCCACTTGAAACAAATCCAACTTGCCCAAACTATTTGGAATGTGGTGGTTGTAGCTATCAAAGCGTTTCTTACGATTATGAGCTTAAACTAAAACAAAGACAGATAAAAGAACTTTTTGAAGATGTATATTCAGAAGAACCTGAAAATTTTTTGAAAGTCCATTAAAAACTGCATATAGAAATAAAATGGAATATACATTTGCTGATATGTATAAAGATAGCCCAGTAATGCTTGGAATGCATAAGAAGAATAGATTTTACGAAGTCGTAGATACAAAGGAATGTAATTTAGTACATAGAGATTTTGAAATAATAAGAAAAGGGATTATCGACTTTGTAAGAGAAAATAATCTTCCATTTGTAAAAAGAGAAATCATGAAGGACTATTAAGACATTTAATCATTCGTTATGCACTAACAACTGGTGAAATAATGGTTAATATCGTAACAACAACACAAAGTGAATTTGATAAAAATAGTTTTGTAGATATGCTTTTTGGACTTAAAAACTTGAAGGAAAATAAAATCAATCGTGCATACTGAAAATGACTCACTTGCAGATGCAGTAGTTCCTGAAAAATAAATATAATTTTTGGAGAAGAATACATAACAGAAAAATATTTGACTTGGAATTTAAAGTAACACCATTTTCATTCTTCCAACCAAATGTATTTGGAGCAATAAATCTGTACTCAAAAGCAATTGAACTTTGTGGAGACATAGAAAACAAAGTAGTCTTTGACCCTATATTCAGGAACGGGAACAATAGGGCAAATTGTAGTAAGAAAAAGCAAAAAGCAGTCTATGGAATTGAAATCGTAGAAGAGGCAGTCGAAAGTGCAAACAAATCAGCAAAAAAGAAAAACGGACTAACAAATTGCACCTTTTATTGCAGGAGACGTCTTAGAAGAAATTGAAAACAGAAAAGAAATGGTAGATGTAATAGTCGTGGATCCGCCAAGAGATGGAATAAAACCAAAAAGCATTGGGAAAAATAATCTCATGGTGCAAAAACAATGGTCTACATTTCTTGCAATCCAAAAACACAAAAAGAGACGTACAAGTTCTAATCGAAAATGGCTACGAACTAAAAACATTAAAAATTTTTAATCAGTTTCCAAGAACAGTACATTGTGAGACGGTTGCGTTGATGTCAAAAAGCACAGAAGTTAAAGGTTAGAAAAACTTAAAATCAAAGAAATCTAGGAGATGAAACGCCTGTAACTAAAAATAACTTTTTATTTGACATAATGATTTCATCTTTTATTTCATTTGATTTATGAGACTATTTTACAAAAACAGAAACCGACAAGTAAATGACAAAAAGAAGTCAAGGTGTTGACAATTCGCGCCACATTAAGTTATTTAAGAATCTCCTTGTATTTCATTGCCATTACTGTTATAATGAATTATACTTCTAAAATAGAAAGGACTTAAGATGACAACTCTTATTAAACATAAACGTGTAGAATTTTCAGAACTTTTTTATGACCTAGTTTTTGTTTTTGCAATTTCAAAAGTAACTACTTTAATTGACCATCTTCATAACGGTATTTTGACTTGGAATTCTTTCCTTGATTTTTTCATGGCTGTCTTGGTTCTCACCGATTCCTGGATGATTCAAACCGTTTATACCAATCGCTATGGAAAGAACTCTTTATTTAACATAGTAATCATGTTTATCAAAATGGGACTTTTACTCTTTATAGCCAATATGATGGGACCTGATTGGCAACAATATTTTAATTATCTCTGTTGGGCTATTGGTACATTAACCCTTACCTTATTTTTTCAATATTTGGTTGAGTTTTTTAGAAAATCAACCGATGATGATAATCGGGAAAGTATCAAAGGTTTTCTATGGATAACAGGTCTAGGAAGTTTAGGAGTCTATCTAGCAGCTCTTCTTCCTATTTACGTTAGAGTCTATGTCTTATTTGCTAGTATTCTGCTAACATTTATTATGCCAATTATCTTGCTTAGTAAAGATGAGCATTACCAGGTAAATTTCCCCATTTAATCGAGCGCCTCTCCCTTCTTGTCATTATTACGTTTGGAGAGATGATTATGGAGCTAACTGACTTCTTTACAATCGAGAATTTCTCGATTTATTCAGTTCTTTTATTTCATTATTACGCTTTCTCTGTTCTTGTTTTTATTTTGGTCAATTCGACTCATGCTATTGATGAAAAATTCTGATAAAAAGGGACTATTTCTAGTTTACAGTCACTATCCTATTTTCATTGGACTTATTATGATGGATGTTTCGATGAGTTTTCTTCTGAATCCTGAAGTTAATCGTCTCTTTGCAACCAGCTTCTATTATATCGGATTTGGCCTCTTTTCAAGCTGCTGTCCTAGCAAATGGGCCCTATAACAAACACTATCTTAGCTATTCGAAAAGTTACTACTGTGTACAAGCGACACTCTATCTGGCTGCATTGATTCTCTCTTTAATCTTTGCTTCTAATCCTATAATAGTAGTGAGTATAACAACCATTTTTGCTCTAGCTATAACCATTCAATTTATTTATTTTTATGTGACACAGAATAAAAACATTCTAAATCTAACTGAGGGGTTATTTTAATGAGATTATAACATAAAAAAAGCTTTGGGAACCAAGGCTTTTTTTGGCTCTTTGTCAACTGTAGTGGGTTGAATAAAAGCTAACTCCTGGAGAGGGCTATCGTTGCCCTTTCCAGGCTTATATTCAGAAGAACCTGAAATATTTGAAAGTCCATTAAAAACTGCATATAGAAACAAAATGGAATATACATTTGCTGATATGTATAAAGACAGTCCAAAAAGCATTGGGAAAAATAATCTCTTGTGGTGCAAAAACAATGGTCTACATCTCTTGCAATCCAAAAACACAAAAAAGAGACGTACAAGTTCTAATCGAAAACGGCTACGAACTGAAAACATTAAAAATCTTCAACCAATTCCCAAGAACAGTGCATTGTGAGACGGTGACACTTCTTGAACGAACTGAGGCATCAGCGAAGTAGAAGCAGTGATACTGCCCATGCGATAGCTGTCGTAGAGTGAGGAGATTATGACGAAACGATACGGTAACAGCGAACCGCTGAGTGTGTAGCTTTGCTAGTGAAAGCCTAGAAAGCTTGGTATGAATCAATAATGAAAAGCCTTGATTGTACGGTGTGTGTTTTTGTGATAGAATATAGGTAGTTATAATTGACAGCAACTAAGAAGCAGTAAAAATGTTATTCATAAAAATAATTAAGAAAAGGATGATAAAATGACAGAAATTGACAAAAAGAATTTAAAAATTATATTTATTGTACATTTGGAATTACTTATATAGCTTGGGGGCTTCTTTCCATCTTTACTCAATCTCATATTTTTGGGATTAGAAACATTTATAGGGAGAATGTTACATATAGTAGGTGCACTTGGTCCAGCTATTGCAAGTGGCTTTTATTTGAAAAGTAATAATGTAAAATTTAAAACATTTTGTATTTAATAAAAAGAAAAATAGTAGTATTTATTTCATTATTCATTTGTTAGCAATCTTGATACTATTTTCTGTATCTTCCTTAGAATTGAATGGAGTATCAATTTATCTGATGCCATTATTCTTTATACAACTAATGGTGGTGGACATGAAGAATTAGGATGGAGAGGAATATTACAACCATTACTTGATAAAAATATACTTATTGGCAATCTAATTTGATTGTAGGTTCAATCTGGGGAATTTGGCATCTACCTTTATGGTTTATAGTTGGAGAAAGTCATCATGATTTCCTTTTATTTTATTTTTTTATATATACATTATTTTTTAAGTTTTGTTTTAGGGCTTCTTTACCGTCAAACGAAATCTGTGGGATACTGTATATTATTTCATGCGTTCGCAAATTTGTTAAATCTCTATTTTTGTGTTAAAAAATTAATGTTATTTTTTTATTATCATATTTATTAGTTATTTAATTTATACCATATTGGCGAGTAATAGAATTAGTAAAGGAAACAACATTTTAAAATTTAGATCAGCATATCTATTATTGAAAGTAACGATTTGCTAATTAGATAATCTATGTTAGAGAATTATATATTATAATTTAAAGTAGAGTGACTAATGTTATTTCTTTTTGAACTGGTGAAAATTTTTCTGTTCCACAGTATCATTTTTAAAATGATTTTCATTGCCTTTTTGTTTATTAGTATAAAAGAAAAATATTACCACATGTGGAGACGGTAGCGTTATTGTCCAAACTCAATTAAGGGAAACATTAGATTAGTAAGTTATACTTCTGTATCTGGAGAATAAGATGATTAGTAATTGGATCGATTTAAATAAGTCCATTGTTAAAAATGGGAAAGAGGGATATTTATGCAAGATATGAGAATTATCGAAACATTGACAGAGTATCAAACACTGAAAGAACAAGAAAAGTTTAGTTTGTTTTTGTTTGGTTCACAGGCTTGTGCTCCGTGCAAAGCACTTAAAGAGAAAATTATAGTTTGGAGTGGAACACATCCGCAAGTATTCTCTGGCTATGTATCAATAGATAATAATATCTCACTTGCAGCACAAGAAAACATTCTAGGAGCACCTGCAGTACTAGCTTTTGTTGAAGGGAAAGAAGCAATACGAAAAATTGGATATTTCAGTCTTGAAGAAGTATTTGCTGCATTGGATAGATATATATCATACAGTGATTCAAGTAATCAAAACTAATTTTTGTAAACAAAGAAAAAGTTAATGTTTAATGAATTTTTTTATTAATATTTGGAGGTTAATGGATGTATATATTGGAATTATATCAAAATAATTATTCAAAAGATTTAGTAGCATTTTGATTCTTTTAGAAGAAGGAAGAGAATTTGTATCTAAAATACCCGGATATACTGTAGAAAAAGAAGATAATATAGAATATGAATATTTTTAATCCTAAAACATACCTGATTATATGGAAATTATCTTTAACGAAAATATTATACCACTATCCAGATTTATGTTTGACCCTGAAGAAAATGTTGAAATTATTTGGAAAGAAATTTCTAATTTATCAGTTAAAAAAAGATAAAATTATAGAAGGATATTCAAAAATAGATGCCTATGTAATTAACAACGAAGAAGTAAAAGATTATATTGAAGAAAGAGAAAAATAAATACGATAAGATAAAAGATTTCTTAGAAACAAAATGGCTATGAAGTAGAAAAGAAGCTTCTTAGGGAGTGAAGATGGCAGAAGCCAATCATATACAGAAAAAGAAACAACAGACTGGCACTTTTTATGCCACTTAGATCCAAGCTTTCTAGATATAGAAGATTTAGAGGGATATGTTAAGGAAATAATAGAGGATTTGTAGTAAGGAAATGGTTTGAATTTATTTAGAAGAGAATAAATTAATGTCAATGCTTGAACTAGGAAGACTTGAAGAAGTCAATGTAAGAGAATTATGGATTCATGAACAATATGATTTCTCTAATTGGCTTGCAAAGGAAGAAAATATAGAGTTATTAAATGAAGTGTTGGGACTAACTCTTGTTGATATTGAAAAAGAGGTTTTTGTTGGCGCTTATCGTTGGATTTAGTTGCTAAAGATGAAACTTCTGGACAGAACGTTATTATTGAAAATCAGTTGGAAGCACCTAAACCTACAGGACACTAAGGAGGTTTTATGCTAGAAAAAACAGTAAGAGTAGGAGAGGTTGATGTAAAGTTTCGTTCGTCAGCTACAATACCAAGACTATACAGAATTAAATTTAAGAGAGATATTTTTAAGGACCTGTCAAAATTAGAAAAGACATTTAAGGCAAGTGAGGGTTCATTTGAAATAGATGACCTAGAAATCTTTGAAAATGTAGCCTACATCATGGTATATCATGCGGATAGGAGTATTGCCGGAAATATTGATGATTGGCTTGATTAGTTTGAGATGTTTTCCATTTATGAGATTCTACCTGAAATACTTGAACTTTGGGGAGCCAACCTTGAGACGAAAGTTCAGTCTAAAAAAACTTCCAAAAAGTAGCAGGAAGATGACAACAGCCCTATTTCTACTAAGATGTGTGGAAATAGGGATAAGTATTTCTGAACTGGATTTACTTACAATTGGAATGGTACTAGATATTTGTACTGAGAAATCAAATGACACTGTGAAATACAGCAAGGTAGCAGGACAAGTAGAGTTCGATAAGTTCTAATTTAAAGCTTTGAGTAGACATGGTATAATAAGGGTAATATATAGAAAATAAATTTGATTTTCTATAGGAGGAAGGTTCATGGATAAAAATTGTTTTCAAAAATTGTTGCTTTGGGAATTCCTGGATTGGTGCTATTGTTAGCTATAGGAGGAACTGGATATGCGGGAGCGGCAGCAATCACAACAGCCCTGTGTGCAATTGGCCCTTTTGGTATGATAGGAGGAATAGCAACACTAGGATTAATTGGACTAATATCTCAAGCAATTTCTGAATACGGATTTGAAAAATATTTGTTCAGGTAGTAAAAGAATTAGTGAAAAAGGTGAGACTAAGGAATCTATATTGACAAAAATAAATTCATATAAAATTTCTAAATCTTTAAAACTGAAATTAAAAGAGGAACTTGAGGAAAAATTGGAATGATGAATTAAATTTTCGTGAGGGAGGCACTTGTAATGGATAAGAAAGAAAAAAAGTCAAGAAAAGAGAAGTTAAGCGAATATGTTAATTTAGGTAATGGCAGGTTTAAGGATTATGAAATTGAAGATTTAGAGTATCTGGTTGAAAACAGAGAAAAGCTTGATGGAACGACTAAGACATATAGACTCATCTTATAAATCTTTTTGATTCAGAAGACACATATCGTGTGAACGAAGAAGATATATACTTTTTCACTCTGATGAGAACGGTATTCGTATTGATAGAGATTTCCAAAGACATTGGGATGATGGTCAAAATGATACTGAGAAAAATAGTTTTGAAACAGCAAGAGACATACTTACTTTTGCATCAAAATTATTCAGAAAATAAAATAGTTTAAATAAAATTCAAAAAGCACTTACTAAAAAGTAGGTGCTTTTTCATGCCTATTTTTTTAGAAAGGAGGGGTTAAAGTGGCCAATAGAATAAAAGGCATTACGATTGAGATTGGTGGAGATACAACTGGTCTTGATAAAGCATTAAAAGGTGTAAATTCTACAATCAAAAATACGCAGTTACAGCTTCGTGATGTAAATAGGCTATTAAAACTTGATCCTTCTAACGCTAAACTTCTTGCACAAAAGCAGCAGTTACTACAAAAAGAAATCCCTGAAACTAGCGAAAAGTTAAATGCCTTAAAAGAGGCAGATAAGCAAGCAAAAGTGCAACTTGAAAATGGAGAACTTGGACAAGATAAGTATGATGCCCTGCAAAGAGAAATTATTGAAACAGAAAACAACCTAAAGGCTCTTGAGGAAGAGGATAAAAGAAACTTTGAAGAAATGATTTTTAGTATAAAGAGTGAGCTTCAATACCTAAGATAAAATTGAAGTTATATCCGGAGTATTCGTGTTTTTATGGTTGACTGTGTTAGACATAAATTTTTAGTATTTGTGTAAAAATAATAATTTTTTAAAACTTACTTAGTTATTATCAATTTTTGGTAATAAAAAGTAAGTTTTTGTTTTAAAAATTTAAATATATATATATTATAAATGTCATAAAAATAAGGGGTATGCTATGACTATATATTTGATGAATTTAAAGGCTTATTATGCAGATAGAATTATTCTAGTAAACATGTCTAACACTTGAAAATTTTTAAAAATAATATTGTATAATTATATGATTGAATTAAAGAAAAAAGAAAGCTTTATCAGATTACTTACATGTATAAAGTGAGATATGTGGGTTAAATATACTTTATTAGGAGGTTTTAATGGATCGTTTTGAGATTTTAAGAGAGTTAATTGAACACAAGAAACGAAAAGGCGAAGAGAAAAAGCCAATATATGGAACGAGAAAGCTATCAGTAGGACTAGTATCATGTATGCTAGGATTTATGATGTTTTTGACACCTATAACAGCAGTTGCTGAGGGCGGTCAACCAAGATCAATCGCTAATGAAACAAACTACACTATTAGTGGAGAAACTGATGGTGTCTTGGATTACGCTAGAACAGATTACACAAAGGAAGACAGTAATGGAATACACCTTACTATAACAAAGTGGGCTAAGCTTGCAGGCTCATGGGGTAGTACGGATAAGGGACCATATAACGGAAGATATATACTTAACTTCTTTGATGATGAATTCTATTCACAGATAGATTCTATAACTATTAACGGAGTTCAGTTTGAGAAAGAAGCTAACGGAGCACTTTGGAAGGTTCCAATTAACAACCAGACTGTTCAGTCAGGTCTAATTGGTGTTATTACAAATACAGATGTTGTTATTAAGCTTAAGAATGGTGCTACTTTAGATAGTCTAGGAATGGCATCAAAGAGAATTGACTTTACAACTGTTTGGGTTAGATCAGACGGTAAAGCTGATAAAGCAGGATATGACAATGGATTTATACTAAAGAATAATACTAATGTACCGGAACTTCCAAGTAATCCAAAAAATTGAAACGAATACTACTTAGGAACAGGCCTAAATGGATTAACAGGTGACGGAACAAAGTCTAAGGATGGTAATTTCTCTGGTGGGCATACAGGTAAGGCAGTAAGCTATGATGCAAAGAATAAGCTTATCAAATCAACTGTTTCATTTAAGCCTGATCAAAACTTCCTTCAGGCAAATAGCGGATGGGTTCTATATATAAACGAAGTTATTCCTAAAGAACTTCTAAAATATATTGATACTGATAATGTTAGACTTGGTGTATCTACGCCTACAGGAAAAATAACAGCATCAAATCCTATCAAACTTACAGTTGACCCTAACGGAAATGGTGTTATTTCAACTAAAGATACTCCAGAGCTAAGTATAGAAGGTGGAGATTGGGATAAGGTTACTAAGGTAAGAAATACTTTAGATTCACAGGTGTTTTATGGAGCACTTGGTCAAAGAAGATCTTACACTATTGAATATAAGCTTAAGAGCAATGTTTCAAATCAAGAATTTGCAAAGGCTCTTAATGACTACATCGAAGCGAATAACAAGCAGCTAAACTTTGAGTCATGGTTAACAGCTGACTTTGTAGATTCTACAAATGCTTTTCTGGGAATCAGAAAGCCTGATGGTGGAAAACCAAATAAGATTGTTCAGAACACATATTCTAATGCATTCCTAGAGGTACTAGATACTGATAAGGACGGTCTATATGACTTCCTAGAGGATGAAATTGAATCAGATAAGTTTAATGTTGATACTGATGGTGATGGAGTTCCTGATGGTCAAGAATTTCTGATAGATAAGACAAACATTCTAGATCCAAAGTCTTATCTAGTTGTAAAGCCAAATGTGACAACAACAGATATAGAAGCAAATAAGGCCGAGATAATTGAGGGAACAGTACCTAAGACTATATATGATAATCCTGCAGATACTACAAAGAAGCTAGAAGCTACAAATCAAAATGCAGGTAATGTTATAGTAAAGGCATATAAATATGTTGCGGATGATACAGATTATACAGCACATCCAGTTAAGGCTCAGACAACAATTCCTTTCTCTGACTTAAAAGAAGGTAAGTTTAAGGTTAATGTACCTGCTGAGACTTTCCAGGATGGTGATAAGGTTATTTTAGTTGCTTATTCACCAGACGGAAATAATCCAATGGTTTCAAGCGAAAAAGTTAACGTTGGTGCTATTAAGGTTACATTTGACACAAATGGTGGTAAATGGGCTGACGGAACAAATACAGATAAAGTTGTTAATGCAGTAGCTGGTACAGCATCACAGCCAGAAGAACCTACAAGAGATGGATATCAATTCATGGGTTGGGCTGCAACTGCAGATGCAACAGAAGCTGATGCAAATATCTTAACAAATATTACTTCTGCTAAAGAAGTTTATGCAGTTTGGAAAGATGTTAAGGCTCCTGAAATCAATGAAATTGCTGATCAAACAGTAGTTGAGGGTAATGCAATTTCTGAAATTACTGTAACTACTGACGATCCAACAGCTACAGTAACAGTTTCTGGTCTTCCAAATGGAGTTACTTATAACAATGGAAAGATTAGTGGAACACCAAATGTAACTGATTGGGGTCCAACTGAGGAAACAAGAGAGTTCACAGTAACTGTTGAAGCTAAGGATCCTTTAGATAATACAACTACAAAGACATTTAAGATAACGGTTCAAAGAGATACAGATAAAGATGGAAATCCAGACGTAACAGATTCAGATGATGATGGCGATGGATATTCAGATGATGATGAAAATGCAAGGGGGTCAGACCCTAAAAATGCTGGCTCAATTCCAGCTACTTTTATTGGTTTAATAGAGTCTATGTCAATAGAAAATCAGGAGCAAACTGTTGTTGACAAAAAGCCAATAAAGAGAGTAAATATATATCCAGATAATATTGACTCAAATGCAAAAATTGATAGAACAAAGGTGCCATTTGGACTTACTATAGACGATTCTGATCCAGGAACTGCAATAATCGCTGGTAGCCCAAATATTACAAATTGGGGTCCAAATGAAGAATCAAGAAAGTTTGAAATACCAGTAACAGTAACAAACTCTAATGGTTCTAAGGTAACTAAGAAGGTAATAATAACAGTACTGAGAGATACTGATGGTGATGGAGACCCAGATGTAACAGATCCAGATGATGATAATGATGGAGTAACAGATGTTGAAGAAAACAATAAGGGTTCAAATCCTAAGGATGCTAATTCAGTTCCTTCTATAGTAATCAATCCAATTGCAGATCAGACTGTAGTAGAAGGTAATCCTATTGATGAAATTGAAGTAACAACAGATACACCTAATGCAACAGTAACAGTTAAGGATCTTCCTAACGGCGTAACATATAACAATGGAAAGATTAGTGGAACACCAAGCGTAACTGATTGGGGTCCAACTGAGGAAACAAGAGAGTTCACAGTAACTGTTGAAGCTAAGGATGCTACTGGAAAATCAACAACAAAGACATTTAAGATAACGGTTCAAAGAGATACAGACAGAGATGGAGATCCGGATGTAACAGATCCAGATGATGACAATGATGGATATACAGATGTAGAAGAAAACGCAAAGGGATCAAATCCTAAGGATGCAAATTCAAGACCTGCAGCTGTAATTACACCAATAGCTCCAACAACAGTGTCAAATCAAACACAAACAGTAGTTGAAGGAAATCCAATTACAAATGTAGTAGTAACACCAGGAAATAATGATGCTACAATAACAGTAGATGAAAGCAAGCTTCCAAATGGAGTTACTTATGATCCAACAACAAAGACAATTAGTGGAACACCAGTTGTAAATGATTGGGGACTTAGAGAAGAATTTAAAAACTTTGAGATTCCTGTAGTTGTTACAAATCCAGATGGTTCAAAAGTAACTAAGATAGTTGAAATCAGAGTAGAGAGAGATACAGACAGAGATGGAGATCCAGATGTAACAGATCCAGATGATGATAATGATGGATACACAGATATTGATGAAAGAGCAAAGGATTCAAATCCTAAGGATGCAAATTCAATACCTGCAGCTGTAATTACACCAATAGCTCCAACAACAGTATCAAATCCAACACAAACAGTAGTTGAAGGAAATCCAATTACAAATGTAGTAGTAACACCAGGAAATAATGATGCTACTATAACAGTAGATGAAAGCAAGCTTCCAAATGGAGTTACTTATGATCCAACAACAAAGACAATTAGTGGAACACCTAATGTAAATGACTGGGGTCCAACTGAGGAAACAAGAAAGTTTGACATTCCTGTAGTTGTTACAAACCCAGATGGTTCAAAAGTAACTAAGATTGTTGAAATCACTGTTCAAAGAGATACAGACAGAGATGGAGATCCAGATGTAACAGATCCAGATGATGATAATGACGGATATACAGATGTTGAAGAAAACGCAAAGGGATCAAATCCTAAGGATGCCAACTCAATTCCTTCTATAGTAATCAATCCAATTGCAGATCAGACTGTAGTAGAAGGTAATCCTATTGATGAAATTGAAGTAACAAAAGATACACCTAATGCAACAGTAACAGTTAAGGATCTTCCTAACGGTGTAATATATAACAATGGAAAGATTAGTGGAACACCAAGCGTAACTGATTGGGGTCCAACTGAGGAAACAAGAGAGTTCACAGTAACTGTTGAAGCTAAGGATGCTACTGGAAAAACAACAACAAAGACATTTAAGATAACGGTTCAAAGAGATACTGATAAAGATGGAGACCCAGATGTAACAGATCCAGATGATGACAATGATGGAGTAACAGATGTCGAAGAAAACAATAAGGGATCAAATCCTAAGGATGCAAATTCAAGACCTGCAGCTGTAATTACACCAATTTCTCCAACAACAGTATCAAATCCAACACAAACAGTAGTTGAAGGAAATCCAATTACAAATGTAGTAGTAACACCAGGAAATAATGATGCTACTATAACAGTAGATGAAAGCAAGCTTCCAAATGGAGTTACTTATGATCCAACAACAAAGACAATTAGTGGAACACCAGATGTAAATGATTGGGGTCCAACTGAGGAAACAAGAAAGTTTGACATTCCTGTAGTTGTTACAAACCCAGATGGTTCAAAAGTAACTAAGATTGTTGAAATCACTGTTCAAAGAGATACTGATAAAGATGGAGACCCAGATGTAACAGATCCAGATGATGACAATGATGGAGTAACAGATGTAGAAGAAAACAATAAGGGTTCAAATCCTAAGGATGCGAATTCAAGACCTGCAGCTGTAATTACACCAATTTCTCCAACAACAGTATCAAATCCAACACAAACAGTAGTTGAAGGAAATCCAATTACAAATGTAGTAGTAACACCAGGAAATAATGATGCTACTGTAACAGTAGATGAAAGCAAGCTTCCAAACGGAGTTACTTATGATCCAACAACAAAGACAATTAGTGGAACACCGAATGTAAATGACTGGGGTCCAACTGAGGAAACAAGAAAGTTTGAAATTCCTGTAGTTGTTACAAACCCAGATGGTTCAAAAGTAACTAAGATTGTTGAAATCACTGTTCAAAGAGATACTGATAAAGATGGAGATCCAGATGTAACAGATCCAGATGATGACAATGATGGAGTAACAGATGTTGAAGAAAACAATAAGGGATCAAATCCTAAGGATCCTAATTCAAAACCTGCAGCTGTAATTACACCAATTTCTCCAACAACAGTATCAAATCCAACACAAACAGTAGTTGAAGGAAATCCAATTACAAATGTAGTAGTAACACCAGGAAATAATGATGCTACTGTAACAGTAGATGAAAGCAAGCTTCCAAACGGAGTTACTTATGATCCAACAACAAAGACAATTAGTGGAACACCGAATGTAAATGATTGGGGTCCAACTGAGGAAACTAGAAAGTTTGACATTCCTGTAGTTGTTACAAATCCAGATGGTTCAAAAGTAACTAAGATTGTTGAAATCACTGTTCAAAGAGATACTGATAAAGATGGAGATCCAGATGTTACAGATCCAGATGATGACAATGATGGAGTAACAGATGTTGAAGAAAACAATAAGGGATCAAATCCTAAGGATGCAAATTCTAAACCTACAGTTGCTCCAACAGTAAATACTGATGCTAATGATTCAAGAGGAAGATTACCTAAGACAGGTTATGATACAAATATTGGATATACAGCATTTACTGCAATATCAGGATTATCTCTAGGACTTCTAGCTCTTAAAAAGAAAAAGAAGATGAAGAAGAGTAAAATTTAGGGTATAGCAAGCTATATAAAATCAAATAATATTAAGAGAAGATCTTTGCATACGCAGGGTCTTCTTTAATATGCGTTAATAATAAAAATACTATCTATGTTGTTAGAATAAAAATATAAAAAAATTAAGCTTAATTTGATAATTTTTTTATAAAGTTATAATCAAAAATAAGCTTTTTGTAAAAATAGTAAAGTTTTTAAATCTAATAAATGGCTAAAAATACAAGTTTGTTAGATAAGTATCAAAAAAATTTAAATTTTTTGAAAAAGTGTTGACAAAATGAAAATAATCATATATAATCTATAGCAAGACGTTGAAGAGAAGAGTAGAAAGTCATTCAATCAGTACAGAGACATTTCGTTTGGTGAGAGAAATGAGAGAAACTTTCGAACATGGCCTTGGAGTCATCACATCGAGATTTGTTTACAGATTTAGGTTGTGACGGGAGTGCCCGTTATAGCATTGCGAGTATGATAGTACTCAATAAGGTCTTTTTAGTGATAAAAAGATGAATTAAGGTGGTAACACGTGAGTTTTCGCTCTCGTCCTTTATTGGACGGGAGCTTTTTTTATTTCACAACTAGGTGCGCAACTGGTTCTTAATTTTTAAAAACTATCATTCTCTTTCAGCATTTATAGGATAAAACAAAGGAGAAAATATTAATGAACAAAAGAACAAAGGATATTTTTATAGTAGGATTTGCCCTGTTTGGTTCCTACTTTGGGGCAGGAAACCTGATATTTCCTCCCTGATAGGGTTTTTGTCGGGTAGCCAATGGTCAATAGCTGCTTTTGGATTTTGTATATCAGCGGTATTGATGCCAGTTGTTGGACTTTATGTAATTTCTAAAAATGGTGGATCGCTTGAAGCCATGACTTCAGATATACATAAAAATTTTGCTAAGTTTTTTTATTATTATTTATAATGATTTTTTTGCAGCATGTATTTCGTACCTCGTACAGGAGCCGTTTCTTATGAATTAGGGCTTTAAGGCATTATTTCCAAATGTTTCAATTGTAGCATTTATCATTGGATATTTTGCAATCGCATTATATTTTTCATTGGATATTGACCGAATGATAAATAGTGTTGGGAAATACTTAACACCTTTATTAGTAATACTATTAATTGGAATTATCATTAAAGGGAATTCTAACTCCAATTGGAGTTCCAGTAGTTCCACAACAAGGTGGAATTTTTCACACATTCTTTATTAGAAGGATATCAAACTGGAGACTTAATAGTAAGTTACTTAATAGGAACGGTATTTATTGGAGATATTGTTTATAGAGGTTATCGTACAAGTAAAGAGAGAAATAAACTTACTGCATATTGCGGAGTTATTGCATTAATTCTTTTGGCAGTTATTTATGTAGGTTTAATCTATCTTGGAGCTTCAGTAAGTAGTTACTATCCAAAAGATATTGATAGAAGTAAATTGTTATTAGCAATAGCAGAAAGAGTTTTAGGAAAGAAGGGAATGTCATTCCTTTCAGCAGCAGTAGTGCTAGCTTGTGTAACAACTGCTATCGGACAAATTACTTCAATAGCAAACTTCTTCCATGATTTTTCAAATGGAAAGATTCCACACAAAGTAGCTGCTATAGTTTCAGCAGTTCTTGGAGCAACAATTGCAGTACTTGGAGTTGAAAATATAGTTTACTTTGCAACACCAATTTACAAGGGAGTTTATCCAAGTTTAATAGTACTAATGATTTTAGGTATTTTCCGTAAGTTTATACCTAATAAACAAAGTTTTAGATATGCATTAATATTTACTTTAGCAGTAAGTATTTTTAGAGGCAATTTTATCAGTTGCTGATATAGCAATAATTAAATCATTTGTAGATATACTTCCATTAAGTGGTTTAGGATTTTTCATGGTTCTTACCAGCAACAGTTGGATTTATCCTAGAGCTATAATCGGTAAGGAACCAATAACACAATTTGATTAAAAGTCATTTTTAAATAAAAAATATAAAATATAAAGGAGAGAAAATTATGACAAACAAATACAATACAAGCACAATATATGTACAAGGTGGGTATGACCCAAAAAAATGGAGAATCAAGAGTAGTACCAATAGTACAATCAACAACTTTTAAATATGAGTCATCAGAACAAATGGGAGATTTATTCGACCTAAAAGATGTAGGATATTTCTATACAAGACTTGCAAACCCTACAAATGATGCAGTAGCAAACAAGATATGCCAATTAGAAGGTGGAGTTGCCGCAATATTAACTTCATCAGGACAAGCAGCTAACTTTTATGCAATATTAAATATAGCTGGTGCTGGAGACCATGTAATTTCAACTTCAGCAATCTATGGAGGAACTTATAACCTTATAGCTAATACACTTAAGAATTTAGGAATTGAATCAACTTTCGTTGATCCAGATATCTCAGATGAAGAATTACAAACAAAGTTTAAATCAAATACAAAATTAGTTTTTGGTGAAACTTTATCAAATCCATCATTAAAAAAATATTAGATATAGAAAAAAATTCGCTAAAGCAGCACATAAAAATGGAGTACCTCTAATAATTGACAATACATTCTCAACACCAATCTTCTGTAGACCTTTTGAATGGGGAGCAGACATTGTTACTCACTCAACTACAAAATATATGAATGGATCTGCTAACTCAGTTGGTGGTGTAGTAGTTGACTCAGGAAACTTCGATTGGACTCAATATAGCGAAAAATATCCAGGACTAACAACTCCTGATGAAACTTACCATGGAACAATTTATACTGAAAGCTTTGGTAAGGGCGCATATATTACAAAAATGACAACTAACTTGATGAGAGATTTAGGTTCTATTCCTTCACCACAAAACTCATTCTATTTAGGAGTTGGTTTAGAAACTTTACATTTAAGAATGGAAAGACATTTCCAAAATGCTTTAGCTATTGCTCAACATTTAGAAAAACATCCAAAAATAGCTTGGGTTTCATTCTCAGGATTAGAAAAAGATAGCCAACATGAATTAGCTAAAAAATATTTACCAAATGGATCTTGTGGTGTTATATCATTTGGAATCAAAGGTGGTAGAGAAGAAGCTGTTAAATTCATGGACTCATTAAGATTAGCAGCAATTGTTACTCACGTAGCTGATACAAGAACTTGTGTATTACATCCTGCATCAACTACACATAGACAAATGAATGATGATGAGTTAGTAGCAGCTGGAGTATCTCCAGACCTAATCAGACTTTCTGTAGGTATAGAAGATGTTCGTGATTTAATAGCTGATATTGACCAAGCATTAGAAAAATAAATTAGATATTAGTTTCCCTAAAGGAGTTGTATATATTCGATGTTTTTATCCTATATAACAACTCCTTTTTGTACCAAAACAGAGAGTAAATAAGTGTAGGATGTGATATAATATATATAATAGATTTAATTTGGAGATGATATTTTTGATAGAAAAACAAATGAAAGTATTCATTCAAAGATTTTAGGTATTTGTTTGATTTTTAGCTAGTTTTTGTAATTGCTATATTTGCATTTAGTCAACTTCTTGATAAGGATAATACTTACATCAATATCGAAAAGAAGTGGAGAGCGAATTGAAAACAGTATTTTTTTATAAATATGATGGAAAGATTTATGCACTTATTCCAAGTGGAGGATATTATATTGTAGAAGGTGCAGATATAAATTCTTTTAGTATAGTTAAATCTGATAATACTTATGACTCTTCTGTTGTAGGAAAGGACAAAAATTACGTTTATTTTGGAAATGTGAAAATTAAAGACCTTAATTCAAAAGATATAACTAATGTTGGAAATGCATATTATACTGATGGAAAAAAACTACTTATTTTTGTTCTCCACTTTCTGAGAGAAATAAAGAAATTTCATATTTTTCAGATGCTTTTTGGAAATATAGTTCATATTTTTTTAATAAAAAAATTATAAAACCTAAGTCATATATTTATCCATATCATAAATTGAATACCGAAAAGAAAATTACAAAAATTAATAATTTGATATATTTTGCAACTGACGGAGATGTTCTATATTACGAAGGAAAATCTCTTGAAAATGCAGATATAAATACCATAAAACAAATTTCTAAACTTGGAGAATATTTTTCGGATAAAGAAAATGTCTATTACAAAGATGAACTTTTACCGATTAAAAAAACAGTGGAGAATTAGAAGTTATTTTTTTAGTAGTCAAGGAAGTGAATTTCTTTTTTGATAGACAAACAGGAGAGGTATTTAAAGATAATATAAGATTTGATGAAAAAAATCAGCTCCATATGTAGCTATTGAAACAATAGTTCACATATTTACAATATGTTTTTTTCACTTCAAATGATGGTTTGTATTTCTTTAATCAAAGAAAAGAATAAAACAAGTAAGAATTGGGGATAATAAATTTAAAGGTAAACTAAAAATTTTTAACTGAAAATGTGTTTTTGTGATGATGAAGATATGTATTTTTTAAGTTCACATCAAACTTTTTATCAACTATTTATATGGACATAGAGCAAAGTATTTATATAAAAGAAATATCTGAAATCACAAAGTTTGATAAAAAAAGAAGGTTGGGAAAAAGTAAAAGATTTAGGTCAAATTTCTGATGGTTCAATTTGGACAAAAAAATGGAAAATATTATTATTTCGACAACTTAGGAAATAGTCAGCTTGTAAATAATACGGTATTTGAAATTATAGATAATAAAGTTTTAGATGAATTATTATATGATAATGGCAATTTAAATGTTGATAGAATTAGAACAATTATTAAAGAAGGTAAACTTCAAGCGGTTTCTGGTGAAGTAGTATATGCTGCAACAGTTAAATATAGAGGATTTTTATCGTTATTTATTTTTTTATTAACACCATTAGTAATTATTGGAACTGAACTTAAATGGAGAAATATTAAAAATAGTCAAATTAAAAAATCAAAAAACATAATTAGATTGAAAGACTTATTATGTTTTTGTGTTAAAAAGTCTGTAAACATTTAAATTTAGAGTTTTATAAAACTATTAGTAATTTTTGTAATTGTTGACAATTTTCAATTAAAAAGAGTATAATTATCGTGATAAAATTAATTGTGAAGATACAATTTTATCGTGGCAATTAATAAAATATAGTGTAAAAAGGAGCATATTATGAAAATGAGAAAAATCTTCAAAAAGAGATTTAAAGTAGCTACTACTTCTTTTTCTTGCTGCTGTACTTTTAAGTTTAAGTTTAAATAGTAGTAAGGTATACATGGCTGAAGAAAATGTAGAAGTTACTACTGAAAATGTTAATGAAAAATGAAAGAAATCTTCCGGAAGTTAGAACTAGAGCAGCTGAGGAGATGGAGATGATATAGCAGTACTTCCAAAAATACCTACTCCTATAACTCCAGGTTTTTTTATGCTGATAAAAAAAGAAGCTGAAGAAGTAGAATTTGACCCAGATAATGGGAATATTGATATTGAAGAAAAATGTTAATTATATTCCATTAGGTAAAGTTCAATTAGTTGACAAAGCTACAGGAAATGTAATAGCTCAACAAGTTTATGCAAATGATCCTAGCGATGCTACAAAAGCAGCTCGTACTAAATTACCAAAAGTACCTGAAGGATATAAATTTGTATCAGAAAATTTAACTCTACAAAATTCTGCTATTGAAAAAAAGTAACTAAAGTACATAAAAGGACAAGGTGGAGGCAAAGAGATTATTAAATCTGAAATTACTCTTACTAAGGTAGGCGATGATTTATTCTTTGATCCAACAAATGATCAAGTTCAACCTTTAGTTGATGGTGCAGCTTTTAGTTATTCTCAAGGAAATAATGTAATTTTTTACATTATAAAAGATGATCCGAATCCAGAAGAACCTGTAAAGCCGGAAGATCCAAAACCGGATCCGAATCCAGAAGAACCTGTAAAGCCAGAAGATCCAAAACCGGATCCAAATCCAGAAGAACCTGTAAAGCCAGAAGATCCAAAAACCAGATTCAAATCCAGAAGAACCTAAGAAAGAAATTCCAGCTCTAAAACGTGAACGTAAAGTTGGAATGCCTAAGACAAATGTGACTACTACTTCTGTAGCTGTACCTACATTGGGAGCTATCTTAGCAGGATTTGCTATTAGAAGAAATAAAAATAAATAATTTTTTTAATTAAATTAAATTATAGAAAACACTTCTAAACGTAAATTATATTTTAGTTTATTTGGAAGTGTTTTTTTAGATATTATTAAGAAAGGTTTAAAAAAATATTTATGAAATATATGATTAAAAAGTTTTTTTACTTGTTTTTTTGACAATATTATTAGTTGCTACAACTATATTACCAAATACTAAGTCTATATCAGCAAAAGGAACGGACGTTCCAGGGCTAAGATTTAAAAACTTTGAAAATAATAGAATCTGAGTCAGGAAGAGAAGTTGCAGATTTGTTAAAAGGTGAAACTCCTTCATTAAAAAGCTGGAGTTACTTATGCTTTTGATATAGAATATTCAATTCCTTCAAATTTACAATTTTTCTAATACTTATTTTAATTTAAAAGTTAGGTGATGGATTATATTTTAAAAACATTACCTGGAGCAACTTTACTGTTGGTCATGTTGAATCTACTGGATTTGAAGAATTAGTAAAAACTCCAACAGGAAATGGTACTGCGCCTTATGGTTATCCAGGAGCAGGCTCTGAAAAAGTCAAAAATGGAGAAATTGTATATAAAACAAAGAATTCATTAACAAGTGTTGCATCAAAAAGGAGAAATTTGTTTTTACATTGGATGAAGCTTATCTAAATCAAGATGTAAATCAAATACTTTCTAATTTAATACAAGTAAGTTTAAGCACTGATTCAGATAAAAAAATATCGATTCAAAGTCTTTTAATGTTAAATCTGAAGAATCTTTTTACTTATAGATTTTATACAAATCAAGCTACTGAAGTTATTTCAAAGGGTGGAACAACAAAAAGTATAAATGTATATAATACTGGTGATAAATCTCTTACAGAAGCTAATACCAAGACAACAGTTGAAATTGTTTATCCAAGTGATGTTGAGCTAATAGCATTAGAAGAAAAAAAGGTTTATATAACAAAAATGGAACTATTGTATCAACTGTTGAAAAATGGTGGATTAAAAACTACTAAGGTTGAGTGGGATGAAAATGGTTCATATTCAGGAGGACTTTCGTTTTTCCACATTTAAAAAGTTGCTACTGATAGCACAAGACCTAATGGTTCAACATTTGATGTTACTATTAAAAAAATTTTTAAAAAGACAATTTGGAATGATATGCCTAATGTAGGTAGAACTTCTAAATAATGAAGCAAAAATGACTGTAACTATAATTGATGGACTTGATCCTGAAAAATTGACTTTCCACGCATTAGTTGACTCTGCTTCTAACTGGGCATTAAAAAAATATGATACTTATAATGTTCGTTTGGGTTCATTTTTAATAAAAAAACGAACTTTCAATAGTAACAAAGAAAAAGACTTTAGAATTGAGTATTGATGAAACGGATACCGCAATAATTCGTGGTGTTACAATACCTTATCACAAAGACATGACTTGTGGTAAGATATATTGGACATCAGCAAGTGGAAAAAAAGTGGAACAGCAGATCCAAGTATCTTTAAATCTAGTAATGTTTCTACTTTAATTAAAAAAATACAGATCTTGGATTAGATATAAATGACTCTATAAAAAAACAATTAAAAGTAGATATTGGTGAAATTCCTGGAGGTTATGATGGAATAAAACCAGTTCAAGATTTACTTGATACATGGAATCCTAATAATAAATATGTTTATGATGAATACTATGGATGGTCATATTTTTCTACAGGTGTTTTTGGAAGTTGGAAAAAAGGAACAGATGCAAATGTAGAATCAACATTAAAGCTTTACAATACAGGAGAAACTCCTACAAGTAAGGAAACTTTTTAAACTGGTTGGGAAATCAAAAGCTCCTAAAGTTTTAAACGGTGTGGGAAACATTGATAAAACACAAATTTTAGGTGGTGATACATTTAAGATTTCCGGAAGAATCAACGATGCCAATTGGGATTGGAATCCACTACAAGAACCTGTTTTATATATGATTATGCCTGAAGGTTTTAGTTATAGTAATTTAAATATTACAAATGGAACTCTTAGCCAACCAACTTATGTTGGAGAGTTTGAAAAAGATGGAACAAAAGTTAAAGTTTGGAAGTACACAGTTGATGTTGGAGAAGAGACAAGAGGACAATATCAACCAGATTTTACTAGTAAAAGTATGAATATTTCTTTTGATGTTAAGACTTCAAAATTAGCTAAAGTAGAGACATACCATATTAATGACTTCCTTGGAATTACAACTAAAGATTTTGCTGATATTGGCGCTGTAATTAAAGCTGAAAAATGGGATAGAAGTAATTGGAATACTTCAAAATATACTACAGCTTTTGGAGACAAGGTAAATTCAGGTAAAGATATGGTTTCTTTATCAGAAGGTCCTGGAATTGCGGTACGACAAGCATTTGAAATTACTGCACAGTCTGAACTTTTTGATTCCAAAAAAACAGGAAAAATCTTATATCTATGATTCAACTTCAGAAGGTACAAAGACAGATACAACACCTGTTTTAACAAATAACGATGAAGTGATTATACGTATAAATGTTCGTAATAATACAAATAATTCAATTGGACATTCAACATTATTCATACCTTTATTTAATGAAAATTTAGATTTTGGTCCTGGATTTATGCCTGAAGGTAAGAATAAATTACCACTAAAATTTGAAAAAAAGTTGAATCTACTTCAAACTTTGAAATAAAGTATTTAAAAAAATAAAAGATAATAAGAAATATAATTTGAATGAATCTCCTAAAGTTGGAGATTATGACGAAGTAACTGATCCATCAGAAGCAAATATGCTTATGTTAGTTGCTAAGTCAGCACTTGCTACTGGAGAGGGTGGAAGAATAGATGTTTACTATAAGGTTGATGATAATCTTCCAACAACATATAACAATGAAAAGGACGTAATAACACCAGTTCTAGATTATGATATCAATGGAAATAAATCGACATTAACAAAGGAACCAGCTGCTGTATCATTTTTTAGAAACGCTCCAGAAACTATTAATATTTTAGTATCTAAAAAATGGGTGGACGCTAACGGAGATGAACTTCAAGCTCCAACAGAAAAAGTCGAAGTAGAATTATTCCAAAACGGAACGTCTTTATTAAAGAAAGATATAACATCTACCGATAATTGGACATTAAGTTTTTGAAAATTTAGTTAAAGTTAATGCTGAAACCGGGAAAGATTATGAATATACTATAAAAAGAAACCAGACTTGACAATAAAAAATCAAGTTAAAATAGGAGATTCATGGTATAGTTCAAAAAGTAACCGGAAATTCAAAAGATGGATTTACTATTTCAAATGAAAAGATCCAAGCTTGGACTCCTTTGATTCCTGCAACTACTAAGGTTACTGTAACTAAAGAGTGGCAAGGTATATCAATTGACAATTTAGGAAAATGTATCTGTTACTGTTAAATTGTATAAAAATGGAGAAGATACAAAACCAAACAAAAAGTACTTAATAAGGATAATGGATTTAAGGCTACTTTTGAATATTTAAAAGACACAGATTCTATAACTGTTGGCGGAGCAAAGAATGTATACACTATCAAGGAAGTTAATACATCAGGTGATGCTCTTGATGAAGGACAAAAATTGAATTAAATGGAAAAAGAATTTACAGTTCATTATAATAATTTCAAAATTACTAATACTTTAGTAAAACCCAAAAATAAGTGTTAGTGGTGAAAAAGTTTGGAATGATGAAAAATAACCAAGATGGTATTCGTCCAAATGAAGTAACAATTCACTTATTTGTAAATGGTGTAGATAGTGGAAAAAAACCGCAAAAGCAACTAAAAGATTCAAATTGGAAATATACTTTTTGAAAAACCTTGATACTTATGATTCTAATGGAAAAGTTATTGATTATACTGTAAAAGAAGATGTTCCAGAAGGTTATACAAGTAAGGTTGAAGGAACAAAGATAACGAATACTCACAGTCCTGAACTAATCAATATTCCTGTAGAGAAAAATGGGTTGATGATAATAATTCAAAAATTATCGTCCAAACGAAGTAACAATTCATTTGTTTGCAAATGATGAGGAAGTTGGAGAATATAAATTATTATCTAATGAGGATTGGAAACATACTTTTAAAAAAACCTTGCAAAAATACAAAGATGGAACAGAAATTAAGTATTCAATTAAAGAAGAAACAGTTGAAAATTATTCAACTTCATATTCAGGAGACTATAATACTAAATTAGTTGTAACAAATACCCTATATTGTTCCAAATAATCCTGAAAATCCAAATAGACCACAAACACCTTCAAAGGAAGAGACTCCTAAAAAGGAAAAGTTTTACTAAGAACAAAATATTGCTACTAATTCTATAGTTGTACCAATATTAGGAGCTATCTTATCTGGTTTCGCTTTTTTAGGAAGAATAAAAAAATATAGAAAAAAATAAATAAAACATTAAAATTAAACATAATGTATAAACACCCGTAAAGAAAAAAATGTTATCTTTTGGGTGTTTTTCATTTTAATTTAAAAAAAGTTTAAAAATGTTTAAACGTTTTATGTAACAGTAATTAAAGTAAAAAAATATGATATGTCTTAATATTTATTTTTTTAATTGATAAAATCCTTATATTGTGATAAAATATTAATAAGAATAGGAGAGTGATACTTTGGAAAAAAATATGGAAAAATGTATTTAGAAAAATTAGAATCATTTGATTTTGCCAGCTTAAGTAAATTCTTTTTCGAAAATAGTATTATATCTTATATCATTGGATTTTTAGTGATTTATGTTATTTTTAAATTATTAAAAATTCCCTTTTAAAATTTTAAAAAGATTATTTTTGAACTCTATAATAGGTTATGTGATTTTATATACTCTTGCAGTTTTTTTAAAATTGTAATTATTCCATTTACCTATTTAAGTTATTTCCTAGTAGGTAGCTGTGGAATAGTAGGAATAATTTTATCGTATATATTTTTATTCAATTTAAGGAGTTATAAAATGGGATTATTTATTACTTTTGAAGGTCCTGATGGATGTGGGAAAACTTCAATAATAAATTTAATTAAAGAATACTATAAAGATAATAAAAAAATAATTTTTACTAGAGAACCTGGTGGAACAGAAATATCAGAAAAAATTAGAGAACTTATTCTATCTAACGACAATAAAAATATGTCGCCTAGAACGGAAGCATTGCTTTATTCAGCGAGTAGAGCTCAACACATAGATGAACTTGTAAGACCTAATTTAGAAAAAGGAAATGTTGTTATTTCCGATAGATTCGTTTTAAGTTCACTTGCTTATCAAGGCGGAGGAAGAGAGCTTGGGGTTGAAAATGTAAAGAAAAATAAATGATTTTGCAATTGATGGAGTTAATCCGGATTTAATTATTTTCTTTTATGTAGATCCACTAACAACTTTAAAGAGAAAGTCTTTGAGTGAGAATGCTGACAGACTTGAACTTTCAGGAGATGATTTCCACAGTAGAGTTTATGATACTTATATGGAGCTTCTTGATGAGTTAAAAAGATGAAAAAGTTTTAAGAAAAGTTGATGCTACTAAGAGTATGGAAGAAGTTTTTGAGAATGTAAAAAAATATAATAGATGAAAAATTGGAGGAATTGCTATGAAGATGATAATCGCAATAGTTCAAGATCAAGACTTGAACCCACTACAAGAAGATTTAACTGAAAAAGGATTTAGAATGACAAATCTAGCTTCTACTGGTGGATTTTTTAAGATCAGGAAACTCAACTCTTTTAATTGGTGTTGAAGAAGAAAAATTAGAAGAATGTTTAAAGACAATTGAAGAAAAATTGTAAATCTAGAGAAATTACCACATCTGTACTTAGCGTAACAATGCCTGGAGACGCTTATATTCCTTTCCCTATGGAAGTTTTTAGTAGGTGGAGCTACTGTTTTTGTTCTTGATGTTGTTGATTTCGTAAGAATGTAGGTGATACTATGAAACTTATTTTTAGCAATTATACAAGACCATGTTGCTCAAGATGTTTTTACATGAACTTTCTGAAAATAAAATTAGAGCTACAAAAATTATCTTCTACTGGTGGTTTCTTCAAAAAAAGGAAATACTACAATTTTAATTGGTATAGAAGATGAAAAAGTAGATAGAGTTAAGGAAATGATTTTTAAATATTTCTAAGAATAAAGAAACAGTTGATGATATTACTGCCAATACTGTATTGTTCGTTCTAAATATGAATCAATTAGTAAGGATGTAATCTATGAATTATACTCTTTTCAAAGAAAAAGATTAATGCTTTTGATTTTTTCTCAAAAATTATATTATTGAGGGAAATGAAAGTTTTTTTAGATACTGTTTCTAAAGAGTTAACTTTAAAGGTTTTAAATCCAGATCAAGACTTTTAAAAATATCAAGAGAAATTGAGGAACAAACACATCCTGATTTAATGATTGTTGAAAGTGAAAGAAATAATATTTCAATTGAGTCAATTAGAAATATGATTAAATATGTTCAAAAAAAGACCTTTGGAGTCTAAATATAAATTGGTTATCATAAAAAGGTGGACAGTTTTTAAGAACTGAGGCTTCAAAATGCTCTATTGAAAACTCTAGAGGAATCTTTTGATTATGTTATAATTTGTATTTTAGTTGATTCAAGACATAAATTATTATCAACAATAAAAAGTAGATGTATATTTGTTTCTGAAGCAAAATTCTTTTTGAAAGTTTTTGATTATTCGGACTATGGAAAATTATTAGAAATTTTATCTTTAGCTTTTAAGAGGTAATTTTTGCTATTTATGATTCGAAAAAAATAAAGAGTATTTACTTGGTTTAAAAGAAGATAAAAATTTCATTCCATTGCTATATAATTTCTTTTAAAGAATTTTATATATTTTTTTAGAAACAGGAAAAAGAAATTACAGATAAAGAAATTTCAAAAGATATTTAAGAATAATATTTCTTTTTAATAAGGAAAAAAATTGTTAAAAAAATTTTAGATACAATTGATGTTGTAAGAGAAAAACTTATATAATAATGTGAATTTTCAATTATCAATTGAAAAAAATATTCATAACAATTTTTAAGATAGATGGAGGTTTTGTATGGAAAAATTTTACTAATCTAATTCCATTGATGAATGTTGATAGTAGTAAAAATTTGTTTCTAATTGTAGGACTTTTGAGTCTAATAGCAATTATAGCTGTATTAGTTATAAAAAAAGAAAAATAAATAAATTAGATTTTTAAAAAAAGCACTATATTTGAAAAAAATATAGTGCTTTTTTTGTTTTTTAAAAAGATACTTGTACTTTTGAAAATGATATTATACCAAAAAAATCTATAAAAATATAAGTAACAACTATTGATAAATAAACTTTTATATGGTAATATAAATATGTAAAAAAACTATATATTACATATTTTAATGGAGGTTATTATGAATTATTTAAATCTTCAAAAGGTATAAAAAAACGGAGACTAGTTAAAATGCAGGATTAAAGTCAATTATATTGTTTATTTAAATGGAGGTTAGTTATGAAAAATATTAATAACATGTACATTTATTTTTATCTATTGTTTTAGGTTGTAATATAGTAATGGCAAGTGAATACTTTGAGCCAACTCATAAAAACACTAAATCTGGTAAAGAATATGGAATAAAAGAAGAATATAGAGTTAGAGAATTAGATAATGGTAAATTAGAAATTGAATTTCAAAAAGGAAAGTTTACTATTGTAGAAAAAGATGAAATTTCTACGATTATTGCTCTAGATTGTGAAGAAGAAACTGAGATAAACAATGAATTTGATGAAATATATAACGAACATAAAAAAATAGTGTAGTAACAAGGTATAAGACATTGAAAGAAAATGGAAATTCATCATATTTTCCATATAGTAAATATTATGAAGAATATGATGAGTATTTGGAAGCCTGGTATGGTGGCACTTTAATCTTAGATAATGTTGATTGTATAAATTCAAAAAAACCTATAAGGCTACTTATAAAGGAACAATGTATTTATTATATAAGTAGAATATAAATTATAAAATAATAATTTTTCTTATTAAAAAAAGCACAGACATAGAAGGTCTGTGCTTTTTTAAATTTTGTAAAAACTACTTTATTTGACTTTAATTCTTTTTTTATGTTAAAAATATATAAAAGGCGGTGCTGTTATGGATACAAAAAGAAAAATTAGTTAAAATTAAGAGAGTTTTGAGCAACAACATTGGAAAAAGTATTAATTACTATTAGACGTGGGAAAGAAGAGTACGTTGAAACTAAGGGAGTAATTAATGAAGTGTTTACATCATTTTTTTACTGTTGAGATTGAAACGGAAGAACATAAAAAAAGAACTTGTTCATATTCATACTTTGATGTTTTGACATCACAAGTAAGTTTAAAAGCAAGCTAATTTAAATTTTTTTAGGACTTTGATTTTTCAGAGTTCTTTTTATAAAAAAACCTGAGTGATTACTCAGGGTTTTTGTTTAAAAATTTTAATATTTTTTTGTAAGCTTTTTGTAGATCATTGGAACCAATATTGAGCATACAATTATTTCAGGAATTCCATTTGAAATTGCAACTCCAAAAAGAAATTTTGCAGGATTTAATTTAAGTGTTTCATAAATTTGATTTGCACAGAATATATATGCCATGGATAATACTCCGAATGTGTTTATCATTGTTCCTACCATACTTGAAATTATAACATTAAAAATACTTTTAGTATATCTTTTTACAAAATTAAATGTGTAATATGTTCCAAGTCCTATTAATGCTCTTGGTAGAACAGATACTAAAGGATTTATGAACATAAATGATAATGGACTTATTCCTGATAAATGTTGAAAAAAATGAAAAATAATCCAAAGATTAGGCCAACAAAAAAACGATACTGTTGGTTTTTCTATTAATGCAATTAATATTATTGGTATATGAACTGTAGTTATTCTAACAGGTCCTAATGGAATAAATCCTATTGGAGAAAGTGATAAAAATAATTACAATTGCACTTAAAAATTCCGATTTTTTTGTAATAGATTTTGTTGAAATATTTTTCATGAATTCCTCCTTTAATCCTATTTATTAAATTCTTGTTTATTATAACAAAAAAATAATAGAAAAATACCATAAGTTTTTAAATTTGTTTTTGTGTTTTTATGCAAATTTGGTATAATTATATTTAATGGTGGATAAGTGTTTGTCATATAAGATTTTTTTATAAATGGTGATATAATGAAAAAAATAACTTTGATTGCTACATGTGCTTTTTGGCCTTGAAGCTATTGTTAAGAGGGAAATTATCAAACTAGGTTTTGATGATATAAAAAGTTTCTGACGGTAAAGTAGAATTTGTAGCAAATGTAAATGATATAGCAAAAGTTAATTTATGGGTTAGATGTGCGAGAGAATTTTATTGAAATTGGATGAATTTAAGGTTCTTAGTTTTTGAAGATTTATATCAAGGCATAAAGAAAATTAAATGGGAAGAATTAATTTCAGTAAATGATAAATTTCCAGTAAATGCAAATAGTGTAAAGTCAAAACTTTTTAGTTTATCAGATATTCAAAAGATTACTAAAAGAGCAATTGTTGATAGACTTAAAGATATCTATGAAGTTGAGTGGTTTGATGAAACTTCTGATGCCTTATACTATATAGAGGTATCTGTTTTTAAAAGATATTGCTACTGTTACAGTTGACACATCTGGAGAGGCTTTGCATAAAAGAGGATACAGAAAAAGAGCGGGAGATGCACCGCTTAAGGAAACTTTAGCAAGTGCAATGATTAGTCTATCTTTTTGGGATCCAAGCAGAGTATTTTATGATCCGTTTTGTGGAAGCGGAACGCTATGTATTGAAGCTTATATGATAGGTAGAAATATTGCACCAGGAATTATGAGAAATTTTGCTTTTGAAAACTGGAATTTATTGGATAAAGATGCTTTATAAAATGAAAAAAATAGAGCAAGAGCATTAATTGATTATGATAGAGAATTAAAGATTTTAGGATCTGATATAGATAGACGCTCTATTTTAAGAGCGAGAGATAATGCTGATATTTTAGGTGTAGAAGATGAAATTTCATTCTTTATAAAAAGATATGAGAGATGTTGATTTATATAATGAATACGGTGTTGTAGTTACAAATCCTCCTTATGGTGAACGTATGGGAGATGTTGAAGAAGTTGAAAGACTTTATAGAGATTTTGGTAAAAAAAGTTTAAAGAATTAGATACTTGGTCTGTATATTTAATTACAAGTATGGAAAAATTTTGAAAGATTATATGGAAGGAAAGCAGATAGAAAGAGAAAGTTATTTAATGGGAGAATTAAAGTTGATTTCTATCAGTTCTATGGACCAAAACCAAAAATAATGGGAGAACAGCATGTATAAGAATAACTTTTGTAAATTGGGATTTTGAACTAGTAGATTTTTATGGAAGATTTAGTTAGAGTTTTTGATAAAAACTGGACTAATTGTCTATACTAATACTAGTATGAAAAAATTTTTAGAAAAATGAAGAAGGAAAATTTTTGCTTTTTCAGATGATGATACACATAAAAAAATGATAAAAAAAGTATTCTTCTTTAAAAATGTGTTGCACCAATTGGTCATAAGGAGCATGTAGAAACAGAATTGTTATCAGTTGGTAAAAGAGATTTTTAGTTAAGAGTAGTCCTATATTTGATGATAATAAAGAATATTGGGGTAGTATTGAAGTTTTTAGAGATATTACTGAAGCAAATAAACTTCAAAAAGATTTACTTAAATATCAAGAAATGATTAAAAATGATATGTTGACTGCATCAGATATACAAAAGTCACTGTTGTCAAAATTAAATCGTATTGATGGGCTAAATATAGAATATAAATATATATCATCAGATCAATTATCAGGAGATTTTTGATGTTATAGAATTGCCAAATGATAAAACTTGTGTATATATGGCAGATGTTATGGGACATGGTATTTCTGCTAGTATGATAACAATGTTTATAAAAATTTTTCTGTAAGAATGTTAATTCATGGAAGAAAAAAATTGAACATCCTAGAGAAATATTAATGGCTTTTATCAAAGGAGTTTTCAAAACTTAATTTAGAAATGTATTTTACAATATTTTTTTAGGTATATATAATAGGGCAACATGCGAATTTGAATATTCTAATGCAGGACATAATTCCATTCCATTATTATTTTGCAAGGAAAAGAATGTTCGCTTAGAATTAAGTGGTTTGCCTATTTCTTGGTTATTTCAAGATAGTGGATATTCTGTTGGTAAAGTAAAATTATGTCATGGAGATTGTGTTTTATTTTACACAGATGGTATAACAGAAACTAAAAATAAAAATAGAGAAGAATATGGAGAAGAAAGATTTTTTTAATGTAGTAGAAAAATATAAAAATTCACTTTCTGATAAAGAACTTTTGGACAAACTAGTTGAGGATGTTTCAGAATTTAGATGTGGAGTTCAAGAAGATGATATTGCATTATTAAGTATGAGGGTTTTATAGTGAAATGTAATAATTTTGAGTTAGATTTTTCAGAAGATTTATGTTTTAGTGAATATAAAGAAGATGCTTTTAAAGCATTGGACTTCATTTTAAATAAAAATGGTTTAGGAAATAAATTTTTAGGTTGGGTAACTCATCCAGAAGTTTATGACAGAGAAGAATATGATAGAATGAAACAGCTTTCAGAAAAAGTAAAAAAATCAGAAGTTCTTGTCGTTATAGGTGTCGGTGGTAGTTTTCTAGGATCTAAAGCGGTAATAAAAAGCATTAAAAACCATATTTTTAAAACAAGAAGGTTTAGAAAATAGTATTTGCCGGAAATAATCTAAGTGGAGATTATTTAAGCGAATTAGTTGAATATATAAAAGATAAAGATTTTTTACATAAATGTAATATCAAAATCTGGAAGTACTTTTGAAACAGCGGTTGCATTTAGAGTTTTAAAGAGTTTTTGTGAAGAAAAATATGGAGAAGATGCAACAAGTAGAATTATTGTTACCACAGATGCAGAAAGTGGATTATTAAAAATTTTAAGCGATAAAGCTGGATATGAAACTTTTGTGTTCCTGATGATATTGGCGGAAGATTTTCAGTTTTAACAGCAGTAGGATTATTTCCTATTATGTGCGCTGGAATTGATACGGATGCAATTTTACTTGGAGCAAATGATGGTTTAGAGGAATATACAAAGAAAAGTTTGGATAATATTTCTCTAAAATATGCAATAATTAGAAATGCAATGTTTAAAGATGAGAATAAAGAAATAGAGTATTTAGTTGCTCATGAATTTTAGTTATCATATCTTCAAGAATGGTGGAAACAATTATTTGCAGAAAGTGAAGGTAAAAATGGTAAAGGTCTTTATGTAGAAAGTGCAATTTTTTTACAAGAGATTTACATTCTTTTGGACAAATGATTCAAGATGGAAATAAAATCACTTTTGAAACAATAATCGAAGTTGAAAAATTTAAAAAAATGATATTATTATTCCTTATATTGATGAAGATTTCGACAATTTGAATTATTTAGCAAAGAAGTCTTTAAAATGATATAAATAGGGTTGCAGTTACTGCGACTAGAAAGGCACATACAGATGGAAATGTACCAACTGTAAGGATTAAAAATTCCAAAACTAGATGCCTACAATATTGGGAAATTAATTTATTTCTTTGAAATGTCTTGTGCTATTTCTGCATATATGTTAGAGGTTAATCCTTTTGATCAACCTGGAGTAGATAATTATATATATGTATCAATTATTAGAGAAAATGTAAAGGAGGAATAAACATGTATCTAAATTATATAAAAGCTTTGTTAAAAAAAGGTAAAAAGACTTTTTAATGATTATTTACAAGTTCAAGGTATACTTGTTTTATTAGCATTGCTTACATCAATAGTTGCTGTTTATCTTATGAATTATTCTGTAGATTTAAAGCTGCTTTTAATTATGGGTGTTTTGGAAGTTGTTCCAGTAATAGGAAATGGTCTTTTATTTATCATATCAAATCCTAATTAATTTAGTTAGAAAAGAGACAGTTATTGCTGCTAATTTAGCAGTATTATATTTAACAATACTTAGTGTTAGATTAGTTTTAGAACCTATTTTATTAGGTAGAAAAGTTAATATGAAAAATTGCTATAATAATAGTTTTTAGCTCTTATATCTAAATTAATTGGTGGAAATAGTGGGCTTGCTATTATGACTATAATTATATTTATTTTAAATACTTTAATGAGTATCAATGATATCATTTCTTTTTGATCAAAAAAAGAAAAAAATGAGAGAAAGAAAAGAAAAAGACTTAGAGAAAGAGAACTTAGAAAAAAATATGATTATGAAAATTTAGGAGATGGCTATGATAATTAATAATTTTTTTCACCTATTGATTTAAAGGTTGCAAGAGAACTTACTGAAGAAATTGTTGTTGATGAAAAAAATTTGAAAAAAAGTATATTTTTAATGATGCTCTAAAAAGTTATAGCTGAAGATATTATATCAAGAGTTAATATACCAAACTTTGATAAGTCTCCTTTAGATGGTTATGCTTTTTAGAGAAGAAGATGTTGTTAATGCAAGTAAAAGAAAAATCCTGTTGTTTTAGAAGTAATTGATGTAATCATGGCAGGAGATGTTTCTGAAAAATTTATATCTAATGGACAAGCTGTTAGAATCATGACTGGAGCAAAAGTTCCTACTGGAGCTAATTGTATAGTAAGATATGAAGATACAGAATTTACTGAAAAAGAAGTTAAAATTTTGCACCAATAGGGAAAATAAAAATATTATAAGAACTGGTGAAGATGTTAGAAAAGGCGATGTAATCATAAAAAGAGGAACATTGATTACACCTGCAGAAGTTGGTGTTTTAGCTAGTTTAGGTATTCCTTTTGTTAATGTATATAAATCTCCAGTTGTAAGTGTTTTTGCAACAGGAAGTGAATTACTTGATGTAACAGATGAAATGGAAGATGGTAAAATTAGAAATAGTAATAGCTACACTATTGAACAACTTGCAAAAATGTATGATGCAGAAGTTATTCAATATGGCAAAGTTGATGATGACTTAGATACATTAGTTGATATGTATAAAAAGGCATTAAGAAACACTGATATAGTTATTTCAACTGGTGGCATTTCTGTTGGAGATAGTGATTTTGTATTAACTGCATTAGATAAAGTAGGAGTAAAAACTATTTTCTCTAGAGTTATGGCAAAACCAGGTGGACATGTTTTCTTTGGAGAATGTGAAGGAAATATGTGTTCGCATTATCTGGAAATCCTGCCGCATCTTTTTATGAATTTTTTTATCTTTATGTAAGACCTTTGATTTTTAAAGCTACAAAATAAGAATGTTCATATGCTTAAAGTTCAAAGTAAATTACTTAATGGATTTAATAATAAGGGCAAAGTTAGTAGAATTTTAAGAGCAAAACACATACTATAAAGATGGTAAATTTTATACTGAAATAGAAGAAAGACAAGCATCAGGAGTTCTTTCTACAATGGTTTCTAAAAATTCTATAGTAGTAATGCCAAGTCAAACTGAATATTCTAAAGGTGATATAGTGGAAGTGGAGTTTCTATATGAAAAAAATAGAGCAATTTCTATAGTTGGAGAATGTTCTAATGTTGGGAAGACAACATTGATTAAAACATCTTTTAGAAATATTTTCTAAAGAGGGATTGAAAGTTGGAGTTGTAAAGCATCACCATAAAGAATTTGATTTTTGATAGAGAGGGAAAAAGATAGTTTTATTTTTCTAAATCCGGAGCAAGTTGTGTAAAAAAATGGTGAGTCCAAATAGAGTTATTACTATTGAAAATTTAAATTATGAAAAATCATTGTATGATGTATTAGAAACAATGACAGATTATGATTTTTGTTTTTAGTTGAGGGCTATAAATGGGAGAATCTTGATAGAATAGAAGTTTATAGAACTGGCTATTCAACAAAAATAATTTCTGATAAAGATAAATTAATAGCTATTGTTTCAGATTTAAAAACATGATTTGGATGTAGATCAATTCAATCCAGATGAATATGAAAAATAGCAAATAAAATAAAAAAATTATTTTTAAAAATTAATTGAGATGAATTGCATCTCAATTTTTTATAAATATTATATTTTTATTGCTAAAATCTTTTACTATAACATGATTTTTATAACAAAAAGTCTATTAAAGTACTTGACAAATTAAATTAAATGTTTTTATACTATTTAGGTACTGAATGCGCACCTTTAGCTCAGCTGGTAGAGCACCTGACTCTTAATCAGGGTGTCCAGGGTTCGAGCCCTGAAGGTGCACCAATAGTTTTTATAAGCTATAAATAAAATTTAATACTATATGCCCAGATAGCTCAGTCGGTATAAGAGAGTGGCAAAAACAACGAAGTTGTTTTTAGGCAATATCTTAGTTTAGTGCGAAGCACGAGAGAATGAGCTATCGAAAAAATTAACTAAAAGAAATTGTAAAAATTACTAAAAATTTGAAAAAAATTGAGTATTATATGCCCAGATAGCTCAGTCGGTAGAGCAGAGGACTGAAAATCCTCGTGTCGGTGGTTCTGATTCCGCCTCTGGGCACCATATGCGGGAGTGGCTCAGTGGTAGAGCATCGCCTTGCCAAGGCGAGGGTCGCGAGTTCGAATCTCGTCTTCCGCTCCATTTCAATTTGGCGACATAGCCAAGTGGTAAGGCAGAGGTCTGCAACACCTTCATCTCCAGTTCAAATCTGGATGTCGCCTCCAAGGTCTCTTATGAGACCTTTTTATTTATATGAAGTATTTTTAAAAATATAGAATTAAAATAGGAGTTAGATATGTTAGCTAGTGAATTATTATCATATATAAAGTTATTTGTGAAATATTGAAGATGTAAATATTGATTATATTTCACAAGATAATAGAAATATAAAAAGAAAAATACAGCTTTTTATTTGCATTGAAGGAAAACACAGTAGATGGTCATTCATTTGTTGAGAGTGCTAGGGCAAATGGGGCAAAAACTATTTATTGCATCAAAGGATATTTCAGATAAATGTGGAGATATTCCTGTTGTTTATGTAAAAGATACATTAAAAAGTTATGGGTCTTCTAGCTAATATTTTTGTATAAAATGTCCAAGTGAAAAAAATTATTTATGGTTGGAATTACAGGAACTAATGGCAAAACTACTACTAGTTATTTAATAAATCATATTTTTTTGAAACTTGTAATATGAAGACTGGTTTAATAGGAACAATTCATCATAAAATTGGAAACAGAGTAATTCCAACAAAAGAATACAACACCGATTTCAGTTGATTTACAAGGATTATTAAATGAAATGGTAACTGAAAAATGTGATTGTTGTGTTATGGAAGTTTCATCTCATGCTTTGGCATTAAGTAGAGTTTTAGGCTGTGATTTTTGATTGTGCTATTTTCACAAATTTATCCCATGAGCATTTAGAGTTGCATAAAACAATGGAAAATTATGCAAATACAAAGGAGCTTTTTATTTACTCAATTAGGTCATAATTTAAAAATGGTAAGTTAAAAACTGCTATTTTAAATATTGATGAAGAATATGCAAAAAAATATTCAGAACATATTCCAACTGAAATAATAACTTATGGAATAAAAAGATAGTTCAGCTGATTTTTATGCAGATAATATCTCTTTCGATGATTGGAAAATGAGATTTGATTTACATGTTTTTAGAAAAAAAGTATATAAAGTTGAAACTAATTTAGTTGGAGTATTTAATGTTTATAATGTATTAGCTGCGATATGTCAGCATTTGCAAAAAGGAATATCAATTTCGGATTCGATTGAGGCTTTTAAAAAAAGTTTTTCTGGTGTAAGTGGAAGAATGGAAATTGTTAATTCAGATAGAGAATATAAAATAATAATAGATTTTGCTCATACTCCAGATGGACTTAGAAATGTTCTTGAAACTTTAAATAAAGTTTCACATAATAGAATAATTACATTGATAGGTCATAGTGGTGGAAATAGAGATTCTAGTATGAGACCTGACCTTGGAAGAATTGCTTTAGAAAATTCTGACGAGGTTGTATTTACAGCTGATAATCCAAGACATGAAACAATTAGTAAGATTGTAAGTGAATTAGTATCTGATTGTGACAAGAAAAATTATACTATCGTGGAGGATAGAAAAGAAGCGATTGAATATGCTTTTGAAATTGCAAGAGAAAATGATATTGTTTTACTTGCGGGAAAAGGAGCAGAACCTTATCAAGTTATAGGGGATGAATATATACCATATAGTGAAATTGAAACGGTCAAAAGAGATTTTTAAATAAATAGAAATAAATTTTAGTATATGATATAATTAAATTAGATTGTTTAGTATATTATAGATTAATTCTTTTAAGAATATTTAAGGAGAAGTTATGTGCGGATTTGTTGGATTTTACAGTAAAGATGTAAGAGATGAAAATGTAATAAAAGAAATGAATAATCAAATTATTCATCGTGGTCCAGATAGTGATGGTTATTATTTTTGATAATGGAATAAATTTTGGTTTTTAGAAGACTTAGTATAATAGATTTACATGAAGGATCTCAACCAATATTAAATGAAAAATAATGATATTGCTATAATTTTTTTAATGGTGAAATATATAATTATCAAGAAATAAAAGATGATTTACTAGAAAAAGGATATAAATTTAAAAACAAATACTGATACCGAAGTTATATTACATGGATATGAAGAATATGGTGAAGAAGGTATTTTTAGAAAAAAATTAAGAGGTATGTTTGCTTTTACTATTTGGGATAGTAAGAAAGAGAGACTTTTTGGAGCAAGAGACCATTTTTGGAATTAAAACCATATTACTATTCATTAATTGATGGAGATTTTTGTTTTTGGTTCAGAAATTAAATCATTTTTTTAAAATATCAAAAATTTAAAAAGAATTGAATGAAAAAGCACTTAAACATTATTTAGTGTTCCAATACAATCCTTTTAGAAGAATCATTTTTTTAAAGGAGTTAAGAAACTAAGACCAGGTCATTATTATATTTTTGAAAATGGCAAATTAGAAATAAAGTGCTATTATAATTTAACTCTTGATTATAAAGAAATGTCTTTTGATGAAGCTGTTAGTAAGATAGAAAATGAAGTTGAAGAATCAGTAAAGTACCACAAAATTAGTGATGTTGAAGTAGGTTCTTTCTTATCAGGTGGTGTTGACTCAAGTTATGTTGTTGCAACAGCAATGCCTAATAAGACTTTTTCCGTAGGTTTTGACAATAAGGGATTCAATGAGACAGTATATGCAAAAAGAGCTTTCAGATAGACTTGGAATTGAAAACTTTTTCTAAGATAATTACTCCGGATGAATTTTTTGATGGAATAAATAAAGTGCAATATTTTTCAGATGAACCACATGCGAATCTTTCTTCTGTAGCTTTATATTTCTTATCAAAATTAGCATCTGAACAAGTAAAGGTAGTTTTATCTGGCGAAGGTGCTGACGAATTATTTGCTGGATATAATGAGTATGCAGAAGCTCTTCCTCAAAGAATATACAAAAATTACCATTCTGTTTAAGAAATAAATTATAAAAAAATTAAAAGATAAAAAGACATTTTAGTGGTAAGACAATTGTAATGAAATATGGTCAAAAAGTTGAAGATAGATATATTGGTCCTGCTGAAATTATGTCTGATGAACAAGCTAATTTGATTTTTAAAAAGAAAAATATAGAAATTCTGAAACTTCAAGAGATTTAACTAAAAATACTATGATGAAGTTAAAGATATGGATGATGTTTCAAAAAGATTATATCTTGATATGAAAATGTGGATAGTTGATGATATCTTACTTAAGGCTGATAAAAATGACTATGGCAAATTCTATTGAGCTTAGAGTTCCACTTTTAGATAAAAATGTGGGAACTTGCAAGAACAATACCAGTAAGACATAAAAGCTCATAACGAAATAACAAAAATATGCTTTTTAGAAAAGCAGCTTTTAAACAAATTGCCAGATGATTGGGCAAAAGAGAAGAAAATTAGGTTTTGTTGTTCCTTTTGTTTTATGGATTAAAGAAGAAAAAAATATTATAATATTGTTAAAGAAACTTTTAATAAAGATTTTTGTTAGTGAATTTTTTTGATGTTGAAAAAAATTAATACAATTTTAGAAGATCACTATAATAATAAAAAGAAATAATGGACGTAAGATTTATACTATTTACACATTCTTAAAATGGTATGAACAATATTTTAATTAAGAGGTAAAAAGATGAACAAAGCGGTTGTTTTTAGGTTGTAATTACTATATAGGACTTAGTATAATTAGATGTCTAGGTCGTGAAGGAGTTCATGTTGAAGCTTGTGATTACGACTTTGAAAAACTCATATGGAGCAAAAGTCAAAATATATATCTGAATTTTTTTAAAAAAATAGAAAAATTTGAATAACTTTGGTGAAGAGGCTTTTCAAGGATTAATAGAGTATGGAAAAACAAGACGAAAAACCTGTTTTACTTCCAACGCATGATAAATATGTTGAATTTATAGATGAATATTATGATGAGTTAGAAAAATATTATTTGATTAGTCAAGCTAAAGGACTTAATACAAAATTATTAGATAAATGGACTTTACATGATATTGCAAAAGAAAATGGAGTGAAAAATTCCAACAACAATAAGTGCAAATGATGAAAATTTAGTTGAAAGAGTAAATAATGAAGTTGGTTTTCCATGTATAATTAAACCCTTTTGATACAGTAAAATTTACAAAAGTATTTAGAAATAAAGTTTTTATTTGTAAAAATGTAGAAGAAATGGAAGAAGGGATAAAGAAAGCAAAGGACAATGATATTGAGATTTTTGTCCAAGAAATTGTTCCGGGTTTTGATGATTGCATGTTAACTTATGACTATTATATTGATAGAAGTGGTAAAACTACTCATTATATGACAGCTCAAAAGCAAAGACAATGGCCAATCAATTTTGGAGCTTCAGTTTTTACAATTCAAAAATATAATCAACAATTAGTAGATATTTCAAAACCATTCCTGGAAAATATCGGATATAGAGGTTTTGGAGAAATAGAATTTAAAAAAAGCATGAAAAAAACAGGAGAAATCTATTTAATAGAAATAAATGCAAGAACTACTAATTTTAACAACTTAATATATAAAGTTGGAATTAATATGCCATATATTGCTTATCTTGACGTAACTGGTCAATTAAAAAGAAAGTGATCGTAAAATATATTGATTACGATACAAATTTAGCTTTTTATTTATGGTTTTGAAGATATGGTGGCAATTTGGCGTTATGCAAGAACTAAACAAGTAAGTATTTTAAAATCTTTAAAGATTTCATTTTTCCAGAAAGTGGGCTCCTGCAATTTTTTTGCAATTAATGATTTAAAACCATGGTTTTTCTTTAATAAAATTCTATTAGGAAAAGTTTTTTTAGAAAGATATTTAGGAGGAAATAGTGTATAAATTAGGAGTTATTGGGGGTATGGGACCTTTAGCAACTGTTAAATTTTACGATAAAGTTATTTTTAAATACAGATGCACATAATGACAATGAACATATTGATTTAGTTGTATTAAATCATTCAACTATGCCAGATAGAACAAAATGTATTATTGAGAAAAAGGACTTAGAGTTTTTAAATGTAATAAAAAGACTTAGAAATTCTTGATAATATTGGCGTAGATGTAGTTGCTATTCCTTGTAATACAAGTCATTATTTTTTTATGATGAATTTAGTAAATATACTAATTTAAAAATAATTAATATGATTGAAGAAACAATCCTAGAAATAAAGAGAAGGGAGTAAAACAAGTTGCCGTTTTTTTGGAACTATTGGAACTCTAAATTCAAAAAGTTTATGATAAATATGCACAAAAATATGGAATAGAAGTTAAAGAATTATCCACTGAGGATAAAACTTCTGTTATGGATATTATTTATAAAAATTAAAAGAAACAAACAACTTAGAAAAATAAAGAATTTATTGAAATTCTTAATAAGTATTGTGACAAAGATACTATTGGAATAATTGCTTTGTACAGAACTTAGTCTTTTTAGATATTTGTAAAAGCATAAATAAAATTGATGCTTTGGATGTTCTTGTAAAAAGAGCATCGAACTTTGCGGTGCAAAAATAAAATAATAATATAAAAAGGAGCTTAATGCTCCTTTTTAAATATTTACTTAATTCAGTTTTTTTAATAAATTAGTATATTCTTTTTGATCCTTGTCCATTTGGATGTGTAGCATCTTTATAGAAAAAGTTCTTTTTATCTTTAGCAAATGAGTACCAATCTATAACTTCTACATTTTTCCATTTCATCAGAAAGTTCTTTTTAAAGTTGTATTAACTTGTTCTTCCCAAGGGTCTGGCACAACACAGTTTATTAAAAATATTTTTCTATTTCCCAAAGATTCAAGATTTGCCTTGAATTTTTTTCTTTTATTTATTTTTGTAATTACTTCCTAAATGAATTACAACAATATCTTTTATATTGTTAGTTTCTTTTTAAATGATCTAAAAACTTTTGGTAAATCCCAAGCCTGACGACTAACTTTTGCATCTACTATTGCATTTTTAAATTCACTTTTAATTACATCTGATGCTGATAGCATTATACTATCTCCAATAAAAAGTAATTTCAGTTGTAGATAAATCAATATTGTTTTTCAGGTTTTTTTATTAGGTTCATTTTTAGGAATTTTTTTATTAAATTTTTCGTTACTTGGAATTTCTTGATTATTATTTACAATATTTTTGAGCATTATTTTTGAATATTTTCAAGCTTTGTTTTTAGTTCTTCAATATCATCAGTTTTTGTGAAATTGATAGAATTGATGTTGCAAAAATAATAAAAAAATTGCTAAAATTCCAATTGCTGAAAAATAGATTTCTATTTTTTTATATCTTCACTACATTTTTTTATTTATATAGATTAAATAATTTTTCTTTGCCTTCAAATAATCTATAACTAATTTCTGCAAAAATAATTGAAAATAAAAAGTTCTAATAAAAACAAGGTATATAATTGAAATTTTTACTCCATTTTTAAGTAATCACCTATAAATATTGTAATTGGATATTGCCATAGGTATAAACTATAACTTCTTTTTCCGATTTCTATAAATGGTGTAAAAGCAAAAAGAATTTATTAATTATATTATCTTTTAAAAGTAATAAGATAAGTAAAATTCCTATTAAAATTGAGTATAAATACATTCCAAATTTATATACTATATCCATCTTTGCATCCATTGTTACTGAAAGATATAATATTCCTAAAAATAGTATAATGGAGATAATGCTTACACTATACTTTTTTGTTTTTGAAAGTTGAATTTCTGCACTTTATTTCTTGAAATAAAAAGCAAAGAAGCATCCTATTAAAAAGCTAAAAGCTCTTGTGTCAATTCCATAGTATATTCTTGATACATCAGTATTTTTGAGAATATAACATAAACATTGTAGTTGCTGATGCTAATGATAGTATCAATGTAATAACTGCAAAGGCTCTTTCTTCTTAACTTAAATGTTCTATATAGTAGAGAAATTAAAATAGGCCATATTAAATAGAATTGTACCTCAAGTCCCAAAGACCAAAAGATGTAAACGGATTTGGATTTCCATGCGCATCAAAATATGATAGTCCATGAAGTATTTGGTAAATATTATTTATTCCAAATATTGAGCTAAATAAATTTCCAACATAGTCATTTAACATATCATTAAAGAATAATAATACGAATAAACTTACTATACTAAGCATTGGTAGAAGTGGAGTATATAGTTTTACAACTCTTTTTTTCCAAAACTTAATAATATCCAGATACATATGCTTATCCATTTCTCGTAAAAAGTTATCAGTTACTAAATAACCGCTTAATACTAGAAAAATTACAACTCCTAAGTATCCTCCAGGTACTATATGAGGAATAATATGATATAGCATAACAAGAATGACAGCTATTGCACGAAGCCCGTCAAAAACTTTTTATATGAAATTTTTTTCTTTATTTTTTTATCTTCTCTTTTTTAAAAATCAGATTTTTTTATTTGTTTTAATTTACTTAGATTTATTTTTATTTAAATTTAATTTAAAGCTTTTCATTTGTCTGTCCTTATAAAATTGTTCATTAGAGATTATAACAGAAAAAAATAAAAAGCAATTACAAAAATGTTACAATTTAGGCGTTTGTAGGTATTTTTCTAACAGAAAAATTTATCAAATTCCATTTTTACAATTGAAATAATAACAATTTTTTTAAAAATAATAACCAATTAAATGTTTTTAAATGCTATTTTTATATAAAATATCTCCACAAATGAACAAAAATTTTTTAAAAATTTTTAAAAACTTTATTTTTTTATGTTTTTGGGTATATAATAGATGTAATTAATAAAAATTAGGAGGGTTAAAAATGAAAGATTTTTAAAAGTTTAAATGTTTATTTATCAAACATCGCAGTTATGACTACTAAGTTACATAACTTACACTGGAACGTAGAAGGAAGAAACTTCTATCAAACACATGTTTACACAGAAGGATTATATGACAAATTCTTTGATTGGTATGATGAAGTTGCTGAAGCAATTAAAAAGAGAGAGGGATTCCCATTTGCATCATTAAAAGATTATGTTGCAAATGCTACAATTGCTGAATTAGATTCTAAAAAAAGTTATAGTTGACGAAGTAAACGAAATTGTTATGAATGACTTAGTTGCTATTAAAGAAGAGGCTCTAAAAATTAGAGAAGAAGCTGATAATGATGGAGATTTCATAATCGTTGATATGTTAGAAGATCATGTTGCTGAATTAGAAAAGAATATTTGGTTCTTAAGAGCTTCTAAAACCTTGCTGCAATAAATAAGAATAAATAAATTTGGGTTGAGTTTTTACTCAACCCTTTTTGTGTAAATTTAGAAATTTACTATTTTAAGGTTGACTTTTTTGCTAAATTTAATATAATTTATTCATTAGATATTTAGTGATGATTAGAAATAGTAAATTATTTTTGTATATGTAGAGAGAAGTTGTTTGGTGAAAAACTTTTATGCAGATAATTGAACCTATCTTTGAACTTGTATTAAAAATTACAGGGTTGTGCCTTATAGCTTTCAAGTATAAATTAGAGTGGTACCACGGCTTTTCGTCTCTTGGAGATGATTGCCGTTTTTATATCATCGCAAATTATAAATTTTATTATTACGGAGGAATTATATTATGAAAATGAAAAGATATTATATGCCTACACTTAGAGAAGATCCTCAAGAGGCAGAAATAATAAGTCATAAATTACTTTTAAGAGCTGGTATGATTAGAAAGAGTGCAGCAGGAATTTACTCTTATCTACCTCTTGGATATAGAGCGATTAGAAAAGTTGAAAAATATAGTAAGAGAAGAAATGGATAGAATGGGTGGATTTGAAATTTTAATGTCTGCACTTCAACCTAAAGAAATATGGAAGAATCGGGAAGATGGCAAACTTTTTGGTCCTGAAATGTTTAAAGTTTATGATAGAAATGAAAGAGAATTCTGTCTTGGACCAACTGCAGAAGAATATTTTACAACTTTGATTAGTGGAGAAATTAAAAGTTATAAACAATTACCTTTAAATATTTATCAAATTCAAAACAAAAATATCGTGATGAAAAAGACCCTCGTTTTTGGAATCAATAGAGCAAGAGAGTTTTCAATGAAGGATGCTTATACTTTTTGATGTAAGTCCTGAAATGATGATGGAATCTTATAAAGAAATGTGGAAAGCATATGAAAAAGTATTTAATAGATTAGGTCTTAACTATAAAATTGTTGCAGGTGATGCAGGAGCTATGGGTGGAAATAGTTCACATGAATTTATTGCACTATCAGAAGTTGGTGAAGGTGTTATTTGTTACTGTGACGAAAGTGGATATGCTGCAACAGATGAAAAAGCAGAAGTTATTTACAAAGTTGACGAAAGAGGAGAAGAAAAAGAACTTGAATTAGTTCATACTCCAAATTGTAAAACAATTGAAGAAGTAGCAGGATTTTTAAAACAAGAAACTTCAAAATGTGTTAAAGCAATAGATTTAGTAGTTTCAGGAGAACCTGTAATTGCTTTTATTCCAGGAGATAGAGAATTAAATCTAACAAAACTTTGTGCTTATCTTGGAGCACCAGAACATGAAGTTGAAATGATGGATGATGAAACAATTCAAAAAATTGGAACATTTGCAGGTTACACAGGACCCTGTTAATTTAAAGGTAAGAAAAATTTTAGATAAGAGAGTAACTCTTATGAAAAATACAGTAGTAGGTGGAAATAAAGAAGATCATCACTATATAAATTGCAATTTTGGAAGAGATTTCGATGGAGAAATAGTTGAAGATTTACTTATGATACAAGAAGGAGATGTTTGTCCATTAAGTGGTCATCCATTAAAAATTTGCAAGAGGAATAGAAGTTGGAAATATCTTCCAATTAGGAACAAAATACTCAAAAGCATTAAATGCTACTTTCTTAGATGAAAATGGAGTTAGTCAATTTTTTTCTGGATGGGAAGCCATGGAATAGGAATTACAAGAAGTATTACAGCGATTATAGAACAAAATAATGATGAAAAGGGAATTATTTGGCCTATTCAAGTTGCACCTTATCATGTAATTATTTCAGTTGTAAATATTAATGATGAAGATCAAATGGCTCTTGGTGAAAAATTCACGATGAATTAGAATCACAAGGTGTTGAGGTAATGCTTGATGATAGAAAAAGAGAATAGGAGTTAAATTTAATGATAGAGATTTAATTGGAATTCCTCTAAGAATTACAGTTGGGAAAAAAGCTAACGAAAATGTAATTGAATTTTCAACAAGAAGAGAAATGGAAAATATTGAAATGTCATCTGAAGAAGCAATAAATAGAATTGTAGAAGAAGTTAGAAAGATAAAATAAGAACCCCACTCTTCCACGATGCTTCGCATCGGGTGGGTTCCTGGAACCTTGTTGTTTTCACTAATAAAAATACCACATTTATGTGGTATTTTTTTATCTATTTATAATTGAGATTGATTATATTTTTTTAATTATTATCATTGTTGGGTATTATAAAAATAAGTACAATTTATGATAAGGAGTTTTTTTATGGATAGTGAATTAAGTACAAAATTCAGAAACAAAAATAAGTCGTGAAAGACGAAAAGAATTAAAAAAATAGATTAAAAAGAACTTGGAGATAGAATAAGATTTGTTTATATCGCATCATTTCTGTCTTGGATTCAATTTTTGATGAGAATAATTTCTTTTGGATTTATCGCAAAAAGGATTTTCAAATTTATATAACAATACAGAATTTAGCCTTTTTACATATGTAATTATTGTAATAGGATTAAATATTTTAGGTTTTTGCAATTTCGATTTTTTTGCAAAAATACCAAGGGGTAGCATCTCAATTTGCTAGAGATAATTTAAAAGTTAAATTTTTTGATGCTTTTTTTCCAAAAAGTGAAGAAGAAGCGTTTAAAGGTTATTCTACTGCTGATATACTTACAATTGCATCTCAAAGGAATTGATAGTTTAGATACATTTTATAGTAATTATTTAACAACTACTTTAAGAACATATTTTTAACTGTGCAACAATTTTATTAATTGTAGCATTTATCTATCCATTAGGAGGTTTGGTTTTTCTTAGTAAGCATTCCTTTTATTCCGGTTTCAATAGTCTTAATCCAAAAAAACGTTCTGCAAAAATAATGCAACATTATTGGTCAACATATATGGATGTAAGTAATTTATTTATGGATGATTTAAAAGGTTTAAATACTCTTTTATTCTTATTGTGCTGATGGGATTTATGAGAAAAAAATTTCAATGAAAGTGCTGAAAAATTTAGACTTTCAACTATGGAACTGTTAAAAATTCCAACTTCAATCTGTTGGTTATATGGATGGAGTCATGTATTTTAGGAATTGCAATATCAGGATTTTTTTAGCTGTAAGTTCAATTTCAAATGGTGGAATGTCCATTTTTAATTTTATATTCTTTATACTAATTGCTACTGAATTTTTTTCACTCCTATTAGAGAGTTAGGATATTGTATGCATTTACTTATGATGAATACAAAAATGGCAGATAGAATTTTTACTTTCTTAGATAGCGTTAAAAGTTGATAATATAAAAGATGTTTCTAATATTGAATTGAAAAGCATTGACAATATAGAATTTAAAAAAATGTCTCATTTGCTTATGATGATAGATATATTTTTAAAAAGATCTTGATCTTATTATTTCAAAAGGGTAGTTTATTTGCAATTGCCGGAGAAAGTGGACTTGGAAAAAGTACATTTGCAAAAGATATTATTTAAAAATCTTGAAAATTATTCTGGAGAGATTTTACTTGATGGAAAGTCATTAAGAGATTTTTCAAAAGCAGATATAAATTCATTAGGATTTTATGTTTCTCCTGATTCTTATGTTTTTTAATGAAAGCATTATGGATAATTTGAAAAAGCAACAAAAATGTCTGAGAAAGAAATTTTAGATTGGATTGAAGAAAAGAATATCTTAAAATTCGTACAATCATTACCTGATGGTTTTAATACAATTATTGGAGAAAATGGAAGATTAATTTCTCCTGGACAAAGACAACAAATTATCTGTGTTAGAAGTTTACTTGCAAATAGAAAAATTTACATTTTTGATGAAATGACTTCAAGTGTAGATATTGAAAATGAAATTGCAATTTTAGAATTAATTAAAAATAATTTCTAAAAATTCAATTGTTATGTTTATTTCTCATAAGATGAAACAAGTTAATAAAGCTGACTTTGTTTTTATTTATGGGACAAGAAAAGAAATGGGACTTTGGAAAACCTAATGATTTATACAATTCAAACTTTGAATATAAATTATTGTTAGATAAACAAAAATGAAATGGAGGAAATTTTAAATGAAAGATAGTATAAAACTAGTAACTAGACTAATTAATTTTTATGAAAAATTTACTTCCTGTAATTTTTGTTAGCAGTATTCTTTGCAGTTTTTGGATTTCTAATTACAGTATATATTCCTGCAAAGATAATTTCTTTAGGATTTGACGTTTTTGAACGGAGGAAAATTAAAGATATTTTTCCTTAATAATTTTAGTTGTTCTTGCAGTTTCAAGAGGACTATTCAGATATGGTGAACACTATTTTTGGACACTACGTTGCATTTAAAGTTTTAGCTGATTTTAGAAGAGAAATTTTTTTGAGAAACTTAGAAGACTTGTTCCTTCAAAAATTAGATTCTCAAGATAGTGGAGCTCTATTAAAACTTATAGGAGAAGATGTTGAAGCTCTAGAAGTCTTCTTTGCTCATACATTAGCTCCAATTACAACAGGACTTATTGTTTCTATAGTGCTTATTTTGTATTATTTACATTATAGTTTACAATTAAGTTTAATTGCACTAACTGTATACTTTTATACTTGCGGTTATAATTCCTAATGTATTTTTCAAGTAAATTAAAAACCACATCTTGAAATTCAACAACAATATAGAAAATCATATACTTCATATTTCTAGAAAGTTTAAAGGGTATGAAAGATTTACTTCAACTTGGAGTTGAAAAAAAGAAAGATTTAAGAATTTAGAAAAAGAAAAAGTAAAATTGTTAATAGAAAAAGAAAAGAAATGTTGCAAAATTAAACTTTTTACAATTTTCATTTAGCTTTTTAACAATTGGTTTCGGAGTTTTCGCTTTTTGCATTTGTTGATTTTATTCTTGTTAAAAAAAGAAATTGATTAGCATTAAAGATGCAGTAATTACCTTAGTTGTTTTTCAGTTCATCTTTTTGCTCCTTTCTTAGAGCTTAGTAGGCTTCCATTAGGTTTTAGGACGTGCTTTACAAGCTGCAAGACAAACTTTTAGACTATTAGACGAAAAGGAAGCGGTTGGAAATGAAGGTAATAAAGAAGTTGAAAAATTGATGAAATAAAGTTTGAAAATGTTGACTTCTCATATCCAAATAGAGATAAATTGATTTTTTTGAAAATTTAGATTTAAAAATTCGAAGACAAGAAAATTGTTGGTCTTGTTGGTGAAAGTGGATCTGGAAAAGAGTACATTGATGAAAAATAGTAATGAAAATGGTATGTTGCAAAAATCTGGCAAAATATCTTTAAATTATGATGATATTTTTGGATATTGATAGCAGAAAACTACAAGAAAAAAATTGCATATATACCACACTTTCCACAAATTTTTTCTCAAACAATTAGAGAAAAATTTAACTCTTGGAAATAAAAAAATATTACTGATGATGAAATTTTTATACATCGCAGAAAAATGTAGATTAAAAGATAAGATTTTTATCAACTGAAAATGGACTTGATACTAAGATAAATTCCGAAAGAGTAATTTTTTTCAAGTGGAGAAATGCAAAAGGCTTGAACTTATGAGAGCATTATTGAAAAAAAGCGGATGTATATATTTTTTGATGAGCCAACAAGTAATTTAGACACTTTTAAATGAATCAATAATTTTAAATTTAATTAAGGAAAAATTGTAAGGGAATGGTATTTTTAATTTCTCATAGAATGAGTACAGTATCATTTGCAGATGTTGTTTACAAAAGTAGAAAATGGGAAGTGCTTTAAAATTTAGTATTGTAGATTAATTTGAAATATGTTATCATTATCATATCTAAGATATGGGGGTAATATATGAAGAACAAAAATTGTTAGATATACTTGGATTGTAATAGGCTTTAATCTTTTTGCAATAGGTACAGTTGGTGTTTTTTACCACTATTACCTACATTCCCATTTTTATGTTGTTACATTATTTTTGCTTTGGAAGAAGTTCTAGAAAATTACATGATTGGTTCGTAGGAACAAATTTATATAAGAATAATTTAGAAAAAGATTACAAATAGAAAAGGTCTTACAGTAAAAACATAAACTAAAAAAATTATAGTATTTTTTTACATTGACAATGGGAACTGGTTTTTTTATTTTATGAAAAATACTAAAATTGGAAGAATTATTTTAGCAATTGTTTGGTTTTTCCATGTAGTTTATTTTTATGTTTGGAATAAAAAGACTTTTAAAAAGATAATGAAGAAGAAATAGAAAATATTTAAACTGATATGAAAAACATATCAGTTTGTGTAAAAAAATTTTTTAAAAATTTTTTTATTTATCATGCTACTAATTGTTATAAAATTATTTACAATGGATTTTTAAAGGCTAAAACAATAAAATATACTATATATAGTATATATAAAAATCGTTGACAATATATATTGTTGATGTTATAATCTTACTATCGAACATTTTTTAAGTGTTTTTCAATATTATTTTGGAGGTTGTTATGATCAAGGTTATAAAAAAAGAAATGGTCAAGAAGTTGATTTTGACGCAAATAAAAATTGCTATTGCTATAAAAAAAGCAATGCATAGTAGTACTGGTATTTTCGAAGAAGGATTAGCTGAAAGAATTGCATCAGAGATAGAAACTTTTGCAACTACAATTGGCAAAAAAATGAGTATTTATGATATAGAAGATCATGTTTATTATAGTTTAATTAAATATGGCAACCCTGCAACAGCAAGGGCATATGAAAAATTATAAAGCTGTTCAAACTTTTAAAAGACTTAAGAATACTACAGATGAAAGCATTCTAGGTCTTCTTGATAAGACTAACTTAGATGTTATAAATGAAAATTCAAATAAAAATGCAATTCTTGCTTCAACACAAAGAGATTTAATAGCTGGGGAAGTATCAAAGGATATTGCAAGAAGAATGTTAATTCCAGTTGATATTGTTCAAGCGCATGATGAAGGAGCAATACATCTTCATGATATGGACTATTTAATTCAACCAATGTTTAACTGTTGTCTAGTTAATATTGGAGATATGCTTGATAATGGAACAGTTATTAATGGTAAGATGGTTGAAACTCCAAAATCTTTCCAAGTTGCTTGTACAGTAATGACTCAAATCATTGCTCAAGTTGCTTCAGGTCAGTTTGGTGGTCAAAGTTTGAATGTTGCTCATTTAGGAAAATATCTAAGAAAGAGCTATGAAAAACATTTAAAACTTGCAAAAGAAATTTTAACTGATGAAGAAGATGTTGAAAGAATTGCTAAAGCTATGACAAAAAAAGAATTAGAAGCTGGAATTCAAACAATTCAATATCAAATCAATACTTTGATGACTACAAATGGTCAAAGTCCATTTGTTACTCTATTTATGTATGTTGAAGATGGTTTTGAGTATGAAGCTGAAGTTGCTCAAATTGTTGAAGAAATATTAAAGCAAAGATTAGAAGGAATTAAAAATGAAAAAAAGGCGTTTATATAACTCCAGCATTCCCTAAATTAATCTATGTTTTAGATGAAAACAATGTAAGAGAAGATAGTAAATATTACTATTTAACAAAAGCTTGCTGCAAAATGTACAGCAAAAGAGAATGTATCCTGATTATATCTCAGCTAAAAAAAGTTAAGAGAACATTATGAAGGCAATGTATTTGGACCAATGGGATGTAGATCATTCTTAGTACCATATAAAGATGAAAATGGTAATTATAAATTTGAAGGTAGATTTAATCAAGGTGTTGTAAGTTTGAACTTACCACAAATTGGAATTTTAAATACTGGAAATGAAGAAGGCTTCTTTGAAATGTTAGATAAAAAGACTTGAAATAGTTAAGAAAGCACTTTTATTTAGAAATTCACTACTCAAAATGTTAAGAGTGATAATTCTCCTATTCATTGGCAATATGGTGCAATTGCAAGACTTAAAAAGGGAGAAAGCATAAAGAAATATCTTGAAAATGGATACTCAACTCTTTCTGTTGGTTATATTGGATTGTATGAAGCTACAATGTGTGTAAAAGGCGTTAGTCATACAACTGAAGAGGGAAAAGAATTTGCTCTTAAAAGTTATGAATAGAATTAAAGAAGCTGCTGACAGTTGGAGTGAAGAAACTGGAATGTCATTCTCATTATATGGTACTCCAGCTGAAAGTTTAACTCATAGATTCTGTTCTATAGATAAGAAAAATACGGTGAAATTAAAGACATAACAGATAAGGGATATTATACAAATAGTTACCATGTTGATGTTAGAGAAGATATTTCTGTTTTTGATAAATTTAGATTTGAAGAAGAGTTCCAAAAATTATCAACAGGGGGTTGTATTTTTTATGCAGAAATTCCGAATATGAACAATAATATTGAAGCTGTTGAACAAATGATAAGATTTATTTACGATAACATTCAATATGCAGAGTTTAATACTAAATCAGATTATTGTCATGTATGTGGATTTGATGGGGAAATTATAGTAAATGAACATAATGAGTGGGAATGTCCTCAATGTCATAATAAAGATAAGCAAAAATGAATGTAACTAGAAGAACTTGTGGTTATCTTGGAGAAAAATTTCTGGAATGAAGGTAGAACTAAGGAAATAAAATCAAGAGTTCTTCATATATAGTGAGGGGTTAAAAATGAGATATGGTCAGATAAGAGCTTATGATGTTGCAAAATGGTGTTGGTATCAGAACTAGTATTTTCGTAACTGGCTGTACACATAATTGTAAAGATTGTTTTAATAGAAAATATATGGATTTTTAATTTTGGAGAGATTTGGACGAAAGATACAACTAATCAAGTAATCGACTATCTTCGTGATGAAAAATGTATCAGGTCTTACACTTCTTGGTGGTGAGCCAATGCAAAATGCTAAGGAGCTTCTTGAAATTGTTAGAGATATTAAAAAGAGTGTAAATAAAAATATTTGGATTTATTCAGGATATACTTTTGAAGAAATACTGGAAGACGATAATAGATTTGAACTCTTAAAAAGAGTGTGATGTCTTAGTTGATGGGAGATTTGACTATAGATTAAAAGATTTGACTTTTAAAAATTTAGAGGATCTTCTAACCAAAGAATCATTGATGTAAAAATACACTTGAAAGTGGAAATATTATACTGTTTATGGAGTAAGTATGTTAGAGAAAAATATTAAATATTTCAAGAATTGGAAATACAGATAAATATGACCGAAAAAGTTGGATATTTTTTTCGGGTTTGATAGGAACATTTTTTTAAATGTTACTTTAGGATTATCAAAATTTTTAATAGGTATTTTGGCTAATTCAGTTTCAATAACAGCTGATGCGGTAAAATAATTTTTTTCAGATGCTATTTACTCTTTTGCAACAGTTTTTAGGCTTTTAAATTTTCTTCTGCTCCACCGGATAAGGATCATCCTTATGGACATGGTAGAGTTGAGTATATAACAACTTTAATAATATCTATGATGGTAATGGTAGTTGGTGTGCAATTTGCTAAAACATCAGTAGAGAGAATAATTAATCCTGAAAAAAATACTAATGGGAAGAATTGGAATTATATTTTAGTGATTTCAATAGTAGTTAAACTTTTGGATGAGTTTATTCAATAGAAAACTTTCAAAAAGCAATAGATTCAAGCATTTTAAAGGCAACATCTATTGACTGTCTAAGCGATGTTTTTACAACATCAGTTGTATTAATTGCTATGATTTTTTTGCTGATTATACTACTTTTCCCGTTGACGGAGTTGTGGGTCTAATAGTTTCTGCATTTATACTATTTTCTGGTTTTTCTCTAGCAAGAGAAACGATAAGCGAACTTATTGGAGAAACTCCTGATTTAGAGCTTATCAAATCAGTATTGACGGACATTGAAAATCATAGTGAAATATTAGGAATTCATAATTATACTTTTTCATAAATATGGACATTTAAAAACAATTGGTACCGTTGACGTAGAAGTTGACTGTGAAATGAGTCTAGTAAAAAGCACATAATCTTATGAGCCTTATTGAAAAAGAAATTTATGATAAATATGAAATTGTACTTGTTATACATGTTGAACCTGTTGGTGGAAACTTTACGGAAAGAGAAATTGAATTAAAAGAAATTACTGAAAATTGGAAAAATCAGTTTGAATATATAAAATCAATTCACGATTTTGCAATCTACAAAGAGGGAGAGGAATATTTTGTAGGGTATGCAAGTAGCATTATACGGAAATAAATTAGGTAAAACATTTGATGAAAATATATTTAAATGTGAGATAGAAGAACTGATTAAAAACTATGATAATAATTTAAAAACATCAATAACAATATTATATGATTATTTATAAAATAGCACTTCGGTGCTATTTTTTATTGACTATAATGAGATTTTTAATATAATCAAAGTAGTAATTTATTTGGAGAAATTTATGAAAAATTTATTATTACCTTTTATTAAAAAAATATTTTTAAAATTTTAATTTATAATATTTGTTTTATAATTGCATATTTTTTTAGATGCTTATTATTTTTGGATATATTTTTTTCTTTAGTCGAAAATAAAATATATAGTTATAATAAATTTATTTTTATTATACTTTTTTTGTTTTTAATAATTATATTTTCTAAAATTATGTTTAGTATTTTATTTTCAAAGCTATCTTATGAAGTAGTTTGTTTTAGATTTAAGTTAGCAAGAAAACTGAACAACTCAATTTTACAAAAAGAATATGGAAGATATTGAAAATCCTGATTTTGAATATTCAATGAATAGAGCTTTGGAATTTTTTTAGCTTATGATAATGCGGGTTTTAGTGCAATTTTAATGGATTTAATAAATTTTATTCCTATTTTTGTGTTGCTTATTTTTTTCAGGATTTATTATTTCAAAAACTTCATTTTATATTTTAGTTTTTACATTTTTTTAATTCAACTTGGAGTTTATCCTTTAAGAGAAAAAAATTAATGAATTTGACTTAGATACAGATTTTAGAACAGGGAAATGTATTAACAAAACTTGAATATTACAATAATTTTAGTATGAGAAATGAATATGGAAAGGATATTCGTATATTTAATTTAGGAAATCTAATTTTAAAGAGATATGAGAATATTGTTAATGAAGCGATGGTTATTATAAGAAATAAAACTAATTTAGGTATAAAATTAGGGATTATTTCAATATTTTTGAAATTTTAACTGATATTTTTTACAATTGGAATGTTGATATACTTATTTAGTGTTAATACTATTTCTATTTCTACAATTTTCATAGTTTTTCAGTATGTATCAACTTTTTGTAACCAATGAAAAGGAAACTTTGATAATTATATCCGATTTGAAGAAAAATATAAAAAATGTTCGATAAATATCTTTTGCATTTAGAAGAGAATAGTTTAAAAAAAGTAAAAAGCTAATATAGGAAATAAAGAAGTATCCTTTGAACTTAAAAATATTTACTTTAAATATCCAAATGCTGACAAATACAGTTTAGAAAAAATATAAATATGGAGTTTTCATCTTTCGATAAAATTGGAATAATTGGAGAAAAATGGAGCTGGAAAAGAGTACACTTATAAAAAAGTAATTTTTGGGAATTTACAATCAAACAAGCGGAAAAATTCTTATTAATGGGAAAAGAAGTTTCAGCAAAAGAAAGACTTGCATATTTTTCAGCTGTTTTTTTCAAAATTCACATTTTTGTAGGAACACTTAAAGAAAATTTATTCGGGTTTGAAAGTGTGAAAAACTATAGAAGAAAATTATGTTGAAGAATATTTAAAAAGTTGTAAACTTGACAATGTAAATGGAAAATTGATAGATTTGAATACTAGATTTGGAAAAAGAGTTTTTTGATGATGTTTTTGAACCTTCAGGTGGTCAATTACAAATGCTTACTATTTTAAGAGCATTAGTAAAAATGGAACTATGTTAATTTTAGATGAACCCACATCTGCACTTGACGCTAAAAAGAAATGGATTTTTTATAACAGATTATCTCTTGAAGAAAAAGACAAAGGGATTTATTATTATTTCACATAGATTGGCTATTTCTAATATTGTTGATAAAAATTTATATTTTAAGTAACGGAAAAATTTTGGATTCAGGTTCTCATTTTTGAATTAATTGAAAGATCTGAATATTATAGATACTTAAAAAGAAATGACTAAAAGTATGTTTAAATTGAAAGTAGGTGATGAAAATGATTAATTCATTTTAAAACTATTTTCAGATTTTTTTAAAATTGTCTTTTAAAATAGATAATAAATTTATTTATAGAATTTCAATTGATATTTTTTAATTAATATTCTATTGACTTTACTAGCTTTATTTATGGTTAGAGATTTTTACAGAATATTTACAAATTGGTAATATTAAAAATCTATCTATTAAATTGATTTTTGAGGCTGTTGTTTTTTTGTTGTATTAAGAATTTTTAAAGAAGTATTGAAGTGGAAAGTCCAATACTCTGCAAGAGAGTATTTACTTAAAAATGGAAAAAGAACTTTTGGAAAAAAATCAACTGAAATAGAGTATTATAGTTTGGAAAAGTCCTAATTTTCATAATTTACAAGAAAGAGCAAAAATTTTCCCTTAGAAATCAATACTGTCTTGAAAATTTATTAGAGGCAATTGTAAAAAGTATAGAACATATTTCCATTATGCTAACAACTTTTATTGCAATAGGATATTTTTCTTTCTATCTAAGTATAGTATTACTTATCCTATTTGTTATAAATATATTTGCAAAGAAAAATACAGTAAGGAAGAGAGTAAATTTTATGAAAATTTATCTCCGATAAATAGAAAATATTGGTATTATAGTTATATGGTTTTGAATAGAGATGATGTATTAGATATAAAAATCAAAATGAATTTGAAAGTTTTATAGATAATAAATTTTCTAAAACTATAAAAAGACATATTAAAATGTTTTAAACCTTTTTATAGGAATAAAGCTATTGTAAATATAATTGAAGTGATAAATTCAATTCTTTTGTACCTTATTTGTAATAATTTTTAGTGCAAGTAGGGTTTATAAAAATGAAATCAGCTTTTTCTGATTTTAGTTTTTACTGTAGTAGGGATACTAAAATTTACAAGCAGTATGAATGAATTTTCTGAAAATATAATTGATTTGGATAGATTTTCAAAAATATACCATTCCTGTTTTGGATTTCATTGAATTTGACATTGGGAAAAATGTAGATAGAAGTGTTGAGAGTAATGATTTTGGATTAATCGCAAAAATATTTACTTTAAATATGGAGATTTTTAAAAATTATGTTCTAAATGATATTTCATTTGAAGTAAAAACCTAAAATTGTAGTAATTATTGAGAAAATGGAGCAGGAAAAAGTACTTTAATAAAACTTATTTCCGGACTTTACGAGGTTTCAAAAGGAAGTTTAACTTATGACGGAAAAATCTATTTATGAAACTGAAAATAAGTATATAAGTACAATTTTTTTCAAGATTTTAAGCTAATTGATGATATAACATTAAGAGAAAATATTTGCTGTAAATTAATTGAAAATGAAGATGAAAAAGGAAATTGTGGATGAAGAAATTTTTAAAATTATTGATAAACTTGGTATAAAAAGAAGATTTTAAAATTAATTTAGATGACAAACTTGGAGTTGAACTTGATGATGAAAATATTGAATTGTCAGGAGGTCAAGCACAATTAATTGCAATCTTAAGGGCAACTTTATAAAAATAGTCCTATACTGGTATTAGATGAACCGACAGGAAGTCTTGATATTGAAAAAGAAAATTCTGTTTATAAAATTTTTAAAAAAATATAAAAAGAAGATAAAATAATATTTATGATTTCTCATAGAATGGCATCAGTTCATATTGCTGATGAAATATGGTTTATGAAAGATGGAAAAATTCATTTCGGGAATCATAATGACCTCATCGAAAAGTCTTTTGGAATATAAAGGAATTATATTTATCACAGGCAGAGAGATATAATTAGAATGAAGTCTAGATTCTATATAGAATTTAGACTTTTTGTTAAAGTCATTTTTAAAATATTCTAATGGGTAAATTGACTTTTGCTCATAGTAAATGGTATAATGGCAACTGTTATTATATTTAAGAAATAGGAGAGAAATATGAAAAATAATTTTATCACCTGCAAAGACAATTTCTAAAAACTTGTGAGAGGTTCTATTCAGGATTTGATTTTTCTAATAAAAACAAATAAAACAAAAGAAATTTTTAAAGAATGCACCAGAAGTTTTGGTATCAAAAGATTATTGCAAGGCTTTTTATATGTATGATGGAATTTGTTATAAAAATATAAAAAGAGAAGAATTTGATGAGTTTGATTTAGATTATATAAGAGAGCATTTAATTATTATTTCTGCACTTTATGGTGCGCTTAAACCTTTTGATTTAATTAATCCATATAGACTCGATTTTCTTATGAAAACAAAAATGGGAAATTTATATAATTTTTTGGAAAGATGATATTGCTAAGAACATTTTAAAAGATACAGATTTCATTGTTAATCTTGCAAGTGATGAATTTTTCTAAAACAGTTAAAAAGTACATTTCAGAGAAGCAAATTTTGGATTTTTGAATTTTTATGAAAAAGTAGATGGAAAGTTAAAAACATTCTACGATTTCAAAAAGCAAGAGGAATGATGCTTAATTTTTATGGCTAAAAACAAAATTGAAAAATATTGAAGATGTAAAAGAAATTTTTATAAAGACGGATATGTATTTATTGAAGAAATGTCTTTTAGCGAATAAATTTGTATTTAGTGAAAAATAGATAGAAATCTCATAAATTTAGAATATGAGTAAAAATAAGGACTAGATTATATTCAATTCATTTTAAATTCTATTGAGATTACATACTAGGTATTAGATTTACAGAGTAGTATTAAGTAAATATTTTTATTTTATAATTAATACTTCAAAAAGTGTAAAAACTTTTTGAAGTTTTTGTTTTTAAATTAGTTTTTATAAAAATGTTTACCTAAGATTAAAAATTTTGAAAAATAATAATATAATAAGAAAAATAATAAATAATTATAATATATTTGTTGATAAAGTCGGTATTTTAAATAAAATGAAAAAAACAAGCATAATTATTTTTGTTTTTGAAAAAAATTGTGAAATCTAATTGACAAATACGTTTTCTTTTTGATATCATTACTTTTGCATAGCAATTATTGTATTACAATTACATTTTTAGAAAAATATGGTAAGTTTTATTTTTAATAATTAATTGTAAACCAAAATTGGGGTTAAACTTATGGTAAAGATTAAAAAGAAGTATCATAATAGGATTTATAGTTTTTATATTCTGTTTTTGATGTCAGGGCAAAATGGAAAAACTTAGTTTCATTATTGAATAAGGGAAAAATGTATTCATGGGGTATGGATTTTGTAAATGTAGTTAGAAAGTACGAGATAACTCTTTTATGTAATTATAATTTTTTCCAGTTTCTTTTTGAGAAATGTAAATTCAATAGAAAAACAGAGAAAAATTTAAGATAAAAACCTGAAGAAATATATATTATCAGTAATTATTTTCCTTAACTTTAATTATTGGATTTGGAATTGCCGTAACTAAACTTTTTATATTATTTTAAATTATCAGGGATAGTTATAGTAAGACAGATTTTTGCTTTTCAATATAGTTATTTGAATTATGTATTTATTACTTTATTCTCAGCGTATGCAGAGGAAATTATATTTAGAGGATACTTTTTGGCACTTTATATGATATTTATAACGGAACGAATAAATATGTTAGATTTTTTTACTGCAAGTTTAATTTCTGGAATAGTATTTGGTATATTGCATGAGGGATTATTTGACTATAGAATGATTCACTATGTATTTATGTCAATTGTTTTTATCATATCAATATAAATATTGTAAAAATATTTATATCGTAGGATTACACATCATTGTGTAAATATTGTGGGCATGAGAATAAATATGTTTCTTTTTGAACTAGAAGTTTATAAGTTGTAATATATTTAAAATGATGTGATTTTTTTAGGAGAAAGTTATGAGTGTTAAGACAAATAATTTTATTGTATCATTCTTGATATCATTGGTGTATTTTTAGGAATTTCAAGATTTCCTACATTGGCAAAATAAGTATATAAAATCAGAATTTGTGATTAAAAACTTAACAAATATAAATATTGCTTTAACTTTGATTTTTGCGATTATTGTATATTTGTTTTTGTAAAAATTCCTACAAATTCAATTTCCAAAAGATAACAAAAAGGAATCTTTATTAAAATCTATTTTGATTGGAGCATGTTCTGGGATAGCTTTACTGGTTGTAATTCAAATTTTATTTAAAATTTTAGGATTTTTAGGTTATAGTTATGATATGACAGGGAATTTATTAGAATTAAAAATGTAGTTTCTAATAATAAAATCGCATTAATAAATTTAGTTTTTATTATTCCTTTTGTAACTGAAATAGTTTATAGAAATGTAGTATTTGGCTATTTATACGATTTATATGAAGGTGGATACAAATTTGTCAGATTATTCACACCGGCTTGTTTATCAGGAATATTGTTTGCACTTATAAATTTAAAATATACACTTCCTATAGTAGTAGAAATTGTGATTATCTCCTTAACTTTTGGATATGTTTATTTAAAGACAAAGAGAATAGAAAGTGCTATAGTTGGACATATTGTATTTAGTACTGGAATTGTAATACTTTCATTTGTTGTAAAGACAAGTGTTTTATAAAATTATTTATATTGATTATGAATTACTTTGTTCAAATGTAAGTGCTTTGAAATAGTTTATTGCAAATATAGTAAAATTTATTTAAAAACTTGAAAAAGTATTTTTGATATATAATATATGTGATAAGGTTAATTAAATAGTTTTATTTGTTTGTGTTATAACATATTTATTAGTTGTTGTATTTTTAGAAATAGTTTTGTAGGAGGATATGTTTTTGATTTTTCAGTTTAATTGTTATCATATGTATTTGTTTATCATTTACAGTTATGAGTTTGCCTTTTTTCAAAAATGTTTAATATATGATTAGTTTAGAAATTTTGATGTTTTTACTAGTAGTTATAGATGGTGTTTTAATCTATTTTTTTACATAGAAAAACAAAAGATATAACAATTATTGTAGAGTTTTCTATTGAATTTATTTCAATAGTTTTGACTATCATTACGACAACTGATATATCTTTATTTACATCTATAATTCATGGATTGATTATAGTTTTAATGTCTATTTTATTTGTAATATTTATAAAGATATTATAAGAGGTAGTTATGATAAAGAATATGATGAGCTGTCTAGTGATAATTTGTTAAAAATGGTTTCAAAAATATAATATTAATTAATTAGTATCGTCCAACTAGTATTTATTGTAAACTCGGTTTTTGTGTTTTTAATATCAAAATCCGAGTTTTTTAGTTGGTTTTTACATTTTTTTATTAAATGTGAAAAACAATTTTACTTAAAAACTTGAAAAAGTATTTTTTTGATATATAATTTTAGTGAGTGAAAACTTAAAAATTTATTAAGGAGTGTGTTTTTATGACTAAAAATAGCTGTTATTGGAGCAGGCCCAGGAGGATATGAGGCTGCAAATCAGAGCTGCACAAATGGGAGCAGAAGTTGTACTTATTGAGGCAGATAGACCAGGTGGTACTTGTTTAAACAGAGGATGTATCCCAACAAAAACACTTTGGAAAAATGCTGAAATTATGGAAAACATCCATAGAAAAGCAGAATTCGGTTTACTTTATGGACGAATGTAAAAATTGATCCAATAAGACTTAATGAAAGAAAATGCGAAGTTGTTGAAAAATCGTAGGTGGGGTAGAATTTTTTTAATTGGTTCTTATCCAAATATTGAATACCTAAAAGGTTTTGGTTCTTTTGTTGATCCACATACAATTCATGTTAAATTAAATGATGGTTCAGAAAAAGATGTTACAGCTGACTACATAATTATTGCTACTGGTTCTAAACCAAGCGTTCCACCAATTGCTGGAACTGATTTACCAAATGTAATTACAAGTGATGAATTCTTAGATTTAAAAGAAATTCCACAAGAACTTATAGTTGTTGGTGGTGGAGTTATAGGTATGGAATTTGCTAGTATCTATGCTCAATTTGGATCTCAAGTAACTGTTATTACAAATGGTGTTTTACCAGCTACTGATGGAGAAATTCAAAAAAGAATACCAAGTATTTTCAAAAAAGCAGGAATTAAGATTATAAACAAAGTTCGTGCTAGTGAAATTACACAAGAAAACGGGAAATTAAAAGTTTCAGCTAAGAGAGTTGATAAAGATAAAGTTGAAGAAGCAGAAGGTACAATGGTTCTTTTAGCAACAGGAAGAAAAAGCTAATATTGATGGATTAGAAATTGAAAAAGCTGGTGTTGTTACTGAAAGAGGAGCTGTGAGTTACTGATAAAGGATTTAAAACAAATGTTGACCATATTTATGCAATTGGTGACGTTGTTTATGGAAATGTTCAACTTGCTCACGTTGCAAGTGCTCAAGCAATCCATGTTGTTGAAAAATTAATGGGAGAACATCCTGAAATTAATTTAGACATCGTTCCTGCTTGTACATTTACTTTACCTGAAGTTGCTCAAGTTGGTTTAACTGAAGAAGAAGTTATTGCTCAAAATATTCCATATGTTAAGAGCAAATTTATGTTCAGTGGAAATGGTAAAGCTGTTTCATTAGGAGAAGCTGATGGATTTGTAAAAGTTATCGCAACTGAAGACTTAAAGAAAATTTTAGGTATCCATATTATTGGACCTCATGCAAATGACTTAATTCATGAAGGAACTGTTGCAATGGCAAATGATATGGGAGTTGAATCAATAGGAAAGATGATTCACGCTCACCCAACTCTATCAGAAGCATTTATGGAAGCTATTCACCAATTAGAAGGAAAATCAATCCATAGTGCACCTGCAAAATAATTATTTTGTTAGAATTTTAGGGAGCGTAAGCTCCCTTTTTTATTTAAAGGGGTAAGAATGAATATTTTTGAACAAATTGCAAAAGAGTTAAATATCAAAGTAGGACAGGTTGAAAATACTGTAAAACTTATTGATGAAGGTAATACAATTCCTTTTATCGCTAGATATAGAAAAGAAGTTACAGGAAATTTAGATGATGAAATACTTAGAAATTTAGAACAAAAATTACAATATTTAAGAAACTTAGAACAAAGAAAAAGAAGATGTTATAAGATTAATTGATGAGCTTGGCGAGTTAACAGAAGAATTAAGAAAAGAAATCATAAATGCTGAAACACTTTCTAAGGTTGAAGATATTTATCTTCCATTTAGGCCAAAGAAGAGAACTAGAGCTACAATAGCAAAGGAAAAAGGTCTTAAACCACTTGCTGATTTAATTTTTAGATAGAAAACTTAATGAAAGCAATTTTGAACAAAAAGTTTCCGAATTTATTGATGAAGAAAAAGAAGTTTTAACTATTGAAGATGCTATGGCAGGGGCTTTAGATATTATTGCAGAAATGGTATCTGAGGATAAAGATTTTAGAGATATTTTTGAGAAATGATGCAAACAAAAACGGAGTTTTAGTTTCTGAAAAAGGAAAAGAAGAAAATAATGTTTATGATATGTATTATGAATTTTCTGAAAAAAATTTCAAAATTACCTGCTCATAGAATTCTTGCTATTAATAGAGGAGAAAAAAAGAAAAAGCTTTTAAAAGTTTCTGTAAAATTAAGTGATGAAAAATATTGATGATATTTTTATTCTCATTATGTATGGATAAGAGTAATTTCTGTTATAAATTTTTAAAAGAAGCTGTTGTTGATGGTTATAATAGATTGTTATTTCCTCAAATTGAAACAGAGATTAGAGCTGATTTAAAAGAAAAGGCAGATACTCAATCAATAGAAGTTTTTGGTAAGAATTTAAAACCATATATTATGCAATCTCCAATTCTTGATAGAGTTGTTTTAGGAATAGACCCAGGATATAGAACTGGTTGTAAGGTAGCTGTAATTTCTAAGACAGGATCTGTTTTAGATCATGTAAATATTTATCCTACAAAACCACAAGAAAAAGATTAAGGAAAGTAAGGATATTTTTAGCAAAACTTATTAAAAAAATATGATGTTAGTTTAATTGCAATAGGAAATGGAACAGCAAGTCGTGAAACTGAAAAAGTTGTTGTTGAACTTATAAAATGAGTTAAAAAAAGAAGATTTATTCTATTCAATTGTAAATGAAGCTGAGCTTCTATTTACTCAGCTTCAAAGCTTGGTCAAGAGGAATTTCCGGATTTAGATGTTACTGTTAGAGGAGCTATTTCAATAGCTAGACGTATTCAAGACCCTATGGCAGAACTTGTAAAAATTGAACCAAAAACATATTGGTATAGGTCAATATCAACATGATGTAAATCAAAAACAATTAACAGAAACATTATCTGATGTAATAGAAGATTGTGTAAATAAAGTTGGAGTTGATGTTAATACTGCTTCATTCTCTCTTTTATCATACATTTCAGGTATGACAAAAACTATGGCAAAAAATTTAGTTTCATATCGTGATGAAAAATGGTGCTTTTTAAAAATAGAGAAGAAATTAAGAAAGTAAAGGGAATTGGACCAAAAGCATATACTCAATCTGCAGGTTTTTTAAGAATTAGAAATGGAGAAAATCCTCTTGATAATACTGCTGTTCACCCTGAGAGCTATGAAATAGCTGAAAAATTATATGGACAAGATTTAGATAAGTTAAATGTTTCAAAACTTTCAAAAGAATTAGGAGTAGGGGAATTAACTTTAAAAGATATTATTGAGGAATTAAAAAGACCAGGTCGTGATATAAGAGAAGATATGCCAAAACCTATTTTAAGATCTGATGTGCTTTCAATTGAAGATTTGGAAGTAGGAATGGAATTAAAAGGGAACGGTAAGAAATGTAGTTGACTTTGGAGCTTTTATAGATATTGGAATTAAAAATGATGGACTTGTTCATATCTCACAAATTTCAAATAAGTATATTAAACATCCTTCAGAAGTATTAAAAAGTTGGAGATATAGTTAAGGTTAAAATATTAGAAATTGACCTTGAAAAAAACAAAAGGTAAAATTAACTATGAGATAAGATCCTCGATGTTTTGCATCGGGGGTATCTGAAACTTTGTTATAAATAAAAAAAGAAATGTGTTAAACACATTTCTTTTTGTTAAATAATTTAAGAATTTTTAAGAAGAGTTGTCATATATTATAAGAAATTTTTTAGTTCTAGTTAGTCACGAAATGTTGGAATTTCAGATAAATCTATTTTTACATAAGAAAAACTTATTAATAATCCTTATCCATAGAAAAACTATTAGACTATTTTTATAACTGTATGATAATATAAGCGTAATGATAATTTTTTTATGTATTAATAAAAATAATTTATCAGATATAAATATTCTATTTAGGAGGTTATGAATGAATATTCAAGAAAGTGTTAAACTAATTAATTCGTATTTAGACTTAAATCGTAAAGTTGTTGAGGGTTAAATTCTTCCACGACGAAGAAAGTTATGAAAATTTTTGAAGTACCTGAAAGAGAAACTAAAGTTACATATTGTAATGCTGTTAATTTAGCATCAAAAGGTTCAAACATAAAGGTTAGAAAGGTACATCAAGGTTGTCCAAATGGATCAGTTGCTTTTGGCTTTAATCAGCACCACCAAAGTTAGCATCAGGTGAAGCTAGACTAAGCAAAAATATTTATAAAGATCTTGAAACATCTAAAAGTGTTTCTGATGAAATGATATTTTTAAAAAGATAAAATCTACGGAATGGCTGTAATGCCTTTAGAAAATTTTACAGTTGAACCAGATGTTGTTGTTATGGTTGAAAAAGCTTATAACATCATGAGAGTTGTTCATGGATATTCTTATTTTAATGGATATTCTCCAGAAATGAAAACTGTAGGATTACAAGCTGTATGTCACGATCTTACAACTCTTCCTTATGAACATGGAACAATTAATATTACATTCTTATGTCCAGGAACAAGATTAATGGCTAACTGGCATCCAGATGAATTAGGTATCGGTATGGCTTTGGAAACATTGGTATAATGTTGTTCAAGGAATTGTTGAAACAACAAATCCATTTGAACGTAATGGAAATAAGAGAAGAATCATTAAGAAGATGAAATCCAATAAAATGGATGACTCTGTAATTGAATTAAACAAGAATTACGATACTGGAGTATATGTAGGTGGACCTATAGATAAATAAATTAAAAAAATAGTTAGGAGTTTCTTTTAAAGAAATTCCTAACTTATATTAGTAAAGGAGAATTTTTATGAATTTGTTAAAAAAATTACCTATTCCTATTGCTGGGTTAATATTATCAATGTTCGCATTAGGAAATTTATTACAATCTTATAGCAATGCTGTTAGATTAGGCATTGGTGCGGTAGCATTAATTTTTATATTTTTCTTTTTGTTTTAAAAATTATAGTTCTTAATTGCAAATTAAAAACTGTATTGGAAAAATCCAGTTGCTGCAAGTGTTCTTTTAACAATTACAATGGCAACTATTTTTACTTTAGTAGTTACGCAAAAACCATATTCATCAGGTTTAGCTGTTGCGTTTTGGTTTGCAGGTGTAATATTACATACATTACTTATGGTTTGGTTTAGCTTAAAATTCTTACCAAATTTTTCAATTAAAAAAGTATTTCCATCTTGGTATATAGTATATGTTGGTATTGCAACAGCTAGTGTTACAGCTGGTGCTGCTGGACAATTAAAATTAGGACAAATTTGTTTTTGGTTTTCATTGGTTTCTTATTTAGTTTTTAATCCCTGTAGTTTGTTACAGAGTGTTTAAAGTTAAAGAAATTCCAGAACCAGCACAACCTACATTCGCAATATTATCTGCACCAGGTTCACTTGTACTAGCAGGATATTTGAATACTTTTCCAGAAAAGAGTTTTACTTTTGCAACTGTTTTATTTGCAATTTCAGTATTATTCTATATTATAGTTTTGGTTAATTTACCAAGATTATTAAAATTAAAATTTTCACCAGGATTTTCAGGATTTACTTTTCCCATTAGTAATTAGTGCGATTTCATCTAAATTATTTAATGGATATGTAACTAAAGTAAATGGTGCAAATTCAATTTTAAAAATTATTTGTTAATTTCAAGAAATATTAGCGACTGTTATAGTGCTATATGTATTTATTGGTTATATGAAATTTTTATTAGAAAAAGAAAAACTAAAATTTTTTAAAAAAATTACTTGACTAATCTTATTCTTTATGGTAAAATATTCGAGTAATATGATTAATGAAGTAGAGTACTCGCTCTCACCTAGTTACTATTTTGTTTCAGGTTTATGTTAATAATTTAAGTTTTTAGTAATTATTATGGCGAGTTTTTACTCGCCGTTTTTTATATGGAGGTGTTATTATAAAAGAGCTTTTAATTAATGAAGAAATTAGAGCAAAAGAAGTTAGATTAATTGATGCAGAAGGTAATCAAATAGGAGTAGTTTCAATTTCTAGAGCAATGGAAATGGCAAGCGAAAAGAAATTGGATCTTGTAAATATTTCTCCAAATGCTAATCCACCTGTTTGCAAAATATTAGATTATGGAAAAATATAGATATGATTCTTTAAAGAAAGAAAAAGAGTCAAAGAAAAAAACAAAAAAAGTTATAAATGTTAAAGAAATTAGACTTACTCCAAGTATTGATAAACATGATATTGAAGTTAAAGCAAAACATGCAAAACAACTTCTTAAAAAGGTGGAGATAAAGTAAAAAGTTTCTGTAAGATTTAGAGGTAGAGAATTGGGACATACTGAAATTGGTAAGTTAGTTTTTAAATAAATTTAAAGAACTTACTGAAGAATATGGAAATGTAGAAAAAGATTCTGTAATGGAAGGTAGAAATATGACAATGTTTTTATCTCCAAAAACAACAAGATTAATAGGAGGTTTTAGGTATGGCTAAAAATGAAAAACACATAGAGCGTCAGCTAAGAGATTCAAGAGAACTGGTACTGGTAAGATTAAAAGATTTAAGGCATATAAGAGCCATTTAACAAGTAAAAATCACCAAAGAGAATTAGAAACTTAAGAAAATCAACAGTTATCAGTAGTGGAGATCAAAAAAAGAATCAATCATATGATTCCTTAATTATGGAGGTAAAGAGTAATGGCAAGAATAAAACGTAGTTTAAAATGCAAGAAAAAACATAGAAAAAGTATTAAAAACAAGCTAAAGGATATTACGGAGCAAAGTCAAAATTATTCAAAGTTGCTAACCAAGCAATTATGAAATCTATGACTTATGCTTTCATCGGAAGAAAGAGAAAGAAAAGAGATTTCAGAAGTCTATGGATTGCTAGAATTAATGCTGGAACAAGACAATATGGTTTTAAGTTATAGCAAGTTTATGTATGGGCTAAAGAAAAACAACATAAATATGAATAGAAAAAAATGCTTTCTGAAATGGCTATTAATGATCCAGAAGGATTCAAAAAAATTAGTTGAATTAGTAAGATAGAGAAATGTCCCTTCATAAGAAGGGATTTTTGGAGGTTAATTTGAAAAATTATAGATAATATAAAAGATAAACTTGAATCAAATCCTCCAGCAGTTTTTAACTTTAGGTTTTTTCTGGTTATAACAGTTGGATCAATTTTATTGTTTTTACCTTTTTCATCTAAAAACTTAAATTTTACAAATTTTTTTAGATTGTGTATTTATATCAACTTCATCTGTTTGTGTAACAGGTCTTTCAACTATAAATATAACTAATGAATTTAATTTTTTTCGGGAAAACAGTCATAATGTTATTAATTCAAATGGGAGGATTGGGTTTTTATGACTATGGCTACAATGGTAGCGATGATTTTTAGGTGAAAAGATAACTTTTAAAAGATAGGCTTGTAATTCGAGAACAAATGGGCTCTACAAAACTTAGTGGAATGGTTAAACTGATAAGATATGTAATTTTTCAACTTTTTAATAGAGGGGCTGGGAGCGATTTTACTTTCTTTTACATTTGTTCCAAAGTTTGGTATAAAAGGAATTTTTTATTCTATTTTTTCATTCAGTATCAGCTTTTTGTAATGCTGGTTTTGATATTTTAGGTGAAAATAGTTTAGAAGGTTTTAATACAAATCCTTATTTACTTTTTGTTATTTCTTTTTAATAATTTTAGGTGGGCTCGGATTTCACGTTTATATTGATATAAATAATTTTTAAATTTAATTTTTAGAAAATATTCTTTGCATACTAAGATTGTTTTGGTAATGACTTTAGGATTACTTATTTTTGGGACAATTGTATTTTTTTCATCTTGGAATATTCTAATTCAAAAACTTTTAAAGAATTTTAACTTTTTGATAAAATAATAAATTCATTTTTTTCAATCTGTTACTACCAGAACAGCAGGGGTTTGCATCTATAAATCAAACTGGTTTTTACTGAATCGTCAACGATTTTAACTATTTTTTTGATGTTTATAGGAGGTTCGCCTGCAAGTACTGCTGGAGGAATAAAGACTACTACGATATTTTTACTTATTGTTACTACAATATCTTTTATAAAAAAATAATGATGAGATAGAAGTATTTAATAGAAGAATTTCTTTTCTATTGTTAAAAAGAGCTATTGGTATTTTTTGTAATATCTATAATATTGGTTAATGCAGTTGTATTCGTTTTAAGCCCTAATAGAAGATTATAGTTTTATAGACTTACTTTTTGAAACAGTATCAGCTTTTTGCAACAGTAGGTCTTAGTAAAGATTTAACTCCGCATTTGAAAGATATTACAAAAGTGTTTATAATTATATTGATGTTTATTGGAAGAGTTGGACCGCTTACAATTATTTTTTTCTTTTCTATAATAAAGTTAATAGAAAGAAATTTAAGTATTCAAACGGAAATGTTATTATTGGATAGGAGATATTATGAAACAAATTGTTGTTATAGGTTGTGGAAGATTCGGAATGAATTTAGCCATTACCTTAGAAAAACTTGGAAATGAAGTAATGGTTATAGATAAAGACGAAGAAATCATAAATTCTATTGCAGATAAGGTTACTCATGCAGTAGTTTGTGATGTTAGAGTTGAGGAAAGTTTAAAGGAATTAGGTCTTGCAAACTTTGACATTTGTGTTGTTGCGATAAGCTCTGATTACAAAACTTCTATTATCGCAACTGTTGAAGCCAAAGAACTTGGTATTCCTAAAATCATTGCAAAAGGCTACTGATAGTGTTCAAGCAATGGTACTTAGAAAAAAATAGGAGCAGATAGAGTTATAATTCCTGAAAGAGACATGGGAATAAGAGTTGCAAATTCTATTAATAATTTGAATGTTTTTAGATTCTATTTATTTATCTGATGAATATTCAATTGTTGAGATTTCTCCGATTTCTGAGTGGGTTGGAAAGACAATAAAAGAATCAGAAGTTAGAAATAATTATCATGTTAATATTGTAGCAATAAAAATCGAAAGATGGTTTTAGAAATAAATGCTTTAGCTGACTATATAATAAAAGATAGTGATATTCTTCTAGTTGCTGGAAGAAATGATAATATTAGTAAGTTGGTATAATATGGATTTTAAAGCGATAGATAGTAAAAGAAAATAAAAAGTATAAAATTTTTAAGAGCCTATTTTTTAAAAGAAAAATAGAGATAAAAACAAACTATTTTTTTATTGGAAGGAAAAACTCTTAATTGAAGCTCTAAATGAGAATCTTAATATTGAAAAATATAATTTGTACTGAAAAATTTGTAAAAAGTTTTTGAATTTAGAGATAGTGTATTAAATAAAATTATAATATTATCAGAAAATTTATTTAAAAATTTAACAGAACTAACAAATTCCGAAGGAGTAATTACAATTGTAAATTATGTCGATGATAAAAATTTCAACTAAAAAAATATAATTTGCCTTGAAAATGTAAGTGATCCAGGTAATTTTTGGTACAATAATAAGAACTGCAAATGCTTTTTGGAATTAAAGATATTTTTAACAATAAATTGTGTTGATAAATATAACTCAAAAAGTATTAAGAGCCACTATGGGAGCTTTTGTTTAGAACAAATATTGTAGATTGTAATATTGATAAAATTAAAGAGCTTAAAAGGAAATGGATATAGATTAATTTCTACAACATTAAGTGAAAATTCAAAAATTTTTAGAAGAATTTAATTTTGAAGGAAAAAAATATTGTTGTTATGGGAAATGAAGCTAATGGAGTTTCTGAAGAGATGCTCAATATTTCTAATGACCATTTGAAAATAGATATGGATAATTCAATGGAGTCTTTAAATGTTTCAATAGCAACAGCATTAATAATGTATAAAAATATTTAAAAATTGAAAGGAAGTGTTAGACACTTCCTTTTTTTGTACTATATATTTTTGGGATATTTTTTTCAATTATTTTAATCTTGCCAATGCACCAAATGGATCCCATGGTTCAAGTTCTATTGTTTTTTCATCAAGAGCGTTTAACCATTTTTCATCAACGTATTTTTTGTCAACCATTACTTCATAGTTGTATTCATCAAACCATTCATCAGTCATTGAAAAAAATACCTTTATCTCCAACTGCATCTCCCCAAGAGTTTTCAACTTGCCATTCTAATGGTTTTCCATTTTCATCAAGATTTACTCCTGTAAACACCATTGCATGAGTTAATACACTTTCGTGATAATCAAGTCTTTCTGCTTTTGTAAAGTTTTCTAAAGTAGGGAATATGTCATCATACAAGAACATATCTAAGTCCATAATTCCTTTTTGCTTTTCCAAAAAAACTTAATTACATCACAGCCAAAACCATACAGGTTCCCCAGCTTTAATTGACTTTATAGCACTTTCTTTTAATACTTCTATAGGAACATTTAAGTATTTTATTTTTGTCAGCTTCTTTAACTGTTCCTAAGAATTTTTACAGTATAAACTTTTCCGTAAGGTTTGTCATCGGTTGGAGCATTGATTAAACTTATTTTATCTTTTAAATTCCAACCAACATACTTATCGAAAAATTCTTTAGGAGTAATATTTGATATTCTGTGGAATTTTTCGTCTTTATCTCTGTATTCATAGGTGAAAGTTTCAGGAATTTCTCCCAAACATTTAGTTAAAATATTGTAAACTATATAAAGAGTTTCATTTTTTTAAATCTTCAATTTCTTTTAATGATTTGCCAGCTTTTATGAAGATTTCTCATATCACAAGCTGCTTTTTCTAAGATATTTAGTTAGTATTGCTTCCATATCTCTTGTATTTGAAGAGTGGAATGTTTCAGGCATAATTTCTTTAGGAACGATACCATATTTTTCTAAAAGACCTCTAAACATATCCCATTGACCGCCATCTTGTACAGGTGCAGTTAAAAGATGAGAAACAACTCTTGAATCAGTTTTTTCGTCTAATGTTTCAATTATACTTTCTAAAAAGAAGTTTGCTTTTTTCAAGTTTGTCCCAAAAATAGAGTATATGTTTGTGAGTATTCCATAGATTTTTATGTTTAATTTTTCCATAGTTGAAACTCTTGCAACATTTAATGCGGAGAACATCCAACATCTACCACTTGATTTTTGGTTTGTTATTTCACCTTTTTTTGTAACATCAGAAAACTGAAAATTATGTCTTTTATAGACTTCATGATTTGTAGATGCTTCGTGTAACCCCACTTTTGCAACACTTGCAGCTACGATCTTGTTTGTTTTTACAAGAATTAAATCTTTCTTTAAATGACTTAAGAATTTCATTTGTTAATGCCATTTGTATCACTCTCCTTAAAAAAATTTTTGTGAGAAACCTCACAATTACATTGTAACATAAAATTATAATAAATAAAAGATAATTATTATCAAAAAAATGATAAAAAAATTATAAGTTTTTAAATATATTATATATTAAGATAAAATAATAAGTAACCTAAAAATGATATTATAACAATAGTTTTTATTATAAATATTATAAATTTTTTTAATAGTTTTTTTAAAATATATAAATAGGAAATATTGGACTAAAAATTCTTTAAATATTGATAAAATGGTAATAAATCATATTAATCGCTATAACATTAGAATAATTGCAGATAATTAAAAAGGAATGTTTCCTGATAATTACAGGTCACATTCCTTAAAGTAATTAATTTATTTGTATTATGAAAAATCTAATATTAATCATTTAAGAATTATTTTTAAAACTTCTTTTAATTTTTTTCAAGAATGTATTCATCAACAGGTTTTTCCTTCGATGAATGCATTTTTCTCCATCTGGTAACATAATTCTAAAGAAGTTGATAATTAAATTACCGTCAACTATATAGTAATCGTCTATATGTAGAGGAGCAATATATACCTTTAAAATTTCTCTATCATTATTTGGGAATTCTTTGTTTAATTCATCAATTAAATGATTTACATTTAAAACTTTTATAGGTTTCGCCATAAGTTTAGGAAGTTCAAGATCTTCCATCATCCACATATTGTTATTCCAAAATCTTTTTCTTCCTTAGTTGCAGCAGAAAGTAATTCTCTGTTTTTGGATAGCGGATAAAAACTTTTTCTTACTGATTCTTCATCGAAATCTTTTTGTTTTAATAGCTTGTAGTGGATATTGTTTAGCTACATCAATAAAAAAAGCTTTTCAGCAACTTTTTCTTTTTTCAGCTAAAGCTGTCCATAAATATAACATGGATTCGATAGTTTCTAAGTTTAATTCAATTTGTTTAATCATATAAGCCTCCAATATATTTATTATTTCACTTTACATAAAAATTTATTTTTTTCAAAAACAAGATGTATAAAATAAATTTATCGAAAGTGTAAAATATAGTATAAATTTATTTTTAAACTTTTTTATAAAAATCAATAGTTATATGATTTACTTGTTGTAAAATTTGAAAAGTTTTGTTATACTTGAACGGTAGATTATAGGAGGGAGAATATGAATTATAGTACATTAAGAAAAAGTTATTATTACAACATTTGCATCTATTATAGTATCTGCAGGGGTTTATTTCTTTATGATTCCTTATAATTTAACAATAGGAGGAACAGCAGGATTTTCAATAGCACTAGCTAAATTTATGCCTGGCATTCCTGTTGGGAGTATTTCAACTTGGAATAAATGTTATTTTATTTATTTTAGCTTTCTTGCTAATAGGATCAGAGTTTGGGGGATTAAGCATTTATGCTACAGTTGTACTATCTATTGCACTTATAGTTTTTGAAAAATTGATTCCTAATGTTCAACCTTTAGTTGATACTCCTTTTTATGAGTATGATTATTGGAGTTGGGGTTACAGCAATAGGTATAGCTTTAACATTGAATCAAAAATGCTTCTACAGGTGGGACAGATATTGTTGGAAAAATTTTAAACAAATATATGCATGTAGATTTAAGTGTTGGAGTATTTATTGCAGATTTTTTTCTGTTGTAGTTATGGGTTATGCTGCTTATGGAATTAATGCAGCAATGTATGCTCTAGTTGGAATTTTATTTAATGCAGTTGTTATTGATAAAGTGCTTACTGGATACAAGACTAGAATTAAAAGTTTATATCAATTCAAGATATTGGGAAGGAATTAATGAGTTTATTGTTCATGAATTAGTAAGAGGAAGTACACTTTATGAAGTAAAAAGGTGGATATAATAAGAGTGAAAGAGTTATGGTAGAAACAATTCTTACAAGACCAGAATATATTAAACTTATGAATTTTTATAAGGAATTTGACGATACTGCATTTGTAAATGTTGCAACAGTAAAATGAAGTATCTGGAGAAGGATTTAGTTATCTTACCGAAGATAATCTTAAAAATTTTAAAAAGAAAAGAATAAAAAGAAGAAAAATGTAATTTAAAAACTGTTATAGATATTTGTTTATAACAGTTTTTGTTGCAATTTTTCGAAAGCAAACGTTCGCATTCGATTGACTTTTGTCCGAAAATTTTATATACTATATTATGAGCGATTTATACTATTATATTAGATAAAAAAATTGTTTTTATTTAACTATTTATTAATTATAATTTTTGGGTAAATTAGTTATGATTTTATATATTGATTTTTATTTTTTTATGTTTAGGAGGAATTATGAAAAAGCGAGTTTTTCAAGAAGTATTCTAGTTTTTCACTACTTTTTGCAAAATGTTTTAGTTGTAAATAAGTATTCAGACAAAAATAGTTTTTGCTGATGAATTTAGTGGTTGGAAACAAGAAGGTAATGAAAGATATTTTTTTACCAAAAAGGGAAAAATTTACTGGAGAATTTGAAGGTAAATATTATTATGAAGGAAAATTTGCTACCGGTTGGTTTAATAATGGAACTGCTTTGGTATTACTTTTAAAGAAGGTATAAAACATACTGGAAAAGGAAAAGATGCTAATGGTGAAATGTATTTCGTAAATGGTAAATACGCAAATGGTTATGTTGGAGATATTTACTATTATGAAGGTAAAGTCGCTAATTGGTGGTTTAAAGATGGATCTGAATGGCATTTCTTCCAAAATGGTAAAAGACACACAGGTTATGCAAAAGATGGTAACGGAAGAAGATATTTTGCTAATGGTAAATATGCAAATGGAATATATGAAGGTAAACTTTTTAAAGATGGTGTAGAATCAAAAGGTAAAGTTTATGCTAATGATATTTTCTATGATGAAAATAGCAAGCCAGCTAATGGATGGTATGATGACGGAAGTGCATGGTATTATTTCAAGAACGGAAAAAAACATAATGGAAAAGCCAAAGACGGAAATGGCGAAATGTATTTTGTTAATGGAAAATATGCAAATGACTATGTAAATAACTCTTTCTATAAAGATGGAAAAGTTGTTACAGGTTGGTATGATGATGGAAGTGAATGGTATTTCTTTAAAGATGGAAATAAATTTACCGGAAAAGCAAAAGATGGAAATGGCGAAATGCAATTTATTAATGGTAAATACGCTAATGCTTATATAGGCGGTACTTACTATGGATATGGTAAAATTGCTAATGGATGGCATGATGATGGAACTGCATGGTACTTCTTTATAAATGGTAAAAAATTTACTGGAAATGGAGTAGATGGTAACGGTAAGAGATTATTTGACAATGGTAAATATGCTAATGGGATATATGAAGGAAAGCTATATAAAGATGGTGTAGTTTCAAAAGGAAAAGTATATGCGAAAGGCATTTTTTATGATGAAAATAGTAAACCAGCTACTGGTTGGTATGATGATGGAAGTGCATGGTATTATTTTAAAGATGGTTACAAATTTACTGGAAAAGCAAAAGATGGTAACGGAGAAATGCAATTCATTAATGGTAAATATGCTAATGCTTATATAGGCGGTGTTTACTATGGACATGGTAAAATTGCTAATGGATGGCATGATGATGGAAGTGCATGGTATTACTTCAAAGATGGATATAAATATAACGGAATTGGCATAGATGGTAATGGTATTAGATTTTTGTTAATGGTAAATATGCTAATGGAAAATATAATGGGAATTTATTTAAGGACGGATTAGACTCTGAAGGCAAGACTTATGTAAATAATATTTACTATAATGAAAATAAAGTTCCTGCAAATGGATGGCATGATGACGGAAGCGCATGGTACTACTTTAGAGATGGAAATAAATTTACTGGAAAAAGCTAAAGATGGAAATGGAGAAATGCAATTCTTAAATGGTAAATATGCTAATGCTTATATAAATGGAGTATATTATGGTTATGGAAAAATCGGTAATGGCTGGTATGATGATGGAACAGCTTGGTACTTTTTTTCTTAAATGGTAAGAAAGTTACAGGTTTTTGCAACAGATGGAAATGGTAAAAGATATTTCATAAATGGTAAATATGCTAATGGAAGATATGATAATAAACTATATAAAAGAAGGTTTAGAATCAAACGGAAATACTTATATAAGTGGACAATATTATGACGGAAGCAAATATCCAGCAACTGGTTGGTATGATGACGGAAGTGAATGGTATTACTTTAGAGATGGTTACAAATATACTGGATATGCAACAGATGGTAATGGAAATAGATACTTATAAGTGGAAAAATATGCTAATGGATGGCATGGTGGAACATCTTATATTGATGGAGTTGAAACTGAATTAGCTGATTCTAATTGGTATGTTCAAAATGGAATCTGGAGAGTAAAAGGTTCAGGTAGAAGCTGTCATGTAAATGGAAATTTTATAGTTGTAAGTTTAAGCGACCAAACATTATGGCTTGTTAGAAATGGTCAAATTATTTCAAAAATTGGTATTGTTGGTGGTAAACCTTCAACTCCTACTGTAACTGGAAATTTCAGTGTTCAATCAAGAGAAAACTTCTAGAATTTTAAGAGGACCAGGATATGCTTCTAGGGTTAGTTACTGGATGCCATTCCATGGAAGTTATGGAATTCATGATGCAAATTGGCAACCAAGTTCTGCTTTCTCAAATAATAGATTCTATAGATGGGGCGGCTCACATGGTTGTGTAAATGTAAGTCCTGGATCAATGGGATATATTTTCAATAATTCATTTGTTGGAATGAGAGTAATAGTTTACTAGTTGATTTTTAAAAGGCAAATATGTTAGAATAAATTTATTAATACTTACGGTGAACGATAAAAAAATAATATGAAATTTTTTTAGAGAGTAATTGTTTGGTGAAAAATTATATTTTTGTATTATGGGGATATCGGGAGTAATTAAATTTTTAGAGTGATGTTTTTTTAACATAATTAGTGGAACCACGGTCATATCGTCCCTTGCGATATGACCTTTTTTATTGTAAAAATATTGGAGGATATTATGAAATCAGAAAAAGTATGGAAAAAGTTGTTTTTTTATGTAAAAGTAGGGGAATAATTTATCCAGGGTCAGAAATTTATGGTGGACTAGCAAATACTTGGGATTATGGTCCTTTAGGTGTTGAATTTAAAAATAACGTTAAAAAAAGCTTGGTGGAAAAAATTTGTTCAACAATCTAAATATAATGTTGGTCTTGATAGTTCAATCTTGATGAACCCTGAAGTTTGGGTAGCATCTGGTCATGTTGGTAGTTTTAGTGATCCTCTTATTGACTGTAAAGAATGTAAATCTCGTTTTAGAGCTGATAAGCTTTATTGAAGATTTTTATTTTGAAAATAATCTTGGTGATATAAATGTTGACGGATGGGAAAATGAAAAAGTTGAAGAATTGATTAAGGAAAAAAATATTTGTTGTCCAAGCTGTAAAAAGCAAAAATTTTACTCCTATTAGAAGATTCAATCTTATGTTTAAAAACTTTTCAAGGAGTTACTGAAGATAGTAAATCTGAAATTTATTTAAGACCTGAAACTGCACAAGGTATTTTTGTCAATTTTAAAAACATTGCTAGAACTTCAAGAAAGAAAATTCCTTTTGGTATCGCACAAGTTGGTAAATCTTTTAGAAATGAAATTACACCTGGTAATTTTACTTTTAGAACTCGTGAATTTGAACAAATGGAATTAGAATTTTTCTGCAAACCGGGAGAAGATTTAGAATGGTATAACTACTGGAAAAACTACTCTTTCAATTGGTTATTATCTTTAGGAATGAATGAAGAAACTCTAAGACTTAGAGATCATGAACAAGAAGAATTAAGTTTTTACAGTAAGGCTACTTGTGATATAGAATTCTTATTCCCATTTGGTTGGGGAGAACTTTGGGGAATTGCAGATAGAACAGATTATGATTTATCAAGACATATTGAAGTATCTCGAGAAGATTTAAGATATATAGACCCTGTTACAAATGAAAAATATATTCCATATTGTATTGAACCTTCACTTGGAGCAGACAGAGTTGCTTTAGCTTTCTTATGTAATGCTTATGATGAAGAAGAAATAGGAGAAGGTGATGTTAGAACTGTATTAAGACTACATCCTGCCCTAGCTCCATTTAAGGCTGCAATTTTACCACTTATAAAAATTATCAGATAAATCTGATGAAATTTATGATGAACTTTCAAAAATATTTTTATGATAGATACAGATGTTTCTGGAAGTATAGGAAAGAGATATAGAAGACAAGATGAAGTTGGAACTCCTTTCTGTATAACTGTTGATTTTGATACTTTGGAAGATGAATGTGTAACTGTAAGATTTAGAGATACAATGGAACAAGAAAGAATTAAGATTTCAGAATTAAAAGATTTCATTGAAAAATCTTTTAGAATTTTAGGAGGTAATTATGGTTAGTAAAAAGTTGTTTTTTTGGATCAAGCATGTGTCCTGATTGTATTGTTATGAAAAAGGCTCTTGATGAGAGAGAAGTTAAATACTTATATTTAGATATTACTGAAAAATTTAGCAAATCTAAAGAAATTTTTTAAAAATTTAGAGAAGATCCTGCATTTGATTTTTGCAAAAAGAAAAATGGATCTATCGGAATACCAGCAATGGTTGTAAAATGATGGAGAAAAATAATCTTCAGTATTGAAGAATTTGATGAATATTTTTAAATAGGAGGTATTCATGTTAGAAAATTTAAAAGCCTGAAAGAGTTTTTCATTATTTTTGAAGAACTTACAAAAATTCCAAGAGAATCTGGAAATGAACAAGCTGTAAGTGATTATTTATACAGCGTTGGAAAAGTCATTAGGATTAGAAACAATCCAAGATGAAAGTAATAATATTGTTATTAGAAAACCTGCATATAAAGGTTATGAAGATCATGAACCAGTTGTAATTCAAGGACATATGGATATGGTTGCTGAAAAAGCTGATGGAGTTGAACATGATTTCTTAGTTGATCCAATACCTGTAATTGTTGATGGAGATTGGGTTAAAACTAAAGGAACAACTCTTGGAGCTGACGATGGTATCGCTGTTGCTATGGGACTTGCAATTTTAGAAGATAAAGAAGCTAAACATCCTGCATTAGAACTACTTGTAACTACAGATGAAGAAAGAACAATGGCAGGAGCTAGAGCTGTAAAAAGAGAATTATTAAATGGAAGAAAACTTTAAATATTGATGCTGAGGAAGAAGGAGTTCTTTTTATCAGGTTGTTCAGGTGGACATAATGTTATGGGAACTTTAAAGGTTAAATTCGAAGAAAATAATAAGAAAAATACTTTTATTCTATCAGTAAACAACATGCTTGGTGGTCACTCTGGAATGGAAATTCATCAACAAAGAGGAAATTCTTTTAAAATTTGCTTTTAAGAGCAATGGATTTAGTTAAAGAAATCGTTGATTATAGATTAGTTAGTATTGAAGGTGGAACAAAACATAATGCAATTCCAAGAGATGCAAAAGTTGTTTTTCACAAGTGATGCAGATGAATTTAAAATTGATTTTTCAAAATTAATAAGTGAATATCCACTTGATAAGGATATGAGAGTATCTATAGAAAAAAGTTGAAAAATGTAAAAAGAAGTTTTTATGTCAAGGATGTCAAGAAAAAAATTGAAAATGTAATTAGAAATATTCCTCATGGAGTATATTCAATGATGGAAGAATATCCTTCAATTGTTGAATGTTCTGATAACTTTGCTATGATTAAATTTGATGGAAATTTCGTTAGATTTACACTTTCATTAAGAAGCTCAAATCCTAAAAACTTTTGAAGAATATACAAATATTGTAAAAAGTTTATGAAGAAAAATGGTGTAGAATATACATTAGAAGATTATTATAAACCTTGGGAATTTGCAAAAGTTTCAAAATTGAGAGATACTGCATTAGAAGTTTATAAGAATTTAACAGGAAAAAGAAATGAAAGTTGAAGTTGTTCATGCTGCTTTTAGAGCCAGCTGTTTTTGTTGATACATTCCCAGATATGGAAAATGATCTCAATAGGACCTACAATGAAAGATGTTCATAGCCCCTGTTGAAAGATTAAATATTCCTTCAACACAAAGGACTTTTTGAATTTGTTAGAGAATTATTAGAAATCTATATATGAAAAATCGCGAGTAATAACTCGCGATTTTTTTATGTACGACTCACCAAGCACTATTGTGAAAGGTGAGGAATTTTTAAACTTAAGCGTTTTCGTTTAAGACATCAAGAAGTAAATCTAAATTAAGTCCATGAACCATAGTAGCTTCTTCAAGAGTTTCCATTTGACTTGCAGGACAACCCTACACAAGAAAGTCCGAAGTTAAATAGAATTTCAATTGCATCTGGATGGATTTGAATAATGTCTCCGATTAACATATCTTTTGTTATTTTTCATAACTGCACCTCCTAATAATCTTATACCCATATAATACAAGGAATTGAGAAAAAAATCAAGGGATAGTGATTAAATAATTTAATAGAATTTTATTTTTAAGTTATATTTATAATAGACTAATATTTTGTTTTATGGTAAAAATAATAAAGTCATTAGGAGGTTAGTTATGAAATGCTGTGATAACAAAAAAAGCAATTGATGAATTATATAAGAATATTGCTTTTAAATGATAGATTAAGTGAAACAGAAGATAGTAAAAGAAATAGAAGAAAGAATTGCTTTTAAGTTTAGGATACACTTTAGAAGATTTGGAAAATGGCGCAAAATCTAGGATTGGGTTGCGGAAATCCAATTGAAAATGCAAATTTAAAATCTGGAGAAACAGTTTTGGATTTAGGCTGTGGAAAAGGAATGGATGTTTTTAAAGCTTGTAAAATAGTTGGTGAAGAAGGCTTGGTAATTGGTGTAGATAGACTTGCTGAAATGGTTGAAAAAGCAAAATATATAAGGGGTAAAAAAAGGATTCTTAAATACTTATTTTTAGAGTATCTGATATCGATGACCTAAAAAGTAGAAAAATGATACAGTTGATTGTGTAATTTCAAATTGTGTTATAAATCTATGTGAAGATAAGGAGAAAGTTTATTCTGAAATTTTCAGAGTTCTAAAACCTGGTGGAAGAATTTCAATTTCTGATATTGTTCAATTTAATGAATTGCCGGCTTGGATAAAAGATGAGCCAATTTTCCATGCTACTTGAGTTGCGGGATCTATAACTTCGGTGAAGTTAAAAATATATTGAAAAAGTTGGTTTTTTGAGCTTTTATACAATAATTGAAGAAGAGTTGACAGACGAATATCTGGCAAAAATGGGGTCATAAGTTGAATTTAAGAGATTATATTAGACGTGGAAAAATTTTAGCATTTAAGCCAAAATAGTTAGGGGGAAAAATGATTAAACTTTATTCATCAATCTTTATGATTGTTTTTAACTTTTTATTATCGTATTTTTATTTCAAAAAAATATGATTTAGATAGAAATCAAAAATTAATATTTTGGCTTTTTTTGTACTTTTTGGAGCGGAATAACAGTTGTAAGAGCTTATAGAAAATTATATGCTATTAGTCCAATTGAAGAGGGTGGGCTTGGATTTTCAATAGTCTTAGCTGCTCAAATAACTTCTGCATACGGACTTATTAGTTGTTTTTATAAGATTGCCAATTTTTTATATTGAGTGATATTTTTTTAATCGAAAGAAAATATTTATTCAAATTGCACTTTTTGCATTAACTTTGGCATCAGTAATGGTTGTATTAAAACCTAGTTATAATACTCTTTTATTTTTTTCATCAATTGCAATGGGAATTTGTGCATCTATGCTTGCTGTATTCAATGTTTTATTCTCAGAGACTTTTTCAAAAAGAAAAAGCTGCAATTTCTGCTTCGATTTTATCCGTAGCGCCACTTTTGGCGGAATTTATAGCCGCTCCCTATACAGTATCTATCAACTTATGGGACATATAAAAATTTTAAATTACTTTGGGGGCTTTCTGCTACAATTTCAATTGTTGCTTTAATCTTAACTTTTTGTAAAAGATGTTTCATATTCTGCTAAGAGATTTAGTTTTGAAAAAGTAAAAAAAGTTTTTGAATTTAAAGGATATTTATATATTTGCTTAATAGCGATATTAGTTTCATTTATTAAGTTCTCTACTTCAGGAGCAAATATGATAGCCTATGCTAAGGTTACTTTTTAAATATGCCACCAATTTTATTGGCATATATAGATGTATTATTTGCATTTCCTCAATTAATTGCAAGTGTTCTAGCTGGAACTTATTTTTGCAAAAATCGGAATAGAGAAAACATTAGTACTAGGTTTGGTTTCAAGTTTAGTTTTCTATATAATTATAATACTAACTGATTCTTATCTACCTGCATTTTAGGATATACATTTAATGGATTTGGATATGGAATTGCTTATACATGTCTAATTTCAATGGCTATGCAATATTTTGAAAAGGAAGATAGAAATGTAGGGTATGGGAATATTCCAATTATTTTTGCAATGGGAGTGTATTTTGAGATAGAGTATATTTATGGATTTCAAAACTAATTCCAAACGGTATTTTTAGGTTTTGAACAAAACAAATCAATATACCTTATAGTTGTTGGAATAACATTGATTAGCATGTTAATGGCACAATTAAAGATAAAAGATAATGTAGGGAAAAACAATATAAATTATGACTTTAATAAATAGTAAAATTACAATACTTATAGTTGTTTTAAGATAATAATTAATGATTTTTTTATAGATTTATGATATAATTACTGTGATTATGTATGTAATCAAGAATAAATATGATTTTTAATTAGGAGTAAAAAAATGGGAAATTATTTTGGAACAGATGGACTCAGAGGAGTTTATGGAGAAAAATTTAACTGATGAACTCGCTTATAAATTAGGAAAATCTGTTGGATACATTTTAAAAGATAAAGAAGAAAAATTATTTATAATTGGTAGAGACACTAGAGAAAGTGGAAAAAAATCTTGAAAAGTAGTTTAGCAAAAGGTTTATTGAAATGGGATTTAATGTAGTTACAGTAGGAATTGCGCCAACACCTACAGTTGCTCTACTTAATTAAATACTTTAAAGCTGTTGGAGGAGCTGTTATTTCAGCATCTCATAATCCTTATATTTATAACGGAATTAAAGTATTTAATGAAAATGGTTTTAAAAATTTCTGATGAAATAGAATATAGAGTTGAAAGTATTTTTAGATGATGAAAATTTTGATTTTGGAGAAATTCAAGAAGGAATTTTTCACTGAAGAAAAAGAAGCAGTTTCTATTTATGCTGACTATTTAAAAATCAAGAGTTGATGCTGATTTTTTTCAAATTTAAAAATAGCAGTTGACTTTTGGAAATGGTGATAGTTATAAAATTGCAAGAAAAATTATTTGAAGAATTAGGAATGGAAGTAACTCTTTAAATACTGCTCCAGATGGAAAGAATATAAATTTAAAACTGTGGTAGTACAAATATGGAAGTAATAAGACAGGCTGTTTTAGAAAATGATGTTGACATGGGATTTTCTTTTGATGGTGATGCTGATAGATGCTTAGCAGTTGATGAAAAAGGAAATATCATGGATGGAGATCATATCTTAGCAGCTATGGCAAAGTCATATAAAGAAAAAGATGAATTAACAAATAATGCTGTTGTTGGTACAGTTATGAGTAATATTGGTCTTAAAAATACTTAGATTCAATTGATGTTGATTTTTGTACCAGCTAAAGTTGGAGATAGATTTGTTTTTAGAACAAATGCTTGAACATGACTATATTTTTGGGTGCAGAACAATCTGGACATATGATTTTCTTAAATGACAGTACAACTGGAGATGGAACATTTACAGCTCTAAAAATTTGTGAATTAGTTGCTAGTAGTATAAATAATTTATCATATTTTAACGAGCTTATGGTTTCATATCCACAAGTTTTAGTTAATGCTAAAGTTAAATTAGAAAAATAGAAATGCTTATGCGAAAGATAAAGAAATTGTATCTGAAATAAATAAAATTGAAGAAAAAAATTTTCAGGAAATGGTAGAGTTTTTAATAAGACCTTCAGGAACTGAACCTTTAGTTAGAGTTATGATTGAAGGAGAAAAATCAAGAGGAATTAGAAGTTGAAGCGAAAAACTTGCCAAGTTTATTGAAGAGAGGTTAGGATAAGATGAAAGATAGACTCATAGTAGCTGATAGTTGTTGTGATTTTTACAGAAGAATTGAAGAAGGAATTAAAAGTAGATATTGAAATAGTTCCTATGACATTACAACTTGATGATGTAGATTATTTAGATGATGAAAATCTCGATGTTAATAAATATATTGAAGATATGAGAAATGCTAGTTCAATAAAAACTGCGGCACCTTCTCCTAAGCTTTTTATGGATAAATTTGAACAAGCTAAAGAAATTTTTGTTTAACTTTGTCTAGTAAATTAAGTGCAACATATTCTAATGCTTGTTTAGCAAAAATCTATGATACTTGATAAAGGTGAAAGATTAATCCATGTTTTTGATACTAAGTCTGCTGCTGCTGGAGAAACTTTAGTGGCTCTAAAAAAATACAAGAATGTATAGACAAAAAGATGACATTTCAAGAAATTGTTGACAATGTAACAAAATACATTTCAGAAATGAAAATATTTTTTTGTTTTAGAAAGTCTTGATAATTTAATAAAAATGGAAGAATTTCTAAAATAAAAAGCAATGATAGCTTCTGCTTTTTTTCTATTAAAACCAGTTATGCATGGTGTTGATGGAGAAATAGATATTTACAAAAAGTTAGAGGTCTAAAAAAAGGCATATTGTGAACTTGTTGATGCAATAGGGTGAAAAATTGTTCTAACTCTCAAGAAAAACAATGGTAATTACACTACTGCAATTGTTTTTGAAAGAGCAAAGGAAATAAAGAAAAATTATTGAAAAATATAATTTTTAGAGATGTTTTAATTGTTTCTGCTAGAGGTTTGTCTACTACTTATGAAAAATGAAGGCGGAATAATTATAAGCTATTAGTGAGGTAGTTTTGAATAAAAAGAGTAATTTTAGGAATGAGTGGCGGGGTCGACAGTTGTGTTGCCTGCCATTTGTTATTGAAAGAAGGATATGAAGTAATAGGTGTTACAATGAATTTAGTACCAAAAGGTCATCTATATGATGAAGAAAAAGGTTGTTGTTCATTGTCTTCTGTAATGGATGCAAAAAAATAGTTGCTGAAGCTATGGGTGTTAAACATTATACAATGAGTTTTAGAGAAGAGTTCGACAAAAAGATAATTGAAAAATTTTTGTTAGAGAATATTCACTAGGATATACACCAAATCCATGTGTTGCTTGTAATAAATATATAAAATTTAATAGTTTTGTAGATAAAATAAAGCCTTTAAAGGCTGATTTTTATATCTACTGGACATTATGCAAAAAGTTGAATTTAATAAAGACTATAATAGATATCTTTTAAAAAGAGCTAAAGATTCTAAGAAAGATCAAACATATTTCTTATATAATACAAGTCAAGAAGTTCTTTCAAAGACTATATTTCCACTTGCAGATTTGTTAAAGGATGAAGTTAGGGAAATAGCTAAAAATGAGAATATTTTTGACTTATTCAAAAAGATAGTGAAGAAATTTGTTTTGTTCAGAAATAGGGACCATGGATTATTTATAAAACAAAGAAATCCAGAACTTATTAAGGAAGGTTATTTTATTGACGAAAAAGGCGAAAAACTTGGAAAAACATAATGGAATAGTTTATTATACTGTTGGTCAAAGAAAAGGTCTTGGTATTGCTCTTGGAAAGAGAGTTTTTGTATCAAAAATAAATGCTTTTGACAATACAGTTACATTATCTGATGAAGATGCTCTATATAAAGACAAAATAAAGGTAAGAGATGAAAAATTTCATACCATTTGATAATTTAGAAAAGACCATTAGAAGTAAATGTAAAAAGTAAGACATGGACAAAGTGAAACAAAAAGCATTATTATATTATAAAAATAGTGAATTGTTTGCAGAATTTAAAAACCTGTAAGAGCACCAAAACAAAGGGCAGTCAGTCGTTTTTATTTGGATGATATTGTTGTTGGTGGCGGAATAATTGATGAAGTATATTAAAAAGAGTTGCGATTTGCAACTCTTTTTATGGATTATTGTTATTATTATTTTTCACCATTATTATTGTTATTATTATCTCCATTATTTGGATTAGGATTAGTATTTGTATTATTATCAGTAGGATTTGGAGATTCATTAGTGTCGACTATATCTGATACTTCTCTAGGTGGTGCGTTTATAAACTCATCACTTGAGTAACTAGTTTTACCTTCTTTATATGCACTAGGTTTTATATAGAATTTCTTTTCTTCTATATATTGTGCAGGAGTTGATGAACTAGCTAATTTACCATTTCTTGTATCAATCTTGTAAATTATATAATATAGTTGTTCGTATTTTGTAGGCTCAGTACCTTTTTACGAAGTATTCGTATATTCCACCTGCTCCTTCTGGAACTAATAAACCGGATATCATAGAAACATATCTTCTTATTACATTTTCAGGAGCTGGAGCAAATTTTCTCGCTTCTTTTCCTTCAAGAACAATTTTATTAACTTTTCCCCATAGGGTAGCAGCCATTGAATTGTTGTTGTTAAGTTCTATATTTTGATTATCAAATCCAATCCAAGTACCAATCGTATAATAAGGTGAAAAACCAACAAACCAAGAGTCTCTGATATCACTTGTTGTACCAGTTTTTCCTGCGACTTCAATGGTTGGATGCTTTTGCACCAGGTGCCATTGCATCAGGTACCCTTTAAGAATATCTCTCATAATAAAAGCATTTTCTTTAGAAGTAACTTCATTTTGCTTTTGCTCTGGTTCTAATATAACTTTTCCTGTTGAATCTACAACTTTTGTAAATGATATTGGTTCAAGGTATTTTCCATCATTTGCTATAGCAGCATAAGCTGCTGTCATTTTAAGAGTTGTTACACCTCTTGTCATGGCACCAAGAGCCATACTTGATAAGTTTTTCGTCATTGTAATCTACATTTTCAGATCTTGAAACATAAGTATCATCTAATTCATTTTCTTCATTAATTATTCCGAATTTCTTTAGATATTCTTTTGATTTTTCTATTCCAACTTTTTCTAATACCTTAACAGCATTTACGTTTATAGATTGCACAAGACTTGTTCGTAATGTTTGTAAACCTCTATATCCATTATACCAGTTTTTAGGCCATAATTCACCTTTGTCGTTATAATGTGGAGAGTCATCAATTCCAGTAGCGGCTGTAAATCCGTTATCTAATGCAGGAGTATAAACTCCTAATGGTTTCATTATAGAACCTGGTTGTCTAGGAACTCTATAAGCTCTATTTAGTGGATGACCAGTTGTTTCTCTACCACTCAATTATTGCAATTAACTCACCATTAGTGTGGTCAATTACAACAGAAGATGATTGAGGTTGAACAGTTCCATTTTCATCAATTTGGAAATATTTAGGATTTAAAAACTAAATTTCCGTTGTTATTTACACTATAGAAATCTTTTGTATGTTTCAAAAGAAATCTGCAGAAATTTTTAAAAGTTTTTCTCCCTCATTAGTTAATTTATCTTCAGGGATTTGGAAATTTCAATTCCATGAGTAACTAAGTTATTTTTGATTATTAATAGTATAAAAACTAGCTATTGAAAGAACATTTTGATAAACTGTTACTCTTGAACTCTTTAATATTAATGATTTATCTTCATTAACAGTAAATTCTCCTTTTTGGAATTATAATACCATTATTTCCATCTAAAAGATTAGCTTTTTATATAATACTATTTTTCCTTTTGCATCTGTTATATTACCTGATTTATCTTTTATTAAATGATGCAAATGCAGGTCCACCACTTTTTGGAGCGTTCATAACACTTGCAAAATTACTGTAAAGATTTTTCTAATTTCTTCTGGATGTTTTGATCCATTGTTGAATGGATTGTTAAACCTCCATTATAAATTTTTGTCCCAAGCATCCTCTTTTGAATAATTATATTTTTTTCATTAACTTTTCAGCAACTTGATATTTAACATATTCAGTGAAGTAAGTTGAAACTCTCTTTCAAAAACCTTTATTTGGTTTTTATAGCAGCAAAAAAACATCTTCATTAATTGCTTCTTCATATTGTTCTTTTAGTTATTTTTTAAGTTCATACATTTTTTCAAAAACATATTTTTTGTCTATCTAAAACTTTAGGATTATATACAGCTTTTGTATATTTGTCCTCCGATATTTAAGTCTTTAATAACTGAAGCTTCATCACTTACATCTTCAGGCTTAATAGTTTTATAAAGAGAATAATTTGTTGGACTTTGAACAATAGCTGCAAGAAGTGCAGACTCTGCAATAGTTAAGTCTTTAACATCTTTTGAAAAAGTAACCTTGACTTGCAGATTGAACGCCGTAAGAGTGTTGTCCTAAGAATACTCTATTTAAATAAGCCTCAAGAACACCTTCTCTTTTTTATGCTATCAGTAATTTTTAATAGCAAGATATGCTTCTTTTAATTTTTCTATTTTTCTTTTTCATTTGAAAGATACATATTTCTCGCCAACTGTTGTGCAATTGTAGAACCACCTCTAAGTCTACCTCTAGCAGTATCTAAAAGACTCTTTGCAATACCAATAGGGTCAACACCATTATGAGAATAAAATCTTTCATCTTCGATAGAAATAAAAGCATCTATTAAATGCTGAGGAACATCGCTTAGCTTTACAATAGTTCTGTTCTCTAAATTTTCTATTTTTCTCAACCACATTTCCATCTCTATCAAGAATTTTTGATGATTGAATCATAAGAGCATTCATATTAGATGTATCAACAACAGGAGCGTCTTTCATAATATCAACAAAAGTTGTTGCGAAAATACCAGTTATACCTGCTCCAATCATTAAGATTGCCAATATTGTGATACTTAAAATTCTTAAAATGGGTTTTTAAAGGACTTTCTTTGTCTTTTTATTTTTTTCGATTGTATACTTTTTTTATTTTTTCTCTGACATAAAAACCTCCTCAAAAGAACAATCATTTAAATTTATATTAATTACTTTTTATCTAATTTTAAAAGTAAAAATCAAATTTTAAAAACACAAAATTACTATTATGGTAATTTTGATGAAGTTATTATAGTCTTGCCATAAGGACAAGGTTACAATAATTATATCATCAGAAATTAAAAATAATATAAATATTTAGAAATTATTGGAATTTCAATATTTATATTAATGTTATTTGCAGATGTGTTTTTTTCGCACAAAAATTCTGAAAAAAATCTTGATTTTTTTGTTCTTTTTATGATATACTACTTGTTGTGTTACCGCACGGATTAGGGTTTTTAAAGCATAGCACCCTAATTTCGGCGAGTCTTAATAATGAGGAGGTGCACTATGTACGCAATAATTGAAACTGGTGGTAAACAATACCAAGTTGAAGAAGGACAAAAGCATTTTTTTGTTGAAAAATTAAATGTTGAAGAAGGTTCTAAAGTATCTTTTGACAGAGTTCTTTTAGTTTCTAAAGATGGAGATATTAAAGTTGGTTCTCCAGTAGTTGAAGGAGCTAAGGTTGAAGGAACTGTTGAAAGACACGGAAGAGGGAAAAAAGTTATAATTTTTCAAGTTTAAAAGCTAAGAAAAATTATAGAAAGAAAAAAAGGACATCGTCAACCATTTACAAAAAGTTAAGATTGAAAGTATCGTATTTTTAATGACTAATATTTATATTTTTTTAAGAAAAAAAGATTTATATTATGGATTTGAAATGGATGGACATGCTGATTTTAGTGAAGAAAATGATATTCTTTGTGCATCATTATCTGTTTTATCAATAAATACACCAAATGCTATTGAAAAAAATTTGTGCTTTAGATTCAAAGAACATGGATTTAGAAGTAGGAGATGGATATTTAAGAATGATGATAGATATTGATAACTTGGATGATTATAAGATTAGAGATGTTCAGACTATAATTAGAACTTTTGAAGTTGGCATTATATCATTGAAAAAGAATATAATAAATATATTGAGATTTATTATAAGGAGGTGTAGAGTATGTTAAAAATGAATTTACAACTTTTTTCTAGTAAAAAGGTTTAGGTAGTACTAAAAACGGTCGTGATAGTAGAGCTAAAAGATTAGGTGCTAAAAAGAGGGATGGACAATTCGTTCTTGCAGGAAATATTTTTAGTTAGACAACGTGGAACAAAAAAATACACCCAGGAGTAAATGTTGGTAAGGGTGGAGATGATACACTTTTTGCTAAAGTTTCTGGTGTTGTAAGATTTGAAAGAAAAGGTAGAGATAAAAAACAAGTTTCTATTTATCCAGTATAATAATGAGCTCCTTCTAAGGAGCTTATTTTTTTAAATAATAAAATATGATAAAAATATATATTAAGAAGATGGAGGTGAAGTTATGGAAAGACCTTTTAGTTTGTGTGGTTGGACGTCCAAACGTTGGAAAAGTCAACACTTTTTTAATAAACTTATTAATAAAAGAATAGCTATTACTGAAGATACTCCAGGTGTTACAAGGGATAGATTATATCAAGATGCTGAATGGCAAAACAAACATTTTTATTCTTTGTGATACAGGTGGATTAGAGCCTAATAGTGATGATATAATTTTACAAAAATTAAAGCTCAAGCAGATGTTGCTATGGAGAATGCTGATGTAATTTTATTTGTTGTAGATGGAAAAAATGGTTTGATGGATGAAGATAGAGAAATTTCAAACTATTTAAGAAGAACAAAAAAACCAATTGTTCTTGCAATAAATAAAATTGATAGTCACAAGACACCAGCTGAAGTATATGAGTTTTACGAACTTGGTTATGAAAAATTAAATGTTATTTCTGCTACTCAAGGATTTGGACTTGGAGATTTACTTGATGAAATTATTCGAGAGTTTCCTGAAAACAAATATACTGGAGAAGAGGATGATGTAACTAAGATTGCTTTAATCGGAAAAACCTAACGTAGGTAAAAGTTCTCTTATGAATAGAATTTTAGGTGAAGAGAGAATGATTGTTTCTGATATTGCAGGAACAACAAGAGATTCTATTGATTCAAGAGTTGAGATTGATGGAAAAACTTATATTTTTACTGATACTGCAGGACTTAGAAGAAAGAAGAATATAACTGAAAATTTGGAAAGATATAGTGTTGTTAGAACTTTAAATGCAGTTGAAAAGATCTGATATTGCTATTCTTTTTAATAGATGCTACTGAAGGTGTTATAGAGCAAGATACAAAAGTTATAGGGTTTGCTAAAGAGCAAAAATAAGGCTTTAATTATTGCAGTTAACAAATGGGATTTAATAGTAAAAGATAATAAAACTTATAAGGCTTTTGAAGATGATATTAGAACTAAATTAAGTTTTTGTTCCTTATGCACAATTAGTTTTCATTTCAGTTAAAAACGGGTCAAAGAATAGATAAACTTTTTGATGCTATAAAAAAATTGCAGATGAAAATTATAGTACAAGAATTTCAACAGGAATTCTTAACGATATTATTAATGATGCAGTTGTTCATAATTCACCACCGACAGATAAAGGACAAAGACTTAAAATATTTTATGCAAGTCAAGTTTCAGTTAGACCTCCGAAATTTGTAATATTTGTAAATAAAGTAGAATTGATGCATTTTTCTTATTTAAGATATTTAGAAAATCAAATTAGGAAGAATTTCTCATTTACTTCTTCACCTATAGTTTTTTGAACTTAGAGCAAGAGGAGAAGAAAATGTTTAAAGTTATCAGTTGTATTATTATTTCATATCTTTTAGGTAATATATCCGGAGGAATGATTTTCGGAAAAATTATTATTCAATAAAGATATTAGAGATTATGGAAGTAAAAATGCTGGAACAACAAATGCACTAAGAGTTTTTGGGTTAAAAGCAGGAGCTTTGACTTTTATTATTGATGTTTTTCAAGTCAATTTTAGCTTGTTTTTATAGGAATGAAACTTTTAGGATTAAATGGTGTATTATTAGCTGGAGTTTTTGTTGTTTTAGGTCATAATTGGCCTGTATTTTTGAATTTTTAAAGGCGGTAAGGAATAGCATCATCTTTTGGTTTTATTATATTTTTAGACTATAAAGTTGCAATTTTAGCTATTACAGTTTTTTTATAGCTATAGTTTTATTAACTAAATATATTTCATTAGGGTCAATGTTGGCAACAACATCTGCTTTACCTATATCATATATAATTTTTGGTTATAGAGATACTAATGTTTTTATTAACTTTTGTATTTTTTTAGCAGGACTTACTATATTTAGACATAAAAGGCAATATTATTAGACTATTAAATGGAACTGAAAAATAAAATTACAGTAAAAATAAGAAAATTAAAAAAACAGAAATTCTAAAGAATTTCTGTTTTTGTTTTATAATTTTTATTAAAAATTTTTAGATTTTTATAATAATATAAAATTGTATTGACTTATTAAGCTCAAAAATAGTAAAATATTTATGTATGTAAAAATATGTTTTTAAACAATTTAGGAGGACATTAATGAAAAATTTTTAGTTATTAACTGTGAAGTTCATCTTTAAAATATCAATTATTTGATATGACTGATGAAAGTGTATTATGTAAAAGGATTAGTTGAAAGAATTGGTATTGAAGGTTCAAAATTAACTCACAAAGTTGGAAGTGAAAAATTAGTTGTTGAAGAAGCTATGAAAGATCATACAGCAGCTATTAAACATGTATTTGATGCTCTTGTTGACGAAAAATACGGAGTTGTTAAAAGCTTAGATGAAGTTAATGCAATTGGACACAGAGTACTTCACGGTGGAGATAAATTAACTGCTTCATGTATAATTGATGAAAATGTAAAAGCAAAAGTTAAAGAATTTATTAAATTCGGACCGCTACATAACCCTGCAAACTTAATGGGTATTGAAGCTTGTGAAAGCTTAGTTCCAGGAAAGAAAAATATTGCAGTATTTGATACAGCATTCCATCAAACAATGCCTGCAAGAACATTTATGTATGCAATTCCATACGAATACTATGAAGATTACAGACTTAGAAAGTTCGGTTTCCACGGAACAAGCCATAGATATGTAACATTAAGAACTGCTGAATTATTAAATACAGATAAGAAAAACTTAAATGTTATAACTGTTCATTTAGGAAATGGATCATCAATAGCAGCAATTAAAAATGGTGAATGTTACGATACTACAATGGGATTAACTCCGTTAGAAGGTCTTTTAATGGGAACAAGAAGTGGAGATATTGACCCTACAGTTATGACATTCTTAATGAATGAAAAAGGATATTCAGCTGATGAAATGAATCAAATTTTAAATAAAAATCTGGAGTTCTAGGAGTTTCTGGATTAAGTTCAGATTTTAGAGATTTAGAAGAAGCTGCTGAAAAAGGAAATGAAAGAGCTCAACTTGCATTAGATATGTTTTATTACAAGAGTAAGAAGATATGTAGGTGGATTTATGGCAGAATTAGGTCATATTGATGCTATTTCATTTGCAGGTGGTATTGGAGAAAATTCAGCTTCAATGCGTAAATTAATATTAGAAAATATGGAAGAATATGGAATTATTATAGATGATGCTAAAAAAATGATACAAGAGAAGAAGCTGTTATTTCAGCTGATAACTCAAGAGTAAAAAGTTTTAGTTGTTCCTACAAATGAAGAATTAATGATTGCAAGAGATACTATGAATTTAGTAAAATAATGTTGACAAAATTAATGTAGTATAATACTTCTGTTATCCGTTTGAAACGGAGGTATATGTTATAAAATTCAGAGGAGGTGTTATTAATGGCAGTACCAAAGAGAAAAACTTCAAAAAGCAAAAAGAGACAAAAGAAGAGCATCTTCATATAGACTACCTAAAGTGGCTCTAGTTAGAGATCCTGAAACTAATGAATTGGTTGTACCTCACAGAGTTAATCCTGACACAGGAATGTATAAAGGAAGAAAAGTATTAGATGTTGAATAAAAAGTAGTTTAAAGGGATTTAGTTTTTCTAAATCCCTTTAATTATATATTAATGTAGAAAAAGATAGAGGCTAATTTTTGAAAAAGTAAAAACAGAAAAGTTATTATCATTTTTATCAATTTTTTATAATAATAGTTACTTCAATAATATTTTTTATGTTCAAAATAAAAAAACAAAAGATTAGAAAATGAAAAGAAGATGCCTTATAATTTTTGAAAACATAAGCATACTAGAAGTATCTGATTTTTCAGAAAGTTTAACAAATTATGCAAAAACTGTTGAAAAACATCTATTTATGATAGTTCTGATTTACAAAAAGAAAATGGAAAAATAGAAAAATAAATATGTTGAAGTATTTGGTTATAAAGATGGTGTAAGTAAAATAAAACTTGGCGAAAAATTTTATTTTTGTAAAAAGTAAAAATATAGAGAATGTATCTAAAGATAAAAAAATTTCAAAGTAATAAAAGGAATTTTTATTAGTTAATACTGAGTATGGATTACCAAGTGATTTTTGATCCTAAATTTGATAAATTTGTTGAAAAACAATTTGAATTAATGAAAATTGATGCAAACAGAGAAAAATAACTTTAGATTTATATAAAGCTTATATAAGCTATGACGAACAGAAAGAACTTCATAAAAGTGCTCCTAAGTCTGATAGAAAATGTAAATTATGCTTTATATGCTACTGCAGGGCATAATGAATCACAAATTGGACAAAGTATAGATATTATAGGTAAAGATGATGCTACAAATCTAAAAGAAGAATTTAAAGATACAGAAGAATTCAAATGGCTTATTAAAAATGCTCATAAGTATGGATTTATTCTTCGCTATCCTGAAAATCAAGAAGATAAAACTAATTTTAGATTTGAACCTTGGCATTTTCCGCTATGTTGGAGTAGAAAACGCGAACAAAATATTAAAAACAAACTTACATTAGAAGAATTTTTAAGATTGAACGACTAATAGATAAAAAGTTTTATAATATATTTAATTATTATATGAAAAAGTAATGTTAACGAAAAACATTACTTTTTTTATTATGAAGCAAAAAGGTTCCCAGGTACCAAACCAGATGCGAAGCATCGTGAAAAAGGTGGGGTTCTCATTAGTTATTAAACTTAAATAATAATATGTAAATATATTTACTGTTGTACTTTTAAAGAAGTTTCTAAACTTTTTAGTATTTGATTCATATTGTATATTATGTTACAATGATAAAAATTAATTAATTTTAGAAGAAAAAGAAAGGGAATAATATGATAGAGTAGTTGTTTTTAATAGTTTGTATATTATTTTTATTTACTTTAGGTATAGTATTTTTTTATATAATCTAAAAAAATAAGATCTTGGAAACGTCAAAAATCCAGAATATGCTGTAGTCTATTTTGAAAGAGTAAATAGAAATGATTATCCTAAAGAAAAATGTTATTGGAACTAGATGTATAAGAATTTCACATGTTGATGGAGAATATCTTCATTTCTCAAAAATAGCTCTTTTTTGTTTTAATAATAAAAATGTTAATCGCTAAAGGGAATACATGAAGTTAATGTACAAAGAGTGAATCAATATTATAAAAAGTAAGATTGATAATGTATTATTTGAAGAAAAAAATAGAATTTAATTTTTCGTGCAAATAAACAATACATTGTAAGAAGTGATAGAGAATTAGAACATTTTAAAATTGAAGAGTTATAGAAGCATGAATAATTTAAAAAAACAAACTTACATTAGAAGAATTTTTAGGACTGAACGACTAATAGAGAAAAATTTTTTTACAATGTATATAATTATTATATGAAAAAGTAATGTTAACGAAAAACATTACTTTTTTTATGAATTATTTAAATTATGTAAAAATAAATTGTAGAAATTATGAATGTAGAATTCTTATCTAAATTTTTTTATGCTATTTATATATAAATTTTGAAATTATATATAATGGTCAAGTTTCTCCATGAAAAAGTTTGTTAAAAAAATATAATTTCTTATGAGTATTAATTGTTTAATTAAATTTTTAAAATTTCATCTATGAATAATCAATAATTTAATTGACTTTTTTTCATATTAATACTTTATAATCTATATAACGTTATAGTTTTTGGAGAAGATAGAAATGACTGAAAAAGATAAGAATAAAATTTATATTTTTAGTATTTGATTTTATCTTTTATTATGTCTTTTTAGTATTGGAAGATATCCAATTAAATTTTTTTGATGTAATAAAAGTAATTATAGATAGAATTTTTTTATGGAATAGTTGATAATTCACCTGCAAGTACAGTTATTTGGAATATAAGGATTCCTCGTGTATTATGTACTATACTTGTTGGAGCTGGAATTTCAACAAGTGGAGCGTTATACCAAGGTCTTTTAAAAAAATCCTATGGTAAGTCCTGATATTTTTGGGGACTACACAGGCTGCAGCTTTTGGTTGTGCTTTTGGAATACTTATGTATTTTTAATTTTTTTGAAATAACACTTTTATCTTTTAGTTTAGGAATTCTTTCTGTTTTTGTAACTTATACTTTAAGTAAAAATTTTTCGAAGTGATAGAATTTTTAGGGCTAATTTTTAACGGGGGATGATGATAGGTAGTTTATTTTTCTTCTTTAATATCTTTTGTAAAACTTGTTGCAGATACGGAAAAATCAGCTTCCAAGTATAACATATTGGTTGATGGGCTCTTTTGCATCAGTAAAAATGATAGATTTTAAATTTATATTTTTTTCCCAATTGTAATTGGACTTATCGTTTCAAATTTATATAAGATTGAAATTAATATATTTACAATGGGTGAAGAAGAGGCTAAAACACTTGGACTTAATACTGAAAAAAATAAGATTTATTATAATATTTTTTTGCAACGCTTATGACAGCATCAAGTGTTGCTGTAACAGGAGTAATTGGGTGGATTGGTCTAATAATTCCACATTTTACAAGACTTATTTTTGGGGACGATTATAGATTTGTAATACCAGCATCAGGTCTTTTTAGGGGCAAGTTTTTACTTGTTGTAGATATTTTATGCAGAAATATTACTACATCAGAAATTCCAATTGGAATAGTTACTTCTTTTATCAGAGCTCCAATATTCTTGTATTTGATTTATAAAAAGGTAGAGATTATGATAGAGGTTAAAAAAATTTAAATGTTTTTATGGGAAGAATGAAATATTAAAAAGATATTAGTTTTTCATTAAATAAAGGAGAGATAATTTGCATTTTAGGAGAAAAATGGGGCTGGAAAAATCAACTTTTATTAAAAGCACTTTTTAAAAACTTATTCCTATTAAAAATGGAAATGCAATCATTGATGATTTTTGATTTAAAAGAATTAGATAGTAAAAACTTTTCAAGATTTATTTCTTATATTCCATAGATTCATTTTCCAGCTTTTGATTATAAAGTTATTGATGTTATATTAATGGGAAATTATTCTAAAAAAAGATGGATTTTATAAAACGACTAAGGAAGATTATGAAAAATCTGTTGAAATTTTTAAAAACTTTAGGAATTTCGTATTTAAAAGATAAGAATTATAGACAAATTAGTGGTGGGAGAAAAGACAGCTTGTGTTAATTGCAAGAGCATTGTTACAAGCTAATAATTATATTTTTATGGATGAGCCTGTTGCTAATTTGGATTATGGAAACCAACTTAAAAATTATGGAAATTTGTAATTCATTAAAGAAAAATATAGGGTTTTTAATTACAACCCATAATCCAAATCATGCTTTAACTTATGCTGATAAAATATTAATTATTAAGAAAAATAAGGAAAGTCAATTTGGAACTATCTCAATTTTTAAATAAAGAAACATTAGAAAAAAATTATACAATGTTCCTATAAATCTAATAGAAACACAAGATGGAAAGTATTGTATTCCTGATTATAAGGAGGTTAGAAAAAGACTATGTTTTTGGAATGAAGATAGAATAAAATGGTATTTGGTTGCTTCGGAATATACTAAATATCACGATAATATGAAATTGGAAATTAAAAATCATTCCAGAAGGAGAAAGTCTTGTTGATTTTTGGCTGTGGTTTAGGAATTCTACCTATGAAATTATCAGATTATTTCAGTGATATAATCGGAGTAGATTATGATGAACATGTACTAGAAATTCTTGAAGATAGTATTTCAAAGAAAAATATTAAAAATTTCAAAACTATTTGTTCTAATTGTTATAATGGGAACTTATTGAAAAAAATTGGAAAACCAGATAATATTTTTATTTAGCCATTTTGGCAATATTCAAGATTATTTTTTTACAATTTTTATAATTCATTTAATAAAAGGATGATTATAATACGAAACGATGTCGAAAAAAATATTGTTCATAATCACAATAAAAAATACAATTCAAGATATTTGTAATTTTCTAGAAGAAAGAAAAAAATTTCTTATAAAATTTATAGGCAAACATACGAATTTGGTCAACCATTAAAAGATGAAGAGGAAGTTTTTAAAAATACTTAGATAAATGGTATGGAGAAGATGGAATAAATTTGATATCTAATGTAAAGATATAGATTATACTTACAATGGTGAGGTATTTACAAAATATTATTGTAAACCTAAAAATACAGCCATTGTAGTTGTAAATAAGGAGGATATATGAAAAAATCTAAAAGAATTTTAGCTCTTTGTTTAGCTTTTGGACTTTTATTTACGGCTTGTTCAAAACCTGCAGAAAAGAAAACTGAACAAACAGAGTCTAAAGAAGAAACAAGAGTTTTTAAAGATGACTTAGGAAGAGAAGTTACTTTAAAACAAAAAATTGATAGGGTTGCACCATCAGGAAATCCAGCTCAAGTTATGTTGCATGTTTTTGAGCCTAACAAATTAGTTGGTGTTGCATCAAAATTCTCAAAAGGCACTGAAAAGTATATCTCAGATCAATTAAAAAATTTACCTGAATTTGGTGCGTTTTATGGAAAGAAAGCAAATCTTAACATGGAAGCTGTTATTAATGCAAAACCTGATGTTATAATTGATATGGGTGAAAAGAAAAAAGGGAATTGAAGAAGATTTGAATAAATTACAAGAACAATTAAAAATTCCTGTAGTTTTTCTATAGAATTAACTCTTGAAAAATTACCAGAAGCTTTTGATAGACTTGCTGAAGTTTTTAGGGAAATAAAGAAAGAGGAAAGAACTTTCAGAATATATCAAAAACTTATAAGGAAATTGAAGAAAATAAAGCAAAGATTAAAGATGTTAAAAAAAGTATACTATGGTGGAGGAAAAGCAGGACTTAATGCAAATGCAAAAAGGTTCTATTCATGCAGATATTATTGAATTTATAGGTGCTCAAAAACGCTATTACAGTAGAAAAAGGTTCAAGGTGGAACAGGAAATGAAATTCCATTTGAAAAAAATTATCAGAGGCAAATCCAGACTTCTTAATATTTGAATCAAAAAGAATTAGCTGACCAAATTAAAAGGCGAAGAAACTTTTAAAACTTTAAAAAGCTGTAAAAAGAAAACAAAAGTATTTTATGCACCAACTGGACCTTATAATTTCTTTTGGTAGACCACCAGCAGTTAATAGAGTAATTGGTATGAAATGGTTAGGAAATCTAGTTTATCCAGAAATATATAATTATGATATGGAAAAAGAAGTAAAAGAATTTTTACAAATTATTTTATAATTACGAATTAAAAAGATGATGAAGTAAAAAAATATTTTTAGGAAAATAAAAAGACTGTGTTTTAAACACAGTCTTTTTGTTTTTATATTAAACATTAAATCTAAAAGTAAACTACATCTCCATCTTGCATAATATATTCTTTACCTTCAAGTCTAACAAGACCTTTTTCTCTAGCAGTTACCATACTTCCAAGTGAAATTAAATCATCATAATTTACTATTTCTGCTCTAATGAAACCTCTTTGAATATCTGAGTGAATTTTTCCTGCAGCATTTACAGCACTTGTTCCAATTTTAATAGTCCAAGCTCTTGTTTCTTCTGGACCAGCAGTTAAAAAGCTCATAAGACCAAGTAGGCTGTAGCTTTCTTTAATTAATTTAGAAACTCCACTTTCAGAAATACCTAAATCATTTAAAAATTCAACTTGTTCATCATCTTCAAGTTCGGAAATTTCTTTTTCGATTTGAGCACTGATAACTACAATACCAGAATTTTCTTTTTTTGCAAAGTCTGCTAATACTTTTTACATATTCATTATTTTTCCTTCATCTAACATATCATCTTCATTTACATTTGCTACATAGATGATAGGTTTTACACTTAGTAGAGAAAAAGTTCTTTAATATCACTTTTTCATTGTCATCAAATGTTAATGTTCTAATAGATTTACCTTTTTCTAAAACTGGTAATATTTTTTTCTAAAAGATCCACTTCTTCTTTAAAGCTCTTATTTCCCTTTTAAAGATTTTCTAGCTTTTTCTAATCTTTTTCAACTAATTCAAGGTCGGATAATATAAGTTCTAAGTTTATTGTTTCAACATCTCTTAAAGGGTTAACTTCTCCATCAACATGGACAATATTTTTCATCTTCAAAACATCTTATTACTTCAACGATAGCGTCAACTTCTCTAATATGAGATAGGAATTTATTTCCTAAACCTTCACCTTTACTTGCACCTTTTACAAGACCTGCAATATCATAAAAATTCTATAACAGCAGGAATTGTTTTTCTTTGAGTTATAAAGTTCTGTTAAGTTATTTAATCTTTCATCAGGTACATTTACAAGACCTACATTAGGATCTATTGTACAGAAAGGATAATTTGCTGATTCAGCTCCGGCTTTTGTAATTGCATTAAATAATGTACTCTTACCTACATTTGGTAGTCCAACTATTCTAACTTCATTTAAAATCTCCTTTATTATTTGTTTTTATCTGAAATACCAAGACATATATATAACATAATTTCTCTGTTATAATCAAATATAATAGTATAATTTGAATGTAAGCTAATTTCATGGTATAATATTAGGAAGATATGAGACAAGATAATAGGAGGGTGTATGCTAGAAGTTAGTGCTGGTGGAGTTGTTATTCACAATGGCGAATTTCTGTTATTGAAGAAGTTTAGTAACGATTGGGTTCTACCTAAGGGTAGACTTGAGAATAATGAAACTATTGAACTTGCTGCGATAAGAGAAGTACAAGAAGAGTCTGGAATAAGTGCTAAGATTGAAAAGTACTTGGGATTTGTAAAGTATGATTATCAACATAATGACGGCGAAAAAGTAAAAAAGACAGTTCATTATTTTTATATGGAGCCTGAAGATTTAAATTTAATTCCCCAAAGGGAGGAAGGTTTTGTAGAAGCTATATTTTTACCATATGATAAAGCTATGAAATTAGTAAAACATGATGCGGAAAGAAATATGTTAAAGAGTGCTAATTATTTTTTTATGAAAAGAGAAAGAAAAAGATAATAATGGCTTTTTCAATTGATTTAAAAATGAACTTTCAAGAAGAGAAATAGAAGATAGAGAAACTGCTATTTCTGAACTTTGTGCTTTTTATAAGAACAAAATGGAACAATTGTTTTTAGTAATTTTTGCTTTTATTATTAGATTTGAAACTACTAATAATTCAATTATTAGAAGAATCTTTTAAACTATTTAAATTTTTTTATATTCTTATGATGGAAAAATAATGGTGTCTAAGATTTCTAATTTAAGAAAAATAATGTTTATAAAATTGTAATTGAAGATGAGGAAATTTCAAAGAAATTTTTTAAAAGATGCATTTTTTCTCAGATTTAGATAGTCTTTTTCCAAAAGATGATTTATACGAAGATTCTGTTAAAAGCAAAAATTTTATTAAAAACTTTTTATGTGGAATTTTTCTTAGGAGCTGGTTCAGTTACAAATCCAGATAAGAGTTACCATTTAGAATTTACTTTAAATTCAGAAGAGTTAGCTAAACTTGTAATTAAGTATTTAAAAATATTTGGAATAAAAAGCAAAAGAGTCTTGAAAAAGGGTCTATATATTGTATATGTAAAAGATAGTGAACTTATTTCTGATTTTCTTTCGTTAATAGGAACTGTAAATAGTTTGTTTAAGTTTGAAGAAACTAAAATGATTAAAGAAATAAAGAATAATACAAATAGACTTACAAATTGTGAAACTGCAAATTTAGATAAGACTTTAAATACTTCTTTTGCACAAATTGATGCAATAAATAAACTTTATAAAAGATATGGTAAAATATAGATAAAAATTTACTCGATCTTTGTGAACTAAGATTAAAAATCCAAGTTATTCATTAAAAGATTTTGATGGATATTTTTAAAAATTAGTAAATCAGGAGTAAATCATAGATTTAAAAATAATTGAAATGGCGAATAAAAATATAATTTATTTGCCATGTAATGTAAAAATACTTGACATCATATATATATATATATAATGGTTACGTAATTATATTTATTTAGGAGGATTTTTCAAAAATGAAAATGGATGTAAAGGTTTTTTTAAAAACTATTTCAATGCCCATGGTTATTTTTACTAGTTATAGTAATTGTTGGAGGCTCTTATTTTTGGTTTAGAAATGATAATGGAAACCAAAAATTACTAATGAAACTATAGGAGTTCAAATTAAAGAAAATAAAGGAGATGTCTACTATACAATATAAGTATAAACAATTGGCTAGTAGAGAAGACTGGAATACTTTATTTAATATTAAATTACCATTTACAAAATCAAGTTTTTATTTTTAACTTATACTGGAGTTTTTAAAAATTAGGTATTGATTTTGCGGAAACAAAAATTGAAGTTGACGAAGGTAGTAAAACAATAAAGGTTACTTTGCCTGAATCAAAAAGTATTATCTAATGAGATAGATATGAAATCAATAAAAGTTTATGATGAAACTAATTCTATTTTTAATCCAGTTAAAATTGATGATTATGCACAATTTACTCAAAAGTGGCAAAGGGAAAAATGCTGAGGCTGATGCTAGAGAAAGCGAGTTTTTGAACAGTCAAAAGAGGTAGCAAAGAAAATAATTACTGAGCTTTTTAAATACAACAAAAGAAATAAAAAGAAAAATATAAAATAGTATTTGAATAAAATAATAAAAAGACTTTACAACGATGTAAAGTCTTTTATTATATAAATTGAATTGTAGTTTTATTTTTCTCATTTTTAAAATCATCAAAAGAAAATGTATTTATATGTTCTTTATTTGTATATTTTAAAAAGTATTTTAAAAGTTTTTGCATTTGTTATAGAATAGTATAGAGTTATATTTTTGTGATTCTTCTGAAATATTTTCTAAGTCCTCTTTTTATTGTAAATTTTTTTCCAAAGAATTAAATAAAATATTTTCATTGTTTTCAAAAAGATTATTTTTCTTTTAAGTTTTTGCAACTCTATGTAAGCTCAGTATAAATCTTTTTTGTAGGAGTATAAATGTTTCTTTTAATTCTCTTTTTTTCTAGGTATTTTTCTAAATTTCTTATATGTTTTTGCAAAAACTTGGACTATTAGTCATCACATTATATTTATTTTTCATATACTTTTAAATTTCCATCTTCTATTTCTAAAACAAGACTTTTATTATTTTTGTCTGTAAACATATAGTGATAATGTCTTGAAAAGTTAGTTTCATCAACAAGAGATTTTTCAATTATATATATTTTTGGAGCTAAATTTTTTATATCTTCAAGTGTTTCACAATTTGTCAAAAATACATTTAAAAATCTTAGTTGATGTTAAATTTAATTTAGATTCTATAGGTTCAGTTTTAAAACTAATTGCATTTCTAAAAGAATTAGTACATCCTAAAAGTCCTTTTTTCATTTATTCCATCAATTAGATGGTCATAATCTTTAAAAGTTGCTCCCATAATTTTTTGTATTTTTGTATATAATCTATTTCCAAATACATCTTCTTCATAATTGAAGTTTTCGGAAAATATTTAAATTCATATTTATGATGGATTCTTAAATCCATTGTTCGTCCAAGTAGTGTTTCACCATTTCTGTTAATTGAAAAAAAGTAGTGCACATAAAATCACCTCTTATTGTATTATACCATATAAATGCAATTAAATTTGCCTTTCAAATTAGATTAAAAATATAAAGTAAGTATGTTTTGAGGTGATGTATTGAAAAGAAATTAAACTTTTTGGAAGATTTTTAAAAATAATAGACTGACTTATTTTTCTTTCCATGATTTCTACTATTTTTTTATACAAATTTTTTTCTGGCCTTACACCTATTGTAATTATGATTACTGTGGATTCAATAATTGGAGATAAAAAGTATAAATACGATATTTTAGAGAAAGCTGTTAATCAAATCGGAGGTAGAGATTTTTCTAAGAAGTCATATATACATATTAGCTTTTGTAATAGTTATTTTTAACAGGTATTAGTTGTATTTTTATATTTTTAAGAAATTATTACTCTAATGTTGCGTGTGAAAATTTAATTTATAATTTAAAAGAAAATGTATAATAAATTTTTAAATATAGATATAAGATGCTTAAATCATTATTCAACTGGAGACTTGATCCAAAGAAGTTCTTCTGATATAGAGACTGTTAGAAAGTTATTTTTCAACTCAGCTAGTAAATGCTTTTGGATCAATTGCAACAATTATTTTAGTAATTATTGTTATGTCTTTAATAAATTTAAAACTTGCTATGATAAGTATAAGTCTTTGTATAGTAATATCATTTTTATCTTATGTTTTTATGGCAAAATTGGAAAGATATTTAAAAGAGACAGACGAAGCTGAAAGTCAACTTATGGTATTCATAAAAGAAGCTTTTATTTAATATTAGAGTTATAAAAAGCATTTAATAGAGAGGATTATATTTTAAAAACTCTTTAGAGAAAAACGAAGAATTTAATATAACTCAAAATAAATTTATGAAGACTTTTGCTAAATTTAGAGCTGTAAATGACTTTTTAACTTTCTTGCAACTTGCAATAATTATAGTTGTAGGAGGTTATGAAACTATTTCCAGTAGAATGAATTTTTGGGGATTTGATAGCTTTTATTATCTATATAAATATGATTATTTTGGCCTATTAGACAAATGGGACAGTTACTTAGTGATATGGCTAAAAGCAAGTGTTTCAATTTCTAGAATTTATGAAGTGTTAGATTTACCTGAAGAGGATTATGAATATGGTATTAGAGATGTGTCTTTCTCTGAAAAAAATTGAATTTAAAAAAATGTTAGCTTAGTAATAAATGATAATAAAATTTTAGATAATATTAGTTTTGTTATAAATGCAGGGCGAAAGTCTAGGTGTTATTGGTTCTACTGGTAGTGGAAAAAGTATGATTGTATATTTGCTTTTTAGGATTATTTGAGCTACAAGTGGAGAAATTCTTATTGATGGAATTAATATCAAAGAAATAAATAAAAGATATCTTAGAGAAAAGATTTCTGCAATTATGCAAGAGAGTGAATTATTTAATATGTCAATTTTAGAAAAATGTTAAGATTACAAAATGATAAAATTGATGACAAATCAATTTTTAATGCAACTAAGGTTTCATCTATTCATGATGAAATTCAAATTTCATCTAAATATGAAACGATTGTAATTGATAATGGTGGAAATTTATCTGGAGGTCAAAAACAAAGAATTTCTATAGCAAGAGGTTTTGTTAAAAGCCTTTTGAAGTACTAATTTTAGACGATAGTTTAAGTGCTGTAGATATGAATACAGACTTAAAGATAAATAATGCACTAAAATCAATGGATAAAAATTTACTTCTATTTTTTATTTCACTAGAATTTCAACAATAACTAACTGTGATAATATAATTGTTATGGATGAGGGAAAAATTGTTGAAAGTGGAAAACATAATGATTTGATTATGAAAAAAATGGAATATATAGTAAAATTAATGAAATTCAAAGTAAAGAATATGATGTAAGTAATGAATAAAAAGAAAGTTGTAAATATTAATGTTTTTTAGAGACTTAATAAAATTTTATAAAATTGAATACAAAAAAACTTTATATGCTTATGTTTGTAGTTGTAATTTCAGGTCTTTTACAAGCGGTTGTACCATTATCAATCAAATTATTAACGGATGATTTTTATTACAAAGCAAAAATTTAAGGGTTTTTATTATTGCTGGACTTTCATTCTTTTTAATTGTAGTAATATCAACTCTTGCAATATATAGTTTTTATGTTTTTGGTGGAAAGCTTGAATATCAAGTATCAAAAGATATAAGAAAATCAGTTTTTTGAAAAATTGAAAAATTCTCAATTACAAAATATTAAGAAATATGAAATTGGCGAATTAATTTCAAGATTAACTTCTGATGTTCAAAAACTTAGTGAAGTTTTTAGTTGGGGAGTTATGGATGCTTGTCATAGTATAATTGTTCTATTGTTTTTCAATTGCAATAATGCTTTATTTAAGCTTTACTTTGACTATAATGCTATTTTTTAATGTTACCTATAATATACATTGTAACTCTCTTTTTCAAAAATATATTAAAATTCCAAAAGAAAAGTAAGAGATTATAATTCTAAAATTATAAGAAGCTATACAGAATCTTTAAGTTATATTAAAACAATAAAAAGCTCTTGGAATTGAGGAAAAAGAAGAATGAATTTGTAAGTTTTAATGAAAAATATAGGAAATATAATTTAAAATCAATTCTTATTTCAGCAATTTTTGTACCTACTGTTATGTTTATTACAAGTATTGAGTTGGTTTTTGCATTTAATTTTTCATCAATTTCAGTTATGAAAAATATAATGACTTATGGAGCTTTTTGAGCTTTTTAACATACAGTTTTTCAAATCTTTGAACCTTTTTAAAATGTTAGCTCAAATTTTTACAGATTTAAAGTCTGCTCAGGCTTCTGCGGAAAAGAGTTTTTTTCAAATATTATATGAAGATGATGAAATTATAGAACAAAAAGAAACTGATTTAAATTTTGGTGGAAATATAAGGTTTGAAAAATGTAAGTTTTTCACTATTTTGATGATGATAAATTAGTTTTAAAAAGATTTTTAATTTTGAAATAAAAAAATGGACAAAGCGTTGCCTTTATTGGTAGTACTGGAAGTGGTAAATCTACTATTGTTAATTTAATCTGTAAATTCTATGAGTCCTACTTCTGGAGATATATTTTTAGATGGAATTAACTATAAGAATATTGATAAAACATGTTTATATAATAATTTAGGGATATGTTTTACAACAGCCTCAACTTTTTCTATTTCTATCAAGGAAAATATAAAGTTTGGAAATGAAAATGCAACTGATGAAGAGATTATGGAAATATGTAATTTGCTTGGGATAGATGAGTTTATTTCTAAATTACCAGATGGAATTGATACAGTTATAGGAGAAAGTGGGTATAATATATCAAGTGGACAAAAACAATTAATTTCTTTTGCAAGAGCTTTGATTAAAAATCCAAAATTGTTAATATTAGATGAGGCAACTTCTTCAATAGATACTGAAACTGAAAAATTCATTCAAAATAAAAATGAAAGATATTTTTAAGTGGAAAGACGTCTATAATTGTTGCACATAGATTGTCAACAATTAAGCATCGTGATAAGATTGTTTTGATAGAAAAAGGCAATATTCTTGAACAAGGTACACATACAGAATTATTAGATAAAAAAGGAATATATTATAAAATGTATATTTCTGAAGAATTGAAAATTTAGGGGGATATTATGAGTAGTGGATGTAGCTCAGGTGGATGCTCAGGATGCTCAAGTGCATCAAGCTGTGGAGTATCTGAAGAATTTGAAAGTTTATTGGTTGAACAAAATCAATTTAGTGATATTAAAAAAAGTAATAGGTGTTATAAGTGGTAAAGGTGGAGTTGGTAAATCTTTAATTACATCTATGCTTGCTACTGGAATGATGAAGAGAGGAAAAGAAGTTGGTATTTTAGATGCAGATATTACTGGACCATCTATACCTAAATCTTTTGGTATTGACACTAAAGCTCAAATAGATGACAGAGGAATCATTCCATGTAAAACTGAAAATGGAATAAAAAAATAATGAGTATTAACTTATTACTTGAAAAAGAAACTGATCCAGTTATTTGGAGAGGGCCTGTTATAGGTGGTGTTATAAAGCAATTTTGGACAGATGTTGTTTGGGAAAATGTAGACTATATGTTTGTGGATATGCCGCCGGGAACAGGAGATGTTGCTTTAACAGTATTTCAATCACTACCAGTTGATGGGATTATTATTGTAACCTCACCACAAGATTTAGTATCTATGATTGTTGAAAAAGCTGTTAAGATGGCAAGAATGATGAATATTCCAATAATAGGAATTGTTGAAAAATATGAGTTATTTTTAAATGTCCATGTTGTAATGAAGAATTGAGTATATTTGGTGAAAGTGACTTACCACATATTTCTAGAAAAATTTGGACTTACAAATGTTGCTAAAAATTCCTCTAAAATAAAAATATACCTGAAATGGTAGATGAGGGAGAAGCAGAGAAATTAGATGCAGATTATTTATCAGATATATTAGATTCAATTGAAAAATTATAGAGAGAACATGTTCAATTAGAACATGTTTTAATTTTCTTAAATAGATATTCCAATATGGTAAATTGAAATAAAGCATTATTTGGTGTATAATTATTGTAAAATATGGATTAAGAAGAGGTTTGTATGGAGCATTTTTAAATTAAATTTGGAGAGTAATTTTTAAATTTGATGATATTGTTGAAGCTCTAGGAAATTTTGATGGTTTTCCATATAGGCCATCAAAAATTAATTTCAGAATTAAAACAATGTAAAAATTAAATAAAGGATATAAAAAGTGCAGTTTTCCTTTTTGTAAAATCATACAAAAGATTTAATTTTCAATCAAAATTTTTAGTAGAATTATGTCTTTTGAAGATAAGTTGAAAAACTAGAAAGTTTCAAAATAGACTATGTTTTTAGTATCGATTTTTTTCTGAAAAAAATTAAAAGTTTAACTCCAATTGAATTTTTTTAGATTTTTAACTATTAATCTTAATGTCAAACATATTGTTGTTGGTAAAGATTATAGATTTTTCAAAAAAATCGTGAAGGAAATATTGATTTTTATTGAATCTTATATGAAAGAAAAACAATTATCTTGTACTATTATAGAAAAAAATTAAGCTATGATAATAGTGAAATTAGTAGTACAAAAATTATTGAATACATAAAAACTGGGAAAATTGAATTAGCAAATACTATGCTTGGAGACTATTTTTTCAATTAAGGGAAAAAGTTATACAAGGTTTCCAAAGAGGAAGAAATCTAGGATATCCAACTGCAAAATTTAGATATGTCATTTAATTATGTTATGGTAAAAGAAGGTGTTTATCTTACAAAAACAATAGTAGATGGTAAGGAATATTTCAGTTTTTCAAGCGTTGGGCATAATCCAACTTTTGATAATAAAAAAATCCACAATAGAATCTCATATTTGATTTTCATGAAGATATTTACGGAAAAGATATTGAGCTTTGCTTTTTAAAAAGGCTTAGAGATAATATCAAATTTAACTCTATAGAAGAATTGATAGAGCAGTTAAAAAGATGAAATTAAATGTAGAGAATTAATTAATGAGTATAAATAGGAGATTGATATGAAAGCAAATTTTTAGTTACAGGTGGAGCTGGATATATTGGTTCACATACTTGTATAGAGCTTTTAAATGAAGGATATGAAGTTGTAATAATTGATAATTTTTACAATTCTAGTAAAAAGTTTTAACTAGAATTGAAGAACTTAGTGGAAAAAGTTTAAGTTCTATGAAGGTGATATTAGAGATAAAGAAACACTTAGAAAGATATTTAATGAAAATGATATTTATGGAGTAATTCATTTTGCAGGTCTTAAAGCTGTTGGTGAATCAGTAGAAAAACCTATAGAATATTATGATAATAATATTAACGGAACTTTAAAGTTAATAGAAGTTATGAGAGAGTTTAATGTAAAAAAATATTATTTTTAGTTCTTCAGCAACTGTATATGGAAAGCCTAAAAACAGTTCCAATTAATGAAGAATTTCCACTTTCTGTAACTAATCCTTATGGAAGAACGAAATTATTTTTTTAGAAGAAATTTTTAGAGATTTATACATTTCAGATAACAATTGGAATATTGTACTTCTTAGATATTTTTAATCCAATTGGTGCGCATAAGAGTGGCAAAATAGGGTGAAAATCCTAATGGTATTCCTAATAATCTAATTCCATATATAACTCAAGTTGCAGTTGGTAAATTAGAGTATGTTAGAGTTTTTGGTGACGATTATGAAACTAAAGATGGAACTGGTGTAAGAGATTATATCCACGTTTTAGACCTAGCTTTAGGTCATATAAAAGCTATAAAAGAAATTTGAAGATAGTAAAGATGTTAGGGATTTATAATCTAGGAACTGGAGAGGGCTACAGTGTTTTAGATATGATTAAGAACTTTGAAGAAGTTATTGGGAAAAATAAAATATGTAGTTACTCCTAGAAGAAGTGGAGATATTGCAGAGTGTTATGCTGACTCTTCTAAAAGCTAAAAAAATGAATTAGGTTGGGAAGCTAAATATGGAATCAGAGAAATGTGTGAAGATAGTTGGAGATGGCAAGTAAATAATCCAAATGGATATGAGGATTAAAGAGGTTTAAAATGGGCACGAAAAATATTTATAACGAGAATAATATAGTTAAGGCAATATTACATTTTGCAATTCCAGGAATTTTTAAGTATACTGATTGCAGAACTATACAATATGGTTGATACTTTTTTTCGTAGGTAGATATGTAGGAGCAGATTCTATAGGTGCTTTAAGTGTTGTTTTTTCCATTACAAAGACTTATTATTGCAATTTCAGTATGTTTAGGAATTGGAGTTTCAAATTTAATTTCTAGAAGACTTGGTGAAAAAAAGGAAAAAGGATATAACAAAAATATACAACAGCAGTAAATGGACTAACTTTGTTAATAATATTAATAGTTAGTATATTTACATTTCTATTTACTTCGAATATTTGTATGTTTTTTAGGTGCTCGAGATAATATTTTTATTATATTCTACTAACTATTTAAGAATAGTTATGTTTGGAAGCGTTTTTTAGCATTTACAACAGTTTTTGGATATATGAATATTGCTTATGGCAATATGAAAGTAATGCTATTAGCTTCAAGTATTGGTATTTTTTTATAAATATTATAGTTGATTATTTTTTTAATTAAAAAATTTGCATATGGGTATTAAAGGGGCGGCAATAGCTACTATTTCAAGTCAATTTATATCATTTGTTTTTCACTTATTTTTGTAAAAATTACAAAAGAAAAAAACAATTTTTTTCTTTAATTCCAAGACTTGATTTTAACATTTCTAGAAATATATTAGCAATTGGATTTTTCCTCTTTTATAATTGAATTTTTCAGATGCGATATTGATTAGTGTATTAAACCATTTACTATTACCTGTAGGTGGCAATGATGCAATTATTCTTATTGGAGTAATAACAAAAGTTTCTATGTTTATGTTTGTTGCTATGATAGGTGTAAGTAGTTCAATCCAGCCACTTATATCATACAATTATGGGGCTAAAGATTTTTTGAAAATAAAGAAAAATTTTTAAAAACAGGATTTGTTTTTTGTCTTTTCATTATCTACTATTATCTGGATTTTTCATGAATTATAATATTAGTTTAATTATAGGACTATTTTTTAAAAAGATGAAAGGCTTTTTACAAATGGCAACAGATAGTTTTAGATATGTAATTTTAGTTTTTTTCCAATTTTAAGTTTTTTTATTACATTTGTATATACTTTTTCAATCAGTCGGAAAGGAAAAATATAATTTTTTTCTTATCAATTTATAGAGAAACACTCTATATATTCCGATAGTTATAATTATGATAGGAAAATTTGGTGTTTTTAGGAGCGTGGATTACTTACCCAATAGTTGATTTTATTTCCGCTATAACAGGATTTATCTTGCTTTTTAAAAACTGTTAAAAAGATTAGTACTTTTTTAGGAGGTTATTATGGATTTAGGTAAAAATTAGAAAAAGATTTAGAAATTTGTATGGATGAACTCATCGAAAAAGCTAAATTTGAAGATGGAGATATTTTTTTGTTTTAGGTTGCAGTACAAGTGAGGTAAAAGGAAAATATATAGGAAAAGATACTGATATTGAAGTAGGAAAAGCTAATTGCTGAAACTATAAAAAGAAAAAGTTGGATAAGATTAAAGTTAATTTTGCCGTTCAATGTTGTGAACATTTGAATAGAGCATTAGTTGTAGAAAAAGAAGTTGCTATTAAAAATAATTTTGAAATAGTAAATGTTATTCCACAAAAATGCTGGTGGCGGAGTTGCTACTCAGCATATAAATTATTTAAAAATCCTGTAGTTGTAGAAAAAAATAGTTGCAAAAAGCAGGACTTGATATTGGAGATACATCAATTGGAATGCATGTTAAATTTGTTCAAGTTCCAGTTAGATTATCAATAAAAAGAAATAGGAAATGCACATTTGACTGCATTAACTTCAAGACCAAAATTGATTGGAGGAAGTAGGGCAGTTTATCAATAAAATAAAGGCTATTCGCTTTAAAACGAATAGCCTTTTTTATATATCTATTTTGAATAATTTGGAGCTTCTTTAATTATTTGAACATCATGTGGGTGAGATTCAATTAATCCTGCACCTGTCATTCTAACAAATTGTGCAGTTTCTCTTAAAGTTTCTAAGTCTTTTGCACCAGTATATCCCATACCAGCTCTAATTCCACCAACGATTTGATAAATGGCATCTGCTAAAGTTCCCTTATAAGGAATTCTTCCTTCAATACCTTCTGGAACAAGTTTTTTACCTTCTTCTTGGAAGTATCTATCTTTTGAGCCTTTTTCCATAGCTGCAAGAGATCCCATACCTCTATATGTTTTAAATCTTCTTCCTTGGAAAATTTCAAATTCTCCTGGTGATTCATCAGTTCCAGCAAGCATTGAGCCTAACATTACAACATTTCCACCGGCTGCAAGTGCCTTAACAACATCTCCTGAATATTTTAAACCACCATCAGCTATAATTGTTTTTTCCCATTTCTCTAGCAACAGTTGCACAATCATAAACAGCTGTAATTTGAGGAACACCTACACCTGCAACAACTCTTGTTGTACAGATTGATCCAGGGCCAACACCAACTTTAACAACATCTGCACCGGCTTCAAAAAGAATTCTAGTTGCTTCAGCTGTTACAACATTTCCTGCAATAATATCAAGATCTGGATATTTTTCTCTTATTTCCTTCACTTTTTTAACAACTCCCATTGAATGACCATGAGCTGTATCAATAACAAGAGCATCAACACCTGCATTAACTAGAGCATCAACTCTTTCAAAAGTATCAGCACCAGTTCCTACAGAAGCAGCTACAAGAAGTCTTCCTTGTGCATCTTTTGCAGAATTTGGATATTTAACAACTTTTTCTATATCTTTGATAGTTATTAAGCCAGTAATGATTCCTTCATCGTTTACTAGTGGTAATTTTTCTATTTTATGATTTCTTAAAATTTTAGCAGCTTCATCTAATGTAGTTTTTGAAGGAGCTGTAACTAAATTTTCTTTTGTCATTACAGAGTCGATTTTTACTGAATAATCTTCTAAAAAAATCTTAAATCTCTAGTTAGTTAGAATTCCAACTAATCTTCAAGAGAATTTACAATTGGAACTCCAGAAATTTATATTTTCTCATTAAATCTTCAGCTCTTGAACTTTATTATCTGGAGTTAAGAAAAATGGGTCATTAATAACTCCACTTTCTGAACGTTTAACTTTTCTTACTTCTTCAGCTTGTAATTCTATTGGCATATTTTTATGTATTACACCAAGTCCACCTTCTCTTGCCATAGCAATAGCCATTTTATGTTCTGTTACAGTATCCATTGCAGCAGAAATAACTGGAATATTTAATTTAATTTTTCTTTGTTAATTGTGATGTTAAAACAACATCTTTTGGTAGAACTTCACCTTTGCTGGAATTAAAAAGTACATCATCAAATGTCAATCCTTCTTTTTGGAATTTTTGTTTCCCACATAATATCTTTTTCCTCCCTAAAAATTTTATTAAATTCAAACATATTTTTGTAAAAATTTATTGTATAATAAATATTTCATTTTAACTATGTAATATTTTTATTATATTATAGAGATATTTTATTATTTAACAACAAAAATTTATTAAAAAAATATATTAACATATATTATACAACAATTTATAAAAATCAATTAAAAATTAATAAGATAAAAGTTTTTCCCAAAAAAATTTTTTTGTGATTTATTTGTTTTTCTTTAATTATGTATTATTTAATGTGAAAAAAACATAAAAAAATTTACTTTATAAGTATTATTATTTAACTATTTTTTTATTAAATTTTTGAATAAATTTCAAAAAAATTAATAAAAGGTATTGAAATTTTTCTAAACTACTCTATAATTTAAGTATACTATAATGTTATAGTTAATATCCAATAAATTAGTACATAATTGGAATTATTGTTATAGTAAAAATTTTAGGAGGTATATTAGAATGAGAGTAGAAAAAGGATTACTTTATACTAAAGATCATGATTGGGTAAAAGTTGAAGGAAATGTTGCAACAGTAGGTTTAGCTGACTATGCACAAGATCACTTAGGAGACATCGTTTACGTTGAACTTCCAGAAGTTGATGATGAAGTTGAAGCTGGTGATTCTTTAGCATCTGTTGAATCAGTAAAAAGCTGCAAGTGATATTAACGCTCCTGTATCAGGAAAAATTATCGAAGTTAACGAATTATTAGACGACGAACCAGGTGAAATTAACAAAGATTGTTATGCTGCTTGGGTTTGCAAAATTGAAATGTCTAATCCAGCTGAATTAGAAGAATTAACTAATGACGCTGATTATGAAGCATCATTATAATAGTTTCTTAAAAATTAATTTTTAATAAATGCCACTTGCGTGGCATTTATTTTTTTAATAAGGAGGTTTTATGGTAGAAAATTCCAATAATAAAAATTTAAGACTAGGTATTATTTTTATGATAATTTCTACACTTGGTTTTTAGTTTTATGCAAATTTTTTTGTAAAGCTAACAGCAGGGAAATACACACTTATGCAACAAGTTTTTTTATGAGAAATTTTGTAATGCTAATTATTTGTGCTATATATATACTAGTGAGAGGAAGTAGTTTCCTGGGAGAAAAGAAAAATAGAAAAATTACTTCTTATGAGATCAACTTTTGGATACATGGGTGTTATCTTTTAATTTCTATGCTATAAATAATATGGTTGTTGCAGATGCAGGGATTTTTACAAAGAACTAGTCCTATTTTTGTAGTTTTAATAGCTTGTTTTTATTTTAAGGAAAAATTTACATTAGAAAGATTTTTTAACTTTAACATTTTCATTTATTGGTGCGATTTTTTTGTAGTAAGACCACAATTTAATTCTAGATTACTTCCTGCAATGGTTGGAATGAGTTCGGCTCTTAGTTCGGCTATAGCATATATGTGTGTATCAAAAATAGGAAAATCAGAAAAACCGAAACAATAATTTTTGTTTTTCATTATTCTCAACTATTTGTAGTTTTCCATTTATTTTTAATAATTTAAATATACCGGATTTAACTAGTATTATATATTTAATTTTAATAGGAATTGCTTTCTGCAGTTGGTCAGTTTGGATTAACTATCAGCTATCAATATGCAAATGCTTCAGATGTAAGTATATTTAATTATTTAGGAATTGTATTTGTAGTTATACTAGGAAAAATTAATACTAAATGAGTCTGTAAGTATCTATAGTTTAATAGGAATTAGCTTAATTTTTCTCAATGTCTTTAATGTCATATTTATTAAAACACAAAGAAAAATAGAGAAAAAGCATAAAAAAATAGCAAATATTACATTTTTAATATTTTTCAAGTAAGAAAAACGCCTTTTGATTGTAACACTTCTGTAACCTTTGAAAATTAGAGAAGTAGAAATTGAAAAATTACAAAAATGTTACAAATACTATTTTTCGAGTTAAAAACTTTGTTAATTTTTACTCGTTTTTAGTTTTTCTAGAAAAATTTGAATTTTATTGACTGGTTTTATGTAAAATCATTATAATTTTATTATCAGATTAAAAGCTGTTAGTCTGGTTAATTTAATTAAGGAGTGATTATTTGAAAAGAGCAATATTTAGAAGTGTTTTAGCATGTTTGTGTGTATATGCTACATTTTCTGGATTTTTCATCTAAGTCACTTGCAGACGAAAAAGTAAAAGGATTTGTAATTTCATCAGAATCTGATTTTAAAACTATTGAAAAAGTAAACAACAGAATTTTTAGATAACACTAATGGTAGTGCTTCAAAAAGTTTCTTACGTAGTTAATATAGACGATAAAATTAACTTCAGCTTGGCAGGGTTTACTTTCACTAGATAAGGACGGAGTTGTTATTCCAGTAAAGAATAATAATATAGATGATGTTTCAAAAGAACTTTTGAAAAAGCGAGCAAGTGTATGTTGTTGGAGATAATAGTTCAATTTCAGATGATATTTTGAATGATTTAGGAATTAAATTCGAAAGAATTGGTTCTAATAATCCTGATGACACGAATTTATATGTAAATAAATTTTTAGATAATCGTGATCTTTTTGATTGTTGATTCGAGAAATGATTCTGATATTTTTAGGTGCTATTCATTATGCACGTATCTATAATATGAGCTTATACATCTATGATTCAACTAAAAAGTCGATGAAAATATAATTTCAGAAGTAAAGAATGAAGGTAATATATACTTCTATGATGGAGTTAATTCTTTACCAGAAGATTTAAAAAGTTAAGATATATAATTTATCTAAAAAGATAAAAAAAGAAATCAAAAGTTATTCTTTGGATGGTAAAGATTTAGTTAAAATATTCAAAGATGCTTATTCAGCAAAAACGACAGCAATGTTGTTTTAACTGAAAAATAAAAATTTAACAGATATGTTAAGTTCTTATATCTTTGCTGATAAAGTTAATTATGAGTATTTAGTAATTGATTCAGATTCAATGAATTTTAGATGTTGAAAAGCTAATTACTGAATCTGGAGCTAAAAACTTATATTATGTTTCTACTGATGAGTTAGCAAAATATGTTAATTTTAGAGCTTTATTATCATCTGTAAAACAAAGAAGAAGCTACAGGATTTGAAGTAAATGAAACTGAAGGTGAAATTAAAGTATCTGATTCTAATGCAGATAAGAAAGATGAAAAGTGCAGTTTCAGAAAAAGTTACAGTTAATTCAAATGAAGTTTTTAGTTGATGGAAAAGTTGTTTCTAAAGAACAAGAACAAGAAAAAGTAGCAGCTGAAAAAGTTGAAACTAAACCAGCATCAACTACAGAAACATCTGATAACAAAAACTGATACAAGCTTTGAATATAGTAAAAAGTATTAGTTATGAATGCAACTTCATATACTGATGATCCAGCAGAAAATGGAGGATATAACACAACAAAAATGGGAACTAGACTTAGATATGGGGTAGTTGCTGTAGATCCTAGAGTTATTCCCTTTAGGAACAAAATTATACATTGAAGGTTATGGTTACGCTGTTGCTGAAGATACAGGTGGAGCCACAAAGGGAAATAGAATAGACCTTTGCTACACTGATAGAGCAAAAGCTGAAGCTTTTGGTAGAAGAAATGTAAAAAGTTTATATTCTAAAATAATTTGAATGAAGATAGAGAAGAAATTTTAGTATTTCTTCTCTTTTATTTTGAAAACAACAAGGTTCTAGGGAATCTATCCTATGCAAGCATCGTGGAATGTTGGGAGTGTATTTATAAATATAAAACAATAATATAATAGACAATAATTTTTAAATATGATATAATGATTTTGTTGAAAAATAATGGTATATTGCCATTTTACAATTATTTCATTAGATATTAGTTATATGTTTACACATTATTTTTTTAGTCGAAAAGTTAAAAATAGAATATTATATTTATTTTTATTATTTGGAGGAAGTATATGTTCGGTTATTCAAAAAGAATTGAGCTGGATTTTATATGATTGTGCTAATTCTGCTTATTCTATGGCAATTACTACAGCATTATTCCCAATTTATTTTTGAATGATTGGTGGAAATGAAATGAATTTAGGTTACTATAATTCATTTGCAAGCATTATTATAGCTATTCTTAGTCCTGTGCTTGGAACTATAGCTGATTTTTAGAGGTATGAAGAAAAAGATTATTTTACGTTATTTTTCAATTATTGCAATTTTTCTCACACTATTTTTATCTTTTTTGCAGGTGAACTAGGATTACCTTTATTGATGGCTTTTTTATTTTTAGGTAGTGTAACTTTTGCAGGTTCTAATATTTTTTTATGATGCATTTTTAGTTGATGTAACAAATGATGAAAGAATGGATAAAATTAGCTACTGCAGGGTTTTGCCTATGGTTACATAGCGAGTGTAATTCCATTTATGTTTTGTTTAGGGCAATTTTAATCTTTGGAATGAAAAATCCTCTTGGTTATCAAATAGGCTTTGTATAACAGCGCTTTGGTGGTTAATACTTACGATTCCAATGTATAAAAATGTAGATCAGGTATATGGAGTTGATCCAGTTCCTAATCCTATTAAAAAGTTTTTCAACAATTTTCCATACATTAAAAAGATATTAAGAAGAACAAAGTAGTAGTTATATTTTTTTATGTTCCTACTTCTTATATATTGATGGAGTAGATACTATTATAAAAAAATGGTTATACCATATGCTAAGTCCGTTTTAGATGCAGATAAATTTAATACGCTTGTTCTTTTAGGTATTTTAATATATGTTCAAATAGTAGCCTTTCCTTTGCTATAATTTATGGAAAGCTAGCAGATAAATTTGGAACTAAAACTATGATTAAAGTTGGAATTATTACATATATGGTTTCCGTTATTTTTGCTTATTTTATGAGTAATCTTATTCATGTTTTTGTTTTTATCAACATTTATTGCATCTGCTCAAGGTGGAATTCAAGCTTTGAGTAGAAGTTATTATGCAAAAGATTATTCCGAAAGAAAAATGCAAAATGAATTTTTTTCGGATTCTATAATATATTTGGAAAGTTTGCAGCTATAGTAGGACCTTTTATTATGAGTTTGATAACTACTAATAACTCATAATCCAAGATATTCTATTCTTGGTATTATTCTCTATTTGTTGTAGGCTATATTATAATGTTACAATTACTGAAGGAAGAAAAAATAATGATTTTTAAATTTGATTCAAAAACACTTGGAAAAATAAAAAGTGAATATAAAAAGGGAAAAATTTGATATAGATTTTTTGAGGCTTTAAAGAAAAAGGAATTAGAAATTTTAAGAATTTTCATTACTTGTTGTGAAAAGATGAACTTAATATATTATATTGGATTTGGAACTTTGCTTGGAGCTATAAGACATAAAGGATTTATCCCTTGGGATGATGATGTTGATGTTTGTATGCCGAGAGAAGATTATGATAAATTTATTGCTGAAGCTAGTGAATATTTGCCAGAAAAATTATTTTTATACAAACAATGGAAACTGATCCAAAGTATGCTTTTAAATTTTGCAAAAACTTAGGGATAGTGATACAACTCTTTTTGAAAAACATGTTATTGATGTTGATATAAATCATGGAGTATTTATTGATATTTTTCCGCTAGATGGATATATCAAAGGTCAAAGTAAAGTTATGGATTTAAGGGTTAAAACAAAAACCTGTGTTTGAAGAAGCGGATACTAATGCTTTTATCGAATGCTATAAGTGGTTTTAGTAAAAATTTGTTTATAAATTGGGAGAAACAATACCAAATAAGATAAAGACTGATATATCAAAAATGTCCGTTCCAAAAAGATAATCCAAAATTTACAGATTGCGAATATGTTGCTTGTCTAGTAGATAATTTTTATATTATGCCTTTTAAAAGAGATTTGTTAGGGAATGGAGTAAAAGTAGACTTTGAAGGTTTGAAAGTTAATGCTCCTGAAAAATTACGATGAATATTTAAGAGTTTTTATATGGTGATTATATGAAATTGCCACCAGAAGACCAAAGAGAAAATCACCATAATTTTCATCTTGCAGATGTAAATAAAAAGTTTTTAGAGAATATCAAGAAAAACTAAGCTATGAGTAAAAATCATAGCTTTTTGACTTTTGTAGAATTTTTGATTTTTTGGTATAATAATTACAGTTTTGCGCTATTTGTGAAATTATTAAAAATTATAAAGACTTTTAATTAGTTTGTATATTTAATAAAGATTATAAGGAGGTGTTATTATGAAAGAAATAGTTGATAATCTTGTTGAATGGCTCAGAGATTCTGTAAAGGAAGCAAATTGTAAAGGAATAGTTTATGGACTTAGTGGAGGAGTTGATTCAGCTGTTATTGCCGCACTTTCAAAAACTTGCCTTTGGTGATGAATCTTTAGCTATAATGATGCCGATAAATAGTTCTTTTGAAGACGAAATAGATGCAAAAGTTAGTTATTGACAAGTTTAATTTAAATGCTATTAAAGTTGATTTATCAAGAACATATTCTGAATTTGTAGAAGTTGTTGAAAAAGGTGATAATAACATGGCTTTATGCTAATGTTAAGCCAAGACTTAGAATGACAACATTATACTATTATGCACAATTAAAAGGATATTTAGTCGTTGGAACAAGTAACAAATCAGAATTTACAGTAGGATATTTTACAAAATATGGAGACAGTGGATCTGATTTAATGCCATTAGTAGATTTTACTAAGAAGGAAATATTTGAATTGGCAAGATATTTAGAAAATTCCAGATAAGATTATTCAAAAGCCACCAAGTGCAGGTCTATTTGAAGATCAAAACGGATGAAGATGAAATGGGTTTTACTTTATAATGACTTAGAAAAATATATAAATAACGAAAAATAGATGAAAGAATAGAAGAAAAATTAATAGAATGGTAAAAATTTCTGAGCATAAAAGAAATTTTGCAAAAGGATTTAGGAGGTAATTATGTCAGGACATAATAAATGGAGCACGATTAAGCATAAAAAAGGAAAAGAAGATGCAAGAAGAGGGAAAATATTTACAAAACTTGCTCGTTATATAATTGTAGCAGTTAAAGAAGGTGGAGCAGATCCTGAATACAATCCAGCATTAAAAACTGCAATTGAAAAAGCAAAGGCAGAAAATATGCCTAATGATAATATTGAAAGAGCATTGAAAAAAGGATCTGGAGATGGAGATTCTTCTAACTATGAAACTATAATCTATGAAGGATACGGTCCGGAAGGAATAGCAGTAGTAGTTGAATGTTTAACAGACAATAGAAATAGAACTGCTGCAGACGTAAGACATGCCTTTGATAAACATGGTGGAAATTTAGGACAAAAATGGTTCAGTATTATTTATGTTTGATAAAAAGGAGTTATTGTAATTTCTAGGGATCAAGCAGAAGAAGATGAATTAATGGATTTTGCTTTAGAAAATGGGGCAAAGTGATTTTTGAATCTGATGAAGAAGGTTATACAATATATTCTGAAGTAGCTGATTTTATATCATTAAGAGATGCATTACAAGAAAAAGGGATATACTTTTTAGTGCTTGTGACTTAGAATATGTACCCTAGCAATAATTCTCAAATCACAAATCAAGATAATATTAAAAAAATGGTTAAGATGATTGACCAATTAGAAGATAATGATGATGTTCAAAATGTTTACCATAATTGGGAAATACCTGAAGATCTAGATGTAGAATAGTATGAAAAAAATATTTGCTTTTTTTGATTTCATTGAGTATAATTTTTATGTATTTTTATTATATTCAATAGATTTTATGGCTAAAGATATTTCTTACTATAATAATTTTCATACAGAATATAAAATTGACGAAGAATCTGGGCTTTCTAAAGATTGGATTGAGAGCGCTAGTAAATCGTTAGTTGAATTTATAAAAATGGAGATAAAGAAGTTTTTAAAAATCATTTCAATGAAAAAGAAATTTCACATATGGAAGATGTGTATAAACTTTTTAAATTAGACAGAATAGTATATATAATTTTATTTATTATTTCATTTACGGTATTGTTATATAAAAACATTTAAAAATGACAATTTATTTTTAAAATATATTAAAAAGTATATTTTGATAGCATATCTTTCTGTGATTTCTTTTTCTCGGGTTTGTTCTGTATTCTTTTCGGATAGTTTTATCTATTTCCATAAGTTATTTTTTTAATAATGATTTATGGCTTTTTGGACCATAAAAACAGACTTAATGATAAGAATATTACCTGAAGAGTTTTTTTCTTTGTTTTATTTTTTTAAATGTACTAGTAATATCAACAATTGTTATTTGTTTAATTTATATTTTTTAAGTATGAAAAATTATGATTATAATTAGGAGAAAAATATGGAAGTAAAAATTGACAGAGTTGCATTTTCTCTTTTTGGAGTAGATATAATGTGGTATGCCATTATTATTTGTTTTGGAATTATGGCAGGACTTTTTGTAGCTACAAAAACTCAAAACTTAGAAATATAAAAGAAGATGATATTTCTAATTTATTGCTTTTTGCATTACCTATAAGTGTTATAGGAGCAAGAATATACTATGTAATATTTGAGTGGGATAAATATAAAGGCAATTTCAAAATCAATGATAAATATTAGGAAGGTGGATTAGCTATATATGGCGCAGTTATCGGGAGCTATAATTGTGGTTTACTTTTTCAGTAAATATAATAAAATTGATTTTTAGAGATTTAGCTGATGTATGCGCTCCAGGACTTATTCTTGGACAAGCAATTGAAGATGGGGTAATTTTTATCAATCAAGAAGCTCACGGTACTGAAAACAACATTACCTTGCAAGGTAATAATTGATGGATATCATCCAACATTCTTATATGAATCAATAGGAAATTTCTTGATTTTTACATTTCTAATGATTTTATATTAGAAAAATATCAAAAGAAAAAAAGGTGAAATAATACTTTTTACTCAATTTTGTATGGAATTGTAAGATTTTTGTTGAAGGATTAAGAACAGATAGTTTAATGTTCTTAGGTTTCAGAGTTTCACAAGTTTTATCACTTTTTGGAGTGATAGTAGGAAGTATTCTTTTCTTCTTAAATAGAAAATACGGAAAAGATATATAATTAATATAAATTTAACTACATAGATTAATCTATGTAGTTTTACATAGAAAAACATAATTTTTATTTAGGAATTTCCTCCACTTTTTAAGTTATTAATAGAATGTTTAAAAATACACGTTTTAACATAAAATTGTATTTTTTATTTTTAAAAATCTTTTACAAAAAAAGGGTTGCAATATATGAAAAATAGTATAAAATATAGATGTATCAAAAATGTGGTACAAAATGGAGTAAAATGGAGTTAGATTTTTAGGAGGTGATGGCATTGTTTTTAGGAGATTTTCCACATACTTTAGATGATAAAGGCAGATTGATTATGCCATCAAAATTCAGAAATGAGTTAGGATCTAATTTTATAGTTACTCGTGGTCTTGAAGGCTGTTTATTTGTTTTTACTGAACAAAAATGGACTGAATTTACAGAACAGCTTAATTCAAAGGGTTTTAGTAAAAAAGACGTTCGTTCAATTACTAGATTCTTTTGTAGTTGTGCTATGAATTCAGACTTAGATAAACAAGGAAGATTTGTTGTAAATAAAAATTTACGTGAATTTGCCGGAATCGAAAGAGATGTAATGATTATTGGTGTTTCCGACAGAATTGAAATTTGGTCTAAAGAAAAATGGGATGAATATAGTCAAGCTGAATATAGTAACGACGATATTATGTCTGAAAAATTTGATGGTCTTGATTTTTAAGGGATTTAATTATGGAATTTAATCACATACCAATAATGTTGGATGAAGTAATAGAGAACCTAGATATAAAAACCAGATGGAATTTATGTAGATTTAATCTGTTGGGTGGCGCAGGCCATTCAACTGAAATTTTAAAAAAGAATAAAAATGGAAAAACTAATTTGTGTTGACCAAGATGAAGAGGCTTTTATCTGTTGCCAAAGATAGACTTTTTAAAAGTTTCAAATAATGTTCTATTTTTATAAAAAGTAACTTTGAAAAATTTTAAAGAAATATTGGATTATTTTGGGATAGAAAAAGTTGATGGTGTTTTATTAGATATTGAGCTTTTCTTCATATCAAATAGATAATGGACAAAGAGGTTTTTCTTATATGATTGATGCTCCATTAGATATGAGAATGGACAGGATCTTAAAAACAGCATTTGACGTTGTAAATCTTTACAATTCTGATGATTTGGAATATATTTTTATAACTATGGTGAAGAAAAAAATGGACGAAAAAAGAATTGTAGAATTTATAGTTAATTATAGAAAAGAAAAAGTTAATAAGAACTACTTTTTGAATTAGTCGATATTATTGAAAGGGCTATTCCAAAATCTGTTAGAGCTAAAGGTGGACATCCTGCAAAAAGAGTGCTTTCAAGCAATTAGGATTGAGGTTAATAGAGAACTTGAGGTAATAAAAATGTTATCCCTGATATAGTGGAAAGATTAAATGAAAATGGTAGATTATGTATAACAACTTTTCACTCTTTAGAAGATAGAATAGTGAAAGATTCATTTAAAGATTTGGCATAGAGGATGTATTTGTCCAAAGGAATTATATGTTTGTGTTTGTACTACTAAGCCAAAAGATAAAAAAATTATAACTAAAAACCACTAGTGCCTTCTAAAGAAGAAATGGAAAAACCCTAGATCAAAAAGTTCAAAATTATGGGTTTGTTCAGTATTAGAGGATGATTTATATGAGCATGGCTCAAGTAAAATATATTAAAAGTTTCAGGCGAGAGAATTTTCGAGCAAAAACAAAAAGCCCACGGAATTACCACAGAGAATCCAGTTTATATAAAAACATTGCACTTATCACATTGATAACTGTTACAGTTTTGTTTAGTGTAGTGATTTTATATGGATATCTAAATATTGCTCAACAAAATAGAATAATAAATACACTCAAACTCTGAAATTCGCTCGTTAGAAACAGAAAGAGATGATCATAATATGAAACTTGAGCCTTATAAATCTGTTGATAGAATTGCAAAAATTGCAAGACTTAATTATAATATGGATTATCCAAAAAGAACAAGTTAGATATTTAGATAAGATTGAATAATTTATTTTGTTGTTTAACAACAAGGTTCCTAAGAGCCCGCCCGATGCTAAGCATCAAGGAATGGGTGGGGTTCTTATCAAACTTAGACAAGGGAGTTTAAAATGAAAAATAAGAAATATAGTATTAAAAAAATAAAACAGTCTCTTCTCGTTCGGCTGTTTTATTTTTGTATTTATAATACTTTTCAGTATAATAATTACCAAATTGGACATATTTACAATTATATTCAAGAAATAAATATAGTGTTGAAGAATTTAAAGATTCTGTTAGTTATACAGAACTTGAAGCTAAAAAGAGGTTCTATTTTTTTGATAGAAATGGAAATATATTAGCAAAGAGTATTAGTGTATATAATGGATATTTTTCAACTTTTGATTATAATCGTTATAAAAAGTCTACAGGAAAGAATAAAGATGCTGAGACGGGAAAAAAATTAGATAAAATTTTTGATATTTTACAAATTAAATAAAGAAGAAATTTTTCGAAAAAGCTGATCAATATAATAATTTATTAATTAAAAAGATATTACAGAAGAACAAAAGTTCTGTTGTGAAATCTAAAAATTCTCTTATTATAAGTGTCAATAATAGTAAAGAAGTTTATTTTTTCTATTTTAGAATATGATAAATTTAAACTTTATTCTCAAAAAGCTAGAGAAACAGAAGAAAAGAAATTAGATGAAATATTTTTCTGCTCTTGAGCTTGATAAGAAAAAGTATTTGATAGAGCTGATAGAGGAACGAATTTTAAAATTAAAAAGAGTATTAGCCCTGAAGTAGCAAAAAGAAATTAAAGATATAAATTCTTCTATTATTAGTGTAGAAATAGAACAAAGTAGAACTTATGTAGACGGAACTTTAGCACCTTTTGTTATTGGTCATGCCAGTGAAAATGGTGGACAAAGTGGAATCGAAAAATTATTTAAATGATTCTTTTAGCTGGAACTAATGGCTCAAAGAGAGTTATTAGAGAAAGCCTTAATAAATCAGTAGAAGATGTAGTAGAAGCAAAAGATGGAAAAGATTTATACTTAACCATTGATAGTACAATTCAAAAATATGTTTCAGATTATGGAAAAGCAGTATTTTGATTTAGAAAAAGCCAATAAAATTAAGTATTATAGTTTCTGATGTAACAAATGGTGATATTATTGCAATGGATAGTTTTCCAAAAATATGATGCTAATAATCCAACTGTTCCACTTGATGAAGATGCACTTAAAGAATTTGAAAAATTTAGATGAAAAAGCAAAATTAGAAAAAGTATATACTATGTGGAGAAACCCAGCTGTTAGTGACGCATATGAACCAGGTTCAGTATTTAAGCTGATCACTGCGGCATCATCTTTAGAGGAAAATACAGATACTTTAGATTCAACATTTTTCTGTAATGGATTTATAAGAGATATTCCCGGAATTACTCTTAGATGTTTTAGCTGGCAAAATCCTCATGGTAAAAGAAACTTTTTACAGAAGCAATGGATAATAGTTGTAACCCTGCTTTTGTACAAATGGTTAGACATTTAGGCAAAGAAAAATTTTATAGATATATAAATGCTTTTGGTTTTGGAAATAAGACTGGAATAACTTTACCAGGAGAATCAATTGGACAAATACCAAAATCTTTATCTGACATTGGGGCAGCTGAACTTGCAACAATGAGTTATGGTCATGGCTTAGCTGTAACTCCAATTCAAATGATAATGGCTGCAAATGCAGTTGTTAATGGAGGCTATTTATTAGAGCCTCAAATTAGTATAAAAATGTAGAAAAAGATTCAGAAGATAAAATTAAATTAAAAAGAAAATGAAGCCATTGTTAAAAATCAAATTATCTCCAAAAGAAACAAGTGATAAAATGAGAGTAATAATGGAACATGGCGTAACAGATGGTATTGTTAAGAAAGTATACTCTAATAGCGTTAGAATTGGGGAAAATCTGGTACAACAATAAAAAAACTGTAAATGGTAAATATGATGATAAAAAGACAATTGCATCACTGTATATTGCTTTTCCTATTGAAAATCCAAAAATATAGTATTTTAATTGTTTTTGACGAACCTAGTGAATGTTAGTGGTACAAGTGTATGTGCACCACTAGCGAAAAATTAGCTGAAGAAATTGTTGAGTATAAACAAATTGCTAAATCAAATGATGAAAAATGCATTAGTTAGAAAAAAACAAGGGTACCAGATGTAAAGAGGTTTAACATTAGAATATGCTTCTGAAATTTTAAAAAGAAGAATATTTAAATTATACATTGACGGATCAGGCTCTTCAAAAATCTGTTGTAACAAAACAAAGTGAAGATCCTGGAAATAGTGTTGTTGATGGAAGTACAATTGTTGACATTATCAGACGATGAAAAACGAAAAAAATTATTAGTTGTAGATTTTTTCAAAAATGACATATCAACAAGTTATTAATGTTGTAAATAAGATGGGATACAAATATAAAACTTCAGGTGGTAAAGGTAAATTTGTATCTTCAAGTAAAGAAATAGGAAGCTATATTTCTAAAAGATGAAGAAATAGTGCTACATTTGAAGACTAATTTAGGAGATGAACAATGAGAATATCAAATTATACACTATGGAGTGTTTTAGTTAGCTTTTTCTAACGGTGATTATAGCTAAATATTCTATTCCTTATTTAAGAAAGTTTAAACTGGGTCAAAATATAAGAGATGATGGTCCTCAAAGCCATTTATCAAAAGCAGGAACACCAACGATGGTGGAGTATTCTTTGTTGTGGCAATTATACTTACAACATTTTTGTTTAGGTAATTTTTCAAGAGAAGTTTTTCAGTATTAATTGAATGTTAGGATTTACTTTCATAGGATTCTTAGATGACTTTTTAAACTTGTTATGAAGAGATCTTTAGGACTTACTGAAATTCAAAAATTGATAATTCAATTTTGTAATTAGTATAGTTGTAATAATTTTTATTGAATTAGTTGTAGGAACAGATTTAACATATCAATTAGTACCTTTTGTTAAGAATCCTGTTCACTTTGGATGGATAATATACCCAATAGTTATTTTTGTTATGATTGGAACTGCAAATGCGACAAATTTGACAGATGGCTTAGATGGTCTTTCATCCTCAGTATCAATACCTGTATTTTTAGGACTAGCAGTTATAAGCTCATCAAGATATCCAAGTGTTGGAGTATTCTCATTAGTGTTTATGGCTAGTTTAATGGGTTTTGTATTATTTAATTCATACCCAGCAAGAGTTTTTATGGGAGATACTGGTTCAATGGCATTAGGTGGTGCTATTGCAACAATTTGTATATTAAATGGAATGATTTTCTATTTACCAATTATTGGTGAATTTATGTAATAGAAGCATTATCAGTTATTATTCAAGTTGTAGTTATAAGACAAGAAATAAAAAGAGTTTTTCTGATGAGTCCTATTCATCATCATTATGAATTAAAAAGGATATAAAGAACTCATCAAATTGTTACAGCATTTGCTGTAATTAGTGGAATATTATCAATAATAGCTGTGAATTTATTTTATAGCATTTAATTAGGAGTAGTTTTATGGAAATTGCAAATAAAAAGTTTTGGTTATAGGTTTAGGTTTATCTGAATCTCAACTATAAAAACTCTTAGTTCTTTAAAGGCTGATGTTTATTGTTATGGATGACAAAGAAGAATCAGAATTAGGAAGTGTTTTTGAAAATTAAAGATTTTAAATTTAAGTTTATTAAAAATTATAAAGAATATGATTTTGATTTTATAGTTAAAAGTCCAGGAATCAAACCGATTAATGAAGTAATAAAAATATTTTTGAAACTAAAAAGTTCCAATTTATACAGATTTAGAATTAGCATACTTTATTTCCAAAAGAAAAATTATTGCAATTACAGGTACAAACGGAAAAACTACTACAACAAGTTTAGTAGGAGAAATTTTCAAAACGGCAAAATATCAAGTCAAAAGTAGTTGGTAATATTGAATCGGCATGCTTTTGGGAAATTTATAATTCAGATGAAGAAACTGTTAATATTATTGAAGTAAGTAGTTTTCAACTCATATACTGGAAAAATTTTAAGCCTACTGTTGCATCAATCGGTAATATCACCCAGATCATATTGATTGCATGGAAGTTATGAAAATTATATAGAAGATAAAACTAAAAATATTTAAAAATATGGATAAAAATGGTTATCTAGTTTTAAAATATTGATGATGAAATTTTAAATAATATAAAAGTTGAAAATACAAATATTACAAAAGATTTCATTGAAAGATAATAGTGTAGATTTTTATCTTAGAGAAAATAATTTTTATCATAAAAACGAAATGTTATTTTCTATGAAAGATTTAAAAATTTTAGGAAAACACAACGCTCAAAATGTTTTTAATTTCTATCGCAATCTGTTATAATTATGGTATAAATCTAGATACTATTATTTTTGCATGTAAAAATTTTGGTGGCGTTGAACATAGAATTGAATTCGTTAGAGAATTTAATGGAATTAAGTTTTATAATGATTCAAAAGGAACAAAATGTAGATTCAACTATAAAAGCTGTAGAAGCATTAGAAAAACCAATAATTTTGATATTGGGTGGGTACTGACAAAAATGTTGACTTTTAACCCTTTATTTGAAAGTTTTAATGGTAAAAGTAAAAGCTCTGGTTCTTGTTGGAGATACAAAACAAAAAGTTTTATGAAACTGCAAAGAAAAATGGATTTGATAATAATATATTAGTTAATGATTATAAAGAAGTAGTAGAAAAATGTATTGAACTTGCAAAAAGTGGTGATAATGTATTATTTACCAGCGTCTGCTAGTTGGGATATGTTTAAAAGTCTATGAAGAAAGAGGAAATTTATTTAAAAAGTTGGTAAATGGATTATAATGAATAAAATTGACAAATATACTAAGAGGCTAATTATGGTTGTATTTCTATTACTCTATTTGGAGTAGTAATGGTATTTAGTACAAGTTGGCCATATAGCTATAGAATAAAAGGAAATGAAATAGAAATTACAAGAAACATGTGATATTTGTTGCTATTTCTATTCTATCTATGCTTTTTATTTTTCACATATAAATATTTTTAAAAATTTAGAAAGCAAAGTCCGAAAAATTTTTATTATTGTATTTTTATGGGATTTTTAGTGCTACACTCACTTGGAATGAATATTTATAATGCTAGAAGATGGATAAAAACTAGGTGGATTTACATTTATGCCTTCTGACTTTATGAAAATCGCTTCAATTATGATGATGGCATATGTTATTGATCGATATAAGAATAATTTTACTTTTAGAAATATATTTCTAAAATATTTTAGTAATTGCAGCTGTATCATCTATTTCAGTTATGATTCAGCTGATTTTTTCAACTACATTAATAATTATAGGAACTTTAACTGCAATGTATGTAATTGCTGGAATGGATAAAAAGTATTATTATTCTCTGGAATGGGAATTGTACTTTACAGCGCTGGTGTTATATATAGTAAATTCTGGATATAGTAGATGAGTAGAATTAAGCATTTATTAATCCGTTAAAATACAGAGATTCTAAAATCATGGCAATTAATAAAAATCTCTTTTTGCAATAACGAATGGTTCAATTTTAGGAGTTGGCCTTTGAAATGGCAGACAAAAATTTACATTGTCCGAAGCACACAATGACTTCATTTTTGCAACTATTGCAGAAGAATTCGGATTTGTAGGGTCAGTACTCTTTAATTGGGGGTATATATCTATTTAGCTTACCTTGAATAATGATTGCAAGAAATGTTAAAAATTTATATGGACAAATGGTAATATTTGGAATAATCCTCTCGATAGGACTACAAACATTGGTAAATATAGGAACAGCTACAGGAACAATTCCTCCCTACAGGAGTTACTTTTACCTTTTATTAGTTATGGTGGCTCATCTTTGGTTATGACTTCAATAATGATTGGAATAATTTTGGGAATTGTAAGACATGATACTAAAGGGAGATAATATGAAAGTTGTAATAACAGGTGGAGGTACAGGAGGACATATATATCCTGCCGTTGCAATAATTGGAAGAATTAAAAAGAGATGAAAAATAGAAATTTTATATATAGGTTCGAAAAATAGTATGGAAAGCGAATTGATTCCAAGCTTAAATATCGACTATAAATCAATTGAAGTAATGGGACTTCCTAGAAAAATTAATTTGAAACTTTTTAAGTCAGTATTTGTATTGTTAAAAAGGACTATCTCAAGCAAAGATAATATTAAAAGAATTCAAACCAGATGTAGTTATTGGTACTGGAGGATTTGTAACGGGACCAGTTTTTATATAAAGTACACAAACTTGGAATTTATACAATATTCCACGAACAAAATAGCTACCCCGGAATTACAAATAGAATATTGTCAAAATATGTTGACGCTATGGCTGTTACATTTAAGGAATCTATTAAATTCTTAAAATAATGAAAAATGTGTTGTAACAGGTAATCCGATAAGAAATAGATTTGAAGTATTAGATAGAGAGAGTTCATTAGAGTTTTTGGACTTGATAAAAAAATACTAAAAATATATTTTCTTTGGAGGAAGTAATGGTAGTGAAGAATTAAATAAAGCTGTAATAGGAATTCTAGATAAATTTAATAATAATGATATCTTTAATTCATGTTACTGGTATTATGATAAATTCATAGAAGAAGTAAATAAAAAGAGAAATTAAAATTGGTAAGAAATGTAAGAATCTTACCTTATATGATAGAAATGGATAAAGCATACGGAGTTTCAGACTTAGGTAACAACAAGTTCTGGAGCAATAACACTAGCTGAGATTTCAAAAATTGGATTGGCTAGTATATTAATACCGAAAGCTTATACTATTGAAAAATCATCAAGAATATAATGCTAGAGCTCTATAAAGATATAGGAGCTTCTGAGCTAATTCTTTGAAAAAGATTTGAATTCAGATTTATTATGGGAAAATATAGAAAAATAGTTTTTGATAATAATAAACTTGAACAAATGAAAGAAAACGCAAAGAAATTTGCAACACCAAATGCAGTAAGCGATTTTGTTTCAATTTTATGATAATTTTAAAGGGAGGAGATAAGGATGTCTGGTAATAACGGAAAAAGCCAAAAATATTTGTAAAAAGAGATCTGATGAAGTTAGTTCAGAGCATGATGAATTTTATGAATATGATAATTTGAAATCTAAGAGTTATACTATTGACGAATCATTCTTGAAGATTTTGAAAAGTGTAGATTTTGATAAGAAAAATTACGAGAAAGAAAATACTTTTCTGAAGAAACAAAAAGATGAGGTATTAACATCTGAAGAAATTTTTAGAAGACGAAGTCAAGAAATTCCTGACGAAATTGATGCTAAAGAAGATAATGAAGTTGAAATAGTAAATGAAAAAGGAAGAAGAAATTCTTAAGGATATTAGTGAAAGCAAAAGAATTTGAATCTAAAGAAGAATATGAAGAAGTATTAGATGAAGATGACGATGATGATTTTGGAAGTTTAGAATCAGAAGAAGACATTGTTCCAAATGTTGAAAGTGAATTAGATAAACAAGCGGAAGAAGTTAAAATGATAATCTTCAATCTAATAATATACAAGAAGAAAAATATTTTAGAAGAAACTCAACAAATTAAGGTTCAACCTGAAGATAAGTTTGGAGATGGAGTTGAAAATTCTGGAAATACCTATTGTAGATGGTAATGAAGAAGATTCAATATTTAATAAATATAGTATTGCAAATAATGAATTATCTAGTAATGAAGGAAATTATGATTCTTTATTTGAAAAATCAAGAAATAATCGAAAATAATGAATTAGTTGAAGAAGATGATGACGATTTTTGGAAGCTTAGATGAAGTTGATGCTACAATGACACAAGCTTTTTGTAAATGTAAATCAAAAACCAGAGTTATTGATGAAGATTTGAAGGATACTACAGATGAGTTTTCTTTTTGATGAAGAAGATGAAGATGAAGAAGATGAATATTATATAGACAAGAAAAGGTAATAAAAAGAAAAAAAGCAGAGGTTTTAGATTATTCTGTAAAATTTTTATTAGTATTTTTATTAGCATGTTGTTCAATATCAGTTTATTTTTGGTTTAACTCATGATTTATTTAAAATAGATTATATAAAATGTAGTTGGAAATGTAGCAAACGAAAAAGAAATTTTAATTTCTAAAAAGTGGAGTAAATATTGAGATAATATATTCTAGTTTCAACAAGTAAAATTAAGAAAAATCTAAAAGAACTTTCAAATATTGAAAGTGTAAATGTTAAGAAGAATTTTCCCTAATATTTTAGAAATAGAAGTTAAAGAAAATTATGTAAGTGCATATATCAATACGGCTAGCGGGTTGACAACAATAGATAACTACGGAAAAAGTTAAAAGAAGTTGCAACTGATAATTCTAAAGCTTCTGGAATTCAGTTGAAAGGTATTCCTGAACTGGATTAAAAGTAGGAGAAAACTTCTGATGATGAGGATAAAGTTAAATTCCTACTTGATATAATAACAAAGGAATATTACTTTGATATTGTTAGTATAGACTTTACAAATGATCTCAGAAATTGTTTTAGAATTTAAAAATTCTTTCAAAGTTATATTTGGAGATTTAAAGATTATGCAAAGAAAACTCCAAATAATTGGAATTTTAATTAAAAATACAATTAGAAGGAATTAATGCAAAAGAAATTATATTAAATGTTGGAGATAATCCAATAATCGTTAAAAATAGTAGAATTTTGTTTTGAAAAATTTAGTATAATAACAATGGTTATCTAAATAATTAAGTATAAATAACATAGAGGAAATAATAATGGCATTTGAAATGAAGTTTATGGAAATGATTTAGCAAAGATTAAAAATATTTGGTATCGGTGGCGGCGGAAATAACGCTATCTCAAGAATGAAACAATCCGGTTTAAGAGGAGTTGATTTCGTAGCAGTAAACACTGATAGACAAATTTTAAATTCTATTGATATAGAAACAAAAATCCAAATTGGAGAAAAATTAACTAGAGGACTAGGAGCTGGAGCTAATCCATCAGTTGGAGAAAAAGCTGCAGAAGAAAGTAAAGAAGAAATAACGAAGTCTCTTGAAGGAACAGATATGGTATTTGTTACTGCTGGAATGGGTGGTGGAACAGGTACAGGAGCTGCTCCAGTTGTTGCAGGAATTGCAAAAGAAATGGGGATTTTAACTGTAGGTGTAGTTACTAAACCATTTACATTTGAAGGAAGAAAAAGAGCAATCCAAGCTGAACAAGGTATTGAAGCTCTTAAAGAAAAAGTTGATACTTTAATTACAATTCCAAACGATAAATTAATTCAAATTGCTGAAAAGAGAACTACAATGTTAGAAGCATTCGCTATGGCAGATGAAGTTTTAATGAATGGTATTCAAGGTATTTCAGATTTAATAGCTGTTCCAAGTATAATTAATTTAGACTTTGCAGATGTTAAATCAGTAATGGAAGATAAAGGTGTTGCTCATATGGGTATCGGTAGAGCAAGTGGAGAAAACAGAGCTATTGAAGCTGCAAAAATGGCTATTAATAGTCCTTTACTTGAAACTTCTATTGATGGAGCTAGAGCTGTTCTTCTTAATGTTACAGCTGCAAATGTTGGCCTTTTAGAAGCACATGAAGCTGCTGAATTAATTAGAGAAGCTATTGATGGAGATGCTAATGTAATCTTTGGTACAGGTGTTGACGAATCATTAGGAGATGATATTAAGATTACTGTTATTGCAACTGGATTTGATCCTCTTGTATCAGGTGGAATTAGAAGATCATCTGGCGTTGAAAAAAAATCTGTATTAGATAAAAAAGATGACGGATTAGATTTAGACATTCCAAGTTTCTTAAGATAATGAAATGTCCTAACTGTGGAGCAGAAACTACAAGAGTTTTAGATTCTAGAAATTCTCATGATAAAACTTATGTAAAGAGAAGAAGAGTTTGTGAGAAATGTAATTATAAATTTACAACTTACGAAAAATGCCTGAGTTTGTAATTTTTGTATTAAAAAGATGGTTCAAGACAAATTTTCTCAAGAAATAAAAGTTTTTTTGCTGGTATAAAAATGCTGTGAAAAGAGAAATATACAAGATAAAGAGATAGAATCTGTTATCGATAGTATTGAAATGGATATTAGACAAAAATTATAAAATGAAATTAAATCTACTCAGATTGAGAATTGGTTTTAAAATACTTAAAATCACTTGATGAAGTTTCATATGTTCGTTTTGTTGCTGTATATAAAGACTTAAAGATAAAAAGCATTTTTGGAGTATTTACAAAAGAATTTTAGAGGTGAATGAAAAATTCACCCTTTTTATATTATTCTAAAAATATGAATATTTAGCTTATTATTACTTATTTTAATTTTATCTCAAATTATGATAAAAATAATAATGGATTAATAAAGTTTTAATTTGTTATTATCATTATATTAGGGAGAGCTTTTATGAAAAGAATATTAGACCCTATAGTTATTATAGTATTAGTCATCGAATTTTTAGGATTAGGAAACAATTTTTATCAATCCAGTGTAGAAAGAGCAAGATTAAGAAAAAGAAAGAGAAAAATATTATATTGTTACTGATGCAAATAAAAATGATGTTTTAAAAATCGAAAAGAAGTACTTATCTTCTCAAGAGTTAAATAAAAATTGTTATTACAAAAAGCTGATAGCGATAAGAAATATATAATTGAAGATATTAATGGATGATATTATTGCAAAAGTAGATTTTACAAAATTTGTATCTAATTCTAATCTTACTATGGGAACAATAGACTTAATAATAAATTTTGAGAGCAATAATAATGTTTTTACAATATCATTATCTGCTGAAGATAAAAACAGCTACTTTAAAAATATAATGAGTATACTTTTTATGTAACAGTTTCAGATGATTTTTTTATAATTTTGTCTCATGATTTATATTCAAAAATCTCTTAGATTAGAGTTTTATATGAATATAAAAGATTTAATTAAAAACATGGAGATACAAATGAGAATTGGTTAATTTTAGAATTTTTAACTGAAAGAAAATTGGTTGAATTAAAAGCTGATTTAAATTTTTGTATTGATAAAATATATGATAAGTTTTTAGAAATAATTGAAAAGAGAAAACAAAAATTATCCATTACAGTATATTTTTGAGAAATGGGAATTCTATGGATTAGAATTATATGTAGATGAATCAGCTTTTGATTCCTAGATTTGAAACAGAAATTTTAGTTGACGAAATTTTAAAAATAGATTGTAAAAAGGATAAAAATTTTTAGATATTGGTTGTGGAAGTGGAGCTATTAGTCTAGCTTTTAGCTGATAATCTTATAAATTCTTATATTTATGGAATAGACATAAGTGAAGATGCACCAATTTTATCTAAAAAATAAAGAAAATTAGGATTAAAAATGTTGAATTTTTTTAAAAAGTGATATTTTTCAAATGTTAAGGATAATAATTTTGATATAATAGTTTCAAACCCACCTTTATATAGATGAAGTTGATATGAAAACATTAGAAAAGAGCTATCATTTGAACCCTCAAAATGCTTTTATATGGAGGAAAAGATGGATTGTTTTTATAGAGAAATAATAACTAATTCTTTTAAACTATTTATCTGATAATGGTATTTTTGCTTTTTGAAATTGGATACAATCAAATGGATGATATTTCTAATTTATTGATTGATAATGGATTTGAAATTTTTGATTCAAAAAGATTTTGCAGGTTTTGATAGAATTATAATAGCTAAGAGGAGATAAAATGATTTTAATTAGCTTGTTTTTGGTATTCTTATTTATAGGAGCATATAATTTTGGAGGCGGATATGCTATGATTCCGTTGATTATATCTCTTGTTGTAGACAAACATGGTTGGATAGGAATGCCTGACTTTATAAATTTTGTAACAATTTCACAAGTAACGCCGGGACCAATAGCTATAAATCTTGCTACATTTGTGGGTTATACTGTTGGTAATGGAGTAATAGGATCTATAATTGCTACATTAGTAATTCTACCAAGTTTTATTTTAATAACTTTGATTGTAATGTTTATGAAAAATTTAGTAACAATATACATATAAAAATTTCTTTATTGGAATTAGACCTGTTGTACTTGGTTTAATTGCATCAAGTTGTGTTTCAGTAATAGATTCAGATTTTTTATACAATTTATTCGTTTATTGTATTTTGGAAATTATTTTTATTTAACAACTTTTTAAAAATTTCTACATCCAATAATTGCTATTTTTTTGTAACTGGATTTATTGGAATGTGGATTATTTAGAGGCAACAATGTTATTTCAATTATTTAAGACATTTTTATGGATAAGCACTCTAACTGTAGGTGGTGAGCTAAGTGATGATTCCAGTTATAAATAAAGAAATTGTAGAAAAACAATATATGACTCAAGAAGAATTTCTAGATGCACTTGTATAGCACAAAGTGTACCTGGAGTTTTAGTTGTAAATATTAGTATTATTGTTGGATATAAAATAAAAGGTATAAAAAGGAGCAATAGTTTGCTTAATGTGTTCTATTTTTACCAGCATTTTTATCAATACTTTTAATTGCAATATTTTTAAAAGATATGAGTACAAATTACTATGTTAATAAATTTTTATTAGCTGTTAAACCTGCCTTAGTTGCAGTTTTAGCTTCAGCAGTAGTAATTCTGGTAAGAAGACACAATTAAAAGCATTTCATTATGTAATTGGGTTAGTTGTTTTAATATTAGTTAGCTATTTTAAGATTAGTCCATTTCTAGTTATGATTTTTGGTGGATTTGGTTATGTTTTTATATTGTAAATTTTTAGTAGATAAGCATTAAAAATTTAATGGAATACTTGTAAACTTATTTTGGAGGAAGTTATGATAGACGATAGATTTGATGAAGAAAAATGAGTTTAAAGATAGAAAAGATAATAGTTTTGTAAAAACTTTTTGACTATGCAAAAATTATTATTCTTGCACTTTCAATTAGTTTTGGAATAAAAACATTTGTTGTAACAAGTACAATAGTAGACTGGTAGAAGTATGAATCCAACAGTAAAATCATGGGGATAGACTTATGGTTAATAAATTATTTTTATGAAAAATATTACTCGTGGAGATGTTATTGATTTTTATGTTCCAGAATCTAAAAATATTATCTAAAAAGAGTTATAGCTGTTGAAGGTGATACAGTTGAACTAATAAATGATAGAGTTTATTTAAATGGATTGGAAGAAGATTATGTTAGTACAGAAGTTACTACACCACATAGTGAAACTACAAAACTGGGAAGTTCCAAAAGGATATGTTTTCGTTTTGGGGATAATAGATCAAATAGTAGAGATAGTAGAGATTTAGGTGTTATTCCAAGATCTGATATTGTTGGTAAAATTATATTTAGATATTATCCTTTTTAATAATTTAGGAGGGTTAAAGTAATTTATGAAGATAGATCAAAATATTAGAAACTTCTATAATCGCACATATAGATCATGGGAAATCTACACTTGCAGATAGATTAATAGAAAAACAGGAATGATGAGTAAAAAGAGAAAATGAAGAACAGGTTTTAGATAGTATGGATCTTGAAAGAGAGAGATTACTATAAAACTAAAAGCTGTTAAACTTTTCTATAAAGCCAAAGATGGAGAAACTTATGTTTTAAATCTTATAGACACACCGACATGTTGATTTTACACATGAAGTTTCAAGAAGTCTTGCTGCATGTGAGGGTGCTATTTTAGTAGTAGATGCAACTCAAGGTGTTGAGGCACAAACTTTAGGAAATGTATATTTAGCATTAGAACAAGATTTAGAAATTTTACCGGTTATAAATAAAATAGATTTACCATCAGCTAGAAATTGATGAAGTAAAGGAAGAAATAGAAGATATAACAGGATTTGATACAGATGGAATACCATTAGTTTCTGCAAAAGAGGGACTTAATATTGAAGATGTTTTAGAAGATATTGTAAATAATGTTCCGGCACCTACTGGAGATGAAAATGCTCCACTTTAAAGTTTTAATTTTGATTCATATTATGATCCATATAAAAGGTGTGTCTTATGTTCGTGTAGTAGAAGGAACATTAAAAGAAGGCATGACAATCTATATGATGGCAACTAAGGGTAAATTTGAAGTAACAGAAGTAGGATATACTGCATCTGGAAATGTTCAAACTGGAGAATTAAAAGCTGGAGATGTAGGCTATGTTGTAGCTAGTATTAAAAATGTAAAAAGATGCAAGAGTTGGGGATACAAATTACTGATTACGAAAATATGACTGACTCAGCATTACCAGGATATAAAAAGTTGTTCCAATGGTTTATTGCTGAATTTATCCAGCTGAAGGTGAAGATTTTAACAGTGTTAGAGAAGCATTAGAAAAACTTCAAGTAAACGATGCTTCATTATCTTTTGAACCTGAAAGCTCTGTTGCATTAGGATTTGGATTTAGATGTGGATTTTAGGATTATTGCATATGGAAATTATTCAAGAAAGACTTGATGAGAGAATTTGATTTAACATAATAACTACTGCTCCATCTGTAATTTATAAAGTTGCAAAGAAAACAGGAGAAATTTTTGAAATTCAAAAATCCAAGTAATTTACCAAAAAAGAAACAGAAATAGAATATATGGAAGAACCTATTGTTGAAGCAAATATTATGACTCCAAAAGATTATGTTGGAACAATAATGGATCTATGTAAAAATAAAAGAGGTATTTTTGAAAATATGGAATATCTTGACCAACATAGAGTTAGCTTAAGATATATTTTGCCATTAAATGAAGTTATTTATGACTTTTTTGATGCATTAAAATCTAAAACAAAGGGATATGCTTCACTTGATTATGAATTGAAAGGATATCAACGTTCTGACTTAGCAAAACTAGATATTTTAATTAATGGAGACTTAGTTGATGCATTCTCAATAATTGTCCATCGTGAAAAATCTTATGATAGAGCAAGAAATATCGTTGAAAGATTAAAAGATGAAATTCCAAGACATCAATTTGCAGTACCTATTCAAGCGTCAATTGGATCAAAAGTTATTGCTAGAGAAACAGTCAGAGCTTTGAGAAAAGACGTACTTGCAAAATGTTATGGTGGAGATATTTCAAGAAAGAGAAAATTACTTGAAAAACAAAAAGAAGGTAAGAAGAAAATGCAACAAATAGGTAGTGTAGAAGTTCCTCAACAAGCCTTCTTAGCAGTATTAAAATATGATGAAAAATAGATAAAAGCCTATTATTTAATAGGCTTTTTGCCTAATGGGAGAAAAATGAGAAAAACTAGGAATATATATTCACATCCCTTTTGTGATAAAATTTGCAATTATTGTGATTTTACTGCTTTTTCAGGGTGCTAATTCAAAAATAAAAAGAATATGTAGAAGCTATAAAAAGAAATTGAATTAAAAAGGAAATAAAGAATTTTTAATTGATTCTATTTTTATTGAGGAGGAACTCCAAGTTTTTATAGACGGTGAATATATTTTTGAAATTTTAGAAAAAGTAAGAGAACAATTTACGGTTTTAGAAAATATTGAGATTACAATTGAAACAAATCCAAAAACATTTGATGATAAAAATTAGAGTTTTATAAAAAGTCAAAAATTAATAGACTATCAATTGAGTACAAAGCTTTTAATGATAAAATATTAAAAGAGCTCGAAGAAATCATAACTCAAAAGAAGCGATTGATAGTATAAAAATTAGTATTTGGATTTGATTTGAATATAGATTTAATTTTTGGCTATCAAAAATCAGAGTATTGATGATATTTTTATATGATTTAGAAATTGTTAAAAGTATTAATCCGAACATATCTCTTATTATGCTTTTAATTATTGAAGAAAAACAAAATTTAAAGCATTACAAAAATGCAGGAAAACTAAACTTTTTAGACGAAGATATTGAGAAAAAAATGTATCATATTTTAGTTGAAAAATTAGAAAATATTGACTAAAACAATATGAAGTTTCCAACTTTGCTAAAAATGGAAAAAGAGTCAATTCATAATAAAAAAATATTGGAATTGTAAAGAATATTTAGGATTTGGCATTTCATCACATTCTTATTTTTAATAGTGAAAGATTATCAAATACAGTTAATATTTCAAAGTATATAAAAAGAACTTGAAAAAGGTAATATTCCAATAGACTTTTTGTGAAAAATTGATATTAATACTAAAAATTTGAATATATTATAATGAATATGAGATTAAAGGAAGGATTTTTTGATTTCTGATTACAATAAACTTTTGAAGCAGACTTTTGATGAAAATAAAGATGCTGTTAAAATAGGTCTTGAAAAATAATGTAATTGAAATTAAAAATATCGAATATATTTTTACAAAAAGGATTTGATATAATGGATAGTTTTGTAAATTGTAATGTAAAGGAAGTAGGTGATTAAAATGAATTTATTATAATATATTAGAAAATATTAATTGTAAATACGAAAAACTATTGAAAAATGAATACTGTTTTTAATAGTTTATGGTGTTGTATTTACTTGTTATATTTTATAAGTTCATTTTATGTATTAGAATTCCAACTTTCTTTATATTTTTAATTTTTCATAAATTTTATTGGGATTCATAATTATATTTAATTTTTATGAATACTATTTATTTTCTTTTGAATAAATTTACAAAATATGAGCTTAAGTTTTTTGTATCCTCTAAATTTGTTAGTTAAAATATTAGCCTTCTTTAACTTAATTTTTGATTTTTATACATTTCTATATTTAAATATGATTTTATATTTTATAATCACTTTTTAACATTGGTTAATTATTCATATGTTATATTTTTAAGTTTAGAATTATTCTTTGTACTATATAGTATAAATAAAGAATTATTTAAAAATAAAGTGGAAGAATTACCAAAAAGTAATGATATAGATAATTGGTTTGATGATGACTATTACGGCTATAGTTTACATCTTAAAGAATTTTTTTGAATGTTGATTTTAAAGAGTATATTGAAACTAATCATGAGAAATTAAAATACTTAGAAGATTTTTATTTTTTAGTAAATTTTCAACAGAAGAAGATTTAGTTAGGGAAAAATTTCTTACTTGAAAAACATAAATGTTAATACAAATTCATTTGAATTTTTTTACAAAAAGCTCTTAGTAGAGGAGCAAAAATAGCAATAGCTTTTGTAATAAAAACAGGTTTAATTTCAACAATTTTAATTTCATCTTTTATTTCAGCTTTTTGCTGGTATAAGGTTAATTTTAAGTACTATTGCATCTAAAATTACTATATTTATAGGAAAAATAATATTACAAAAATCAGAAGACTTAAAGACATATGTAATTGTGGGAATGATTGTATTTTTATTTATGATAATAATTTTAGCTTTTCAAAACATAACCTCAGATTATAAAGAATATAATTAAAACATAAGAGAAATAAAAAATACAAAGATAATTATTTAAAATTAATAAGATATATGGCTAAAAATTATGATTGTTTAAAAAAATAGAGGAAATTAGTATGAAAGCAATATTATTTGGACATGGATGGAGTTTTAATAGACTCAGAAATGTTTTATATGAAAGGAACATTTGATTGATTTCAAAAAGGATTTAATGGGAAACTAGAAGATACTTATAGATTAATAGGTACAAATATGGAAGGAACATATAATTTGCTTTTTGAAATGTTAGATGGAAGTATTCTATTTCTGAGATTGATGCAGAAAATAAAAATATTTTTCAGAAAAATCCAATAGATTATAAATCAATTTTAAAAACCATTTGTTAAAGAAATACTAAAATTTTTTAAAAGAACACAAAATTAAAACGGCAGTTTGTTCTTCAAGTCCTAAAAAGACAATTGAAAAAGGTACTAAAAGCCTGTGAAATTTTAGAATATTTTGATTTTTATCATAAGTTCAGATGAAGTAGTAAACCAAATCCGGATGTTTATTTAAAAGCTTGTGAAGTTTTTAAAAGTTTCAAATCAAGATGCTTTTGTAATTGAGGATTCTTCAATGGGAATAGAAGCAGGAAAAATGCAAATATAAAAGTAATAGCACTAAAAGACCACTATTTTTGGTCAAGATCAATCAAAGGCAGATTTTATCTTTGAAGATTTAGAGAGGTTTTAGAATTTTTAAAAAATTTTTTAAAAAAAGTGATTAATTCACTTTTAGTAGGGTATATAACAAATATTAAATATTATTGTATTCTAAATTTAGAATGTTAAAAACTTAAGTATTTTTATATTTAAGTTTTTTTATTTTTTATAACAAGGTTTATGGACACGTATCCAACGTCAACTTATTTTTATATTTAGGGTTTGTGTTTAAGTCATATTTATGGAGGGAGTTTATGATAAAGACTTTAAGTGGTAGTATAAGAGAATTTAAAAAGGACTCGATAATGTCTGTTATTTATATTGTCTTAGAAGTTATTATGGAATGTATAATTCCTTTTTATTCTTGCAAAATCTGGTAAAATGGTATTAGGTCAAATGTTCCAATTAGTGAATTATTTAATCAAGGATTAATTTTAGTTGTTATGGCGATGCTTTCTTTAGCTTTTTGGAATCTTGGCAGGTAAAAAAAGTGCTGTTGCTTCTTCTGGTTTTGCTAGAAATTTAAGAAAGGATATTTTTGAAAAAGTTCAAGGATTTTTCATTTGAAAATATAGATTCTTTTTCTAATTCATCATTACTTACAAGACTTACAACAGATGTTACAAAAATGTTCAAAATGCATTTTATGATGATAATTAGACTGGCTATTAGAAGTCCTCTTTATGTTTGTTTTCTCATTTGTTATGTCCTTTATTATGGGTGGAAAAACTTGCATTTATTTTTTTGTAATAGTTGTTCCGATACTTTTTAATTGGCCTTGCATTTATTATTATAAAAAGCTATGAAAATTTTCAAACAAATATTTTTTATAAATATGACGATATGAATAATACTATTCAAGAAAAATATTAAAGCGATAAGACTTGTAAAATCATTAGTTCGTGAAGATTTTGAAATTGATAAATTTGATAAAGTTGCAACAGAAGTAAAAGATAATTTTACTTTTTGCAGAAAAATAATATCATTGAATGCACCACTTATGCTATTTTGTTTGTATGTAGATACTGTTTTGATTTTTATTTCTAGGTTCTTATGTTATAGTAGCAGGGGTTAATCCAAGTTTTTAATGTTGGACAAATATCTGCTCTTATGACTTATAGCTTTAAGGATTTTGAGTAGTTTAATGATGTTCTCAATGGTTCTAGTTATGATAACAATGGCGATGGAATCTTCTAAGAGAATTTCTGAAGTTTTAAATACAGAATCTACAATAACAGATGAAAAGTCACTTCACAAAGAATTAAATAGTGAGAAATTGAATTTAAAAATGTAGTGTTTAAATATTCAGAAGATGCTATTGAAAATGTAATAAATGATGTTTCATTTAAAAATTCTTCAGGCAGTACTGTTGGTATAATAGGAGTTACTGGTTCAGGAAAGAGTACATTGGTACAACTTATTCCAAGACTTTACGATATTAATTCTGGAGAAATTTTAATTGACAATACAAAAAAATAGAAAAATATAGACATTGAATTATTAAGAGAAGAAGTAGGGATGGTTCTTCAAAAAAATACTCTATTCTCCGGAACAATTAGAGAAAATTTAAAATGGGGAAACAAAAATGCAACTGATGAAGAACTCGATTTAGTTTGTAATATTGCTCAAGCAACTGAAATTATAAACAAAATGCCTAATGGTTATGATGAATATATTGAGCAAGGTGGAGCAAATCTATCGGGAGGTCAAAAACAAAGACTTTGTATTGCAAGAGCACTACTAAAGAAACCAAAAATTTTAATTTTTGACGATTCCACATCAGCTGTTGATACAAAAACAGATGAGTTGATTAGAAGAGGCTTACAATCTTATATGCCTGAAACTACAAAAATTATTATTGCTCAAAGAATATTATCCGTACAAAAATGCTGATATAATTCTAGTAATTGATAAGGGCGAAGTAGTTGCTAGTGGAAATCATGAAAACTCTTGTTAAAACAAGATGGATTGTATCGTGATTTATACTTAACACAAGGAGGGGTTGTAGATGAAAAATAGTAAAAATCAACTTTATTCAGAGTAATGAAAGAAGTATTTACAGCTTTTTCCAGTATTATTTCTTTAGTTTTAGTAGGAAATAGTCGTTACTGCTGGTATTAGTTCAATTCCAAGTTTATTTATTCAAAAAAATCGTAAGTTTACTTTGAAGCTAGAGATCCTTCAGTTTCATGGTCTGTTTTTTCAAAAACAAAATGATGGGATTAATTTTTAATACTAGTTGGAGTTGATATCCTTTCACTGATATTAACAACTATATATAGTATTGCAATGGCTACTATCACACAAGGAACTTTATATCAAAATGAGAAAAAGATGTTTGTAAAAATGCAAACTCTTCCTTTAAAGTATTTTCGATACTGAAGGTCATGGAGATATAATGAGTTATTATACAAATGATGTTGATGCTTTTAAGACAGATGATTTCACAAAGTTTACCAAATGTTTTATCATCATTAGTGGTTGTTGTTACAGTTTTTGCAATAATGTTATATTTTAGTTTTTTGGATGACTTTAACAGTTTTATTAGGTGTTATTGCCATGTATCTTGTAACAAAATATGTTGGTAAACATTCAAGAAAATACTTTATTGAGCAACAAAAATCATTGGGTAAAACTGAAGGCTATTTAGAAGAAAATGATTTATGGGCAAAAAGTTGTAAAAGTTTTTAATTATGAAGATGAGTCAATGAAAAATTTAATGAAGTAAAATGATAAATTGTTTGACGATTCTCAAAAAGCTAACCTCATATGCTAATATACTTGGACCAATTTTAAATAATATAGGAAATATTCTTTATGTTGTTGTTGCAATTGTTGGAGGACTTTAATATACTTTTAATGTATATAATTTAAGTCTTTCAGGTATGGCAATAAGCATAAGTATAGTAGTTCCATTTTTAAATATGACAAAGCAGTTTTCAGGAAATATCAACCAAGTTTCAATGCAACTAAATTCAATCACAATGGGTTTAGCGGGTGTTGAAAGAGTTTTTGCTCTTATTGACCAAGAACCTGAAGTAGATGAAGGCAAAAGTTGCAATATCAAATGAAAAGGATAAATATGAATTTGTAAAAGAAAACGGAGAAAAACAGAAGTTCTAGGAAATATTGATATAAAAATATTGTTTTTGGATATAATACGGAAAAAACAGTTTTTAAAGAATATAAGTATTACTGCAAAACACAGTGAAAAAAATTGCACTTGTAGGAGCCACAGGAAGTGGTAAAACTACAATTGCCAACCTTATAAACAGATTTTATGATGTAAATAGCGGAGAAATTTTTATTTGATGGAATAAATGTTAATTCTATAAAAATCGGACCTTAGAAAAATGTAGGTGTTGTTTTACAAGAAACAAATCTATTTACTGGAACAGTTTTAGAAAATTTAAGATATGGGCATTTAGATGCTACAAGAGAAGAATGTATCGAAGCTTGTAAAAACAGGTGCTCATGAATTTATTGAAAAACTTCCTGAACAGTATGATACTGTCTTAAGAAGTGGAGGAGAAAATTTATCTCAAGGTCAAAGACAGCTACTTGGGATTTTCAAGAGCATTACTTGAAAAACAAACCTGTTCTTATTCTTGATGAGGCTACTTCTTCAATAGATACAAAAACAGAAAAATGTCGTTCAAAAAGCTATGTATGTTTTAATGGAAGGTAGAACTGTATTTATAATTGCTCATAGACTTTCTACAATTTCAAACTCTGATAGAATAATCGTTCTGGATAATGGAGAAATTTTAGAAAATGGGAACTCATGATGAATTGATTGAAAAACAAGGAAGATATTATCAATTATATACAGGAAAATTCGAATTGATTATTAGTTAAAAATCAAAGTCTGTAATTTGACTTTGATGATATATATAATGGTATTGTACATTACCAATATAGAGTATAGAATTTTTAAAGGAGACAAACAATGAAAAATAAACCTTTTAAGTTATTTTTTAATTTTACTTTTATTTTTGTATTACTACTTTCTTATAATCATTTTAAAGTTGAAGTAGATGAAGAAAATTTTTAAAAACAGAATCTGTAATATTAGAAAAAGAAAAGACTATTAAAGAATATGTAGATAATGCTAATAAAGATGTAAAACATAAAAATTGGTAGTTGTTTCTCATAAGAAAGTTAAGGATACAAATGGGAAAGTATATACTAGATATGATTTGCAAATTGAAAATGAAGATGGATCAAAAATCAAAAATTTTTTCAGTTTATAGAAAAGAATAGTTTACAAAGAGTTACTTAAGTGGTAACTCTTTTTGTTATATCAAAATATGATAAAATAATCATATCAGATTGAAAGAGGTAATTATTGTGGCAGTTGGATTTATAACAGGAAGATTTGGAGCAGATAGGACTGATAAGATTTTTAGAGCTTTGTTTTGAAGAGGCTAAAAGAGAAGATAAAAAGCCTATTTATATTTTTAGTTCCGGAAAAATTTACATATGAAATGGAAAAAGATTAAGTGAAAAGCTTGAAAATGAAAAAAATATTGATCCTAATTTTAGAATTAGAGTTGTAAGTTTTTCAACTTTAAGTAAAATTGTCTTTACCAATGTCGGTGGACTTAAGGAGAGAAGACTTACGACAAGTGCTAGAAGTCTTTTAACTTTTAAAGCAATGGACTTGGTTTCAAAAGATTTGATTACTTTTAAATCTGATGATTTTAAAATGGGCTTTGTAAACAATATTATGGATATGATAATAGAGTTTAAGCAAAATGATTTTTCAGTTACAGATGTTTTTCACTTACAGAAAATATCAAAAACGAGTCTTTGAAATTTAAAATGCAAGATTTATATAATATTTATAAGTCTTATGAAAATTTGATTGATAAAAATACTCTGATACAGAAGATACTTTTGAATATTTTTTTGCCCAAAACTTGATGATTTTGAAAGTATCAAAGGAGCAACTATTTTCGTTGACGAATATATGGACTTTACTCCTGCTCAATACTTGGTAATTGAAAAGTTAATCTATTTTTTCAAAAATATTTATTTTTCTCTTTTTAACTGATTTTAAAAAAATTTACATTCAAAAATGAATATGTTCGCTAGAAGTAATTCTACAATTTTAAATATTAAAAATATATGTGAGAAGCATAATATTCCATTACTTAGCAATGTTTCACTTTCAAATGAAAGCTATTATAATTCTGATGACTTATCCTTCTTAGAAAAAGTGTAGGAGATTTTTCTGCTAAAACCATATTATAAAGATTCTGAAAATATTAGAATTATAAAGTTTAAAAATATTTATGATGAAGTTTCTTTTATTGCAGAAGAAATTTCAAAAATTAGTTAAGACATATAGATACAATGATATAACTCTTGTATGAGAAGTTTAGAAGAATATTCTTATATAATTGAAAGAGTTTTTGATGACTATAAAATTGATTATTTCAGATGAAAATTTCAATTATGGAAAATCCAATTATTATTCTAATACTATCTATTTTTAGATATGAAGGATAAAAATTATTCCTATGATTCTGTTTTTTAGATATTTAAAAAGTGGTCTAACTAGAATTTCAAATGAAGATATTTTCTTCTAGAAAACTATGTAATTGCGTAATGATATAAAAGGTAATCGTTGGTTTGATGAATCCTGGAGCAAGTCAATCGTCCATAGTGTTGAAGAAGAAAGTGACGATGAAAAACTTGAAAAATATAAATGAGATTAAAAATTTAGTTGTAGTACCGATTAAAAATTTACATGAAAAGTTAAAAGGTAGAAATACAGTAAAAAGATATTTGTAAATATTTATATGAATTCACTTTGGAAATTGGTCTTTTTGATAGAATAAATGAATTTTGTAACAGATTTTTCAAAATGAAGGAAATTTGTATAAGGCAAAGAGTATTCTCAAGTGGGGAAGTTTTCATTGGAATATTAGATGAGTTAGTTGAATTTATGGGAGATGATAAAATTTCCTACTCTAAATTTTTAAATTTAATTAAAACTGAAATTGAAAATATTGAACTTGGAATTGTACCACCTTCAAAAAGATGAAATCTTTATTACAACAGTTGACAGAATGAAAAAGCCTTCTACAAAAATAGCTTTTTGTATTGGGTGTTAACGATGGAATTTCCCAAAAACATTGTTGATAATGATTTAATTAGTGAAAATGAAAAAGAAAATTTAAAAACTTTAGGATTAAATTTTTCAAAATAATAATTTAATTAAAACTACTGATGAGCAATTTTTTAAGTTATAAGACTTTTAGTATTGCCAAAGAAAAGTTGTATATAACTTATCCTATTTCTGATTTGGAAGGAAAGAGTCTTTTTAGTTTCAAGATTTGTGAAAAAAGATGCTATTTCTTTTTAAAAATTTAGAAATTGAAAGTATAGATTTCTTTTAAAAAAATTTTACTATTATGGATATTTTTGAAACTTTCTCCAAAGAGAGGTTATACCAAATTTTAGTATCCAATATAGATGCTTTAAATTCAAATAAAATGAGCGAAAATGATAAATATAATTTTAAAGAAATCATAGATTTTTGATGGAAGATGATGATTATAAATATAAGATTGAAATTTTTAAAGGATAAACTAAACTACAAAAAGAAACAGAAAATATCAAAAGATTATACATCATTCCTTTATGAAAGTGGAAATGTAAGTATTTCAAAAATTAGAAAAACTTTTGTTCGTTGTCCTTTTTCATATTTTTATAAATTATGGACTTAGAGCAAAGGAAAGAGAAGTATATGACTTTTTCTCCCTGCTGATTATGGAACATATTGTCATAAGATTTTTGACGACTTCTTTAAAGGTGTTTACGAAAAATAACATTGATTGGAATACAATTGATAGAGAATTTATTCAAAGGGAAGTAGAAAAATTAACGGGCAAAATGGCTGAAAAATCTAATTTTATTCTTGAAAGCTCTCCAAAATATAAATATTTTTCAAGTATTACCCATAAAAATATTGTTGAAAGTATAGAAATTATGGCTGAACAAGTAAGACGTGGTAATTTTTATTCCTACTGGTTTTGAAACGGAATTTGGAGATGAGTCTATCAAGCCAATCTTACATACATTAAAAGAATGGAAAGGACATTAAATTAGTTGGGAAGATTGATAGAATTGACGTTTTTAAAGGTGAAAATTCAGACTTTTTAAGAATTATTGATTACAAGTCCTCAAAAAGAGATATTGACTTGAATCAAGTTTGTGCTGAGCTTCAACTACAACTTTATGTATATATATGAATGCAATTTTATCTTCAAAGATAAAGATAGATATAAACCAGCAGGATTATTTTTATAGTGATTTTACTACAAATTTGGTTGGTTTTGAAAACTTATTCAAAAATGCTTGATATGAGTGATGATAGCTTTTATAGTGAAAAACTTAAGAAAAATAAGTCTTTACCGGTTTTGTTATCAAGGATATGGAACTTTTAAAGAATTTAGATAAAACTTTAGAAGAAAAATAGATTAATTTCTGAGATACTTCCTATCAAATTGAAATCAAAAGGTCAAGAAATTGGAGCAGGTACTTTAGGATTGACAACTGATGAATTTGAAATAGTAAATGAATTTGTTTTTAAATAAGACTAAGGATATCTGTGAAGAAATCTATGATGGAAATATTGATATAAAACCTTTCAGGTATAAGGATAAAAAGCCTTGTGATTATTGTAAATATAATTCCATTTGTAGATTTGATATTAAACATAATAAATATAATAATATTAAGAATTTATTAACAAAAAGACAAAACCGAATGAAGTATTTGAAAAATGGAATTAAAAAATAAAGAGAAAAGAGGTGAGGAAGTAGTGAGTGAAGTAAAGTGGACTAAAGAGCAAAAACAAGTAATAGATAGTAGGAATACTAATTTACTTGTATCCGCTGCAGCAGGTTCTGGAGCGGCTGTACTTATTGAAAGAATTATTGAGCTTTATTTTAGATGATCCTATAGATATAAATAAATTACTAGCCAACTTATACCAAAAGATTGGCAGCATCTGAAATGAGAAAGAGTAAATGAATGTGAAGAAACTCTGAAGAAAATCCGAGAAAATGAACATCTCAAAAACACCAATGCTCCTTAGTGGTTGCTGACATCACAACTATTGACTCTTTTGTAAGGATGTTTTGAAATCTTAAGCTCATTTGGTAAATTTGGATAACAATATAAAAGTAATAGATCCTAGAGAAGTGGTTTAGAAAAAGAAGTTAGTGCAAGAACTATTTGAAGAGCTTTTTATGAGAAAATAATGATGAAAACTTTTTAAGATTAGTTGATTGGTATGTTAAGATACGGATGAAGGACTTTTTGCAACTTTTATTAAATGTAAATAATTGTAGAATTCTCATCCTCTCCAGATATTTGGCCAAATGAAAAGGCAGAATTTTTAATACGAGTACAAGGGATGATAATTTTTATTTAGAAATTTACATCTTGGATATACAAAAGATGTAGATATGGATTTGAATTTTGCAACTTAGTATATAAAAATAATTGATTGAAAATTATCCTGAACTTGCAATATTTAAATATCTATAATACTTTGTTGGATGCTCTATCCGTTGTAAAGGAAAGTTTAAAAGACATTTTTAAAGGATAATACAAAATTTGATGAATTTAAAAATTATCTTATGAATTTTTACATTCAGATTTTTGGAAGTTTTAGAATTTCAAAATGTGATGAAGTAGTAAAAGAAATATATAATAAAGTAGAAATAGATAGTTTAAAATACGAGATCAAAGTCTTGAGAGTTTTGATATTTTGACTCCATAGAAAATATAGTATAGAAAGTAGATTTAATCCACATCCCTTGTGTTCGTGCATTACTGATATTGTAATTAAATATAATGTGAAAAGTTTTGCAGGAGAGCACAGGAACTGAAATTATGCAGATTTCGTACAGATAGTGAGACATTTGGCATTAGAGATCTCAGTAGATGTCGATGAAGACGGAAATATTAAACCGTCTCACAGCTTTTAGAATATGCAAAAATATGCAGAAGTTTTATTGGCCGGAATCTATCAAAGACAGCAACCTCAGTTCAAGATTCTTTTATCATGCAGCTGCGAGAAAATAATGGATTTGTGGTTGGAGATGTTAAACAAGAGTGTATTTATGAGATTTGATGACATGATCCAAAGTATTTTTGCTATGGGAAAAGTATGCAGTGTATAGAGTAGAGGACGATGTTGGCCAGTTTAATAGAAAGATAATGCTCTATGCGAGATTTTAGAAGTCGAAAAGAAATTTCTGAGGAACAAATTTAATCAAAATAATGGAGAAACAGGAGAACTTTCTGATTATACTAGTTGACGAAAGATTCGTCCTAAGTAGCAAGTTTTAAAAGTGATGAAAATGTCGGTGGTGCAGTTGAAATTTCACGTGTTGTATGAAAAATCAGATGATGAGGACGAAAGATGAGGATAACTTTTACCGATGGTGAGTGAGAAGATTTTGAGGAGATGAGAGATCTTTGTAGGCTTGAATGTATAAAAATTGCAAACACAATCTACAATATGATGAACAATAAAGAAAATCCTTTAGTTTATGATAAAATTTTGAGATGATTATAGAAAAGTTGATTACAAGATATTGTTATTTTGATGCGTTCTCCAAGTAGTAATACAAAATTTTAGAAAAGTATTTTCTAGAATATAATATTCCGGATTTATGCAGAGTGAGGTGGATATTTTGATACTTTTGAGGTAGATACAATAATCAATTTACTCAAGATTATAGATAATCCTATGCAAGATATTCCTCTTCTTTCAGTTATGTATTCTCCAATTTTATAATTTTACACCAACAGAATTAAGTCAAATAAGACTTGTAGATAGAGAATTAAATTTTCATGAGCTTTTAACTCAAGATATTAGACGATGAAAATATAGAAATTAGAGCAAGTATAGAGAAAAGATTTCAAAAATTTATTTCGATTTAAAACTATTTATAGAAAAAGAAAACTCTAGTTTCAGCAGATGAGTTAATATGGTTTTTATATAAATATACAGGATACTACAATTATGTCGGACTTTTTAGATATGGGAGATCAGAGAAAGACAAATCTTATGTTACTTTTCGAGAAAGGCAAAAAATTATGATTCTTATAAAGGGATTATTCAATTTTGTAAATTATATCTCAAAAACTAGTTTAAAAAGTGATATTTCAGAGGCAGAAACTAATTTCTGAAGATGCAGAATGTAGTTAAAATAATGAGTATTCATAAGAGTTAAAGGCTTGGAATTTCCTATTGTATTACTTGCAAAAATACGAATAAGAAATTTAATTTTAGAGCAGACGACAGCAATTTGGTTTTACATCAAAAACTTGGTTTTGGTCCTGTTGTTTTATGATATGGATAAAGAAAACTTCTTTCAACAGCATTATGAAGAGAATTGAAAAATTTAAGAAGAATGAACAAATTGCTGAAGAAATGAGGGCTTCTTTATGTCGCAATTGACAAGGACAGAGAAAAACTCATAATAACCGGAAGAGTAAAAGATTATGAGAATTTAAAAGAAGAAATAAGCACCGGAATTGATGAAAGAGGCAATATAAGTAATTATAAAAATTCTAAAAATAAATAATTATCTCGATTGGATATTAAGTTCTATTGATAATCTTACAGTTTATGGAAAGAGTTTTTAATTGTTTTGGGAAGAGAAGAGAATTTTTAGGAAATGAGAGACTTAAAAATTTCAATTAAATGTAAATACTAAAAACAGAGGAATTTATAGAATATCAAAGAATTAAAGAAGAAATTAAAAATCAATGAAATAATTTCTGAAGAGATGATATTGAGAGTTAAACAAGAAATGCGAACTGTTAAAGAATTTTAGAAGATAGATTTAACAAAGAATATATTTATAAAAATGTTTTTAAACAAACCATCAAGTATTACTGTTTCTGAAATTAAAAAGATGATTCAGGAAGAAGATGAGGAAAAACATCAAAAATATTATAAAGAAAAATTTTGTTTTAATAACTCTGTCATTTATTCATCAAGGTGGGAGGAAAAGTCGGTTTTAATTCTGCCCGAAAAAGGAACTATCTTCCATTTGGCTAGCAACGCTTTTTAGACTTTTTCAAAATTTGATACAGAGATGTTTCAAAAATAAGAGAAGAGTAAAAGTTGCAAAATAAATTCATTTGTTGAAAAATATTATGGGCTTGGACGAGGCAGAAACGATAAATATTAATTGGATTGTAAAATTTATTCAGTCGGATATTTTTAAAGAAATTTACATTGCAAATAAATTTGAAAAATTATTTAAAGAAAAAGCCATTAGACTATAATATAAAATTGAAAAATCTATTTAAAGATGAAAATATTTCGGAAGACGAAAAATTATAGATAGTTGGAATAATTGACCTTTTTCTTTGAAAATGAAAACGAGGGAAATAATTTTGTTGGATTACAAGACAGATTATGTAACAAAAGAAAATCTTGAAGAAGTAAAGGAAAGATATAAAAGTACAATTGGATTTATATAAATCTGCAATTGAAGATATTTCTGGCAAAAAGTTGCCAAAAGGGATTTATATCTATTTGGAATAAATGAATTTGTTGAAATTTTAAAAACCAAAGTCAAAACTTGACTTTGGTTTTTGAATGATATTTATAAAAATTAAATTATATGAAAAGTCGATTATCAAATATTATATTTTTAGAGTATAGTATATATAATCCGCTTTTTATTTTATTAATCTATTAAATTTAGAAATATCTGAATAGATTGAGCGAATTGATAAAAAGAAGAACTATATTTAATATGAAGTAAACAGCATTCCATATTGTTACAGGTGCTTTAAATTCATTATACTTATTGTGCCTACTTAAAATTAGTGGAAGAAAAGATTCCACTCAGTCTATAAAAATGAATGTTTATTAATACCTGGTAGATATGATGATATATAATGACTAGTATCATACTCTCCAATGATCCTTGATAAAATGCTAGTAATCAAAGCTACTATAGACATTTTTCTTATCAAAATATATATTTTCAAAACTAGGGTTTTCAGCACTATTCTCCTTTCGCATGTCGAAAATACACTGCATCTTGCATCTACATATTTTCCTCCAACGTTCTATATTCCATTAAAATTGTAAAGTATACACAATACGATATATACATATATTAAAGCAATTACAGCATCGTATATATTTTTATCTCAGATGGTAATGTTATAAAGATATTATTAGTTGACTCTATAAAAAGATTTAGCTATGTCATATAAAGTAAAGTTGTACGAGAAGAATTTTAGGAGGAATTTTGATTTATGAGAAATAAGAAACTTTTAAAATCCTTATCAATAATTTTCGTGTTCTAATATGTATACGTATTTTGTCAGTATAAGATATATAAATATGAAATTGGCATTCTTTAAAAATGAAATTGTAAATAATGGTCAAATTAGTATATTTCGTAGGAAGTGGATATACAGCAAATATTGAGGTCTGATAGATAAAAAGAGTAAATCTAATTTCTGATTGTATGTAATTTTAGATTTCTGGGTACAAGTATGGAAGACACAGAAAAATCTTCACGCTTCTGCAGAGACAGAGATTTAATGTGAATGAAAATAAGAATTTTGTTTATTTCAAAAACTTCAAGGATTGACTTTTAATCTTAAAAGCAAATATTGTTTGTTGAATTACAAGAGAAAAGATGTTTCTGAAAAAGTTTAATTAAATTATGTGATTCTGTAGAAATTATAAAGAGGGACATGATAATTATATTAAAGTTAAAAGCTAGAAATTAATTTTTCACGAGCTTTTATATTTTGTGATTTCGTTCGCTTGATTTTATAAAACATAGGTGTGTATAATATATGTGTTTTCAAGAGAGCTGAAAAGTAAGTTCTTTGAAAAATGTGAAAGTAAAGAGTATATAATACTATATAATTATGGCAGTATTTGGGAGGTAGAAATGATAATTTTTATGGATCTAAGTGAAAGCATATGGGTCAAACTAAAAGAAGTGTCATTGTGATCGTTGTGAAGTAATACTAATATGGACACTTTATAATGATATGGTTTACATTTATTTTTATACCAATCCGTTTTCCATCAAAGAAATTTTGATCTCGTGCAGTTTGTGGATTAGAAATTAGTGTAGATGATGAAAACTCTGATGAGAATAATGCCAACAGTCGATTATCTGATCAGTGGTTGGCGTGTTATTTAAAAGATGGTTTTAAAAATCTAACTGTATCTGTGATATTAAAGAATGTCATATAGTTTACGCCGCATGTGGAGATAAACTTTCGTAGATAAAGCTCTGTTGTAAGATTAGTTTAGCAGGCATTATACTAATAAAATAAAGTTATCAAAGTCGGTTTACATAAAGGTTGAGGTTCATCATTCCGTAAACAAGTTTATTTTTATTATCGAAATTTGGAGTGCATTTCAGATGCGTTTTGTTTTGAGAATTTTAAATTTAATAATTTTATGAAGGGCATTTATGGAAAGTTTGAGTAAAAAAATATACTTGATATTGATAAGGGTGTTGAGACTATCAAATGAAATTAGAAGTTGAAAACAAAAGTTACTTTGATAGAAAAGAAAGACTTAATGTTATTGATGAAGAGTACAACAGTTTTTAGAAGAAGAACAAGAAACTAAAGCCATATCTTTCAAAATTGAGCATGAAGATAAGGATAAACTTGAAGAATATAACAAAAAATCTTTAGAGATAAAAAAGCTTTTGAAGTATAAAAGGAAAACTTTGTTAAAAAATATTACAGTCTTTGGAAAGTGGTGGTTTTATGGGAATAACTTCATTCAATTAATGCCAAATTGGAGTTTGAAAAGGAATATTGCAATCTGATTTATGACAAAATTTATCTTTTGAACAAAGGCATGAGATTGTGATTATTTAAAGAATAATATACTATATAAATACGAAATTCCTATGTATGAAGAAAGATCTAAGTGAGAAATAGATATGACAGGAATTTATGCCTGTTGGCATTGGAATGAGTTGCTTGTAGATTAAAATTTTTCCTTTTGGTGAGGATAAAAAATAATAGAAGCAATGCTTATGAAGTGTATGAATTTAAAGATTTAAAATAATTTTAGAAGTATTGTTGAAATGAAAAGATTGATTTGGAAAGAGATATAACAATGGCAGGTGTCAAACATATT
>BNJS01003725.1_pt1 | contig 190372 bp, 251 predicted proteins | sample 8540461 | NCBI WGS metagenome assembly BNJS01 (sample SAMD00202454, study PRJDB9452) | human saliva metagenome | isolation source: human saliva | place: Japan
ATGCTGATGGAAATCTAGTAAATATATAAAGATTTGTCTTTGGTGATAAAAACCATTGGGTCAGAACCTGTAACTAAAACCAACAGATGCAGATAAGAACACACCAAAAGTTAAACCACAAATTGTAGACAAAAGGAACACACCAAAAGCAGTAGTATCTAATTGAAATGTAAAAGATCTTCCTAAGGGTACACAAAAGTGCCTCAAAGATCCAGTAGATACAGCAACACCAGGTAAAAAGATGCGATGGTATTGTGAAGATAACGAGATGGATCTAGTAAGAAGTCTCCAAAGTAAAGTAATGGAAGAAGACCCAAGTTCAGCAATTTCCGTCAGATGGCAGATAAGAACATACCAACAGGTAAACCACAACTGCAAACAAAGGAACAATACCAAAATATGAAGATCTAATTGAAAACAAAAAGACTTCCTTTAAGGGTAAGCAAAAGTAGCTCTAAGATCCAGGATACAGCAAGTAAACAGGTGAAAAAGATGCGACAGAAAGGTAATATACCCAGATGGATCTTAGCAGTGTTCCAGTTAAGGTAACGGTTAAGACCCAAGTTCAGCACCAACAGATGCAGATAAGAACATACCAACAGGTAAAACCACAAACTGTAAACAAAGGAACAACACCCAAAAGCAGATCTAAATTGGAAATGCAAAAGATCTTCCTAAGGGGTACAAAAGTATTTCAAAGATCCAGTAGACACAGCAACACCAGGTGAAAAGATGCTGGCAGAAAGGTAATATGCCCAGATGGATCTAGTAAGAAGTTCCAGTTAAGGTAACGGCAAAGACCCAAGTTCAACACTCGATACAAAAGCACCAGCTAAACTTAGAAATCAAAACAGATCTAAAAGCAGGAACTAAGACACCAGTTAGAAGTCAACAGCAACACAGGATCTAAAGTAGAGTTATTTGATAAAAGATGGTAACAAGATTGGTGAAGGAGCAGCAGGAAAAGATGGAAAAAGCTACAATCACACCAACAGTAGAACTTCCAGCAGGAGACGTAACAGCGAAAGCAACAGATTCAGCAGGAAATGTATCAGCAACCAAGTGCACCTGTAGAAGCAACAGAAGATACAAAAGCACCATCAAAAACCAGAAATCAAAAACAGACTTAACAGATAAAAGCAGGAACTAAGACACCAGTTGAAGTAACAGCAGAACCAGGATCTAAAAAGTTGAGTTATTTGATAAAGATGGTAACGAGATTGGGTGAAGGAGTAGCAGGACAGATGGTAAAAGCTACAATCACACTAACAGTAGAACTTCCAGCAGGAGAGTATAGCAGGAAAGCAACAGATTCAGCAGGAAATAGTATCACAAACCAAGTGCACTGAAGAAGCAACAGAGAGATACAAAAAGCACCAGCTAAACCAGAAATCAAAAACAGATCTAACAGATAAAGCAGGAACTAAGACGCCAGTTGGAAGTGACAGCAGAACCAGGATCTAAAGTTGAGTTATTTGATAAAAGATGGTAATAGATTGGTGAAGGAGTAGCAGACGAAAACGGAAAAGCTACAATCACACCAACAGTAGAACTTCCAGCAGGAGACGTAACAAAGCGAAAGCAACAGATCCCAGCAGGAAATGTATCACGAAACCAAGTCACCAGAAAACAGCAACAGAAGATACAAAAGCACCAGCTAAACCAGAAATCAAAACAGATCTAACAGATAAAGCAGGAACTAAGACATCAGTTGAAGTAACAGCAGAACCAGGATCTACAGTTGAGTTATTTGATAAAAGATGTGTAACAAGATTGGTGAAGGAGTAGCAGACGAAAAATGGTAAAAGCTACAATCACACTAACGAAAAGAAACTTCCAGCAGGAGAAAGTAACAGCGACAGCAACAGATCCCAGCAGGAAATGTATCAGAACCAAGTGCATGCAGAAAAGCAACAGAAGATACAGAAAGCACCAGCTAAACCAGAAATCAAAGACAGATTAACAGATAAAGCAGGAACTAAGACATCCAGTTGAAGTAACAGCAGAACCAGGATCTAAAGTTGAGTTATTTGATAAAGATGGTAACAAGATTGGTGAAGGAGTAGCAGACGAAAAGATGGTAAAAGCTACAATCACACCAACAGAAAGAACTTCCAGCAGGAGACGTACAGCGAAAGCAACAGACCCAGCAGGAAATGTATCAGAACCAAGGACACCAGCAAAAAGCAACAGAAGATACAAAAGCACCAGCTAAACCAGAAAGTCAAAACAGATTTAACAGATAAAGCAGGAACTAAGACATCCAGTTGAAGTGAATGCAGAACCAGGATCTAAAGTTGAGTTATTTGACAAAGATGGTAACAAGATTGGTGAAGGTGTAGCAGGACGAGATGGTAAAGCCACAATCACACCAACAAAAGATACTTCCAGCAGGAGATGTAACAGCGAAAGCAACAGACCCAGCAGGAAATGTATCAGACCAAGCACACCAGCAAAAAGCAACAGAGAGATACAGAAGCACCAGCTAAACCAGAAAGTCAAAACAGATTTAACAGATAAAGCAGGAACTAAGACATCCAGTTGAAGTAACAGCAGAGCCAGGATCTAAAGTTGAGTTATTTCGACAAAGATGGTAACAAGATTGGTGAAGGTGTAGCAGACGAAAAATGGTAAAAGCTACAATCACACCAACGAAAAGATACTTCCAGAAGGAGAACGTAACAGCGAAAGCAACAGATCCAGCAGGAAATGTATCAGACCAAGTGAACCAGCGAAAAAGCAACAAGAAGATACAAAAGCACCAGCTAAAACCAGAAGTCAAAGACAGATTTAACAGGTAAAGCAGGAACTAAGACATCCAGTTGAAGTAACAGCAGAACCAGGATCTAAAGTTGAGTTATTTGATAAAGATGGTAACAAGATTGGAGAAGGTAGTAGCAGGAAAAAGATGGTAAAAGCTACAATCACACCAACGAAAGATACTTCCAGCAGGAGACGTAACAGCGAAAGCAACAGACCCAGCAGGAAATGTATCAGAACCAAGTGCACCAGCGAAAAAGCAACAAGAAGATACAGAAGCACCAGCTAAAACCAGAAAGTCAAAACAGATCTAACAGGTAAAGCAGGAACTAAAGATCCAGTTGAAGTAACAGCAGAACCAGGATCTAAACAGTTGAGTTATTTCGACAAAAGATGGTAACAAGATTGGTGAAGGTGTAGCAGACGAAAAGATGGAAAAAGCTACAATCACACTCAACGAAAAAGACTTCCAGCAGGAAAGTAACAGCGAAAGCAACAGATCCAGCAGGAAATGTATCAGAACCAAGCAAACCAGCGAAAAAGCAACAAGAAGATACAAAAGCACCAGCTAAACCAGAAAGTCAAAAACAGATCTTAACAGGTAAAAGCAGGAACTAAGACATCCAGTTGAAGTAACAGCAGAGCAGGATCAACAGTTGAGTTATTCGACAAAAGACGTAAACAAGATTGGAGAAGTTGTAGTAGCGAAAAAGATGGTAAAGCTACAATCACACCAACAAAAGATATTCCAGAAGGAAACGTAACAGCGAAAGCAACAGATCCAGCAGGAAATGTATCAGACCAAGTGAACCAGCGAAAGCAACAAGAGATACAGAAGCACCAGCTAAAACCAGAGTCAAAGACAGATTTAACAGGTAAAGCAGGAACTAAGACATCCAGTTGAAGTAACAGCAGAGCCAGGATCAACAGTTGAGTTATTCGACAAAGACGGTAACAAGATTGGAGAAGCTGTAGCAGGAAAAGATGGTAAAGCTACAATCACACCAACAAAAGATATTCCAGAAGGAGACGTAACAGCGAAAGCAACAGCATCCCAGCAGGAAATGTATCAGTACAAGTGAAACCAGCGAAAGCAACAAGAGATACAGAAGCACCAGCTAAACCAGAAGTCAAAGACAGATTTAATAGGTAAAGCAGGAACCAAAGATCCAGTTGAAGTGAATGCAGAGCCAGTGATCAACAGTTGAGTTATTCGACAAAGATGGTAACAAGATTGGAGAAGCTGTAGCAGGAAAAGATGGTAAAGCCACAATCACACCAACGAAAAAGATATTCCAGAAGGAAACGTAACAGCGAAAGCAAATGTATCCCAGCAGGAAATGTATCAGAACCAAGTGAACCAGCGAAAGCAACAAGAGATACAGAAGCACCAGCTAAACCAGAAGTTAAGACAGATTTAACAGGTAAAGCAGGAACTAAAGATCCAGTTGAAGTGACAGCAGAGCCAGGATCAACAGTTGAGTTATTCGACAAAGACGGTAACAAGATTGGAGAAGCTGTAGCAGGAAAAGATGGTAAAGCTACAATCACACCAACAAAAGATATTCCAGAAGGAAACGTAACAGCGAAAGCAACAGATCCAGCAGGAAATGTATCAGTACCAAGTGAACCAGCGAAAGCAACAAGAGATACAGAAGCACCAGCTAAACCAGAAGTTAAGACAGATTTAACAGGTAAAGCAGGAACTAAAGATCCAGTTGAAGTAACAGCAGAGCCAGGATCAACAGTTGAGTTATTCGACAAAGACGGTAACAAGATTGGAGAAGCTGTAGCAGGAAAAGATGGTAAAGCTACAATCACACCAACAAAAGATATTCCAGAAGGAAACGTAACAGCGAAAGCAACAGTATCCAGCAGGAAATGTATCAGTACCAAGTGAACCAGCGAAAGCAAATAAGAGATACAGATAGCACCAGCTAAAACCAGAAGTTAAGACATGATTCAACAGGTAAAGCAGGAACTAAAGATCCAGCTGAAGTGACGCAGAGCCAGGATCAACAGTTGAGTTATTCGACAAAGATGGTAACAAGATTGGAGAAGCTGTAGCAGGAAAAGATGGTAAAGCGCACAATCACACCAACAAAAGATATTCCAGAAGGAATGTAACAGCGAAAAGCAACAGATCCAGCAGGAAATGTATCAGTACCAAGTGAACTAGCGAAAGCAACAGATAGAAGACAGCTGCTTGAAGCAGGAAGCAGAAATTAACACACACAGCAGGTAGCAGAAGTAAAGATCCAGCTAAATTAACAGATGAAGAAAAAGCAAAAAGTTAAGAAAGCAGTAGAGGATGTAAACTATGATCTAAAGTTGTAGTGGACGATAAAGGAAAACGCAACAGTAACAACACCCAGCAGGTAAGACAGCAGTAATTCCAGCAACAGACTTAACTAAATCACCAGAAGAAGCAGCTAAGCCAGAAGCAGGAAACGACATTAACACACCAGCAGGTAAGGTAGAAGTTAAAAGATCCAGCTAAATTAACAGATGAAGAAAAAGCAAAAAGTTAAGAAAGCAGTAGAGGATGTAAATCCAGTGATCTAAAGTTGTAGTGGACGATAAAGGAAACGCAACAGGTAACAACACCAGCAGGTAAGACAGCAGTAATTCCAGCAACAGACTTAACTAAATCATCAGAAGAAGCAGCTAGCCAGTGAAGCAGGAAACGACATTACACACCAGCAGGTAAGGTAGAAGTTAAAGATCCAGCTAAATTAACAGATGAAGAAAAGCAAAAAGTTAAGAAAGCAGTAGAGGATGTAAACCAGGATCTAAAGTTGTAGTGGACGATAAAGGAAACGCAACAGTAACAACACCAGCAGGTAAGACAGCAGTAATTCCAGCAACAGACTTAACTAAATCACCAGAAGAAGCAGCTAAGCCAGAAGCAGGAAACGACATTAACACACCAGCAGGTAAGGTAGAAGTAAAAGATCCAGCTAAATTAACAGATGAAGAAAAAGCAAAAGTTAAGAAAGCAGTAGAGGATGTAAATCCAGGATCTAAAGTTGTAGTGGACGATAAAGGAAACGCAACAGTAACAACACCAGAAGGAAAAACAGCAGTAATTCCAGGAGCAGACGTAACTAAGTCAGCAGCAGATGCAGATAAAGCAAATGCAGGAAATGCAGTAAACACACCAGCAGGTAAGGTAGAAGTAAAAGATCCAGCTAAATTAACAGATGAAGAAAAAGCAAAAAGTTAAGAAAGCAGTAGAGGATGTAAATCCAGGATCTAAAGTTGTAGTGGACGATAAAGGAAACGCAACAGTAACAACGCCAGAAGGAAAAACAGCAACAATTCCAGGAGCAGACGTAACTAAGTCAGCAGCAGATGCAGATAAAGCAAATGCAGGAAATGCAGTAAACACACCAGCAGGTAAGGTAGTAAAGATCCAGCTAAATTAACAGATGAAGAAAAAGCAAAAGTTAAGAAAGCAGTAGAGGATGTAAATCCAGGATCTAAAGTTGTAGTGGACGATAAAGGAAACGCAACAGTAACAACACCAGCAGGTAAGACAGCAGTAATTCCAGCAACAGACTTAACTAAATCACCAGAAGAAGTAGCTAAGCCAGAAGCAGGAAACGACATTAACACACCAGCAGGTAAGGTAGAAGTTAAAGACCCAGCTAAATTAACAGATGAAGAAAAAGCAAAAGTTAAGAAAGCAGTAGAGGATGTAAATCCAGGATCTAAAGTTGTAGTAGACGATAAAGGAAACGCAACAGTAACAACACCAGCAGGTAAGACAGCAGTAATTCCAGCAACAGACTTAACTAAATCACCAGAAGAAGCAGCTAAGCCAGAAGCAGGAAACGACATTAACACACCAGCAGGTAAGGTAGAAGTTAAAGATCCAGCTAAATTAACAGATGAAGAAAAAGCAAAAAGTTAAGAAAGCAGTAGAGGATGTAAACTATGATCAAAGTTGTAGTAGACGATAAAGGAAACGCAACAGTAACAACACCAGCAGGTAAGACAGCAGTAATTCCAGCAACAGACTTAACTAAATCACCAGAAGAAGCAGCTAAGCCAGAAGCAGGAAACGACATTAACACACCAGCAGGTAAGGTAGAAGTAAAAGATCCAGCTAAATTAACAGATGAAGAAAAAGCAAAAAGTTAAGAAAGCAGTAGAGGATGTAAACCTAGGATCTAAAGTTGTAGTGGACGATAAAGGAAACGCAACAGTAACAACACCAGCAGGTAAGACAGCAGTAATTCCAGCAACAGACTTAACTAAATCACCAGAAGAGTAGCTAAGCCAGAAACAGGAAACGACATTAACACACCAGCAGGTAAGGTAGAAGTTAAAAGATCCAGCTAAATTAACAGATGAAGAAAAAGCAAAAAGTTAAGAAAGCAGTAGAGGATGTAAATCCATGATCCAAAGTTGTAGTAGACGATAAAGGAAACGCAACAGTAACAACACCAGCAGGTAAGACAGCAGTAATTCCAGCAACAGACTTAACTAAATCACCAGAAGAAGCAGCTAAGCCAGAAGCAGGAAACGACATTAACACACCAGCAGGTAAGGTAGAAGTTAAAGATCCAGCTAAATTAACAGATGAAGAAAAAGCAAAAAGTTAAGAAAGCGAGAGGATGTAAATCCAGGATCTAAAGTTGTAGTAGACGATAAAGGAAACGCAACAGTAACAACACCAGCAGGTAAGACAGCAGTAATTCCAGCAACAGACTTAACTAAATCACCAGAAGATGCAGGTAAAGTAAATGCAGGAAATGTAGTAAATACACCAGCAACTAGAGTGTTAGTTGGAGATAAAGCTAAATTAACAGATGAAGAAAAAGCAAAAAGTTAAGAAAGCAGTAGAGGAAGTAAACCATGATCTCAAAGTTGTAGTGGACGATAAAGGAAACGCAACAGTAACAAATACCAGAAGGTAAGACAGCGACAATTCCAGCAGCTCAATTAGTTAAAGATGCTAAAGATGTTGCAGCTAAGAATAATGGTGAAAACATCAACCTTGACTTCGAAAAAGAAACAGTAGCAGACTTCAATAACTTAACAGATGCAGAAAAAGAAGCTGCAAAAGCTAAGATTAAAGGAGCAAATGCAGATGTAGTAGAAGTTATCTTCGACAAAGCAGGAAATGCAACTGTAATTACTAAAGATGGTAAAGTTTACACAATCGCAGCTAAAGATATCTTTTAGACAAAAAGAAGTTCCAACATTACCAGGAAAACCTGCTAATAATGGAAACAATGGTACTAACGAGACAAACGGAAATTCTAATGCACAAGGTACAAATACAAAATTAGGACAACGTTTAGCTAACACAGGTACAACTGAAACTAATACTGGATTAGCAGGATTAGGATTAGGAATCCTAGGTGGATTACTTGCAGCAGCAAGACGTCGTAAAAACGATAAAAACTAATTTAAAGTTTATGATAAATCTTTAAGTATAGTTAAAAAGCCCTCGATATTTTCGTACTTTTTGAGTACGACGGGCATGTCGTACATCTGGGGTGAAAGTCCCAAAAGGGCACCTGCTATCGGTGAACCTGTTAGCGACTCCCAAGCCCTGACTATCGTAAGCGTCCAATAACAAGGTATCTATCTTCTGAACATAACTTCCTTTATAATAAAAACATAAAAGAAGGAATGGAGGAAAAATAAAAATGTCAAAACAAATTGTACCATTAAAACGTTGACTATTCATCAAAAAGAAGGGAAATCTAATGCGATTATACTGAAGCTACGTAGGGGAAAAATGGAATGGGTGCTTTACGATTCTGCTGATAAAGAACAATTAAAATTGATATTGGAGCTAGTGATGCATCATGTCGATTCCGTTAAATAAGTTAGGACAAGTGTCTATTGTTTGTGGTAAAACTGATATGCGTCAAGGTATTGATTCTCTCGCTTATTGGATTCAACATCATTACCACTTAGATCCTTTTTCAGGACAAGTATTTCTATTTTGTGGTGGAAAAAAAGATAGATTTAAAGCACTCTATTGGGATGGAGAAGGTTTTTGGCTACTCTACAAACGATTCGAAAACGGAAAGTTAAGTTGGCCTTCTAATGAAAAAGAAGTTAAAGAATTATCTGATGAACAAGTGGAATGGTTATTAAAAGGATTTTCCATTTATCCAAAAATAAAAGATACTAACCGCCGATGTTTTTACTGAAAATATTACCCTTTTATAGTATAATAGAGTCAAATAAAAAGAGGAGGTATTTTTTTATGATTTCTAATGAAACAGTGACACTTGAAAAAGTATTATGAATTTAAAAATTTCAAATCAATACGAAGAAGATAAAATAAAAATTTAATAAAACTGTTGAACTGTTAGAACATGAAAATCGCCTTCTAAAGAACAGTTAGAATTTTTCAAGAAAAATTATTCGGTAAATCTTCAGAAAAACAAAAAGGAAACCCAAATCAAATAAGTTTGTTTGATGTGGAAGAAATAACTCAAGAAGAAACCTCAGAAACGGCTGTAGAAGTAGAAACTATTACTATACAAGAGCACAGGGTAAACGTCAAGATATCTTAGAACAATTCACGCCAGAATTGGTTCATCACGAATTATTAGGAAAAAGCTTGCGTATGCCCAGAATGTCAACACACTTTAAAAAGAAATTAGCAGCGTCTAAAGCGAAAAGAGTTAGTTTTTATTCCAGCTCAATTAAAACGTGTAGATCATATTCAACATGCTTACAAATGTCCCCATTGTAGTGAAAACGGGACTAATGATAAAATCATTAAAGCGCCTGTTCCAAAAGCTCCTTTAAATCATAGCTTAGGATCAAGTACTATTATTGCACATACAATTTATCAGAAGTATCAATTAAAAGTGCCGAACTATCGACAAGAAGCTGACTGGAACAAAATGGGACTACCAATTACGAGAAAAGAACTGACAAATTGGCATATAAAAGTTAGTGAGTATTATTTCAAACCATTATACAACCTACTTAGAGAAATATTATTAAAACAAACCTATATTCACGCAGACGAAACAAGTTATCGAGTGTTAGAAAACGATACTCCACTTACCTATTACTGGACATTCTTATCAGGAAAACAAGAAAAAGCAGGGATTACGCTGTATTATCACGATAAAAGTCGAAGTGGTGAAGTAGTAAAAGAAGTCTTAGGGGATTATTCAGGCTATATTCATTGTGATATGTGGGAGCTTATCGCCACAAAAAAATGCCAAGTTAGTAGGGTGTTGGGACATATACGAAGAAAAATTTTTGAAGCAAATCCTAAGAATAATATTACTTCCTTAAGTGCAAAGGGATTGAACTATTGTAACCGACTATTTCAATTGGAACAGGAATGGGATTCCTTACCAGTAGAAGAGAGATATCAAAAACGACAAGAAGAAATGAAATCAATTATGGATGAATTTTTTGATTGGTGTCGCGAGCATTCGGTACTACCAGGCAGTAAATTAGGAAAAAGCTATAGACTATAGTTTGAAAATATGAATCAACATTTCGAATGATATTGGAAGATGGGAATCTTGTTCTTTCGAATAATTTAGCAGAACGAGCGATAAAAATCATTGGTAATAGGAAGAAAGAATTGGTTATTCTCCCAAAGTTTTGAAGGTACCAATCTAGTGCTATCATAATGACTTTACTCGAAACTGCCAAACGAAATGGATTAGATCCAGAAAAATACATGAATCATTTATTAACAAATTTACCAAATGAAGACACTTTAGAAAAAAATGAGATTCTAGAGGCTTATTTGCCATGGAATAAAAATATACAAGAAACTTGTAGATAAGAAAGAGCTCTCCGCACTAAGCGAAGGGCTCTTATTCAATATACCTCGTTATTGGACGCTTACCAATATACCTCGTTATTGGACGCTTACTGACTATCGTGAGGTAGCGGGGAGAGGAAGGGATAGCGAAATCGTGGCTCTACGAATAGAAACGTGATAATAAGGCGTATTGGGTGGATAAGGTGGCCCAAAGCACTAAAGTCCAAGAAGATAGACGTAGCCCAAGTACGTAAATTGCGAGAGTAAACGAGGAAAGATGTACGACTTATCCCGTGAGGTCTTGTCGAGGGAAACCTAGTAACAACGAACGACAAGAAGTCAGCCGATTCCATAGTAGCGAGGAAACTTCTGTAATGGAAGTGGAGCGAAGGGATGAACAAACCAAACGAAGTAGACCAACTTTGATTGTAACTGTAAAGCCAGGTCTGATAGAGCTGAAAGTTAAGACGTATACACTAATAGAAAGCTCACAAGTATAAGACGACTTACAGGAGAGCGAAACGAGAAAGGAATACAAATACATGTCAAAATTACTAGATAGAATACTTGAGAAAGCAACATGATAATTGCATTACACCAAGTAAAAACTAAAGAAAGGTTCAGGCGGAGTTGACGGAATAGAAATAGAAGACATTGAGGAACACATCCAAAACAATTGGAAGAGAATCAAGAGTCAAATAAAAGAAAGAAAAATACAAAACCGCAACCCGTACTACGAGTAGAAATACCAAAATCAAACGGAGGAACAAGAAACCCTAGGAATACCAACGGTAATGGACAGAATAATCCAGCAAGCAATAGCACAAGTAGTTAACACCAATATGTGAACAGCACTTTTTCAGAATACAGCTACGGATTTTCGACCAAATCGCTCATGTGAAACAGCAGTAGTCAAACTATTAGAATACCCTAAATGACGGCTACGACTGGATAGTAGATATAGACTTAGAGAAATTCTTTGATACAGTACCACAGGACAAACTAATGACCTTGGTAAACCAAATAATACATGATGGAGATACAGAATCACTGATAAGAAAATACCTACAAGCAGGAGTAATGATTAATGGAGGAAAACACAAAACATTAGTAGGAACACCACAAGGAGGGAACTTATCACCACTACTATCAAATATTATGCTCAACCAACTGGATAAAGAATTAGAAAAGAGAGGACTACACTTTGTAAGATACGCAGATGACTGCATAATAACAGTAAAAAGCGAATCAGCAGCGAAAAGAGTAATGTACTCAGTAAGTCGTTTTATAGAGAAACGCTTAGGACTAAAAAGTCAACATGAATAAAAACGAAAATAGTAAGACCAAGCAAACTAAAAATACCTAGGGTTTGGATTTTTGGAAAACAAAAGGAGAATGGAAAAGTAGGCTACACGAAGAAAGTGTTCAGAAATTCAAAAAGAAAACTGAAAACAACTAACATCACGAAAAATGGAGTATCTCACTAGTAGATAGAATAATCAAAAATTAAATCAAGTGATAAGAGGATGGATAAATTACTTTTCATTAGGATTTATGAAAACTGCGATGACGAAAGTAGATGAACACCTACGAACAAGAATTCGAGTAATAATTTGGAAACAATGGAAGAAGAAATCAAGACGACTTTGGGGATTATTAAAATTAGGAGTCCCTAAATGGATAGCAGATAAAGTATCGGGATGGGGTGACCACTACCAATTTATAGCACTTAAATCGGTACTAAAGCAAGCAGTATCAAAACCAGTCCTTGCAGGGCAAGGACTGGTCAGTTGTCTTGATTACTACTTAGAAAAGCATGAATTGAAGATTGGTTTGAACCGCCGTATGCCGAACGGCACGTACGGTGGTGTGAGAGGGGCTAGAAATTAGGCCCTACTCGATTTTTTTGTAAAATTGGCTGTAAGCGGTAAGCGTCCAATAACAAGGTATCTATCTTCTGAACATAACTTCCTTTATAATAAAAACATAAAAGAAGGAATGGAGGAAGATAAAATGTCAAAACAAATTGTACCATTAAACGCTGACTATTCATCAAAAAAAGAAGGGAAATCTAATGCGATTATACTGAAGCTACGTAAGGGGAAAATGGAATGGGTACTTTACGATTCTGCTGATAAAGAACAATTAAAATTGATATTGGAGCTAGTGATGCATCATGTCGATTTCGTTAAATAAGTTAGGGTAAGTGTCTATTGTTTGTGATAAAAACCGATATGCGTCAAGGTATTGATTCTCTCGCTTATTGGACGCTACGAACAAAGTTAAGGAAGAACAAAAATCTAGGTATTCGTGTAGATGAAAGACAAAAACATATTGATAACCGTGAAAAAATTAGTCATTTGAAATAGATACAGTTCAGGGGAAAAAAGGGGAAAGTACATGTTTACTAACCTTAACAGAAAGAAAAACAAGAAAAGGTATCGTAGTATTAATAGATTTCAAAGACAGTGAATTTGTTAGATATACATTAAATAAAAATAATAAAAAGAATATCCAAAAGGCATTATAAAATCCATAACAGTAGATAACGGAGTTGTTTTTAGTTGATTTGTTTCTAAAAATGAGAATGGGAATTTACAGGGCATTCCTAAGATTTTTACTAGAAAAATTTTCTGTCTAATTTAATATTGACATTTACCTTTCTTTTTCTACTCTTTCCGTAATAATTTTTACTATATCCGATGAGTCTTTTTATAGACAAAGTATTGTCAATTTGATAGAATTAGGTGTAAGCGTATACTTTATAAATAAGTTTTTAATAATTTATTTATAACTATTTAATAGCAAAAATGATAAAAATTTAATTTTCTATGAAATTTTCTATGGAATATTAAAATTATCGTCGATTTTGCATGTTTATATTTATTTAATTTAGGAGGTAATACATGGTAGGAAAAATAATCACTATTTAAGAAATACCAAAGATGGTACAAAGGTAGAGTCGTATTCTATCAAGAAGTTTAAAGTAGGTGCAGCATCAGTAGTAATCGGTGCGAGTATTTTCTTTGGTGCTGGCGCAGTAGCTCAAGCTAGTGAAGAAGTATCAAACAACACAACAGCGGATAATACAACAAACGCTGGAGCTAAAGAAAATGTTCCTACTGCACCAGTAGCGACGGCACAGCCAGTAGCTAAAGAAACTACTAAAGAAGACGTGGCAGCAGGATTAGCGGCAAAATTAGGCGGAGAAACTGCACAAGGAGTTAAAGCTTTAGACAAAACTAAACTTGAAAACTACATCGCAGAAATCGAAGCAAAACTTGCAGATGGAGCATATGCTAATAAAACAGAAGAGTCTGTTGCGGTATTAAAAGCAGACTTAGAAGCTGCAAAAACTACATTAGCAAACGCAACAACTCAAGATGAATTAACAAAAGCTTACAGTAAATTAGTAACTACAGCTAACACTAAATTAAAAGCAAAACCTGTAGAGAAAAAGAAACTCCAGAAGTAGACACTACTAACGGACAACCAACTGTAGGTAAAAAAGCAGAGAATACAGAGCCAAGTGCAGCTAATTCACATGCCATTTCTGCAATGCCGAAGAAGGTTCAGGTTTCAGAAGAAACGATTCAGGTTCTCCTCAAGTTACAAACACTGTGGATTATAGAGATGCATCATATACACACCGCCGTGGTGTAACATCTTCAGATTCTACTTTATCAGGGGCTGGGACTAACGGTAAAACTGTAGTAGTGACAGTCGCAACTCCAGGAGGAGCTACAAAAACCTATGAAACAGTAGTAACTAATGGAAAATGGACTGTGAATTTAGAAGCACCATTAAAATCTGGTAGAGATCCATTCAATAAAGGTGAAGATGAAACTAAGATTACTGTTCAATACAAAGGTGAAAATAATAAATTAAACGATGATACACGAGTTTATCTTGGACGTCCAAAATTTGTTAATGATACAGTAGTTGCAGGACAAAAAGAAGTATTGGTAAAAGTTCCGAAAGATACGGAAAACTTATGGGTAGGATTCGCAGGTTCTGAGGACCGTCAAATTGTTATGAATGGAGGAAATAATCCGCAATCTCAAGATACATCAACACTAACTGCAGCTATGGCAGCTACTCAAGATGATCCTATCTTCAATATAGTAAAATTAACATTCCTTAAAGACGTAATTAAAGAAGGCGCTAACGGAATTAACTTGCAAGCGAATTCTGGTTACAGTGCAGCAGGAGGAGCACAACCTGGAACAACAGAAGTAGCGGAAGCAAAACGTTTATCGTTAACTGCAACTAATGAAGCACCTACAATTGCAGCAACAGATAACGGAAGCGACGAAGTTGTAAGAAGAGGTGCAGAATTTGATATTGCAACTTTAGCAACTGTAGCAGACAAAGAAGATGATGAACAACTTACAGTTGGTAATCCTGTACAAGCTACACTCGTGTCTGTTAATGGAACTGCTGCAACAACATTTAGTACTGCAACAGCAGGTGAGTACACATTAGTTCTTAAAGCGGTAGATAGCCAAGGTAAAGACTCTGCAAATACTATTACTAGAAAAGTAATTGTAAGAGAAAACCAAGCACCGACAGTAGAGATTCCATACTCTAATAAAGATACTAAAGAAGTTTATGTATATTCTGGAGAAGAAAACTCATTTGACATCAAATTCAAAGATGATAGCGGAAAAATTGCGAGTGCCACTGTAAAACAAGGTGGTAACAGAGCGTTTGATGATGTTGCAGGTGAAGAAAATACTATCAACACTCAATATGGATTTAAAGCAAATGTTATCAATGCTGAAACTACAGCGACAGATGCTACCCCAGCGGTAATCACTTATAGAGGTACCCCAGCAGCAACAGATGGTTTGAGCCAATCTGACTTTGATGCAGCAACTAAGGGAGATAAAGCACCAGGTATGGTTTTAGGATGGCGTTATGCAACAGCAACTGACACAGATGGTGCATTTATTGAGAATAAAGCCGTAGGAAACGCGACTGACCCAGGTGCATTCCGTGTCATTCTTAAAACACAAGCTCAAAAATATGACATTGCAACTCCAACTGAAAAAGTTACTGTAGCAGATCCAGCTAATGTAACTGATGCTGAGCTAGGCTAAAATCAAAGAAAAACTTCAACTTGAGTACTCTAATAACAACGATGATGCTAACTTAGCAGACAAAAAAGGTAAAACTGTAGCTGATAAAGATGCTAAGATTCAATCAGTAGCAAAAGATGCCGATGGAAATCTTGTTGTAACCTATGCAGATGGTTCTCAAGCTAAAAAACCATTATCAGAATTTGTAAACGTAGCTCCAACAGTTGAACTTCCATACTCAAATGAAGCTAATAAACAAATCTATGTTTATACAGGTGAAAACACTGATTTAACATTCAAAGCAACAGATAATACTGCTGTTAAAGATATGTATGTACGTGGTCCAGGTGGTATTGGAGAGGATAATACGGCAAGATACGGTTTCACAACAGGAAAAATAGAAAATTCAGCTGTCACGCATGGTGATGGTACTGTATCAGGTGCTACAGCTACTATTAAGATGACAGGTGTTACAACACTTACAGCTCCAAACAGATGGACAAGTTTTGTTGTTGCTAACGACAATGATAATGCACCATCAAATACAGATTTTAATGCGTTAGATAAAAAACCGAATGCAACTCAGACACCAGGATATGTTCAATTTATAGTTAAAAATCAAACATCTAAATACGATATAGCAGCTCCAACTGAAAAAGTTGCTGTAACAGACCCAGCTAACGTAACGCAAGATGAGTTAGATAAAATCAAAGAAAAATTACAAATTGAGTATTCTAATAGTAATGATGATGCTAACTTAGCAGAGAAAAAAGGTAAAGCTGTAGATGCTGAAGATGCTAAGACTAAGATTAAATCAGTAGAAAAAGATGCTAATGGAAATCTTGTTGTAACATATACAGATGGTTCTACAGATACAAAACCATTATCGGAATTTGTAACTTTGATAAACAACCTGCTATCGCTGAGGTTAATAAAGCAGCTGAGAAGCAAATTGAGGCTATTAATAATAACACAGAAGCAACTAAAGAAGAAAAAGATGCAGCAATCGCTAAAGTAAATGCTGATAAAGAAAAAGCTCTTGCTGATATAGCAAAACCTGAAGTTACAACAAAAGATGCTCTTGATAAAGCCTCAAACAGCAGGAACTGATGCAATCGCAAAAGATAATCCAGTAGTAGCGAAGAAACCAGCAGCTAAGAAAAGCAGTTGAAGATGCTCTAAAGATAAAGTAGCTGCAATTGACGCACGTGAAGACTTAACTCCAGCAGAAAACAAACAGCTAAAAGACAAAGCAGCAGAAGAAGCTAAGAAAGCAAAAGACGCACCGATGCAGCAACAACAGATGCAGCAGTAGACACAGCTAAAAACAGCTGGTACTGGAGAAATTGCGAAAGTAAAACCTAGTAGCGAAAGAAGCAGCTAAGAAAGCAATCACAGATGAATTAGCTAAGAAAGAAGAAGCAATCAACGGACGTGCTGACTTAACTGACGAAGAAAAAGCAGCAGCTAAAGCAGAAGCTAAGAAACTGGCAGATGCACAATTAGCAGAAATTGCAAAAACAACCAGATAATGCAGAAACACCAGAAAAAGCAACAGAAGCACAAACAGCAGTAAATGGTGCAAAAGATAAAGGTGTAGTAGATGTTAAAGCTGTAAATCCAGAAGCGGCTAAGAAACCAGAAGCTAAGAAAGCAGTTGATGACGCTCTTAAAGCTAAAGTAGATGCAATTGACGCACGTGAAGACTTAACACCAGCAGAAAAACAAGTAGCTAAAGATAAAGCAGCAGAAGAAGCTAAGAAAGCAAAAGAAGCAATCGATGCAGCAACAACAGATGCAGCAGTAGATACAGCTAAAACAGCTGGTACTGGAGAAATTGCGAAAGTAAACCCAGTAGCGAAAGAAGCAGCTAAGAAAGCAATCGCAGATGAATTAGCTAAGAAAGAAGAAGCAATCGACGGACGTACTGACTTAACTGACAAAGAAAAAGCGGCAGCTAAGAAAGATGCGCAAGATAAAGCTAAGGAAGCAACAGACGCTATTAACGCACAGCCAGATAATGCAGAAACACCAGAAAAAGCAACAGAAGCACAAACAGCAGTAAATGGTGCAAAAGATAAAGGTGTAGCAGATGTTAAAGCTGTAAACCCAGTAGCGAAAGAAGCAGCTAAGAAAGCAATCGCAGATGAATTAGCTAAGAAAGAAGAAGCAATCAACGGACGTACTGACTTAACTGATGAAGAAAAAGCAGCAGCTAAGGACGACGCAAAAGCGAAAGCAAAAGAAGCGACAGATGCAATCGATGCTCAACCAAGCAATGCAGCAACACCAGAAGAAGCAGAAAAAGCACAAACAGCAGTAAATGGTGCAAAAAGATAAAGGTGTAGCAGACGTTAAAGCTGTAGACCCAGCAGCGGCTAAGAAACCAGAAGCTAAGAAAGCAGTTGATGATGCTCTTAAAAGCTAAAAGTAGATGCAATTGATGCACGTGAAGACTTAACTCCAGCAGAAAAACAAGCAGCTAAAGATAAAGCAGCAGAAGAAGCTAAGAAAGCAAAAGAAGCAATCGATGCAGCAACAACAGATGCAGCAGTAGATACAGCTAAAACAGCTGGTACTGGAGAAATTGCGAAAGTAAACCCAGTAGCGAAAGAAGCAGCAAGAAAGCAATCGCAGATGAATTAGCTAAGAAAGAAGAAGCAATCGATGGACGTACTGACTTAACTGACAAAGAAAAAGCGGCAGCTAAGAAAGATGCGCAAGATAAAGCTAAGGAAGCAACAGACGCTATTAACGCACAGCCAGATAACGCAGAAACACCAGAAAAAGCAACAGAAGCACAAACAGCAGTAAATGGTGCAAAAAGATAAAGGTGTAGCAGATGTTAAAGCTGTGAACCCAGTAGCGAAAGAAGCTAGCTAAGAGCAATCGCAGATGAATTAGCTAAGAAAGAAGAAGCAATCAACGGACGTACTGACTTAACTGATGAAGAAAAAGAAGCAGCTAAGGACGACGCAAAAGCGAAAGCAAAAGAAGCGACAGATGCAATCGATGCTCAACCAAGCAACGCAGCAACACCAGAAGAAGCAGAAAAAGCACAAACAGCAGTAAATGGTGCAAAAGATAAAGGTGTAGCAGACGTTAAAGCTGTAGACCCAGCAGCGGCTAAGAAACCAGAAGCTAAGAAAGCAGTTGATGACGCCTTAAAGCTAAAGTAGATGCACTGACGCACGTGAAGACTTAACACCAGCAGAAAAACAAGTAGCTAAAGATAAAGCAGCAGAAGAAGCTAAGAAAGCAAAAGAAGCAATCGATGCAGCAACAACAGATGCAGCAGTAGATACAGCTAAAACAGCTGGTACTGGAGAAATTGCGAAAGTAAACCCAGTAGCGAAAGAAGCAGCTAAGAAAGCAATCGCAGATGAATTAGCTAAGAAAGAAGAAGCAATCGACGGACGTACTGACTTAACTGACAAAAGAAAAAGCGGCAGCTAAGAAAGATGCGCAAGATAAAAGCTAAGGGAAGCAACAGACGCTATTAACGCACAGCCAGATAATGCAGAAACACCAGAAAAAGCAACAGAAGCACAAACAGCAGTAAATGGTGCAAAAGATAAAGGTGTAGCAGATGTTAAAGCTGTAAACCCAGTAGCGAAAGAAGCAGCTAAGAAAGCAATCGCAGATGAATTAGCTAAGAAAGAAGAAGCAATCAACGGACGTACTGACTTAACTGATGAAGAAAAAGCAGCAGCTAAGGACGACGCAAAAGCGAAAGCAAAAGAAGCGACAGATGCAATCGATGCTCAACCAAGCAATGCAGCAACACCAGAAGAAGCAGAAAAAGCACAAACAGCAGTAAATGGTGCAAAAGATAAAGGTGTAGCAGACGTTAAAGCTGTAGACCCAGCAGCGGCTAAGAAACCAGAAGCTAAGAAAGCAGTTGATGATGCTCTTAAAGCTAAAGTAGATGCAATTGATGCACGTGAAGACTTAACTCCAGCAGAAAAACAAGCAGCTAAAGATAAAGCAGCAGAAGAAGCTAAGAAAGCAAAAGAAGCAATTGATGCAGCAACAACAGATGCAGCAGTAGATACAGCTAAAACAGCTGGTACTGGAGAAATTGCGAAAGTAAACCCAGTAGCGAAAGAAGCAGCTAAGAAAGCAATTGCAGATGAATTAGCTGAGAAAGAAAAAGCAATCGATGGACGTACTGACTTAACTGACGAAGAAAAAGCAGCAGCTAAGAAAGATGCACAAGATAAAGCTAAGGAAGCAACAGACGCTATTAACGCACAGCCAGATAACGCAGAAACACCAGAAAAAGCAAAAGAAGCACAAACAGCAGTAAATGGTGCAAAAGATAAAGGTGTAGCAGATGTTAAAGCTGTAAATCCAGAAGCAAAAGCTAAGCCAGAAGCTAAAAAGCTATTGATGATAAATTGGCTAAGCAATTAGAAGATATTGCTAATACTCCAGATGCTACTGATGAAGAGAAGAAAGTTGCAGCAGATGCAGCAAAAGCTCTAGCAGATCAAGCTAAGAAAGATATCGACAATGCTAAGAAAGATGAAGATGTTAAAAAACTTCAAGATGAAGCTAAGGATGGAATCGAAAAATCTGTACCAGTTGTTGAAGATAAACCAAATGCTCGTAAAGCAATCGACGAAGAAGTAAAAGCTAAAAAAGCAGAAATCGATGCTCGCGACGACTTGACTCCTAAAGCTAAGGAAGTATTAAAAGCTAAAGTAGATAAAGTTGCAAAAAAAGCTAAAGAAGCAATTGATGCAGTAAGTAGTGTAGTTGATGTTAATACAATAGAAGAAGCTGATAAGACGGCTATTAGAGCAATTGGAGAAGTAAACAGACCAATTGATAAAGTATTAGTAAAAAGATCCAAGTGCATTAACAGATGAAGAAAAAGCTAAAAATCTTAGAAGAGGTTAAGAAAGTTAATCCGACAGCTAAAGAGGTTAAATATGATGAAAATGGAAAAATCGAAGTAACAACAGAAGCTGGCGATAAAGGAATTATCAATCCAACAAAATTAGTGAAAACTGAGGACCAGTTAGATAACGGTAAAGGTGGGAATGATATTAATAAAACCACTTGATAGAGTTATTGTAAAAGACCCATCGAACTTAACTGACGAAGAGAAAGCTAAGATTGTTGCTAAAGTTGAAGAGGTAAATCCAGATGCTATAGTAACGATAGATGAAAATGGAACTGTTTCTGTTTCTACTCCAGAAGGTAAAACTTCGGCAATTCCCAGCATCAGAATTAGTAAGAACTAAAGAAGATACTGCTAAACCAGATGCAGGAAATAGTAAAATTGTTAAACCAGCAGACAAAGTAGCCGGTGAAGCAAATGATCCGGATGATCAAGCTAAAGCAGAAGAAAAATTAAGAGAATTAAACCCAGAAACTAAATCTGTTAAATTTGATGGAAATGGTAATGCGACAGTTACACTGAAAGATGGAACTACTGCGACAATCCCATCAGAAGATTTATTCAAATCAGAAGTAGATGAAACTAAACCAAATGCAGGAAACGACATCGTTAAACCAGCAGACAAAACTGTAGCTGCTAACCCAGACAAACTTACAGATGCTGAGAAGAAAGCGATCGAAGATAAAGTTAAAGCTGTAAATCCAGATGCAACAGTAGTTGTAGATGACAAAGGAAACGCAACAGTAACAACACCAGAAGGTAAGACAGCGGTAATTCCAGCAACAGACTTAACTAAATCACCAGAAGAAGCAGCTAAGCCAAATGCAGGAAATGACATTGTTAAACCAGCGGCTAAGACAGAGGTTAAAGACCCAACTAAATTAACAGACGCTGAGAAGAAAGCAATCGAAGACAAAGTTAAAGCAGTAAACCCAGGTGCAACAGTAGCAGTAGACGATAAAGGAAATGCAACAGTAACAACACCAGAAGGTAAGACAGCAGTAATTCCAGCAACAGACTTAACTAAATCACCAGAAGAAGCAGTTAAGCCAGAAGCAGGAAATGACATTAACACACCAGCAGATAAAGCTGTAGTAAAAGATCCAGCTAACCTAACTCCAGAAGAGAAGAAAGCAATCGAAGACAAAGTTAAAGCAGTAAACCCAGGTGCAACAGTAGCAGTAGATGATAAAGGAAATGCAACAGTAACAACACCAGAAGGTAAGACAGCAGTAATTCCAGCAACAGACTTAACTAAATCACCAGAAGAAGCAGCTAAGCCAGAAGCAGGAAACAACGTAAATAAACCAGCAGATAAAGCTGTAGTAAAAGATCCAGCTAACCTAACTCCAGAAGAGAAGAAAGCGATCGAAGACAAAGTTAAAGCTGTAAATCCAGAAGCTAAAGTTGTAGTAGACGATAAAGGAAACGCAACAGTTACACCAAAAGATGGAGAACCAGTAGTAATTCCAGCAACAGACTTAACTAAATCACCAGAAGAAGCAGCTAAGCCAAACGCAGGAAATGACATTGTTAAACCAGCGGCGAAGACAGAGGTTAAAGACCCAGCTAAATTAACAGACGCTGAGAAGAAAGCAATCGAAGACAAAGTTAAAGCAGTAAACCCAGGTGCAACAGTAGCAGTAGACGATAAAGGAAATGCAACAGTAACAACACCAGAAGGTAAGACAGCAGTAATTCCAGCAACAGACTTAACTAAATCACCAGAAGAAGCAGCTAAGCCAGAAGCAGGAAATGATATTAACACACCAGCAGATAAAGCTGTAGTAAAAGATCCAGCTAACTTAACTCCAGAAGAGAAGAAAGCGATCGAAGACAAAGTTAAAGCAGTAAACCCAGGTGCAACAGTAGCAGTAGACGACAAAGGAAATGCAACAGTAACAACACCAGAAGGTAAGACAGCAGTAATTCCAGCAACAGACTTAACTAAATCACCAGAAGAAGCAGCTAAAGCCAGAAGCAGGAAACAATGTAAATAAAAACCAGCAGATAAAGCTGTAGTAAAAGATCCTGCTAACCCTAACTCCAGAAGAGAAGAAAGCAATCGAAGACAAAGTTAAAGCTGTAAATCCAGAAGCAAAAAGTTGAGTAGACGATAAAGGAAACGCAGCAGTTACACCAAAAGATGGAGAACCAGTAGTAATTCAGCAACAGACTTAACCAATCACCAGAAGAAGCAGCTAAAGCCAAATGCAGGAAATGACATTGTTAAACCAGCGGCTAAGACAGAGGTTAAAGACCCAGCTAAATTAACAGACGCTGAGAAGAAAGCAACGAAGACAAAGTTAAAGCAGAAACCCAGGTGCAACAGTAGCAGTAGACGATAAAGGAAATGCAACAGTAACAACACTAGAAGGAAAAACAGCAGTAATTCCAGCAACAGACTTAACTAAATCACCAGAAGAAGTAGCAGCTGGGCCAGAAGCAGGAAACGACATTAACACACCAGCAGATAAAGCTGTAGTAAAAGATCCAGCTAACTTAACTCCAGAAGAGAAGAAAGCGATCGAAGACAAAGTTAAAGCAGTAAACCCAGGTGCAACAGTAGCAGTAGACGACAAAGGAAATGCAACAGTAACAACACCAGAAGGTAAGACAGCAGTAATTCCAGCAACAGACTTAACTAAATCACCAGAAGAAGCAGCTAAGCCAGAAGCAGGAAACAACGTAAATAAAACCAGCAGATAAAGCTGTAGTAAAAGATCCCTGCCAACCTAACTCCAGAAGAGAAGAAAGCAATCGAAGACAAAGTTAAAGCTGTAAATCCAGAAGCAAAAGTTGTAGTAGACGATAAAGGAAACGCAACAGTTACACCAAAAGATGGAGAACCAGTAGTAATTCCAGCAACAGACTTAACTAAATCACCAGAAGAAGCAGCTAAGCCAAATGCAGGAAATGACATTGTTAAACCAGCGGCTAAGACAGAGGTTAAAGACCCAGCTAAATTAACAGACACTGAGAAGAAAGCAATCGAAGACAAAGTTAGAAGCAGTAAACCCAGGTGCAACAGTAGCAGCAGACGATAAAGGAAATGCAACAGTAACAACACCAGAAGGAAAAACAGCAGTAATTCCAGCAACAGACTTAACTAAATCACCAGAAGAAGCAGCTAAGCCAGAAGCAGGAAACGACATTAACACACCAGCAGATAAAGCTGTAGTAAAAGATCCAGCTAACTTAACTCCAGAAGAGAAGAAAGCGATCGAAGACAAAGTTAAAGCTAGTAAACCTAGGATGCAACAGTAGCAGTAGACGATAAAGGAAATGCAACAGTAACAACACCAGAAGGTAAGACAGCAGTAATTCCAGCAACAGACTTAACTAAATCACCAGAAGAAGCAGCTAAGCCAGAAGCAGGAAACAACGTAAATAAACCAGCAGATAAAGCTGTAGTAAAAGATCCAGCTAACCTAACTCCAGAAGAGAAGAAAGCGATCGAAGACAAAGTTAAAGCTGTAAATCCAGAAGCTAAAGTTGTAGTAGACGATAAAGGAAACGCAACAGTTACACCAAAAGATGGAGAGCCAGTAGTAATTCCAGCAACAGACTTAACTAAATCACCGGAAGAAGCAGCTGCTTCGGAAGCAGGAAAATGACATTGTTAAACCAGCGGCTAAGACAGAGGTTAAAGACCCAGCTAAATTAACAGACGCTGAGAAGAAAGCAATCGAAGACAAAGTTAAAGCAGTAAACCCAGGTGCAACAGTAGCAGTAGACGATAAAGGAAATGCAACAGTAACAACACCAGAAGGTAAGATAGCAGTATCCCAGCAACAGACTTAACTAAATCACCAGAAGAAGCAGTTAAGCCAGAAGCAGGAAATGACATTAACACACCCAGCAGATAAAGCTGTAGTAAAAAGATTCAGCTAACCTAACTCCAGAAGAGAAGAAAGCACTGAAGACAAAGTTAAAGTAGTAAACCTAGGTGCAACAGTAGCAGTAGATGATAAAGGAATGCAACAGTAACAACACCAGAAGGTAAGACAGCAGTAATTCGGCAACAGACCAATCTAAATCACCAGAAGAAGCAGCTAAGCCAGAAGCAGGGAAACAATGTAAATAAACCAGCAGATAAAGTTGCAGTAAAAGATCCAGCTAATCAATCTCCAGAAGAGAAGAAAGCGATCGAAGACAAAGACAGTTGTAAATCCAGAAGCTAAAGTTGTAGTAGACGATAAAGGAAACGCAACAGTTACACCAAAAGATGGAGAACCAGTAGTAATTCCAGCAACAGATTTAGTTAAATCACCAGAAGAAGCAACTCAAAACCAAACGCAGGAAATGACATTGTTAAACCAGCAGGCTAAGACAGAGGTTAAAGACCCAGCTAAATTAACAGACGCTGAGAAGAAAGCAATCGAAGACAAAGTAAAGCTGTAAATCCAGAAGCTAAAGTTGAGTAGACGATAAAGGAAACGCAACAGTAACAACACCAGCAGGTAAGACAGCAGTAATTCCAGCAACAGACTTAACTAAATCACCAGAAGAAGCAGCTAAGCCAGAAGCAGGAAATGACATTAACACACCAGCAGATAAAGCTGTAGTAAAAGATCCAGCTAACTTAACAGATGCTGAGAAGAAAGCAATCGAAGACAAAGTTAAAGCAGTAAACCCTAGGTGCAACAGTAGTGGTAGACGATAAAGGAAATGCACAGTAATACACACCAGCAGGTAAGACAGCAGTAATTCCAGCAACAGACTTAACTAAATCACCAGAAGAAGCAGCTGCTTGTGAAGCAGGGAAACAACGTAAATAAACCAGCAGATAAAGCTGCAGTAAAAGTATCCAGCTAAATTAACAGATGCTGAGAAGAAAGCGATCGAAGACAAAGTTAAAGCCGTAAATCCAGAAGCTAAAGTTGTAGTAGACGATAAAGGAAACGCAACAGTTACACTAAAAAGATGGAGAACCAGCAGTAATTCCCAGCAATAGACTTAACTAAATCACCAGAAGAAGCAGCTAAGCCAAACGCAGGAAATGACATTGTTAAACCAGCGGCGAAGACAGAGGTTAAAGACCCAGCTAAATTAACAGACGCTGAGAAGAAAGCAATCGAAGACAAAGTTAAAGCAGTAAACCCAGGTGCAACAGTAGCAGTAGACGATAAAGGAAATGCAACAGTAACAACACCAGCAGGTAAGACAGCAGTAATTCCAGCAACAGACTTAACTAAATCACCAGAAGAAGCAGCTAAGCCAGAAGCAGGAAACGACATTAACACACCAGCAGGTAAGGTAGAAGTTAAAGATCCAGCTAAATTAACAGATGAAGAAAAAGCAAAAGTTAAGAAAGCAGTAGAGGATGTAAATCCAGGATCTAAAGTTGTAGTAGACGATAAAGGAAACGCAACAGTAACAACACCAGCAGGTAAGACAGCAGTAATTCCAGCAACAGACTTAACTAAATCACCAGAAGAAGCAGCTAAGCCAGAAGCAGGAAATGACATTAACACACACCAGCAGGTAAGGTAGAAGTTAAAGATCCAGCTAAATTAACAGATGAAGAAAAAGCAAAAGTTAAGAAAGCAGTAGAGGATGTAAACTATGATCTCAAAGTTGTAGTGGACGATAAAGGAAACGCAATAGTAACAACACCAGCAGGTAAGACAGCAGTAATTCCAGCAACAGACTTAACTAAATCACCAGAAGAAGCAGCTAAGCCAGAAGCAGGAAACGACATTAACACACCAGCAGGTAAGGTAGAAGTTAAAAGATCCAGCCAAATTAACAGATGAAGAAAAAGCAAAAGTTAAGAAAGCAGTAGAGGATGTAAATCCAGTGATCTAAAGTTGTAGGACGATAAAAGGAAACGCAACAGTAACAACACCAGAAGGAAAAACAGCAGTAATTCCAGGAGCAGACGTAACTAAATCACCAGAAGAAGCAGCTAAGCTTGTGAAGCAGGAAACGACATTAACATCACCAGCAGGTAAGGGGTAGAAGAAAGATCCAGCTAAATTAACAGATGAAGAAAAGCAAAAGTTAAGAAAGCAGTAGAGGATGTAAAATCCATGATCCCAAAGTTGTAGTGGACGATAAAGGAAACGCAACAGTAATCAACACCAGAAGGAAAAGACAGCAGTAATTCCAGGAGCAGACGTAACTAAGTCAGCAGCAGATGCAGATAAAAGCAAATGCAGGAAATGCAGTAAACACACCAGCAGGTAAGGTAGAAGTAAAAAGATCCAGCTAAATTAACAGATGAAGAAAAAGCAAAGTTAAGAAAAGCAGTAGAGGATGTAAACTATGGATCTAAAGTTGTAGTGGACGATAAAGGAAACGCAACAGTAACAACGCCAGAAGGAAAAACAGCAACAATTCCAGGAGCAGACGTAACTAAGTCAGCAGCAGATGCAGATAAAGCAAATGCAGGAAATGCAGTAAACACACCAGCAGGTAAGGTAGAAGTAGAAAGATCCAGCTAAATTAACAGATGAAGAAAAAGCAAAAAGTTAAGAAAGCAGTAGAGGATGTAAATCCATGATCAAAGTTGTAGTGACGATAAAGGAAACGCAACAGTAACAACACCAGAAGGAAAAACAGCAACAATTCCAGGAGCAGACGTAACTAAGTCAGCGGCAGATGCAGATAAAGCAAAATGCAGGAAATGCAGTAAACACACCAGCAGGTAAGGTAGAAGTAAAGATCCAGCTAAATTAACAGATGAAGAAAAAGCAAAAGTTAAGAAAGCAGTAGAGGATGTAAATCCATGATCTAAAAGTTGTAGTAGATGATAAAGGAAACGCAACAGTAACAACACCAGAAGGAAAAACAGCAACAATTCCAGGGAGCAGACGTAACTAAGTCAGCAGCAGATGCAGGTAAAAGCAAATGCAGGAAATGCAGTAAACACACCAGCAGGTAAGGTAGAAGTTAAAAGATCCAGCTAAATTAACAGATGAAGAAAAAGCAAAAGTTAAGAAAGCAGTAGAGGATGTAAATCCAGGATCTAAAGTTGTAGTAGACGATAAAGGAAACGCAACAGTAACAACACCAGAAGGAAAAACAGCAACAATTCCAGGAGCAGACGTAACTAAGTCAGCAGCAGATGCAGGTAAAGCAAATGCAGGAAATGCAGTAAACACACCAGCAGCTAAGGTAGAAGTTAAAAGATCCAGCTAAATTAACAGATGAAGAAAAAAAGCAAAAGTTAAGAAAGCAGTAGAGGATGTAAATCCAGGATCTAAAGTTGTAGTAGATGATAAAGGAAACGCAACAGTAACAACACCAGAAGGAAAAACAGCAGTAGTCCCAGCGGCAGACGTAACTAAGTCAGCGGCAGATGCAGGTAAAGCAAATGCAGGAAATGCAGTAAACACACCAGCAACAAGAGTGTTAGTTGGAGATAAAGCTAAATTAACAGCTGATGAAATTGAAAAAGTTAAAGAATCAATTAAAGCAGTAAATCCAGGATCAAAAGTTGTAGTAGACGATAAAGGAAAACGCAACAGTAACAACTGAAGATGGTAAGACAGCAACAATTCCAGCAGCTCAATTAGTTAAAGATGCTAAAGATGTTGCAGCTAAGAACAATGGTGAAAACATCAACCTTGACTTCGAAAAAGAAACAGTAGGAGACTTTAATAACTTAACAGATGCAGAAAAAGAATCTGCAAAAGCTAAGATTAAAGGAGCAAATGCAGATGTAGTAGAAGTTATCTTCGACAAAGCAGGAAATGCAACTGTAATTACTAAAGATGGTAAAGCTTACAATCGCAGCTAAAGATATCTTTAGACAACAAGAAGTTCCAACACGACCAGGAAAAAGTTGTAGTGGAAAAATCCAGCTAAATTAACAGATGCAGAAAAAGAAGCTATTAAACAAGCATTAATCGATGCAAATCCAAAACTTAAAGATGCTGAGATCACAATTGCTGATAACGGAGAAGCAAACAATTGTTTACCCAGATGGACAAAAAGTAGTAATCCCAGGAAGCGATTTAGTAGAAGCTAAAGCGGCTAATAATGGAAGCAACGGTAATAGTGCAGATGGAAATTTAATGCAGGAGCAGGAACTGATGCAAATGCAGGAGCAGACGCAAACAAACGGAAATTCTAATGCACAAGATACAAATGCTAAATTAGGACAACGTTTAGCTAACACAGGTACAACTGAAACTAATACTGGATTAGCAGGATTAGGATTAGGAATCTTAGGTGGATTACTTGCAGCAGCAAGACGTCGTAAAAACGACAAAAACTAATTTAAAGTTTAGAATAAATCTTTTAAATATAGTAGAGTTCTCGATATTTTTTTCGAGGGACTTTTCAGGCTGTTGACAAATGCAAAAAGTAAGCGTCCAATAACAAGGTATCTGTCTTCTGAACATAATAAAAAAAGATAAAAGAAGGAATGGAGGAAAACAAGATGTCAAAACAAATTTATACCATTAGACGCGTACTTTCTACTGAGGAGGAAAACGAAAATAACTTCCACATTTTAATAATGTTAGAAAATTCATAGAGACTCTATTATATTTTAAATCTCCTGATTATAAGACAAACTAACGATACTAAAATAAATACTTTAGGAAAGATATGTTTCTATTTATTCAACGCATAAATAACGAATATTCCCAGGGTGAAGATAGATTTGATAGAACTTGTAATTCAATTAATATAAGTGAATTTACACATGATGCTAAAATAATTTTAACAAATATATATAGTAATGATATTGAACAATTTACTTCTTTTCTTAAATAATAGTAATTTATCTTTACCTGATTTTTATCAATAATAAATAAAAACAAGATAAACACAATGCATTTCCACTATATTTCCAACCTAATTTAATGACAATTCAAGCTAGATATTGTATAATGAAAAGCACGCTGTTAGGGCTGACCCAAAAGTCCTAAATTTTAAAAAAGTGTATATGATAATTCATAGACGCAGTGGTTTATTGATATCTAAATTCGCTTTATAAAAGCTTTTTAGATATCTAATAAACTAGTGCGGGGAGTGACTCAACAAAATCTTGTTTCTCCGAAATCATGATTTTTGAGTCACTCCTTACATTTGTTATTAAACAGTTTAAAGGAGAATTGATATTGAATAATTGGAAATTTATCGTTGCTTTCATCGGAGTATTCGTAGTATATGAAATACTCGTAGCACTGATGTGGCAAGGTTTAAAATGGATGATTTCACCTTTTGTTTCACCTAAGGTTAAATTAGCTATTGGTATTATGTTATTTATCATTGCTAACTTTTTCTATCATAGCTTATATGTTAAGATTAGGCGTACCTTGGATAAATTATGGAAATATTTTGGTACTTTTATTTCTTAAATGGTGCTGTAATAGGTGTTATTTTATTAGCTACTAGTTACTACTGAAAATCTTTAAATTAAATCTTACTCAAGGACTTAGTTTAAGCATAACTACTCTATACTTAATAGGTATGACTGCTCTTGGACTATTTTGGGCATACTCACCTACTGTTATTAATAAGATTATTAAAGTAGATAAACACCTTGATAAACCTGTTAAAATTGCTATGGTATCCGATCTTCATCTTGGGGCATTTTTCTCAAATTCTCAACTTGAAAAACTAAACAATATTGTTGATAAAGAGAAGCCAGATGCTGTAGTTATCGCAGGAGATCTTATGGACGATGATATGGTTATGTATAAAAAACGCAATATGCAAGAAAATCTTAGCAAATTAAAAGCTCCTCTAGGAGTTTATACTACGATGGGAAATCACGACCGTGATGCACTAGAAATAGTCGATGAAGTTAAAAAAACAGGGATAATCCCACTGTTTGATGAAAATATCACACTTAATAACGATATTACATTAGTGGGTCGTAAGGATAAGAGTGTCAGTCGCGATAGACTTGATACTGCTGAACTTCTTAGGAGTGTTGATTTAAACAAGACAATTGTTCTTATCGATCATCAACCTGATGCTGTAGATTATCACGCTACCTTGCCTATAGATGTTCAACTCTCTGGGCATACTCACCGCGGACAACTATGGCCGTTAAACTTCATCACAGATGTAGTGTATACTCTAGATCATGGCTATGCGAAGATTAATGGTAAACATTTCTTCACTTCTGCAGGTTATGGTTTCTGGGGGCCACCTTTTAAAACTACAGCTCGTAGTGAAGTATGGTTGATTACTATAGAAGGAAAATAATTAATAGCAGAAACTCAACGATCCGATTCATAAATATCGATTCGTTGAGTTTCTTGTTTTTCCTATCTATTTTTTTTGAAAATCTCTATTAATTTTTTCGCATCTTTTCCATTTTAAAAATATGCTTTTCTAAGCGCTGCAATGTTAAAATGCATCATCTTGGCTTAAGTTTATAACCTTTTCTAATTCCTTTTTATAAGATGCGTTTTGGAGTCTTTCAAACGCCTCTTTGCTCTTTTCATCACGCTTTTTTATCTTGTCTCTTGCGTTAGCAATCATCGCATAAACAAATATAAATCCAAGCATAATGTACACTGTATTCATGTTCATCGTAATTACTTCCTTTAAATTATTTTATATATTAATTATATAAGTTTTGTATGCGATTGTAAATAGCTCTATTATTAGTTTAATAATATTTTTCTTTTACATGCTGTTTTATTTATGTGTTTCTTTTTCTACGGTTATATTGTATAATCTAATAGTAGTATAAAACATATAGAACGTATGTGACAAAGAAAGGATGTAAAAATGAAATTCATTGATAATATAGATATTAATCAATATATAGATTTTATCTTACAAAATGACTACTGTACCATTTTTCAATCTCCTGAATGGACTCAAATAAAAGATAATTGGGATTTTAAACGTGTTGGAGTTGTGGATGATAATAACAATCTATTAGCGACTGCACAAATTCTTATAAGAAAAAGTATGTGGTATCTACCTAGAGGTCCACTATTAGATTACAATAACATAGAATTACTTAACTATTTCTTAGAAAATCTAGCTAAATATGCTAGAAAGAATAAAAGCTAAACTTGTAAAAATAGATATACCTAAACCCTTAAATAATGAAAGATTAGAAGTATTTAATAAAGAATCAGAAAATCTAGTAGATAAAATATATTAAATGCCTTTTAAATCGAACAAATCTCTCATCGTGGCTTAACTATGAAAATGAGTGATACTATTCAGCCTCGTTTTAACGCTGTAACGATGTTAGAAGATTTCCTGAGAAACTCCCTAGCACACTAAACGTTTATTAAAAGATGTAGATAAGCGTTTTGTAGAAGTTAGACAAGTTGAAATAGATAAGTTAGATGACTTAATGTTTGTTTTTAGAATGTACTGAAAATAGAAAAATATTTCTTTACGAAACAGAGATTATTTTAAAAAGCTTATGGAATTATATAAAGAACGTGCACTTGTTTATATAGCGTATCTTGATATTGCTAATGCATTAGCTAAGACTAGAGAGAAAAAAGAAACTCTAGAACAAGAAATACTTAAACTTGGCGAAAATATGCATAAGAAAAGAAAAACTTTGGAAGATCAATTTAATTCTACAAAAACTAATTGAATTCTTCGAAAGTTTCAATAGTACACAAGAAGAAATACTTTGTGGAGTTATTTCTATCGCCTATGGAAAAAATGCTGAGATGCTATATGCAGGAATGAACGATAAATTTTCTAAAATTCCAGCACAATATAAAACATATGTTGATAGCATGTTAAAAATGAAAGAACTAGGCTGCACTACTGCCTCTATGGGAGGTATCGAAGGTGATTTAAACGATAACCTTTTTAGCATTCAAATCTAATTTCTGCTCCTAATATTGTTGAATATTACGGAGAATTCGATTTAGTAATCTCTCACACATTCAATTTAATGTACAACTATGGATTACCATTAAGAAGAAAAATTATTGAAATTAATCAAAAGATAAAATTAAAAGAGCTGTTCTCTTTTGTAATTTTATCGAAAATTACTATTGAGTCAGCTCTTTTTTTATTATATTTTTAACGAATTCAGATTTTAGTTTCATAGCACCGAAAACCATCAATTTTACAATCGATGTTGTGGTCCCCATCAACTAATCTGATATTTTTAACGCGAGTTCCTTTGTTTTAATGTAGAAGAACTACCTTTAACTTTTTAAATCTTTAATTACAGAAACTGTATCTCCATCTTGAAGTACATTTCCATTAGCATCGCGATAAACTTTTTCCTCTTCTGCTGCCTCTTCTGCTGAACTAGCATCTTCTGGTGACCACCATGAGCACACATTGGACACACTAGCATATTTCCATCTTCATAAGTATATTCACTTTTACATTCTGGACAATTAGGTAATGTCATTGTATTCCTCCATAAAATTTCATATTTGTACAAAAGTTATTATACCATAATGAGAAACAATATCAAAACAATATCAAAAATAATTTTTCCTGAAAAACGTTGATATTATAACGATTTAAAGCGTAATTCATCTTCTTAAAAATTTTTAAAAATCGTCTACTTTTTGTAGGCAAAGTGCTTGAAACTTTGAAAAACTAGGAGTAAAATATGAATTAAAGAGTTATCATTCTATATTAAATAGCGATTATTCTAAAATATAAATATAAACAATAAAATTTAAAACAAAAAGAGGAATCAAATTATGGTTAAATATGATTTATTAGTAGTAGGATTCGGTAAAGCCGGAAAAACTTTAGCAGCAACATTTGCTAAAGAAGGGAAAAAAGTAGCAGTAGTTGAAGAAAGTAGTGAAATGTACGGTGGTACTTGTATCAATATCGGATGTATTCCAACTAAAACTTTAATCGTAGCTGCAGATAACTAAAAAGACTTCGCAGAAGCTAAAGCTACAAGAGATGCTGTTGTTTCTAAACTTAACGCTAAAAACTTCGCTATGTTAGACAACAGTCCAAACATTGATGTTTACACAGCTCACGCTAAATTCGTTTCAAACAAAGTAGTAGAAATTTCTGCTAACGGAGAAACTAAACAACTTGAAGGTGAAATCGTAGTAATTAACACTGGAGCTAAAAATAATGTATTACCAATTCCAGGGTTAACAACATCTAAAAATGTTTACGATAGCACTGAATTCCAACAATTAGAAAAAGCTCCTAAAACTCTAGGAATTATCGGTGGAGGTAACATCGGATTAGAATTCGCTAACCTTTACGCTCGTCTTGGAGTTAAAGTTACAGTAATCGACTTCGCTCCTGGAATCTTAGGAAGAGAAGACAAAGATATCGCTGAACTTGCTCAAGGATACTTAGAAGAAGCAGGAATCGAGTTCAAACTAGGAACTGCAACAAAAGAAATCCGCAACAACGGAGAACTTGTTGTAGTTGATACAGAAAAATATGGTGAGTTAGAATTTGAAGCAGTATTACACGCAACTGGACGTCGTGCTAACACTGAAGGATTAGGATTAGAAAACACTGATATCGAATTACGTCCAAACGGAACAATCGTAGTTGACGAGTTCTGTCAAACAGCTGTAGAAAATGTATTTGCAGTTGGTGATGTTAACGGTGGATTACAATTTACTTACGTATCATTAGATGACTTCAGAGTAGTTAATGGATACTTACACGGTAACAAAGAATACACAACTGCTGACCGTAAAAACGTACCTTACTCAACATTCATCTCTCCAGCATTATCTCACGTTGGATTACACAAAGAAGAAGCTGAAGCAGCTTATCCCTAACGTTGCAGTAGCATCATTACCAGTAGCTAACATGCCAAGAGGAGCTGTTAACCAAGATCCACGTGGATTATTCCGTGTAACTGTAGATAAAGACACTAACTTAATTCTTGGAGCTACTTTATTCGGTAAAAACTCAGAAGAAATTATCAACCTAATTAAAATGGCAATTGATAACAAAATTCCTTACACTTACATCAGAGATCAAATCTTCACTCACCCAACAATGGCTGAGAACTTAAATGATGTATCTAAATTAATCTAATAACTACAAAAAGCTTAAAATCTCAATGATAATTTGAGGTTTTAAGCTTTTTCATTATTTTACTAGGATTTCTTCTATATAAAAGTATAAAAATTTTTCAAATAATGGTAAATTCCCAAAGTAAGTTCCAGTAAGAAATTAAAGTGGAAGTTAAGTTGGGAAAAAAAGGAAAATAACAATAAAAAAATATTCCCAAGGTAACTTCCGGTATAAAACAAGGAAGCTTTTACTTTGGGAGTTTTTTTCAAAAAGGAATCAAAATAAAAAAAGCATGACAAATAGACCTGCAAATCACTATTCCCAGGTTAAATTCCAGTTATGCTGAAGTTAAGTTGAGACTTTTCTAATAAAAACATTTTCGTTGTAAAAAAATAACTATATTACTATTTCATAAATAATTTAAATTTATTTGTTTGTATCCTTAATTTCTTTAGCCAAGAAAGGTTTAAGTATTACCTCATTGGCAGGTATTTTTAAAAAAATACCTAGTAGGTTAGCTATATGTTCGCCGAAAAGTAAAAAGAAAAAAACTTCATAAGCTGATTTTTCCGTTCAAATACTTTCTCTTAAGTGAGTTAATATGTGATATAATAGTATTAACATCACTTTGTGTAAAGATCGTCAAATGAGGATCCTTTAGGTAGTATTTCACGCAAGGTGGTGTGATTTTTTTCTATCTTACCTTTTTTTCCCAAGAAGAATTAGGATTACAGAAAAAAATAATTTTAAGTTTTTTTATCAAAAATCATATTCGATTTCTTCAACTTTAGAAAATTCACTACCATTATCTGTCAAAACAACAGGAAAAAAATATCAGAAAAGTGTATATTATTCTGATAAAATTTTTTTCTTTTAGATTATAAAGTTTAGAAGAAACTTCGCTAGAAGTATTCGAATCTAAAAGAAGAGCGAACATAAAAATTACAAGAAGATACATTAAAGGTAAGTAGAGTTTTACCACCACGTTTACCAATGACAGTATCCATTTCCAAGTGAAAAGGCATTGCAGATTCATTCATAAAATCTAAGAAGTTAATATAAGCTCTACCGGACTTTAGATGTTTAGGTATAGCTTCTTTATTAACTTTATTTCGTTTTCTAAATTTAACAATACGTTTACAATCAACAGAATCAATAGAAAAAAATATCCATTATTCACATATCGATACAAAGAAGATTTAGAAACAACTAAGTTATTACTATGCATAATATGATAGAAAGATTGTCCCTTAGAAACACCTTTTAGAAATTATTTTATCCATTTTATAAAATTCTTCTTTATCTAAGACAACAGCTCTTCTTGGTTCGACAAGATTTTCTTGATAATTAAGTTGAGCCTTTTTTGCATAGTAGAAACGTTTATCAAAACCACAATCTCTTCTTTTAAGTTTACAATTATTACAAACATAAGGAGGTTTGTTTAGAAGAGCACAATTAGCTTTGATTAATTTTCCGTCAAGAGTTTTGGTAACTACTTCGGTATCTTTATATTGCAGATTACGTTTAATTTCTTTAGAAATAGTAGTAGGATCTTTATCAAGTTCTATACCTATACTTCTAAAAGTTTTTACCTTTAGAGATTCCTTCTTCAATGTCTAAGCGATCATAATATGTTAAGTGTTTGTTTTTTGTTTGTCATAATATTAGATTCCTTTCATTCAACGAAAAAGTCTCATATTATAATATACACCAAAAATAAAAAAAGAGGAATTAGTACTTATTAAAAAAATTAGTTTGACACTGAGTCTCTGATGGTGTGGTTCATAATGTGGGAAAAGTGGCACTGCCACATTTTCCTCACAGGAAACCACACCATCTCTCAGTATAAAACTAATTTTACGAAGTATAAAGATAGAATCAAGATTTTTTTAAAAACTAAAAATCTATTTAATATTATAAAGAGAATTTAAAAATAACGTAATAAAGTTAGATAAATATCTTTTCATAATTATTTAGTTTTCAACTTAAGTTCCAGTTAAAAAAATAGTTTTCAGGTTAAATTCCAGTTTTTTTATTTGAACTGGAATTTACTTTGGGAATTAACAATTTTCAAATAATTCGAAAAATATGCTTCAACCCCTTTACAAACAAACATTTTTTTCTTGTATAATGTACACATGTCTTTTAAAAAAATACAATAAATAAATAATAAAAGGAGATCGGACAATGAGTTTATATAAAAGAATTCCATTAATTGCAAAACTTATTATAGCTGTAACATTAGGGATAGTTTTAGGAAGTACTCTATCAACACCAATCATTAGAGTTTTCGTTACATTCTCATCAATTTTCAGCTCATTCTTAGGATTCACAATTCCACTTATTATCGTTGGATTTATCGTACCAGGTATTAGCCAAGTTTCTAACAACGCTGGTAAATTACTTGGATTATCAACAGGAGTTGCATATATTTCTACTATTATCGCAGGAACATTTGCATTCCTAACAGCTAAAGCTGTATTACCAAACATTTTAGCTAATGCCGCACTACAAACATTCAAAAATCCAGAGGACTTAATGTTAAAACCATTTATCGAGTTTAAAATGACTCCAATTTTTGATGTTACTACTGCATTAATTATCTCATTCATCTTAGGAATCGGGATTTCTGCAACACAATCAGAAGGACTTAAACAAGGATTCGCAGACTTCGGAGAAATCATCGAAAAATTACTTGCTACAGTAATTATTCCACTTCTTCCTTTCTACATCCTAGGTGTATTCATGAACATTACCGCTTCTGGTGAAGTATTTAAAATTTTAAAAATCTTCGCTATGGTATTCGTTCTAATTATTATCTTACACTTTATTATTATCCTTGTTCAATATACTTTTGCAGGTACAATTAACAAGAAAAATCCATTCAAGATGCTTGTTAACATCTTACCTGCTTACATGACAGCGATTGGTACTCAATCTTCAGCTGCTACTATCCCAGTAACACTAAGAAGTACTAAAAAAATGGGTGTTGATAAAAACATCGCGAACTTCACAATTCCATTATTTGCTACTATCCACTTATCAGGAAGTACAATTACATTAACTACATGTGCATCTGCAGTATTCTGGTTACAACACGGTGCTGCATTCCCATCAGCGGCAGTAATGGTTAAATTCATTCTTCTTCTTGGAGTAACAATGGTAGCTGCTCCTGGTGTTCCAGGGGGTGCAGTTATGGCTGCTCTTGGATTACTACAATCAGTTCTTGGATTTAATGAAATCATGTTATCACTAATGATTGCATTATACATCACTCAAGATAGCTTTGGAACTGCATGTAACATCTCTGGAGATGGAGCTTTATCAGCAATCGTTGATAGATTAAATAGAATTTTCTTCAAAAAAGGCGAAGAACAAAAAGCATAAAAAATTATCCCGCAAACATAAGTTTGTGGGATTTTTGGGTACGACGGGCATGTCGTACATCTGGGGTGAAAGTCCCAAAGGGCACCTGCTATCGGTGAACCTGTTAGCGACTCCCAAGCCTGACTATCGTGAGGTAGCGGGGAGAGGAAGGGATAGCGAAATCGTGGCTCTACGAATAGAAACGTGATAATAAGGCGTATTGGGTGGATAAGGTGGCCCAAAGCACTAAAGTCCAAGAAGATAGACGTAGCCCAAGTACGTAAATTGCGAGAGTAAACGAGGAAAGATGTACGACTTATCCCGTGAGGTCTTGTCGAGGGAAACCTAGTAACAACGAACGACAAGAAGTCAGCCGATTCCATAGTAGCGAGGAAACTTCTGTAATGGAAGTGGAGCGAAGGGATGAACAAAACCAAACGAAGTAGACCAACTTTGATTGTAACTGTAAAGCCAGGTCTGATAGAGCTGAAAGTTAAGACGTATACACTAATAGAAAGCTCACAAGTATAAGACGACTTACAGGAGAGCGAAACGAGAAAGGAATACAAACACATGTCAAAATTACTAGATAGAATACTTGGAGAAAGCAACATGATAATTGCATTACACCAAGTAAAACTAAAGAAAGGTTCAGGCGGAGTTGACGGAATAGAAATAGAAGATATTGAGGAATACATCCAAAACAATTGGAAGAGAATCAAGAGTCAAATAAAAGAAAGAAAAATACAAACCGCAACCCTGTACTACGAGTAGAAATACCAAAATCAAACGGAGGAACAAGAAACCTAGGAATACCAACGGTAATGGACAGAATAATCCAGCAAGCAATAGCACAAGTGTTAACACCAATATGTGAACAGCACTTTTCAGAATACAGCTACGGATTTCGACCAAATCGCTCATGTGAAACAGCAGTAGTCAAACTATTAGAATACCTAAATGACGGCTACGACTGGATAGTAGATATAGACTTAGAGAAATTCTTTGATACAGTACCACAGGACAAACTAATGACCTTGGTAAATCAAATAATACATGATGGAGATACAGAATCACTGATAAGAAAATACCCTACAAGCAGGAGTAATGATTAATGGAGGAAAAACACAAAACATTAGTAGGAACACCACAAGGAGGGAACTTATCACCACTACTATCAAATATTATGCTCAACCAACTGGATAAAAGAATTAGAAAAGAGAGGACTACACTTTGTAAGATACGCAGATGACTGCATAATAACAGTAAAAAGCGAATCAGCAGCGAAAAAGAGTAATGTACTCAGTAAGTCGTTTTATAGAGAAACGCTTAGGACTAAAAAGTCAACATGAATAAAAACGAAAATAGTAAGACCAAGCAAACTAAAATACCTAGGGTTTGGATTTTGAAAACAAAAAGGAGAATGGAAAAGTAGGGCCACACGAAGAAAGTGTTCAGAAATTCAAAAAGAAAAACTGAAAACAACTAACATCACGAAAATGGAGTATCTCACTAGTAGATAGAATAATAAAATTAAATCAAGTGATAAGAGGATGGATAAATTACTTTTTCATTAGGATTTATGAAAACTGCGATGACGAAAGTAGATGAACACCTACGAACAAGAATTCGAGTAATAATTTGAAACAATGGAAGAAGAAATCAAGACGACTTTGGGGATTATTAAAATTAGGAGTCCCTAAATGGATAGCAGATAAAGTATCGGGATGGGGTGACCACTACCAATTTATAGCACTTAAATCGGTACTAAAGCAAGCAGTATCAAAACCAGTCCTTGCAGGGCAAGGACTGGTCAGTTGTCTTGATTACTACTTAGAAAAGCATGAATTGAAGATTGGTTTGAACCGCCGTATGCCGAACGGCACGTACGGTGGTGTGAGAGGGGCTAGAAATTAGCCCCTACTCGATTCTATAATAAATACGGTTGATAATAAATATTGTAAGCATCCAATAACAAGGTATCGAGAAATATTCCCTAACGCTGAGATAATAATAGATAGATTCCATATGATTCAAAAATATTAATAGAGAATTAAACAAAGCTAGAGTAAAACTAATGAATTAATATAAGAATAAAAAAAGGCTCTACTTATACTATTCTAGAGAATTTCTGGAAAGTAAGATTAGAAGATAGAGATAAAAGTAAATTCAACAAAAACATTTTTATTCTAGAAGCTTTTAAATGCTATGTAACTAGAAAAGAGGTATTAGATTATATATTAGCTATAGATTATGAATTTACAGCTAGCTATGAGAGTATATGAGATAAGAGAGCTATTAAAGTTAAAGATTTTATAGAATTAGAGAAGTATAGATATGGATACTAGAGGATTATCTAAAGGTGCAGCTAATATGAAAAAAAGCACAAAGAGTATATGCTTAACGTTGTTAAATATGCGTATTCAAACGATCCATTAGAAGGATTTAATATCAAAATAAAATTACTAAAGAGAGTATCTTATGTATATTCTAGCTTTTAGTAATTTCGGATCACGCATTTTAATTATGTCTAGATTATTTGTTTCTGAATATAAAAATAATATCAAACTTAATGAAAGTAAGGGGAAATCTAAGCAACAAACTGCTGCCTAGATTTCTAGAGTGATTTTTTCTATGTCCCCGAACTTTACAAAGAGCCAAGAAAAGAATTTTTATCAATCTTTTCTTGGCTTTTTCTTTTATGCTTTTGGGTCAACCCCACGTATCATTTCTTAAGAAATCATGATTTTTGAATCGCTCCCAGTCTTGTGTTCTTAGAATAAGGAAATTGAAATTTTACCAGTTCTCTATCTTGGAAAGGATATAAAAATCTTTTAAACTGATGTGTTTTCTTAGTGAAAGACTGTGAAATTTTTGATATAATATAAAGAATCAACTGGTAGATGATTTTTATTTGTCTCAGAAAAAGAGATATTTTTTTAAAAGACTTGCAGGTGAGAACTAAGGAAATTTACATACATATGTAATGTTTGATAGAAACTCACTCTATCCTCATCAATAGATAAACAGAAATAAATTAAATAAAAAGGAGAAACAGATGCCTGGAAATTATTCAACACGTGAATACCGTGAAAAATTATACGATGATCTTCATGTTAGATCGAGAGATACAGCGATTTTGATGTGTGCAATTTTTATTGCCTCTATCGGACTAAATATGAATTCAACAGCTGTTATTATAGGAGCCATGTTAATTTCACCTCTCATGGCACCGATTGTTGGACTAGGATTAGGTTTAGCTATTTTTGACACTCGTTTAGTCAAGCAAGCTCTAGGGGTTTTACTTACTCAAGTATTGGTCAGTTTACTTGTATCGACTCTGTATTTCTGGATTACTCCCTTATCTTATGCAAGTAGCGAGTTGATTGCACGAACTTCTCCAACGATTTGGGATGTCTTAATTGCTATTGCCGGTGGGATTGCTGGTGTGATCGGTTCAAGGAAAAAAGAAGCAAACAATATTGTGCCAGGAGTAGCCATTGCTACAGCTCTGATGCCGCCTATCTGCACTGCCGGCTATGGTTTAGCTAATGGAAATATACGATTTTTATTTGGAGCTCTCTATCTTTTCTTGATTAACTGTGTCTTTATAATGCTAGCCAACATTGTTGGAGCAAAAATTTTAATCAGAAAATCTCCCTTAACTTCATTTAAAGAGCTAAACATTAAAATGAAAATTGGGTTGATATCTTTGATTGTATTATTGGTTGTTCCAGCCAGCTATTCGGCAGTTACTCTGACGATAGAACAAGCGCGAAAAGAAGGTGTTAAACAGTTTGTAGGAAAAGAATTTGCCAATCATACGGTTATCAATCAAGTCTACAAGTCAAGGGACAATGAATTGATCTTGACAATTGTTGGTGACCCTGATTTCAGAAGAAGAATTAGAAACAATCCACCAAAAACAAGCCTCTTACGGTATTCAATCTGTTCAATTGAAAGTTAATCAAGTTCAGAATTCGACAAAATTAGATAGTGAAGCGACCAAGGAGTTTTATGAAATTATTAATAAATATATCGATCAAAAACTATCTGAAAAAGATTCACAAAAAGATTTTTGTAAAAGAGGGATGAAGCAGACAAAGGGTTAAGGATATTCTATATCCTCAATCCTTGTCTTTTTTAGTTTGATTTTTTTAGAAACAGTAGGTCTTTTAGTATAGCTCGCCCAATAACTTTGAAGGTTTCATTGCGTTCTAAGCCCAATTGGATATCATTACGATATAAAAAGGGTAAGATATTTATGTGTTATCATAGTTGGTCTTATTTCTAATTTAAAATGTTTCACACTTAATTACAACGTAAAAATCATTTCAGAGTAGTTTCCACTTTGATTAGGTAGGTGAAAGTTACGTTGAGAAGTTACTTAGATAATAAGCTGTTTATAATGAGTTGCCAAAGTATATAAAGAAAAACAAGAAAAATCTGTAGATAATACGGATCTTATGATTGAAATAAATAAGATTATAAGTAATTATGTTGAAATTTAACGTTTACTTTAGAAACTGTTGAATAAAAGCACCCAGGAAATTAGATTTCCTGGATGCTTTTTATCTATGTAATTATTTACCTAATTTTTTTCTAAGTGTTTAGCTAGGCGTTCGTTAACGAAAATCCCAGTTTACAACACGGAAGAATTCTTTAATATAGTCTGGACGACGGTTTTTGGTAGTTTAGGTAGTATGCGTGCTCCCAAACGTCTAATCCAAGGATTGGAGTAAGACCTGTTAAGTATGGAGAGTCTTGGTTAGCTGTAGAAGTAACTACTAATTTACCTTCTTTGTCTAAAGCTAGCCATGCCCAACCACTACCAAATCTTGTAGCAGCTGCAGCTGAAAAAGCTCTTAACGAACTCTTCGTATCCACCAAGTTCAGCTTCAACTTTTTTTCTTTACTAATCCAGCGAATTCAGAAGAATCTGCTTTTAGTTAGAGATTTGCAGAATAGGCTGTGGTTGTGGTGTCCACCACCGTTGTTGATAACAGCTTGACGAATATCAGCAGGTACGTTATCAATGTTTTTTTAATAAAACCGCAGATGCAGTTAGCTTCGAATTCTGGGTGTTTTTCTAAAGCTGCGTTTAAGTTGTTAACGTAAGCAGCGTGGTGTTTGTCGTGGTGAATTTCATAGTTTTAGCGTCGATAACTGGTTCTAAGAAATCGAATCCATAAGGTAATTCAGGTAATTTAAATGTCATAGTAATAATCCTCCTGGGGGTTTTTATAAATATATAATAATTATAAGAAAAATATTAAAAATAAACAACAAAAAATGCTTACAAAATCTCGATTAAAAACTATTTTACTAGATGTAATAACAACTAATTTAGATTAATTAAACACTTGAAATAAGTGGATTTGAAAAGTCTATAGCATTATAATAAATATGCTCGTTTTTATAATTTTTTTAATGGCTATCTATGGACTAATTTATAAAAATTTTATACAATAGTATTTGCATGAATTATTTTAATCATGATAGGAAATTTATAGCTATTACGCTTTAATTTTTAATAGTTTAATAGTATAATTATAGTTGGAAAAATTGTATAGATAAATGATTCGAATTGTAATCGAAAGGAATTTGATAATGAAAATAGGAATAGATAAAATTGGTTTTTGCAAATGCCAAATTATTATTTAGATATTCGTGATTTAGCCGCAGCGCGTGGAATAGAGCCAGATAAATTTACAAAAGGTTTATTACAACTTGAAATGAGTATTCCACCAGTTTCTCAAGATATTGTAACTCTTGGAGCACAAGCTGCATATGAAATATTAGATAAAGATGATTTAGAAAAAATTGACATGATTATCGTAGGAACTGAGTCTGGAATTGACCAAAGTAAAGCTTCTGCGGTATTTATTCATGGTTTACTAGATATTCAGCCATTTGTACGTGCTATTGAAGTAAAAGAAGCATGTTATGGTGCAACGGCAGCATTAGATTTCGCAAAAAATCATGTAATGAATAATCCAGAGTCAAAAGTACTGGTTATAGCTAGTGATATAGCGAAATATGGTGTTAAATCTTCTGGAGAATCGACACAAGGTGCTGGAAGCTGTGCAATGTTAGTTAGCAGCAATCCAAGAATTTTAGAGTTCAATAATGATAATGTTTGTTTAACTCGTGATGTCATGGATTTTTGGCGCCCTAATTACTCACACTATGCATTTGTTGAAGGAAAATTCTCAACAGAACAATACCTTGATTGTTTAACTAATACTTGGGGAGATTTGTTGAAAAATCTCAAGAAAACTCTTAATGATTTTTTTCTGCAGTGTGCCTACATTTACCATACCCCTAAATTAGGATTAAAAGGTTTAAGTTTATTATTAGAACAAGCTGAAGAAGATAAAAAGAAGAATTACTTGCTCGTTTTAATGAATCAATTTTTATACAGTCAACGTGTAGGTAATATTTATATATGATCATTATTCTTAGGACTGTTATCTTTACTTGAGAACAATACTACTCTAGAAGCGGGTAATAAGATTGTATTATATAGCTACGGAAGTGGTGCTGTTGCGGAAGTATTTAGTATGACATTAGTTGATGGTTATAGAGAACAATTAAGAAATAATCGTTTTGAAGATTTTTGATAGTAGAACACATATTTCAATTGATGAATATGAGAAAATGTTCTTTAGAGATACCACAGTTGACGAAGAAGGAAATCTAGATATTTCTGATATTCAAGATGAAAGCAGATTTATTTTAGAAAAATTGAAAATCACAAGAGAGTTTATAAAAACAATTTTTAATAGAGGGAACTATGGAAAAAATTTGGAGTGGATTTTATAAGAAAAATATTGATGAGCGCTTAGAGGTCATTAAACAAGCTGATATTTTAAGTGAGGAGTATCTTGAACTTCTTAAAAATAACAAAGTTTTAGACTTCGATACAGCTAACAACATGGTAGAAAATGTAATTGGAACTTTTTCATTACCTTTAGTGTTGTGCCAAATTTTACTGTTGATGGGAAACAGTATGTAGTACCATTTGTTACAGAAGAACCATCGGTAGTTGCAGCTTGTAGTAATGCTGGGAAGATAGTAGCGAAATCAGGTGGCTTCAAAACAAAAATCCTTGATAGAAAAATGATTGGTCATGTTGCGTTATACGATATAGCAGATACTACTGCAGCTGTAGAGCGTATTTTGCAGAGTAGAGAACTCCTTTTAAAAACAGCTAACGAAGCATATCCATCTATCGTAGCTCGTGGTGGTGGAGCTTGTGATATTGATGTCAAAGTTCTATCAGAAGAGGGTGTAGATTTCGTAGTTGTTTACCTTATCGTTGATACTTTAGAGGCGATGGGAGCCAATATGTTAAATACTATGCTAGAGGCGCTTAAAGTTTCGTTAGAATCATTAACTGAAGGTGTAGCTTTTATGGCGATTTTATCGAATTACGCGACACGTTCACTAGTTATTGCTGAATGTTCTATTCCATTCGAAAACTTAGGAGAAAATGGAGAGTATTTAGCTAAAAGAATTGAGCTTGCGAGTAAATTTGCAAAAGCAGATGTCTATAGAGCTGCTACCCATAACAAAGGTATCTTCAACGGTATAGATAGTGTTGTAATAGCGAGTGGCAATGACTGGCGAGCAATAGAAGCGGCATGTCAAAGCTATGCAACTAAAGATGGTAACTATAAAGGGTTATCTACTTGGCGTTGTGATAAAGAGGCTAAGGAACTTGTTGGAGAAATCACGTTACCTATGCCAGTTGCCAGTGTAGGTGGATCTATCGGAATCAACCCTACTGTAAAAGTAGCTAGAGGATTATTAAACAATCCAGATGCGAAAACATTAGCGAGTATACTCGTTTCAGTAGGTTTAGCTCAAAACTTAGCGGCGCTAAAAGCGTTGGTAGGAGATGGTATACAAAAAGGTCATATGAAATTACATGCTAAATCTTTAGCGATTTTAGCTGGAGCTACTAATGAAAATATTGAATTAATAGTAGAAGAGTTAAGAAATGAAAAACATATGAATCTAGCCAGTGCTAAGAAAATAGTAGAGAAATTTAGTAAGTAAAAATAGAAAGTAACTAGGTTGAGAAATATCCTAGTTGCTTTTTTACTTTTTGTTAAATTCGGAACATGAAGAAAATGGAGCTATAGCTATGTGATATTTTTAGTACTTAACTTTTGTTCGCTGTTGAATTTTTGATAGCATGAAGTATTAGAAGAATACGAGAATCGATCCAAAAGTCCTGGAATTTAACAAGGTGTATATGAGAACTCATAGACGCAGGAGTTTATTGATATCTAAATACGCTTTATAAAAGCTATTTAGATATCTAATTAACTGTGCGGGAGTGACTCGACAAAATCACGATTTTTGAGTCACTCCCTCTTTGTTCTTTTAATATAATTCGAATCTTTCTACGTAGTAATATAGTCTCTATTAGCTCCGCTAGCATAATTTTTATTGTTTAAGCGAAGTGTCATCATACCAACAGGTTTTCTTGTGGCAACATTTTCGTATGGGATAAGAACGCTATCACCTTTAATATTCCATTTTTCTACTGGCATAAAGATTGCATCAGTAGCACCGCCGTAGCCAATATCACTTTTTGCTAAGAATACTTGATCTTTTGCGAAGTACACTACTTTATTTTTTTGTGATTCATTAATTTTTCTAAGTTTTCTTTTATTATAATCAGCAACATGATTATTTAATTTGACAAATTCAATTTCTTTATCGTTTTGTAATCTTTGTAATACATCTTGTTTTTGGAATGTTTGAGCGTTATATGTATTTAGTAAATCCAATACTTTAGTTAAGTTTATTTGTTTTTACTACATTGTCGCTACCATCATTACTAGCAATGTATCTTACAACATTGGCAGTGCTGCTTCCTTGTAAGTTTAGCATACCATAAGCTCATAGGTTGCAGAATTTCTCCTGCTTTTAGCTAAATTATGTTTATAAGCTTGAGTATTATTGTCTTGAATATTTTGTTTAGATGGAGTAGTTACTTTTTGCTGTAACTTTTTGTTTATATCTTTATTAGTATTGTTATTATCTTTAATATTGTTGTTATTATTGTCATTTTGAGCAACACGTTCAACTTCTTTTTGTAAATCAGCTAAAGAAGTTGGGTTTTCTTCTGTAGTTTTCACTTCAGTAGTGTTAGTATCATTAGTATCTACTTTTTGCTACTTTTATCTGTACATCCTGTTAATAATCCAATTCCTAAAAATAAATATACCTGTTGTTTTTAGAAGTTTGTTCATGTTTTTCACCTTCTTTTTATATAACTCTTTACACTTATATTATACATTTAAAAATTACAAAAAAATCAATATTTTTATTACAAAAAAATATTACAATTATATTACAAATAAATTTAAGGATTGTTACAAAAAGTGAAATTTCAATAAATATAATCTTGTGTAGACAATATTTGAACAACGCTAGTTTTTTATAGTAAAATATACTAGAAAAATCAAAATTAGAGATATTACACATGAATAGAGTTGCTATATAGTGCAAAAAGAACTGCTATAGGAAGTTTTGGAGGGAGTTTAAAAGATATTTCCGCTACGAAAATTGGTGGAGAGCTAGTAAAACAAGCATTAGAAAGTATAAATCTTAATCCAAATCTAGTTGATGAAATAATATTCGGTAATGTTTTACAGACTGGTTTAGGACAAAATGTAGCACGTCAAATCGCAGTTAATGCAGGTATTCCAAAAGAAAAAAGTGCCTTTGTTGTAAATAAAGTTTAGTGATCAGGACTGAAGAGTGTTGTTCTTGGTGTGCAAATCAATTTTATTAGGTGATAATGATGTAGTAGTTTTTGGTGGTGTTGAGAACATGAGTGCAGCACCTCACTATACGAAGAATGCTCGTTTTGGACAAAAATTAGGAAGTTTTGAATTAGAAGATACTATAATAAATGATGGTCTTACAGATGCTTTTGAAAACTATCATATGGGTATTACTGCGGAGAATATTGCAGAACAATACAATATAACAAGAGAAGAACAAGATGAATTTGCTCTTTTAAGTCAGAAAAAAGCAGCTACAGCTATTGAAAATAATCAGTTTGCTAATGAAATAGCGCCGATAGTTATTAAAACTAGACAAGAAGAAATTATTTTTGACACAGATGAATATGTTCGTCCAAACGCAACATTAGAAAGTTTAGCCAAATTACGACCATCCTTTAAAAAAGATGGAACTGTAACGGCAGGTAATGCATCAGGAATTAATGACGGTGCAGCATGTGTTATTTTAATGAGTGAAGCTCGCGCGAAAGAGTTAGAATTAGAAGTTCTTGCTTATATTGACGGTTATGCTTCGGCAGGATTAGACAATAAGGTAATGGGCTTAGGTCCAGTTCCAGCAACGAAAAAGTACTAGAGAAATTGAGTTTAAAACATAAACGATATAGATTTATTTGAAATGAATGAAGCTTTTGCTGCGCAATCTATAGCTGTAACTCGTCTATTAAATTTGATCAAAAATAAAGTTAATACGCGTGGAGGAGCTATTTCACTAGGACATCCAATCGGGGCTAGTGGATGTCGAGTTTTAGTTACTTTAGTTCATGCGCTAATAAATGATAATAAGGAAAAAGGTGTCTGTTCGCTTTGTATAGGAGGAGGACAAGGTATAGCTATGGTGATTTCTAGAAAAATAGTTATATGATTTATATAAAAATATATATCTAAAAAAAGCTGAATATCTCATTGAAATTAAAGTTATTTATAAAAAAATAATTGTTTATTAGTGAAGAAAGTGTTAAAATAGATAAGTGATTATTTTTTTAAGGAGAAATATTGTGAATAAATTCATAAAAAGAACATGGACAAGTTATTTTGTGGTTTATCTTCTTAGTATTTATGATAATATCGCTTAGTATGGTATTTACTCACGGTATTGGTTATGCTAGTATTGTATTCATGTTAAGCTTTGTATTATTGTGCCCGCCTATTGTAAAACTTATTCAACGAAAAACACGTTTGAAAAAAGTAGTTTTAGGAGCTGTGAGTGCATTAGTAATGACGTTAACAATGTTAATGACTAATCACTTTAGTGATGCTAAAAAAGAAGAACAAAGAAAAACTTTCCAAGAGAAAAAGAAGAACGTGATAAAAAAATAGAAGAACAGTCATCAGAAGAGAAAAAAGAAGATAACTCTGGTGAAAATAAAGAACAACAACAAGTTCTTCCACCTCCTGCTTCTAAGAAAAAAATAGATGAAGAGAATGGAACGAAAAATGAGACCGTTCAATTAGCTCAAACACAACCAAACAAACAACAACCTAGAAAAGTGGTTGTAAGAGCTAGTAAAAAGAGTGGAGTTTATTACACACCGACACATCCTTCTTATAACAACGTTGCAGCAGGGAATCTACTAGTCTTCAATTCAGAAGAAGCCGCTCAAAGAGCAGGTTATAGAAGAGCTGCATAATTAGAAAGGACTGACTCAAAAATCATGATTTCGGAGAAACAAGATTTTTGAGTCAATTCTTTTTCCTATTGCTTTAATGTGTAAAAACAAAGAGAAAATTCCGAATTTATCACTATAGATATTGACGAATGGGAATTCATAATAAATTATAGTTATAGAGTGGAAGAAGGATATGAAAAAAATCATTGTAGAAATTAACAGAAAAAGATGGGTACTGACCCAAAAGTCCTAAATTTTAACAAAGTGTCTGTGAGAACTCATAGACGCAGTGGGTTTATTGATATCTAAATTCGCTTTACAAAAAGCTTTTTAGATATCTAATAATCCATGTGCGGGGGCGACTCGACAAAATCGATTTCACGAAATCACGATTTTTGAGTCGCTCCCTATCCTAAGTCTAACTTTTTGGGGTCAGATCAATTATCGTCTTTTTAATTTCTTTTTATTAGTGGTATTGATAAAAGTATTGTTATAAGTATTATCTTTAAATCTTTACTTTGAAAAATAAAAATATAAATTTATTGAATACACTGCTATTAAACTTATTATATATAATTTTTTGATTTCATATTTTTTTATCCCCCTTTAAAACTAAAGTAATATAATCCCTGAGTTTATCACTTTAGGAAGAAAAATAATAGACAAAAACCAGAAATACCAAGGTGAAAAGTCTATTATTTTTATTTTTTGTATTGTTGTAAACGGTTATCTGTGATATAATATAGATATGGCATTTATAAAAGTAACAAAAAAACAGAGAAGGCAAACAACACGTATATTTGGTAGAAGGATATCGAGAAGGAGATAAAGTAAAACAACGAACAATTCATACTTATGGAAGACTAGATAAACTTGAACAAGAAGAATCGGGAATTTTAGAAAGATTAAAAAAAGAAGCTAAAGAGGGAAAATTTAACAAAAGATAGTCATATTGAAATAACATATGATTTAAATGCTCCTATGAACGAACCAGACAAAATATATGGTTGGAAAAATAATAGATTCTATATTCAAAGAACTTAAGATCGATAAATTTTTAGAAAAGTATGAAGACAAAAAGAAGTGACAAAATATCAGATATCCTAAGACTACTAACTATACAAAGAATACTAAAACCAAACAGTAAAAATCTCAACCTATAAAGCTCAAGAAGAACTTTTACGGTAATTGGGATATTAGCTTAAATAGTATATACAGAAGTTTAGATAAATTAGATAAAATAAAAAGAAGACTTACAAATTCACCTTCATAAAGAAATCTCAAAAATAACTAATAGAACTGCAAACTTAGTATTTTATGATGTAACGAACTACTACTTTGAAACAGACAGTATAGAAAAATTACAGCACAAAGCTAAATACGATGAATTGTCACAAGAAAAGCTAGAAAAAGAAATGAGACGAAAAGGACCAAGTAAAGAACATCGTCCAGAACCAATTATACAGCTGGGGTTATTTATGGATACAAACGGAATACCGATAAGTTATAAATTATTCAAAGGAAATCAAACAGATCCAATAACTTACCTACCAGCGATAGAAACAATAAAAAAACAATTCGGAATAGAAAGATTAATAGTAGTGGCGGATAAAGCTATGAATAGTTCAAAAAATGTAAGTTATATGTCCGAAGGAAATGACGGATGGGTATTTTCACAAAAACATAGAGGAAAAAGAGGAGCACCTAAAGATATACAAAACTTCATATTAGAAGATGAAGACTGGGAAGTGAATGAAGAAATGACATTCGCTAAGAAATCATTCATAAGAGAAAGAAAAATAGAAGGTAAGAAAGTAAAAGAAAAAGTATTAGTTACTTGGAATAAGAAATACGCTCAAAGAGAGCAAGCAAGACGAGAAGGCGCACTAGATTACGCAAGAAAATTAACACAACCCCAACTTTATAGAATGACAAGTAAAAAAGGTGGAAAGAAATATTTAGAAGTAAGATTAGTAGATCCAAAAACAGGAGAGATTCTACCTTACAAACCAACAATAACATTAGATGAAGACCAAATCAATTTTGATGCACAATTTGACGGGATAAATGTAATAGTGACAAGTGAATTAACAATGTCAGATGAAGAGATAATATCAGCTTACGGAGAGCTATCAGAAATAGAAGATTGTTTCAGAGTGACAAAAAGCCAATTAGAAACAAGACCGGTATATGTAAGAACTCCAGAGCATATATAAGGACATTTTTCTAACATGTTTTTTTAGCGTTAATACATGTTAGATTATTACAGTATAAAACAAATAAACAAATGAGTTCAGAGCGAATAATAAATGCGTTGAAAACAGCAAAGTCAACAAAATTAAATCAAGGATATTACAGATTACAAGAGAGTGAAGATATGAAATTATTAAACAAGTTACTAGGAATAAAATGGGAAAAAGGAATAGTAAAACACGAAGAATTAAATAGGTATCCTTTATAATTCGTGTACAAACAAATTCCCCGAAAAACAACCGCTATAAACACTATTGTACCAAGTGTTCATAGCGGTTTTTATGTTGTTTCTAAGTGATAAACTCGGGATTAAACTTATTATATATAATGATTTCATATTTTTATCCCCCTTTAAAACTAAAGTAATATAATATATGTATTTGCAACTACATATAAAGATTAAAAAGATAAATTTATCTAAGGTATTACAAGTACAAAATATCATAAAAACAAGATGAAAACAAGATGAAAAACAAGATGAAAAACAAGATGAAAAACAAAGAGAAAAATATAGTGTAGAGCGGAGAAGTTTTTCAGGGACGTGTTTGGGGAACACGTTTTTATGAACTAAATTAAGTTCTAAGCAATTTCTTGCATGTTTATATCTAATCTTATATACAAATAACAAAAAGAGTTTTTCAACTCTCTAGGGAGAATGGCTTTGCCTAGGGAGCGACAAGCCACATTATGAAAAATTAAAAAGTTTTATTATCTGTTAATATCATAAAGAATTAACTGAAATATTGGTTTAAACAAAAATAATTTCAAACTTAAAGGGAGAAACGACAAGTGTCGTTAAGAATGAAATATTATTACTTTTGTTCAGATAATCATTATATATCTCTTTACTTAAAATATACTTAAAATTTTCTAAGTAAAAATGAAATTTGTTCGTTTGTTTTCATTTTTAATTCAAAATTTATAGTTTCCTATCATTTTTCAGCTAAATAGTTGTTAATTTGAGAAAAACTTTGCTTTCCAAAAAGCCACGATATGCGGATAGTGGACTTGGATGAGCTGATTCAATAATTTTTGTGTTTTGAAGAATCAATTAGTTTATTTTTGCTTCTGCATAAGTTCTCCCATAAAACAAAAACTACATTTTCATCTGAAATATTTTCAATTATGTAATCTGTAAAATTTTTCCCACCCCATTTTACTATGACTTGCTGGAGAATCACTGTTAGAACAGCATTAAGTAAAAAAATACACCTTGATTGAACCAAGATTCTAGGTTTCCTGTTTTTGCTGGTTTAATACCTAAGTCATCATGTAGTTCTTTGTAAATGTTAATAAGACTTTTTGGAAGTGGTACGCCATCATTTACTGAAAAACTTAACCCACATGCTCGATCAGGATTATGATAAGGATCTTGTCCTAATATTACGACTTTAATATCTTTTTAATGGTAAGTCGAAAACTCTAAAAACCTGTTCTTTTGGCGGATAGATAGTTTTTAGTAAGACGTTGTTCGTCAATTTTCTTTTTATCATATTATTTAGTTCATCTATTTTTTTGATAATTATTGAATATTTCTTCCCAACTGCTGTGCATATAAAAACTCCTTTGAATAACTACTTGTTATAAAAAGTATAACACAGTTAAATTTATATTAAAATAGTTGTGATTGAACTTGTCTAGGACATAATGCTTTGGAGTATGATATAATGTTATTAACAAATACTTAGGAGGAATATGTATGAAATTAGGTTTTATCGGTGTAGGAAATATGGGTAAAGCTATCTTAGAAGGATTACTTCGAAGTGGTAAGGTTAGTAGTACTGATGTTTTTGTGAGAAATTCTTCGGATAAAAGTACTAGAAATGTCGCTGAAGAAACAGGTGCTGTATTCTGTAAAAGTCTAAAAGAAGTCGTAGAAAACAGTGATATTGTATTTTTAGGGGTGAAGCCATATTTAGTAGGAACAGTGCTGGATGAAGTGAGCCTTAGATTGAAGGATAAGATTGTTATTTCAATGGCTGCAGCTGTCGAAATAAATGATTTAGAAAAGAAAATTCCAGAGATTAAAATAGTTAGAATTATGCCGAATACACCCGTAAAAATAGGGAGTGGTGTAGTAGGTGTTACATTTAACTCTTTAGTGGCAGCTGAAGAAAAGAACATTAGTATTAGACCTCTTAAATAATTTAGGTATTGCCGAGGAAATATTGGAAAAAGATATGGCGGCTTTAACAGCTTTAAGTGGTTCTGGTCCTGCGTATGGATATTTATTTATAGAAGCATTAGCTGATGGAGCTGTGTTAAATGGATTAAAACGTGATGCATCTTATAGACTTGCTGCAAGTACAGTTTTGGGTGCTGCGAAGATGGTGTTAGAAACTAAAGAACACCCAGGTAAGTTAAAAGATGATGTATGTTCACCAAGTGGAAGTACTATCGAAGCTGTGAGAGTTTTAGAAGAAAAGAATTTCCGCAGCGCAGTTATAGAATGTGAAAAATCCTGTTTCGATAAACTAGATAGAATGAAATAGAATATAAGAGTATGATTAAAGGTTGACCAAAAGTCCTAAAATTTAACAAAGTTCATATGAGAACTCATAGACGCAGTGGTTTATTGATATCTAAATTCGCTTTATAGAAGCTATTTAGATATCTAATAAACTGTGCGAGGGTGACTTGACAAAATCGGTTTTTACGAAATAACGATTTTTGAGTCACTCCTTTTATTTATTTAATTCATCTGTTAAGTTGTAAAGTTCATCTACTAGGTGCCCAACATAAGCGATAGCTTCTTTAAGTGGTTCATCAGTACTTACATCACAACCTGCAAGTTTAGAAAGATCTAGTGCTGACATGCTACTTCCTTTAGAAAGAACATTTAACCAAGTGTCGGCATAAGAACTGTCATTATCGATCTTATTAGCGATAGCTGTACCGATTGTTAACCCTGCAGAGTAAGTGTATGGATATAGTCCCATGTAGTAGTGAGGTTGTCTCATCCAAGTAAGATCTGCACCTTCATTAACTACTAAACTATCTCCGAAGAACTCTTCCATAACGTTGCGTTTTACTTCAGAAAGAACATCAGCAGTTAACATTTCATTGTTATCTACCATTTTGTAGATTCTATCTTGATAAACAGCTTCTAAGTAGTGTGTTACCATATTGTGGAAGTATGTTCTACTAATCATGTTACTGATAACCCAACGTTTGAAACGAGCATCAGTGTTAGTTTTTAGTAGGTAGTTAGATACAATAACCTCATTACAAGTTGATGGAGCTTCAACGAAGTAAAGTGGGCAATCGTTATTTAACATTGTTTGGTGTTTTCCTGTACTCATGAAGTGATATGCATGTCCAAGCTCGTGAGCAAGAACGAAAACTTCATTCATTTTTCCAGTCCAAGAAAGTAGGATAAATCCAGCTACATTAGGAACTGTTGCACAGAATCCACCAGTACTTTTCCCGATGTTTTGAGGGAAGTCAGTCCAACGTTTGTCATAACTTTCATCAATCATTTTAACGTAGTCTTCACCAAGAACACCAAGTGCTTTTTTAAGGTAAGAACGAGATTCGTCGATAGTCATATCAACTTCAAAATCTGGATCTAGGTTGATTTTACAGTCTGCAAACTGCATATCTTCAATTTTGTGTTCGCGAGCTAGAAGCTTAATGTAACGTCGGATATGAGGTGCTAAATCTGTCATAAGAGTACGGATTTGACGATCATATAGTTCGCGGTTACCATCTTGAGCGGCTAATAGGTAGTCGATAACACTATCATAACCACGCATTGTAGCAAGCATTTTTTCTTTTTTGATTTGTGAAATATACTCGTTTGCTGAAGTGTTTTTATAAGCATTTAATGTTTTATAAAAACTTTTTGCAGCGTTACGGCGCACTTCAGTATCGTTATCCATTTCATGTAAGTTTTCGTATAGTACGAAGCTATTTTCAAAAGTTTTTCCATTTGCTTCAAAGCTGTCGAATTGCATATCTTCATGTTTAGTTACCTCATATAGATTGTAGTAACCAGGAAGACTCTCGTAGTTTGCGATTACTTGTTCAGCTTCTTTTGATAAAGTATGTTTTTTCTCCTGAACGATTTTTTCGAAGTAATATTCTAAATCAGGACGATAGTTTTTCACGAAATCTTTAATGAATTGTTCATCTAGTTCTACAAGTTCAGTATCGAAGAAACTTAAATTCCCCGCCCATAAAGTAGAAACATCTTCAAATAGTGTTACATTTTGTACTACATTGTCATTAAATCTATCTACCGCCATTGGTAATTCAGCGTAGTGAGAAAGTTTATAAAATTCTTCATAAAGTTCTTCGTATTTTTTAACGGCAGTATCTAAAGTAGCGTAATCCGCTAATTTCCCTTCGTAAGTAGCCTTGAAATCTAAGATTTCTTTTTTAATATTCCCAAGGCTCGCTTTAAAATCTTCATCAGTTTTGTACAGAAGAGTCATATCCCAAGTATATTTCTCTTCGACTTCATTTCTTGGTATTAATTTCATTTCAGTCATAGTTTACCTCCTGTGTAATTAAGTCGAATTATATCGATTGATAGTTGCCTATGAGCAACTTAATAATAATTATAATACATAAATGTAGTTTGGTAAATATAAAAATGTGATATATTGTTAAAAATCTAGCCAACTCAAAAAGGTAAGCTAGATTTTGTTATTAATCAAATTTTTATTTCATCTATTTTTGTCAATTTTTCTAGTGATTGAAATCTCACCTTGTGTGTCTTTTTAAAAATTGATTCCATTAATGTTTTGGCAGTAGTGTATTCAAGTTGACTCATAGAGTCTTTTTTTCTTTTTCTAGTTGTTTTTAGCCATATCTTCTATAAAATGATTTTTAAATCAAGGGTAATTGTTAAGACTTCATTTGTAGTAGTATCTATTGTTGCGATAAATGATAGAGTCATGTTTGAAAGGTCTCCAGCTTCTTCACTAGAAAAAGTACCTGGATTTAGGTAAAAATTTATTTCCGATGTCCGATAGTTTTATTTTTTTCCACTAAAAAGTTAGTTTATTATCTGATTTTTCATAGTTTTTTTATCAGTTATAGTGTTAAAAAGTGTATTTCCATTGAAAAATACTTGGATTGCAGATAAAACTTCTAAATCGTCTGTAATTATACCGGGAACTAATTTTCCATTTTCAACATTGAATTTATCGTATCCAGAATTGTTTTTTTCTTAAGGAAAATATATTCTTCTTTTGTTGTAGTTTTGCCTAGTTCAGTTTCTTGCTCTGAAAAATTTCTTTTAAAACATTGCCACTATCGTCTATTTTAATATTAGATAATACGTTAACTGAGTAACCCTCTGCCATAAAAATTAGATTTAATGTTAACCTTAGTATCTAACTCTAAATTTTTCTTTTTGAAAAAGTTGCTAAGGGATGTTTTAACAATTTCTTCATTTGACAATTCTTTTTTACTTCTTGTGCTGTAGGTTGATTTGCATTTTTATTTTGTGAGCAGCCTAGTGTTGTTCCGGCAAGAACAGCAATAGCGAAAGATAGTAATAGTTGTTTTTCATTTTATACCTCTTTGATGTATTTTATTAACCAACATAATTATAACTTAAAAAAAGATTTTTATGTAAATAAAAGATCTAGGAAAAATTCAGTATATATTATAAAAAGTTTACTAGTATGATGTATAATTTTAATTAGTAGATTTTATTAAAAAGCGAGGTATCTTATGAAAATAGCAGTAGTAGGTGGGGGAATAGTAGGAGCTACATGTGCTTATTATTTGTCAAAAGAACAAAAATGAAATAGTAGTTTTTGATTATGGTTTTGGGTCAAGCTACAAAAGCATCAGCTGGGATTATAAGTCCGTGGTTTTCTAAAAGACGTAATAAACCTTGGTATAAGATGGCGAGACTAGGTGCGGATTTTTATTTGAAATTAGTTAGAGATTTAGAAGCTGATGGCTATAATACTGACTTTTATTCACAATGTGGAGTATATTTATTGAAAAAAAATGAAGATAAGCTACCTGAGTTAAAAGAACTTGCTGAAAGTCGTAAAGAATTATCACCGATGATAGGAAATTTAGAGATAATCTCAAAAGAAGAGGTTCGAAAAATCATTCCTAGCTTCGATAACAATGGAGATGTATTGTACGCGAGTGGTGGTGGACGAGTAGAAGGAGAGAGATTCGTTAATACTTTACTTACTGCTTCGAAAGCTAATGTCGTTAGGGAAAAAGTTAGTCTAAAGGTTGTGGGAGATAAATACGAGATTAATGGACAGGTTTTTGATACTGTTGTTCTTGCGACTGGTGCGTGGTTAAAAGATATATTAGAGCCTCTTGGTTTTTATGTTGATGTTCGTCCACAAAAGGGTCAACTAAGAGATTATAAAGTTTCTGATGAAAATACAGGATCTTATCCGGTTATTATGCCTGAGGGTGAATTGGATATTATTCCATTTGAAAAAGGCGTTGTTAGTGTTGGAGCGACACATGAAAATGACATGGGTTTTGATTTAACTGTTGATAAAATGCAACTTGACGCTTTTGGTGAAGAAGCAGAGAACTTCTTAGGTGAATTGAAAAATTCAGAAATAATAAATGAGCGTGTTGGAATTAGAGCCTATACTAGTGATTATTCTCCGTTCTTTGGGGAGGTTCCGACATTAGAAAATGTTTATGCGATTAGTGGTCTTGGTTCTTCTGGTTTAACTACAGGTCCGATAATTGGTTATAGTGTGAGCGAATATAATTTTAGGAAATGACATAGAATTAGATCCGCAAGATTATAATATTGCAAACTATATAAAAATGGAAAAATAGTTAGAGCATTCTTTTAGTAGTATATTGTTGGTTTTTATGAAAATCTGTAAATAAAATATAAGATGTTTTATAATAACGATATTGTAATTTTGATATAAGTAAAATAATAATTCTAAAAGTTTGAAGCAGATTCAAAAAGTTCTAAATTTTTAACAAAGTTTATATAAAAACTCATAGACGCAGTGAGTTTATTGATATCTAAATTCGCTTTATAAAAAGCTTTTTAGATATCTAATAAACTGTGCGAGGGGTGAACTTGATGTGTACCCAAAATTCTGGACACATATATATTTAGTTTAGACAAGTGGATGTTATCCTGTATTGTACAGGTGACATCCATTTTGTTTTTGATTGAATTCTCTTGTTATTGTAATAATCTATATATTCATCTACAGCTTTACTAAATTCTTCAAATGACATATAATTCTTTTCATAACCATAATATATCTCCGTCTTCATTCTTCCAAAAATGATTCCATGATACTATTATCATAACAATTTCCTTTCTAGACATGGATTGAATGATTCCGTGTTTTTAACTCACTTCTATAGTGTGAATGTTGATATTGCCATCCTCGATCTGAATGCATAATTAATCCTTCTGTTTTTGAAATTTATTAAATGCTTTTTCTAACATCCTTTTTATCTGATTTAAATTTGGATGTAACGATAAATCATATGATATTATTTCATTTGTATGCATATCTAGAATCGCTGAAAAATAGCACTTTTCCCCATGAAAAAAATTGAATTGTGATACATCTGTAGTCCATTTCTGTAATGGGGCGGTTGTACTAAAATCTCGATTTATTATATTATTAGCGACTTTTTCCTATTGTTCCTCTATATGAATGATATCTTTCTTTAGGTTGTTTCCCTTTCAATCCTTCTTTATGCATAAGACTTTGTACACGTTTATGATTTACTTTAAAACCTCTATTAATTAACTCATTGTGAACCCTACGGACACCATATAGTCCTTTATTTTCGTTAAAAATAATTTTAATTTCTTTTAACACTGGCTCATTACGAATAGCCACAACATCTACTTCTTCCTTATTTACTAAATAATAATATGTTGATCTAGCCATTCCTATTGCTTGTAAAAGACATTTTTAATTGATATCCTTTTTCTCTAAGTTCTTTGATAATCGCTGCTTTTTTTCGCCTTGAGTTGCGCAGCCCATTTTTCCCGCCTCAAGGCTATTAATTTTTTTATTATTTCTGTTTCCGCTTTAATATTTTCGTTTTCCGTTTTTATAAATTGATTTTCTTCACGTAATCTAATTAATTCTTCTCTCTCTGACTCTTTTAATGGTCTAGGACTTCTATTTTGTTTCATGATAGGTACCTTTCTTGGTCTTCCTTTCTTCTCATCTACAAGTCCATTATAACCTTTTTTTCCTTATATTTTTTTGAACCCAATTATATAATATCCTATAATTAATTCCATTCTCTAGTGCAACGGAATTATATGAATAACCAGCTAAAATTTTGGAAACTAATACTAGTTTTTTTCTTCTGGATTCCACTTCTTATTTTTCGTTTTTATGTTGTAAGACGCCTACGCCTAATGAATCAACCATTCTTTTCCATTTCCTAATAGTATCTCTAAATTTTCTAGTGGTTATTCCATTAGGTGTATCTGGATATTCCCCTTTCATACATCTCAACACATTTTACTTTTAAATTCAAAACTATAACGCATAAAAATACCCCTTTCACTGGTTTGTCCAGTAAAAAGGGTACATATCAGTTTCTTAAGAAATCACGATTTTTGAGTCACTCCCTTTTCTTTTTATAAAAATTGGTACAACAGTTGCATTTTTATGATATAATTAAATGTGGACTGTTGTACGCATTAGATGTTGTTTTTTTGCGTGCTAACGATATTATTAATCAAAGGAAGGAGATTATTTATGATAGCTGAATACTTATCAGGAGTAAGTACTCTAACACTAATTATTCATTTATTGGATATATTATTAGTTTGGTTCTTAGTTTATAAATTACTAAGTTTATTAAAAGGTACTCGTGGTATGCAACTTGTTAAAGGTATATTAATCGTTATTGATTGAAAATATTCTTTTAACTTTATTGGATTCAAAACGATGACATATATATTCGAACAAGTAGTTACTTGGGGAGTTCTAGGAATAATGATTATATTTCAACCAGAATTAAGACGTGCTCTTGAATACATAGGAAGGGTACAGCTATCGAATATCTTCAATATTAATTATAAAGATGTACAGAAAAAATCTACTGAACATATAATCAAAGCTGTTGTTGATTCATCAAGACATATGGCAAGACGAAGAGTGGGTGCACTTATAGTTTTAGAAAATAACACTGGACTTGATGAATATGTGGAAAGCGGTATTACAGTCAATGCCGAGGTAACAACTGAACTTATAGTTAATATTTTTTATTCCTAATACACCTTTGCATGATGGTGCAATGATAATTGATGAAAATAAAATTCGTGCTGCAAGTTGTGTACTTCCTCTATCGGATAATAGGTCTATAGCTAGTAGTTATGGAACTAGACACCGTGCAGCTTTAGGGTTATCTGAAGTGACAGATGCTATAGTAATTGCTGTATCAGAAGAAACAGGGAAAATTAGTGTATGTCAAAATGGAATTTTAACTTCAGATTTTTCGACAGAAGATTTAGCGAAATATTTAGCTAAAAACTGGAAACAGCAAGATAAAATAATTAAATAAGAGGTGATATTATGCAACTAAAAGAAAAAATAAGTTAAAGTTAATATCATTTTTAATAGCAATACTATTGTTCTTATCAGTTAATGAGAATTTCAAGAACTTCTCAGTTCTCGGAGGTGATACGAACGATAATGCTACTGCGTGGGTTAGTGATATTCCACTTGAAGTTGATTATGATAAAGATAAATTGTATGTGGTAGGCATTCCTAATACTGTATCTGTGAAATTAACTGGATCACAGACAAAGGTTCAAAAAGAAAGTGTCACTAAGAACTTTAAAGCGAAGTTGAATCTTAGAAATGCTCAAATAGGTGATGATCAAAAAGTTAAGATTGAAATAGATGGCTTGGAAAAAGGTGTAGATGGTACTGCAGAACCTTCTACAATAACGATATCTATTAGAGAAAAAGCGACTAGAGAGTTTAGAGTTACGCCAATAGTTAAAAAAGAGCGACTATTGATTGGATATGAAGTAGATAAACTTAGCGTTACGAATGAAACTGTTAAAATTTCTGGAGCAATCGAGAGTCTTAATAGAATAAATGAGGTTCGAGCTGAGAGCGATACTCGCACGAAAATTAATAGAAATACTAGAGAAGAAGCTAAACTGATAGCTTATGATAGTGATTATAATAAAATAGAGGATATTCAAATAGAGCCAAGTTCGACGCTTATGAGTATTGAACTAAAAAATATCGAAAAAGAAGTCCCATTAGAAGTAAATACTATAGGTAGTTTACCTTCGGGATTTGAATTAGTTAGTGCTACTGCTGATGTTGCTAAGGTGACGATTAGAGCAGAGAATGCTAATGAATTGGCGAAAATTAATGAAATGTTCGTTGATGTTGACTTGAGCGATGTTAAAGAAGAGACAGAAGAGCGTAGTAATTTGAAAATATATCCGAAAGAAAATATAAGAGTAGCGACAGATACGCCGATTGTTAAAGTAACGATCAAGATAAGGAAAAAATAAAGATGACAGACAAAAAATTGATGTTTTTAGCTATTAATATGCTTATAACGGTTTTCAGCTTAGCTATAATAATAGGAACTATGTTTATAGAAAACCAAAGTGTTAAAAAAACAGCCATTTTTGTGGCGATTACGATATTAATAGTTCAGAAGTTAGTAGAGATAAAAGTAATTGAAGAAACTCGAAAAGTTAGTATTGTTATACTACTTATAATTATTGCAGCTGCAGGGTACTTCGTTATAGATTATATTAAAAATATAAAGAGCTTGGGGGAAGATTTGGAAACCTGATTAGAATTCATGTTTTTTAAATCGCCCCCGCAAAGTTTATTAGATAAGCACATGCTATTACTTCGTAGCATATTTATTTTAAAAACTATTGCGATATAATATGTAGTTAAGTTTTATCTTGATTATATAAATTAACCCCTTTGCTCATTAATGAATTAGTAGGAGATGTTATGGATAAATTATTTTCATCAAAAATATATATAAATCATAGATTTAAGCTGATTATGGCATTGGATTTATTGACGGTAATATTTGGAGTAGTAGTATCTATATTTTTTTAGGTAAGGCTTTTGATCCATTTTCTATGTTGAATGACCATCACGTAGAAATAACCGAATTTTTAGTGATTTCACTTGTGGTTTATACAATTAGTTTTTATTCATTTGGTACTAATAAATCACTATGGTCTTACTTTAGGTGTAAATGAAATAGTAAATATCTGTTTCTCAGTAGTGCTAGAGGGTTTAATCACTAGTATTTTTATATCAATATATGCTACCTGATACATTTTCAAATGTTAGATTTGCGATTTTTCACCGTTATTAATAATCGCAGGAATGATGTTTATAAGAATGCTTTTATCGTGCTTTAAGAGAAAGAGAAGCGGGTAAATATGGAGCTAATTCTTATAAGAATACATTTATAATAGGTGCAGGAGACGCGGGTTACATTTTATTAAAAGAATTGTCTAAAAATAATATTTTCCGTGCGAATGTAGTTGGGCTTATCGATGATAATAGAAAAAATTCTGTAATTAGTGGAGTTTCTGTTGTTGGAACAACGTATGATATGTTGAATCTTATTCCAAAATATGAAGTAGAGCAGGTATTTTTAGCTATTCCTTCAATTGGTGCATATGATAAAAATAGAATATTAAACGTTCTAAAAGAAGCGAATGTTACTGTTAAAGTAATGAGTTCAGGTATTGCTGTAGAGGACGGGGAAAGTATTTCTAAACACTTAAAAGACGTGTCTATCGAAGATTTATTAGGACGTGGTGAAGTGAAACTGTCTCAAGGTGAGATTCGTTCATATATTAAAGGAAAGAGTATTCTTGTTACTGGTGCTGGTGGTTCAATCGGAAGCCAGATTGTTAGAGAAATATTCAAATTCAAACCTAGTCAACTTGTTTTAGTAGATGTTAACGAGAATGCATTATATATGTTAGAACGTGATTTAGATTTTGAAAAATCACATAGTAAAGAATATGAGGATATACAATATATTTCTGAAATAGTAAGTATTCGAGAGAAAGCTGCTTTAGCTGAGGTGTTTGATAAGTATAAACCTGATGTAGTGTTCCATGCAGCAGCGCATAAACATGTGCCTTTAATGGAACGTCGCCCACAAGAAGCTATAAAAAATAATGTTTTTGGAACGAAAAATGTTATGGATGTGGCGATTGAAAAAGAAGTAGAAAGATTTATTATGATTTCTACTGACAAAGCGGTAAATCCAACGAATGCGATGGGAGCTTCGAAACGTTTAACAGAGATTATCTTACAATCAAAAGGTAATAAGTATAAAACGAAATTTGCTGCGGTTAGATTTGGTAATGTACTAGGTTCTAATGGTTCTGTAATTCCTATTTTTAAAGAACAGATTAAAAAAGGTGGACCTATCACTATTACGCATAGAAATATTATTCGTTACTTCATGACGATTCCAGAAGCGGCACAATTAGTACTACAAGCTGGATATTATGCAAGTGAAGGGGAGATTTTCCTATTAGACATGGGAGAACCCGTAAAAATAATAGATCTTGCGACAAACTTAATCAAACTATCAGGATTAGAACCATATAAAGATATCGATATCGAAGAGATCGGTCTAAGACCTGGTGAGAAAATGTATGAAGAGTTATCACTGATTACGAAAGTAGTGAGAAAACTGATAACCAAAAACGATCTATAAAATACAACTTTAGACATTGATGTAGATGAATTAGATAAAAATTAAATGAATTAAAATCAATGCTAGGACATTCAACAAATGAAGAAATACGTAGCAAGTTATTTGAAATAATAAATTGTTATAATGGATAAAAAAAGGAGGGCGATTCAAAAGTTATTTTGAATCGCCCTTTCTAGCCATATAAGGGAGTTTGTAGTATAGCTAGTGATAGAGAGTGTATATTTTATTTTTTTCTACATTTTTTTAGTTTTTATCTATATAGTTATTTATAACCAACGCTAACCCTATAGGTAATTCCCATATAGATAAGTTTGAGTACAAATAATAAAAGTTTTGTATTTTTGTTCAAAGTCAGTACTAACTGCATTATCTAAGATTAATAATAGTAGCAGTACCAAATAAAAATAGAATACTAGAGATATGTAAAAATCTTTTTGAGTTTTTCTGCGTTTAACATAGTAACCTCCTGAAATCGCGTATTACGTATTCGTTATGAATGGGGAGTGACTCAAAAATTATAACTCTTTAAGAAAACAAGATTTTGTTGAGTCACTGCTAGCTAGTTTTAGATAGTGTTATTTTTATTTTTCTGCGGTTTTTAGTTTTTTATCTATATAGTTAGTTAGAATCCAAGCTAATACTATAGGTAAGATTGAACAAAAAATATTTGAACACTGATATTATGGTTTTATATTTTTGTGTAAAGTCTGGATTAACTACTTCATCAAGCAAGAAAATGATTATAGGACCAAATAAAAAACATAGAATACTACAAATATGTAATATCTTTTTATACGTTTACCATAGCAACCTCCCTGAAATCGCGTATTGCGTATTTACTATTAATATGGAGTGACTCAAAAAGTACGATCTTTAAGAACCAAGATTTTGTTGAGTCAGCTCCTTTAGTAACTTTAACATAACACAAAATATTAAAAAAATAAAAGACTGATAAAATCATTGTTTTTATGGTATAATAAAGGTTAATGATGTTATTTTTTTAGAGATAGTTAACATAACATTACTTAAAAGATTATATAATGATTAAGTGCTGATTTTAAAAGAGTAAATTTTTGAGGTTGGTATTTTTATAACTTCGGTTCTATATATTATTTGAAGGATGTAATATTGTGTTGTAGTTGTTAAATTAATACTCTTTAAGTTATAATAATATTGTAAGATATTGAGAGGATGGGGAAGTATTTATGGAATTTAGACAGTTAAACTACTTTATTACAGTTGCGAATAAGAGAAGTTATTCTTTAGCGGCAAAGGAATTATTTGTTACGCAGCCTACATTAACGTTAGCAATAAAGAAATTGGAGAAGGAATTTAATACTACTTTATTTGAGCAAAATAATAGACGTTTAGAGTTAACAGAAAGTGGGCAAATGCTTTATGAAAAAGGTATTGTTTTATTGAAATCATACAATAATTTAATTGATGAAATGAATGCATCTAGTGAAGAAAGTAGAGAAGTGCTGAAGGTAGGTTTAACAGTATTATTTGCAATTCAATACATGGAAGAAATATCGAGTTTTATAGCTAGACATCCTAAAGTTGAGTTGAGTTTAATTCAACATGGTTCTAAACAACTGCAAAGGATGGTTGCTAATGGAGATCTAGATTTAGGATTACTTTCTTTTCCACAGTATGAGAGAGGCATTGTTATGAAACCTATTGAAAGAAAAAAGGCTTCGTATGTTGCTGCGATTGTAGTTCCTTCTAATCATCCTTTGGAAAATAAAAAAGAGATTACTATTGAGGATTTAAAAGATGTGAGAATAAGTTCACTTACAAAAAATTATGTCCTAGGAAATGAAATTTATGTGAAGTGTAGGGAGAGAGGTTTTGAACCGAATATTGTTTTTGCCGATGATAACTGGACTGTTCTTGTTAAGAGTATAGAGATATTTGATAGTGTGGCTATATTGCCTGCTGAGTTCGAAGATATTAGTCAATTTCAAAATACGAAGTGGATACCGTTAGCGGAAAAGATGGAGTACAAGGTAGGAATTGCTCATAAAAAAGACGAAGATATTTCTGAAATAGGAAAATTGTTTATAGACTACATACTTTCGGAAAAAATTAAGAAAAAGTAAAAAATATAGAAAAAGGGTAGTGACTTATGAAAATAGATTTATGAGCCACTACCCTTTTTGTAGACCATACATAGAAGTTTAAAGCATAGTAGTTCTATTTTTCGAAAATATTATATTTTTCTTCGTTATTAAGAACTCTCAGTGCGCCTGATGCTAGAGCCTGCATTTCTTTTTCACCTGGGATAATGAATAATGGGAGCGATGAATTCAACTCTTTCTCTAACTTTATCTGAGATAAAATTAGAACGCGCTATTCCACCGGTAAGTATTATAGCGTTCACTTGTCCTTTTAATACTGAAGCTAATTCACCTATAGCTTTTGATATTTGATAGGCCATTGCTTCTAATACAAGTTTTGCTTTTTCATCACCATTATCCATAAGTTCATGGATTTTTCTTGCATCATTTGTTCCGAAGTATGAGACAAGCCCTCCTTTTTTACGAGTCAGTTCTGTCACTTCAGATTTAGTCTTTTCATAGCATAAGTTAATATATTGTTTAAGTGGAATACCTCCTGTACGTTCGCTAGAAAACATTACTTCATCATCAGAAATAACATCGACCATGCGTCCATTTTCATGTGCACTAGCACTAGAACCGCCACCAACATGAACTACTATAAAGTTTCCAAATTTGTATGGGATATTTAACTTATTAGCCACATCATAGGCTACAGCTCGCATATTAAGTGCGTGGCCGACACTTTTTCTATCGATTAGGCTTGAACCAGAGATACGAGCAACATCATTCATTTGATCGACGGTAACAGGATCATATATGAAAGAAGGCGCAGACTCAACACCAAATTTTTCCGCAACACTCTTAGCAAGTGATGCTCCTAGGTTAGAGGCGTGTTCTAATAAGGCCCTATTTTTTAAACAATCTATAAGATTCTCATCTACAAGAATAGCCCCAGCATCTACTGGTGGAAGAAGCCCCCCACGACCTACAACTGCATCAAACTTGTGATTAGGTATCTTCTCTTTAATTAGTGACTCAATATCAGTTAATCTAAGTGACAATTGATCGAAGATATTATTGAATGGCTTTAGTTGTTCTAATGAATAGGTAATCTCATGTGAGAAGATTTCTGTAGTATTTTCATAGTATGCAACCTTAGTAGAAGTTGCACCTGGATTAATAACGAATATTTTTTTCATATTAATTCTCCTTGTCTGCTAGCAGTGCTAGAATTAACGAGTATTTTTTTTCGGTATCAGAAGCGGAGCGTGATGTTAGTACGATTGGAACAGTTGCTCCAAGTATCAATCCAGCCATTTTGGCTTCTGCCATTAGTATTAGTGATTTAGAAATACCGTTACCAGAAACTATGTCAGGAACTACTAGAACATCAGCGTCTCCTTGGATATTCCCTGCATATTTTTTCTCTTGTGCAATATTTTTATCAAGAGATATATCCAAAGATAATGGTCCCTCAACAATTAGTGTTTCATTATTTTTGAAGTGTTTTGAGATTTCATCAGCTTCTACCGAAGATTTTTGTTTAGGATTAACCATCTCTGCAGCAGATAATAGGCTGAATTTTATTTTTTTCATAACCAAGAGATGTGAAAATCTTAGAAGTTTCTTCGATTATTTTTATTTTCTGCTCTTCAGAAGGTTCAAGAATCATGCCGCCATCGGTTATACCTAAAAGTTTATTATATTTTGGAATTTCTAATAATGCTAGGTGGAAAAGAACAGAACTTTTTTTAATTCCTGTTTCTTTATTTACTACTTCTCTTAAAAGTGTTGAAGTAGGAAGGTTTCCTTTCATGATAAAGTCAGCTTTCCCCTCTCTAACTAACTCTATACCTTGCAGCAGATACATCATCTTCTATATCTATAATTTCAAAATCATTGTTTTTAGTATTTATATCTAGTAATAATTCATCTATTTTTCTTTAGAATCTATTAGAATAGGTATTAAATAACCTTTTATTAGCAAACCTAAAAACACTATGAAGAGCATGGTCTTGAGCAGCTTTACAACAACGATTGTTTTAGGTTTAGTTATTTTTGTTTTAAAAATGTCATCTAGTTGATTAAAACTTTCTAACATAACTTTCTCCTTTCTTTTTGAAGAAAGAAACAGAGAAGTTGAACATCCCTGTTCTTTTCTTTAAAAGTTAAAATTTTAGGAATGAATTGCTTTTTAGAATAATATCGGCTGCCTCAACTACGACTTCATTAAGAGAAGGGTGTCCATGGATGGTTAGAGAAATATCATCAACTGTCAGTCCTGTTCTACGGCAAGTGCTAATTCCGCACTAGGTCACTGGCACCAGGCCCAACGATGGCTGCGCCGATAATTTTATTAGTATTTTTTATTGCGACAATACGGACGAATCCTTTACTTTGAGAAATCGATAAAGATCTTCCGTTATGTCCAAATGAATATTGTCCAGTTACTACTTCATAACCTTTTTCTTGTGCTTGAGCTTTTGTATATCCTACGAGTGCTATTTCAGGTGTAGTAAAGCAGACTGTTGGGATGGCAAAGTAGTCGACTATTGCAGCTTTATCCCCATTTAATACTTCAGCAGCAATTTTTGCTTCATACATTGCTTTATGAGCTAATGTAGGACCTTCTACGATATCTCCAATAGCGAATATATGTTCTTTAGTCGTTCTACGTTGTTCATCAACTTTAATTAATCCGCGATCTGTAACTTCAACGCCCGCGTATTCTAAGCCAAGTTCATCGAATTTTGCTTTTCTACCAACGGATACCAAAACATAATCTGATTCTATAGTAAATTCTTTTCCATCAACAGAGTAGTTCGTGATGACAGAATTGTCAGTGTTTTCTGCGTTATTAGCAGTGGCATTCGTGATAATTTCTACACCTTTATTTTTTAGTTCTTCAATTACTACATTGGCTATATCATCTTCAAAAACTCGTAAAATTTTTTCTGTTCCTTCAATGATAGTAACTTTTGAACCAAGTGAAGCATATGCTCCAGCTAATTCAATACCAATATACCCACCACCGATAACAACTAGTGATTTGGGTACTTTAGTAAGATTTAAAATTTCAGTTGAACTAAGTATGCGATCATTAAATTTAAACCCTTTAATTTCTATCGGTTGTGTTCCAGTTGCGATAATAGCTTCTTTAAAATGATATGTATTATTGTGGAATTCGTCTAAAATTACGCTGATAGTTTTATCGTCTATAAAGTTAACCTCACCATAAATTATATTAACACCATTTTTTTTCAATAAGCCTTGAACACCTTTGTGTAAAGTTTCTACAACTTCTTCGTTTTTCCAACGTTGCGTCTCAACAAAGTCTATTTCTGCATTATCAACTTTTATTCCACGAGTTGACTTTTTATTTCTTCAAATTGATGACCTACAGATATAAGTGCTTTTGAAGGGATACAACCACGATGTAAACAAGTTCCGCCCACTTTTTCTTTCTCAAATAGGGTAACTTTTTTACCTAGTTGAGCTAATTTAATAGCTGCGACGTAACCACCAGGGCCACCACCAATGACAATAGTATCTAATTCTTGAATAAAATTTCCTACTACCATAATTATCCCTCCACTAACAATAAATCAGGCTCTGCTAAATATTCTTTGACTGTATTTAGTGCGCGTTGTGCTGTACCACCATCTACACTCTGTGGTCGAATGAGAATGAAAGTTTAAGCTTCATTGGGACAAGTTTTGGTTGTTTATTTTCATCTGGGATAAACGTTTCTTCGAAACGTCCAAATCCTAGTATAGCTACTTCAGGTTGATTGATAATTGAGTAAATTTTCAAACACTGCTAGTAGCAATTGCTCCAACATTTGTAATAGTCATAGAACCATCTGTTTGTTTATCTCTTCCTAATTTACCAGCATGAGCAAGAGCTGTGTTCTCATCTAGTTCACGAGCTATTTTGAATAGACTCTTGAAGTTAGCATCCTTAATGTTTGGTACGAATAAACCATGTTCAGTATCGGTTGCAACACCAATATTAATGTAATTTTTATATATTATCTCTAATTTCTCGTTATCTACAGAGGCATTTAACTCTGGGAATTTTGCAAGAGTGGCTGCCACAGCTTTTATGAAGTATGCTGTGTATGTAAGTTTAATATCTCTGTCTTTTGCTATTTGTTTCATTCTATTTCTATGTTCAACAAGTTTTTCAACATTTACTTGATCTAGAACTGTTACGTGAGGTGAAATAGCTTTACTATTAACCATTGCACGTGCAATAGCTTTTCTAATATTAGTCATCGGTATTCTTGTAGTATTGTTAGTACTATTTGAAGGAGTGGTTCAAATTTGGGAACTGCTGCCACCCTCAGTCGCTAATAACTTCGTTTTTGTAACTTGTGGTTTCTGTACTGGTGAAACTTCTTTAACAGTACTGTTATTAAGGTAATTTTCAATATCTTCGATTGTAACCAGGCCACGTTTACCAGTGGCAGGTACTAGTCTAAGATCGACCCCTTTATCTCTAGCATATTTTCTTACTCTAGGGATGGCCAATAATCTAATATCAACATCAGATGAATTATTTTGTTTTTCTACAGGTTTAGTCTCGGTAGCAGTATTATCTTCAACTTCGGCAGATTCTTGTTCCTCGTGTTTTTCTCACATTTTCGATCGTTTCAATATCAACAATAACTGAACCAACCTTTAGCCATTTCCCCAACTTTTGCATAAATTGTTTTAATTGTTCCAGAAACAGGAGACGGCAGGGCAACAACAGCTTTATCACTTTGAATTTCTACTAGAATATCATCTTCTTTCACTGCTTCTCCAACTTTAAAACCCCATTGAATAATTTCACTTTCATGAAGTCCTTCTCCACTATCTGGTAAAATAAATGAATAAATCATATTAAGTCCCTCCATTCATTAAAAAGTCATAGACTTTCTTTAACTTTATTAACGATGTCTGCTGGAGTAGGTAGCCAATATTCTTCAGCTAAACCAAATGAAAATGTAGTATCAGGAGAAGTAACTCGTCCAACAGGTGCATCTAGATACATAAATGCACGTTCAGAAATTTCTGATAGAAGTTGTCCAGCAATCCCAGCTTGGCGTTGAGATTCTTGAACTACTATCACACGTCCTGTTTTCTTAACAGAAGATATAATAGTTTCCATATCGACAGGAGAGACAGTTCTAAGGTCAACAACTTCAACAGAGATACCTTCTTTTTCTAATTGTTCAGCTGCTTTTAAGCTATAGTGAACCATAAGACCGTATGTAATGATTGAAACGTCTGTTCCTTCTCTAACAACGCTTGCTTTGTCTAATGGTACACGATATCCTTCGTCTGGAACTTCACCTTTAATTGAGCGATACATTCTAAGATGTTCTAAGAATATGACTGGATCGTTACTTTCGATAGAAGAAATTAATAATCCTTTTGCATCATAGGGATTACTAGGAATTACTACACGTAGTCCAGGAATTTGAGCTAAAATTCCGTCTAAGCTATCTGAGTGTAATTCAGGAGTATGGACAGGTCCTCCGAATGTAGAACGTATAGTAACTGCCATGTTTCGAGTATTTCCTGAACGATATCTAAAACGAGCTAATTGAGAGTATACCGCATCGAAACCTTCTAAAATAAAACTTAAAAATTGAATTTCGGGATAGGTCTAAATCCTTCAGCAGCTAATCCAATAGCAAGTCCCAAGATACCTGATTCAGCTAAAGGAGTATCTAATACTCTTTTTATCTCCATATTTTGCTTGTAAACCATCTGTAATCCTAAAAACTCCACCGTTAACCCCGACATCTTCACCGAATATTAAAGTTTTTCATCAGTTTTTAATTTGTAATCAAGTGCTTTCTGTGATCTGCTTGCGCAATAGTTTTCTAGACATATTAGTTCGCCTCCCTTTGTTTGTATATTTCGATTTGTTCTTTAATGTTTTGGGTAGGAATTTCAAACATATTTTCTAAAAATGTTGAAACTTTTTGTTTTTCAGCTTTGTTTATTGCAACCATCGCTTCTTTAATTTGACGTTTTACATCATCGATTGTTTCTTCTTCTATTTCGCTATTCCATAATCCTTTTTTCTCAAGATATTTTCTTAATCGAATTAGTGGATCTTTTTTCTGCCATGATGATACTTCTTCATCAGTACGATAACGAGTTGGATCATCTGACATAGTGTGTGGTCCTAGACGATAAGTAAATGCTTCGATTAGAACAGGTCCATGTTCAATTGCATATTCACGTGCTTTAGATACAGCGGCATACATTGCCAATGGATCCATACCATCTACTTTTATACTAGCGATACCAGCAGCAACCCCTTTTTGTGCCAGTGTTATTGCCTTAGTCTGTTTAGATATAGGAGTAGAGATACCATAACCGTTGTTTTGCAAAATAGTAATTAAAGGAGCATTATACACTCCAGCAAAATTTAATCCTTCATAGAAGTCCCCTTGAGAAGATCCACCATCTCCACAAAAAGCTAGTACAACATTTTTTTCACCTTTTAGGCGTTTTCCAAAAGCAACACCAGCAGCATGTGGCATCTGTCCACCAACAATAACTTGAGGAGAGAAGGCGCATAATGATTCAGGATATTGGTTAGCTTTTAAATGCCCTTTATACCATAAAAAAGCTTGTTCTATTGTTAAGCCGCGAATAAGTAGTGGAGGAATATCGCGATAGGTAGGAACAAGAAAATCATTTTTTTCAAGGGCGAACGTTGTCGCTAATTGACTAGCTTCTTGACCACCGGCAGGTGGATAGTTACCTAGAGCCTCCCTTGTCTATTTAAAATAATTACTCTCTCGTCATATGTTCTACCGAAAACTAGAACTTTCATTAATTCCACTAGTTTTTCATCACTAATATCAGGAAACAAATCTGGATTAGTAACTTCACCATCTTCGTTTAGAACTTGATACATAGGAAACAATTCAGCTGGTTTCTTTATTGAATCTTCGAATGTAAATGGTCCTTGTTTAACAATTTTCATAATTTATCACTCCTTAAATTTTGTATTATTGAAAACGATTTCTATACTTTAATTATAATGGATTTACACAAAATTTACTAATTGTATTTTTTTATAGTAATATTAAAAATTTATATTAATCAATTGTTACTTAATGATACAGATTAATATTCTTGAGGATATAGCTTTGAATTGTCTTTTGATATTTCAATAGATGAATAGAGTGTGGTATAATATTTAAGTGAAACAAATAGGAATGATTTACGAGGTTTGAACTATTGAGATTATATAGTTTACATCTAAGTTGATAGTGAGGTGATTGAATGAGTAAAGTTTCAGGTAAGGTAACAAAGGTTGAAAGTAAAGGACTGTACATAAAACTAGAAAATGGCAAAGATGCATTTTTACCAAAAAGAAAATATGTTTATTGGAAAAAAAGAAAAAGTTAGAGGAAATTTTTCCGTTGGTTTTTGTAATTAAAGCTGAGGAGAAAAGTACAAAGGATTCTTTAGTGATCTTAACACAAAAAGAGTTAAAACAAGCTGAAGGTGATAAGAAAAAGTAGAAAAACCCTAAAGAAAAACAGAATAAAAAGAAAAATAAACCGAAGACACCGATTAAAAAGAAGTCAAAGAACAAACCAGAGGCTCAGAAAAAGCAAGCAAGTACAGGAAGAAAAAGAAGAGCCTAAGCAAGAGACAAAAACTCTAAAAGATTTGAAAAAACTTCAATTCATAGGTAATATGAAGATCTCTGTAGGAAAAGGTAAGAAGAGTAATATTACTGAGCTGTCTGAGGAAAAAGAAGAGAAAAAAGAAATTCCACCAGCACCAGAAGGACTGCTAGAAGATATAATTGCGACTACAAGGCAAGCTGAAGATAAGTTTGAAAAAAATCAAGAAAGAACTTCAAGAAAGAGGTTATCTAGATGGACATTAATATTTTATGGCAAAAACTGATAAAAATAGCACTGGGTCTGTCAGGAGGAGTAGACTCTATAGCTTTATTTCATCTACTTGTCACTAAGTATAAAGAGAGTTATAAAGAACTAGTAGCATTTCATATAAACCATGGATTAAGAGAGCAGTCTTATGAAGAAGCCGAGTTCGTAGAGAATTTTGTCAAAAACTACAATGTTAAGTTCTACAAAAAAGAGCTAAATATGAAAGATTTAGTAAGAGATAGTCACACATCAGAGGAAATGCTCGCAAGAAAACTACGTTATGATGCTTTTGAGGAGATGTCTTCATTAGAAGGTGGTGTGAAGTTAATAACTGCTCATCACAAAAATGATCAGGTAGAAAATATCCTTATGAGACTACTTAGTGGACGTAGTATGGATTATAACTTGATGATAAAAGAGAAGACGACTATAGGAAACTTAGAAGTCTATCGCCCATTATTAAATGTATTAAAAGCAGACCTTGAGCAATATGCCGATAAAAATGACTTAATATACTATGTAGATTCAACAAACTTCGACACTGATTATACTAGAAATAATATAAGGCATAACATTGTACCATTGTTAAACGATGTAAATGCTGCAAGTTTTGATAATTTAATTAATTTTTCTAGTTATTATCAAAATATTAATACTGAATTGAAAAATAAAAGTATTGGAAGCTAAAAAAATAACTATGTGATTTCTCTAGAAGAAGATAAAATTGAATTAGCTAAGATAAATTTATTGAAAAATACCAAAGAAGAAATTTATTTCTTGTTAAGAGATATATTAGCAACAATTTTGGTATTTTTTTGATGTGAAACAAAAGGGCGCTTTTACAATAATAGAAGACCTAAAAAGTAGAAATACCAATAAAAGTTATGATTTGAAAAATAATTTAAAAAAATTATTAACGAATATGATAGTATTTATGTTCATAAAATCGAAAAATGTTATAATGATAAGATAGAATTAATAATAGATGAAGTGGATATTAATAAAGTTTATACATTTCATCAGAGTAATTTTCTAATAACAACAACTAACAATTCATCTGAGGTTGGATTCAATAAAGAAGATTTACCCTTGATAGTTACAACTAAGAAGGACGGTGATCGAATTCAAAGAGGTAAGGTTAGCAAAAACTTTCACGTCTTTTTATCGATGAAAAGATTCCTAAGGAACTTAGGGACACTCTTCCAGTAATTCGTAACAAAGATGGGATTTTAGGAGTTTTTAGGAATAAATACTAAAGTCAACAAAAAATAAAAAAATATGATTATTACATAAACACGAAAGGATAAAAACAGTGGAAAATTTATTAAAAGATATCGAGAAAGTTCTATTTACACACGAGGACATCGTAGTTGCTAGTAAAAGAATCGCTAAACAAATTGAAGAGGATTACAAAGATAAATGTCCTGTTCTAATTTGTACATTAAAAGGGGCATTACCTTTTATGGCGGAGCTTTTAAAACATATTGATATTCATGTAGTTACTGACTTTATGGACGTATCTAGTTATCACGGAGGAACTGAATCTTCTGGTGTAATCAAAATCAAAAAAGATTGCGGAATGGACATCGAAGGACGTCACGTAATTATTGTTGAAGATATCGTAGATACAGGAAGAACGCTTAAGGCTCTTATCGAAAACTTAAAAGAAAGAAAAGTTGCTTCAGTAGCGTGCGCTTCATTAGTAGATAAACCAGAAACTCGTGTAGTTGATGTTGAAGCTGATTACATCGGTATAGTTTCACCAAATGAATTCTTAGTAGGATTTGGTTTAGACTATGATGAGAGATATAGAAACTTACCTTATATCGGTGTTCTAAAAGAGGAAATTTATTCATCATAATATTTTTAATCAAAAAGGTCAAAATATTAGTCAAATTTTAGTTACATATGTTAAAATAAATTAAGTTTAGAAAAATGATAGGAGGAAGATTGTCTATATGAATAATAAAAAGGCAAAACCCCATCCTTGGTATGCTTGCGCTAATCGTAATCGCGATTGGATTATTTGCTTACTGGCAACAAGATTTACCTGGGACAACTGAAAAAATAGACTATGCTAAGCTTGTTCAGACTATTAAAGATGACAAGGTTAAAGAAATAAGTCTACAAAGAAAAGATGAAAACTACAATGTTAAAGGTACTTATACAGATGGCAATAAGAACTTCGAGAGTGTAGTTGCAGCATCTGATTCTGAAGTACAAAAACAAATTAATGAAAAAGCTAAAGATGGGAAACTAAATGTAGTAGAATATAAACCAGCTGAAAAACTGGTGCAATTTTATCATTTTTAGGTAACATTATTCCATTTATCTTAATGATGGGTACTATTAGTTTTCTTTATGTCACAAAATGCAAGGTGGCGGCGGAGGTAAAGTAATGAGCTTCCAAAAATCTAAAGCTAAAAACATCGATGGTGGAGAAGCGAAAGTTACATTTGCTGATGTAGCTGGAGCTGATGAAGAAAAACAAGAACTTGCAGAAATGGTTGAGTTCTTAAAAGATCACCGTAAATTTACTAAGATGGGTGCTAAAATTCCTAAAGGTGTCCTACTTGAGGGACCTCCAGGGACTGGTAAAACTTTACTAGCTCGTGCTGTAGCTGGAGAGGCGAAAGTACCATTCTTCTCAATCTCTGCGATCTGACTTCGTTGAGATGTTCGTAGGGGTTAGGCAAGTCGTTCGTGACCTATTCAAAGAAGCTGAAAAAAATGCGCCATGTATCATTTTTATCGATGAGATTGATGCTGTAGGACGTAAACGTGGAAGCGGAGTAGGTGGAGGAAATGACGAACGTGAGCAAACTCTTAACCAACTTCTTGTTGAAATGGATGGATTCGATGGTGAAAAAGGTATTATCGTAATTGCAGCTACTAACCGTGCTGACGTATTAGATAACGCCCTTAGAAGACCAGGTCGTTTTGACAGACAAATTAAAGTTTCTACACCTGATGTAAAAGGTCGTGAAGCTATTCTTAAAGTACATGCTAAAAATAAACCACTTGCTAAAGGTGTTGAACTTCGTTCATTAGCAGAAAAAACTCCAGGATTCTCTGGTGCAGACCTTGCTAACATTCTTAACGAAGCAGCTTTATTAGCAGCTCGTGAAAACAAATCTAGTATTGATAAAGAAGATCTAGATGAAGCGATGGACAGAGTAATCGGTGGTCCAGCTAAACGTAGTAGAGTATACACTCCAAAAGAAAAACGTTTAGTAGCTTACCACGAAGCAGGTCACGCAATCGTAGGTATGGTACTTGATAGTGCTGATAAAGTGCAAAAAGTTACTATTATCCCACGTGGTGATGCTGGTGGATATAACTTAATGATTCCGGAAGAAGAAAAATACTTCCAAACTCGTACAGATTTAATCGATAAAATTTGTGGATTACTTGGTGGACGTGCTGCAGAGCAAATCTTCTTTAACGAAGTATCTACAGGAGCACACAATGACTTCGAACGAGTAACAGCTATTGCTCGTGCGATGGTTACAGAATACGGTATGAGTGAAGCTGTAGGTCCAATGCAAGCTCCATTCCACGATCCATATGGTGGACGTCAACTTTCAAGTATCGGTAACTATTCAGAAGAAATGCTGAAAGAAATCGATAAAGAAGTTCGTAAAATTATTAATGAATGTTACTCAAAAGTTCTTCACATTATTGAAACTCACAGAGAACAATTAGAACTTATTGCACAAACACTTATCGAAGTTGAAACAATCGATAGAAAAGAAATCGTTGCTCTTTACCAATTTGGAAAAATGCCAAAAGATTTAGATGAAAGAGAGCAGAACAACTAGATAAAGTAGTTAATAAGAAATATTACGAAGAACAAGCTCGTAAAGCCAAAGAAGAAGCTGAGAAAAAGCTCAAGAAGAGGCTCAAAACGAAGAAGATAACGTTGAAAAGGTTGAAGAAAAAGACCTAGAAGACGAAAAATCAAAAGAAAAACAGAAGAAAAACCTTCTAACGAAGAATAAAAAGAAGGATCTATAATAAATGGGGTTGACCCAAAGATAAAGAAAAAGCCAAGAAAAGATTGAGAAAAATTCTTTTCTTGGCTTTTTTTGAATAATTTTTGAGAAAAATTCTAAAAAAATGAAAAATATTTCCCAATAAAATTAGCTAATCCTCCCTGTTTTTATCAGGTGTTTTGCTAATTTTATTAAATTATGGGAAATAGCGTGCAGGGCAAATTCGACCTCACATTTTTCAATTCCTCGAAGGGAAAAATCTTGTGAACGCCAAGTTCTGTTTTTAAATTACCGAAGAAACTTTCGATTTCTATCTTTCTTTTTGAGTATATATTTTTAGTTTCTTCGTTTTTCTAAAAAGTAAATATCTTTGTTTCGCTTTTTAACTCTTCATACGTTGGATTATATAGTATTGTTCTATTACCTTTTGCTTTTTGTACATAGGTGTTTTTATTGGACAATCACTACAGTCTTCACATTTGTATTGTTTGAAATTTCTTTTATATCCGTATTTATCAGTTCTACTTATATTTTTTTCAAAATCTACATATCTATTATTTGCGCATACGAAACTATCACTAAATACATCATATTTCCAGTTTGATGAGTTTTTATGTCTTTTTTTGTATTTGTTCATCTGTTCTTTTCTCATCATATTATATGGTATTAGTGCCTGATAATTATTTTCTTCGCAGTAAATATAGTTTTCTTCACTTCCGTATCCTGCATCAGCTACTATTGTTTTTGGTTCTATTATTCCTTGTTCTTTGATATTTTCTATATGTGATTGTAATGTTCTTACATCTGTTGGATTTTGATGTATTGTAAAGCCTAATACATATTGATTGTGTGTGCCTACCTGTATATTATATCCTGCTTTTAATTGCCCATTTTTCATATGGTCTTCTTTCATTCTCATGAATGTTGCGTCTTTATCTGTTTTTGAATAACTATTTCTATCTTTTAATATTTCTAGCTGATCTTCGTATTTTCGTAGCCTTGGTAGATAATCTTCTTTTATTTTCTTTGTTATCTTATTGATTACTCGCTTTCTATTTTTTGGGATTTCTTGTATTTCTTGTTCTTCTTTTATTTCTTCTAATACTTCTACTATTTGCTCAACTTCTTTAGATCCTAGATTGTCTATATCTTGTAGTATTTCTTGTGATAACTCTTTTAAGTCTGATAATCCTTTTTACTGTTTCTTCTTGTTTTTAATTCTTCTTCACCAAGTTACTTGCTTCTTCTAGAAATTCTGTTATTTTTTTCCGTTATTTTTTTCTTTTGTATCTTTGTGTTGATTTTTTTCCATACAAATGTGTATTTATTCGCATTTGCTTCTACTTTTTGTTCCATCTAGATAATATATACTAGGGTCTATAAGTTCTGCGTCTATCAATCTCAGTACTATCGCTTTAAATACTTCTTCTATTAATTCTTTTTCTACTCGAAATCTATTTATTGTACGAAAATCTGGTGTTTGTCTTGCAGCTAACCATATCATTGGAAGGTTTTTCTTTGCATAGTTTTTTTCTATTTTTTTCTTCCGCTTGTCACTTTATTTATATATGCATAGATTATTATTTTTCAACATCATTTTAGGATGATATGAACATCTGCCTCCACCTTTTATATGATTGTCTTAGTATTTTTTTCATCTATTCCTTCTACTACTTGATTTATTAATTTTGATATATGATTTTTCTTCTATCCAATCAGTTATATCCATTGGCATTTGTAGTTGATTCATGTTATAATTTTTATAGGTAACTTTGTTACTCATTTATATCATCTCCTTTGATTTTTTTGGTTTTTGGTTATACTATTATTATATCATGGGGATGATTTTTGTTTATTAATTTTAAAAAGAAGTACCGAGTCTCGTTACTTCTTTTTAATGGTCTTTTGGCCACTCTATTTAAATTTATATATATAGAAGAAAGAATGTAAAAATTCTCTATAATTTAAGTATGAGCAAAAATCAAGAAAGGAAATTTACATTCATATGTGTAATTATAGCAAAATCTCTTTAAAATAACGCTACAAATAACTGACAAAAATATAAAAATTCTAGATAAAAACAGAGGAAATTGAAATAAATGGTTGTAAGCATCTCATTTATTATGGAGTATTGAAGCTTCATCTAACTCTTGTCCTTATTGTAAAGAATGTAAGATAACTAACAATGGCTATAGAAAAGTAAAAGGTTAAAATTCCTGCTATTTCTGATAAACCAGCTATCTTGTATTTAAATAAACATCGTTTTATATGTAAAAGGTTGTCGCAAAACTTTACAGCTGAAACTACTGAAGTTAGGAAGAATTCTAATACCTCTAAAAATCTACGAGCTGGTATTATTAAAAGGTTATCTAAAGAGAATACTCAAAAGAAATAGCTGAATCTTGTTCTATATCTACTAACACTGTATTAAGAATACAATGCGATCTAGCTAAAACTCTAGAAAGACCTAAAAACTTTACCTTATTATATGTGCTTTTGATGAAGTTTCTTCTACTTCTGATAGTATAAGTAAAATGAGCTTCGTATATGCAGATGCATTAACTCATAAAATACAAAATATACTTCAAGGAAGAACTAATAAGATTATAAAAGACTACTTCTTATACTATTCTTATCAAGAACGTTGTAAGGTTAAGGCAATAGTTATTGATATGAATTCAGGTTATAAAAAGTATCATCAGAGAACTTTTCCCTAATGCGAAGATAGCGATCGATAGATTCCATATTATTCAGTTAGTTAATAGAGCTTTTTAATAAATATAGAGTTTCATTTATGAACAGTATTAAAGATAAAAAAATAAAGAGTTATACAAACAATTGAAAATGTTATTGGAAAAACCTTCTTACTAGTTATGATGAATTAGATAATGGTATCCACAAGAAGTTTAAATACTTTTAAGCACATTACTACCGAACAAGATATTGTCAACTACATAATTAAGCAAGATCCTCAACTTTATAAATGTTATTGGCTTATCCAAGACCTTAGAGAAGCTCTTGAAAAAGATGATTTTCGATAGATTTAAAGCTTTTAATCAATGATAAATCTACTCTACCTAGATATATGTTTACAGCTATTAAAAACACTTAGAAAATATAAAAGACAGATTAAGAATACTATGTACTACAATGGGACTATCTAATGGACCTCTAGAAGGAATTAATAATAAAATTAAAGTTATCAAGCGTATTTCTTATGGTTATAGGACTTTTAATAACTTTTAAAGCTAAAATACTCCTTGTATTCAGCCTATTTACACCGGCAGAGACTAATAAGAAACCTATATATTCTAAAGAAGAGCGTCAAGCTATTCTCACTAAAAAGAAAAGAAATAAGATTAAAAACGAAAAATAGGAAAAAGCTATACTACTTAATATAGCATAGCTTCCTCCTAATTTTCAAAATCAACTGAATTTGACAAAGAATCTAAAAAGAAAACCCCTGGATTTGAAATTAAACCAAATTCAGGGTTTTGTTATACCTTTTGAAAAGTTATTATATCGGTGTTTAGATGATATTTATAATCTAAAGCGAGCGATAAATGAGCGATAAATGAGCGATAAATTATTATTTATGATATAATAATTAAAAAGGAAGTTGATAGGAGAAAGCTATGAAACCACCATTTACCATGCAAGTACTATTTCTTAATTATCTTATAGAGATTTCTAAAGCATTAGGAAATCTTGAAATAGAAACAAAGAAAAATTCTACATTTAAGAAAAGAAAATAGAATAAAATCTATCCACTCATCTTTAGCGATAGAGAATAATAGTTTATCAATAGAACAGATTACAGCAATTATCGATGGAAAGAGAGTTCTAGGAGATCCTAAAGAAATAAAAGAAGTAAAGAATGCGTATGAAGTTTATGAAAAATATTAAACTTGAATCCATATAGTGAGAAAGATTTTTTACTTGCTCATAAATTATTAACTACAGAAATAGTGGGACAATCTGAAAATATAGGAATTCAGATGTAGGGATTTTTGATGAACAGGGAATATGGTTCATCTAGGAGCAAGACCCCAGTTTATTGGTCATCTAATGGGAGAATTATTTGACTGGGGACGTGAAGATGATACTCCAGAACTTGTAAAGAGTTGTGTATTTCACTATGAAATAGAGATGATTCACCCTTTTGAAGATGGAAATGGTAGAATGGGAAGGTTATGGCAAAAATGTTATTTTAGCTAATTGGAATCCATTATTTAGTTGGATTCAATTGAAACTATAATATATAAAAATCAACAACAGTATTATAAGGCTTTTAGCACAGGCAGATAGAAACAATAATTCAACAGTGTTTATTGAATTTATGCTAGGTGTTATATTAGAGACTCTATTGGCGTATAAGGAGTCTGATGATAAGACAAAAAGAACTGTCTAAAAGCAGAACAAGATGTTTTTGAAAAAAATAAAAGAATACTTGAAAAATGAGAAATATATTACTGTGGCAATAGCTGTGAATTAATCGAAAAGTCTAAGCCAACAGTTAGAAGATATATTTCGAAATTTGTTGAGTATGAGCTATTAGAATCTCATGGAGAAAATAAGGATAGAAGATATTCGTTGAAAAATAAATAAAAAGATATCAGAGAGAAGTATGAAAATAGATGCTAGATTCTATTAATGCTCTGATATCTTCTATTTTTATTTGATTTTTCTCGTAAAGAAAGTGTACTGTTGAGATTACTATTGCAAGTATAATTATATAAATTATTTGAGAAAAATACTAAGGGTGCAAAGTGATTTTTCAAGATAAATATATTAACTCCTACACCTATAATTGCAGCGATACTTAACATAGAAAGTAGTGCAACTTTATATTTGTTAAGAGGTAAGCTGACTTTGGCAACCATGCATAATCCATTTATTAACGCAAGAAGGAAACAGATGAATTTCGCTTGTGAATTGTCTGTGATAGCAAAGTTTGTCAGTAGTACTGTAGCTACTAAAAATACCACCACCGATCGTAGCGTTTATCAGTATGTCTTTCATGAAGTTATTGCTTACTTTGTCCTTATTCGCTTCAAAAGTTAGGAAGAATGATGGGATACCGATCGTTATCGCTGAAATTATCGTGAACTGAATCGGTATAAACGCAAATTCCAAGGCGAAGATTACACTAAGTATTGAGAAGACAATCGAGAAGAATGTCTTTGTTAGGAATAGTGAAGCTACCTTTTGGATGTTATTAATAACACGACGACCTTCCATAAGTATATCGTAGAATACTCCGAAGTCATCAGTTAAAAATACGATGTTTGATACGCTTTTTGCTGCGCTAGTAGCACCATTCATAGCAAAACTAATATCAGCTTTTTTAAGGGCAAGGACATCGTTAACACCGTCTCCGCTCATAGCAACAGTCTTTCCAGCTTTTTGTAATACGGCAACCATTCTTTGTTTTTGTTCAGGGGTAACACGTCCGAAAATATCGTTCTCAAGAACAGTTTTTTCGAAATCCTCGTCAGTTACTTTAGTCATGTCAATAGCCTTAGCATCTTCTTTGAAACCAGCTTTTTTAGCAACACTGTACACTGCGATATGATTATCTCCACTGATTATTTTCACTTCAACACCTTGTGATTCGAAGTACTTGAATGTTTCTTTTGTGTTTTCTTTAATTTCATCCGATAGAACTACATGTCCCACAAGTTTCATATTAGTAGGGATGTTTGTACTGTCTTCAGTATAGGCTAGCGATAAAATTCGATAACCTTCTTTTTTTAGATTCTCATAATATTCATCCATTTTCAGATGAGAAGCCTAAAAATTCATATGCCCCGAAGAAATATGTTCCACCATTTTTTTAGTTTTATAAATGAATATTTATTTTTTTACTAGAAAAAGCTCCCTAATTCTTCTATATCCCATTGTTTTTTGCATGTTAGATGATTCTTTAAAGCTCTAGATGTCGCATTTTCATCATCGAAATATGCAAGATAACTTGATAATTTTTCTGTAACTTCATCATTAATTTCTACAACGTTCATATTACCTGTAGTGATAGTTCCTGTTTTATCAAAACAAAGAACATCTACTCTAGCAAGAGTTTCCACACAGTATAATTCTTGAACTAGAACTTTCTTTTTAGCAAGTTTCATCGCAGCAACCGCAAGAGAAACACTGACAAGAAGGATTAAACCTTCAGGAATCATACCTACTAAAGCCCCAGCACTTCGTAAGACTATTTCTACATAACCACGTCCCAGACTAGCACCACGCATATATAACATAATTGCGACAGGTACTAATAGAATAGATATAACTTTTAAGATTTTATCCATATAGTCACGAAGTTTAGATGGATATTTTTAAATTCTTTAGTACTTTTAGCAAGCTTATTAATATAGCTATCTTCACCAACAGCAATAGTTCTTACTAAACAACTACCACTAACTACGTTACTACCACTCATTACTTTATCATTAGTAGTCTTGAAGATATTGTCACTTTCACCAGTTAACAGTGATTCATCAACCTCGATACTACCTTCGATGATTTCAGCATCAACAGGAATCTGATCACCGAGATTTAAGTGTAGATATTCTCCAAGGACGATTTCTTCAGAATTTATATTTATTATTTCATTATCACGGTTTACTCGGTATTTACTTCTACCTAGCAAACTGAGCTTCTCAAGGGCATTTTTCGAACGAACTTCTTGAAAAATACCAATTGCAGTATTTATAGTAATTACACCTAAAAACAACATATTTTCAAATCTAAGTGTTGTAGCTATAAATGCTGCTAAAACTAAGTTCATAGCATTGAAAAAGTAAAAATATTAGAAAAGATAATTTCTTTTTGTAGTTTTATAAGGTTTTATTTCACTAATATTTTCCTTTAGTTATTTCTTCACTAGTTAAATATTTCATTCTACCTCCGCCATAACTATATTTTTAATTAGTTTCTATTTTTATCACACTTTTAGTATAGTTTGGAAAATTAAAGGATGATGTATTATATATAGTGGTAGCCGTGGTTAACTGATATTAAGCCTATTAGAAAAATAATAAGGAATAATTAAAAACATTATATCTATTAGTTAATTTTACTTGTATATCTGAAAAATTAATTTTGATTTTCAGAAATTATATGTTAAAATATAGAAATATACTTTAAATATACGTAGACAGAGAGAGATGAAGAAATGACGCTGCTAAGAAAAACAGCAGTAAGTGTGCTAAGTGCAGCATTACTACTAGGAAATATCAGTACATTTAATTATGGAGTACCATCAAAGATAACATTAGCTCAAGAAGAGACGAGCTATCAAATGTTTCAAAAGTGAAGAACATAAGTTCCAGAATGATGATAAGGTAAAAGTTAGTTGTTAGATAAAAGGTGATATTGATCCTAACAAGTTAAAAACAAAGAAGGAATTAAGGAAGTTACAGAATCAACAAAAGCACCTAGAGAAAAGGCATTAAAAAGATATCAAAGATAAAAGGTATCGAGTATGAAAAACTGTTTGAGTACGATACATTGATGAATGGTTTTGCCTTAGAAACTACATTTTCGAATGCTAAAAATTCAAGAGTTAGACTTTGTAGATACAGTTGAAATGAGTGTTAGCTACAATAAACCAGAAAATGTAGCGAGCGAAAAAGAAGAAGAGAAAAGCATGGAAACTAATGATTTTTCTAAAGCATTAGATAGTTATAATCTTGATTAATATACAACCTCTTTGGAATAAAGGATACAGAGGCCAAGGAAGAAGTTGTCGCTATGAGATTCGGGACTCGATCCAGAATCATCCAGTGCTAGATTATCTGATAATTCAAAATCTAAAATATAAATCTAAAGATGAAATTGAAAAACAAAAGAAGGGTATAGACTACGGTAAGTGGTATAGTGAAAAATTACCATTTGCATTTAACTATAATGACTGGAATATGATATTAAACAAAAGTGCATATAAACTACATGGTATGCACGTTGCTGGGACTGCAGTAGGTAATCCTAAGGAGAAATTCACAAATGGTGATTGTAACAGGTATAGCATCCCTGAAGCACAGTTAATTTTTATGCGTGTATTCTCAGATACTAAAAATGCTGGAACAGAGTCTTATATTTATACAAAAGCTATAGAAGATGCTATTAAATTAGGTGCAGATACTATAAATCTAAGTTTAGGTTCACCAGCTGGTTCAGTAGTAGAAGTAGGTGATGGTTTAGTTCGTGCAATGGATGTTGCGAAAAAGCCGGGAGTTAATATAGTCTGGCAGGGAGAGAATGCATTTTTGCTAGTGGACAAACAAAACTAGCGCAGCTAATCTGATTATGGAACGCAGGAAGACCATCGGTTTCTGAAGATGCGATTTCTGATAGAATATAAGCAACAGTGTTCTTAAGAAAATAGCGAATATCGAGCAGCTTAAAGATAAGCACGATTTTGATAATGGAAAAATGCCAATTTTAGCTATACTAAACAATTTGAGAGCATGTGACTATGTATATGTTGGAGTTGGTAAAGCAGAGAACTACGCTGACAAAGATTTTAACTGGGAAAAATCGCCTTTATTCAACGTGGTGGTACTAGCTTTGAAGAAAAGCTAAATTAGCCTAAAACAGTACGGGAGCAGCTGGAGTGTAATCTACTTCGCAATGAAGGAGATACAATCTACAACAACGTTAAATGTGAGATAGATAAAGATTTCCGTAGTAACAACATACTATACAGCTTGGTAAATGAACTTTCTACTCATGAAGGGAATATAAAATAACATTCAATGGAACATGGGATACAAGATAATCTCAAAAAGGTGAATTGATGAATCTACTGGTTGGGGAATGAGTGGATGAGTATTGCCAAAACCCTGACGTAAACAGCGCCAGGAGGAGATATCTTATCATCTTATAATGATGGAAGATATGGTCTGTGATAGTGGATCGATGGCATTCACCACACGTTGCAGGTGCTATAACTCTGTGAAAACAGTATTATCAGAAAGATTCCCGAACTTAAGTGCAGAAGAAATTCAGGTTTAGCGAAGAGTTAATCATGAGTACAGCAACCTCAGGTATACTCTGATGGTCGACATAGCAAGCTATAGATCACCACGTCTGCAAGGTGCAGAGTCTAATTGATGCGAATAAAAGCAGCATATGGAGATCTTTGCGTGACTGGAGAAAACAACTACGGAAGTGTCTCTCAGGAAATGTTGGAGATAAATTGCATCTAAATTAGTATTACACAATTTATCAGATAAAGCTCAAAGTTTTACAGCCATTAGCTCACCTTACTACAGATAACTACTATGGTGAAGATGCTGGATAGATTGGAATGGTAAACCACAATGACACCTAAGAAGTTGTTGACGACTGGTTGACCTCTGAAGTTCCAGCAAAAGGTGAAAAAGCAGTGAAAATTACTGTTGATGCTGAGTTTCAAAGAAGAACTAGAAAAGTATTTCACTAATGGATATTATCTAGAAGGGTTTGTAACTTTCTATGATGAAGAAAAGCGCACTAAAAGCTAATATTCCATTTGTAGGATTTAAAGGTCAGTTCAAAAATCTACCTGTATAGAAAAACCAATTTATTCTATGAAAAATGGAGAAAAACCAACATATGAGTACTGGTTATACTTCAACCCCTAATAACTGGGATTCATTAACAGATATGAACTTCACAGGAATGTTAACAACTTATAAAGAAGATAAAAAAGATAAGAGAACACTAGCAGGAGCGTATGTTAATCCTGTTACTGGAGAAAGATTCTTTACTGATAAAATTTTCTTCTCACCAAATGGTGATGAGAATTTATGATGAAATAGGAATGAGAGGAGGTATTCATGTAACTGAAAACTAAAACTTTCAGTATATGCTAAAGGATGATGAGAACGTAGAAAACCCACTTTACCAAAACGGTAATGGTTCTGGTAATAAAAACTTTTACAATAACACAAGTAAGAAGTACACATCATTAACTACGACAAACTGGAAAGGTGTTGACAATAACGGTAATCCCTCTTCCAGATGGTGATATCAATATGTGGTTCTTATAGTGCAGCAGTAGTGGTGCAGATATGCAGAGACAACATTCAATGTAGTAATTGATAGAAAAGCTCCAAAAATCACAGGTGCTAACGGTGGTTACTATGATGAAGCAACTCGTAAATTCACACCATATCCAGTACTAGAAGATGGAAGTGGAGTATTCTACAAAAAATTAAGCTATGGTAAAAATACTATTGCAGCAAATGAAGATGGAAGTTACACAATTCAGAAGTGGTAGAATTAAAAGATCTTACTTTTGAAGTGAAAGACTTTGCAGACAATAAGGATAGTATTAATTTAGCAAATGTTGATGGTAACGGTAAAGGAAGCCTAGAAGTAGAAGCTAAGAAAGGTGATGGAACTGGAAACAATTCACGTCGCTTGCGTTACAAGATCACTAATGAAAAAGGTGAAATCGTAGGGGAAGACTTCTCTAGAAATAAACGTACATACCAAGCATTACCATTCGGTAAATATACTGTTGAAGTAGTAATGGTAGATGGAGAGTACAAACTACTCACACCATCAAGAGTTGACTTCGAAATAACTAAAGATAAACCAACAAAAGAGGTTGAATTTAGAGTAGATGAAATCAGCAGAAATGCTACAGAAATCAGTTTCGACAAACAAGTTCCAGCAGGAACACAAGTTTATGTAGTAGCTCAAGATGGGACTAAAGTATTACTTCAAACAAGTTTATATGGAAAAAATGCCTTCAGAAAAACTTAGAAAAATGGAACATACTACAATTCAAATAGTAACACCTGAAGGATACACTCCAGCGAAAACAATTTTGAATTAGTAGTAAAAGATGGGTCATACAAAGAAAACAAGTTGTCTCTAAATGTTGCAGAAAAAGTAGCAAGTGTAGGAACAACTGAAAACTCTAAAAAGCACAAGGTACTGTAGATTTCACTGAGAAAAAACTTTATAATAATTACAAACTTGTTGTAACAGAACCAACTGCAGAAGAGAAAACAAATATTCAAAAACAATTAACAGAAGGAAATGTAGACTTAAGCAAATATGATGTTGAATACTTTGAATTCATATTATAGATGCAACAGGAAAAGAAGTTAAAGTTCCTGGTGATAGAACGGTAACTTTAGATTTAGCGAAAGCTCCAGAGCGCTTCTTCTATGAAAAAGATGGAAAATTAACAGCTGTAAACAGTGTTAATTATGCAGATGGTGAGCTTACGTTTACTACTGATAGCTTCAGTAACTTCGTGGCATTAACTCCAAAAAATGCTCCAGCTGAGAAAAAAGCGGAAGTGAATAAAGCAGAGCTTAAAAGAGCGGTAGAAGCGGACAAAGCGTTAGATGAAACTAAAGAGTACAAAAATGCTACTATCGAAGCTAAAGGTGCATATAATAAAGCATTAGAGGCAGCTAAGAAAGTTCTTGAAAACGAAAATGCAACTCAAGAGGAAGTAAACAGTGCAGTAGCAAGTCTAAATGAAGCTAAAAGTAACATTAGCTAATTCACAACAACCAGAAGTGAAAAAGAAGTAGAATAAGCTAAATTAATCGAAAAATTAAAAGAAACTGAAAAACTTCAAACTGAGGTTAAATTTAAAAATGCAGGACAAGATAAAAAGATAACTTCGTAAATACTATAAAAGAAGCGACAGCAGTTCTTGATAACAAAGATGCAACTGTAGAAGAAGTTAAAAGCAGTGTTAGAAAAATTACAACAAGCTGAAAATGTTCTTGATGGTAAAGAAGTAGAAGTTCCGAAGAAAGAAGAGACAAGACCAGCGGCTGAAGAACCTAAGAAAGAGGAGCCAAAACCAGCAGCTGAAGATTCTAAGAAAGAAGAGGTAAAACCAGCGGCTGAAGAACCTAAGAAAGAGGAGCTGAAAACCAGCGACTGAAAACTCCAAAAGAAGAGCCGAAACCAACACCTGAGGAACCTCTAAGAAAGAAGAAGGCAACAAACCTCAAATCCTGAAACACCAAAAAGTAGATAGAAAAACTAAATGAACAACTAAGTCATTTAGCAGAGGTTAAAAAGAGAAGATAGTTTTGAAAGTGCAAGTTCAGAAGATAAGAAAAGCTTATTTAGATGCAGTTCAAAAAGCACAAGAACTATTAGCTTCAGCAACTGCTACTCAAGAAGAAGTAGATAAAAGCATTAGAAGCATTAAAAGAAGCGGAGAAAAAGTCTCTAAAAATCAATAAAAGACATTCTAGGTGGTTTTGTTGGAAAAAGAAAGCTAAGAAAGAAAATACATTTAATGTAGATAGAAGATTTCGGAAAAGTTCCAAAATCTAATTCATTATTAGCAAAAACAGGATTAGATAATATGCGACAGCTTTATGCTGGAATATGCAGTTCTAGCTTTAGTAGGATTAACTGTTTACGTAAAACGTCGTAAAACAAAAATAAGATAAAAGTATATCGACTTCAAAAAGTTAGAGTTTATGCTCTAATTTTTGAAGTCGTATTTTTATGTTAATGAATCACTGTATCTATGAGTTTGTATAAAAACTTTTTAAAATCTGAGCTTTTTTGTTAACCTTTTGAAAAATTATAGCATACCTCAATTATAGACACATGTTTAAGTAAGGTATATAATAATAAGTGACCTGGAGGAGGTATTTAGAATATGGAAAAACTAGATTATTTAATAAAAACACTAAATTCAGAAATAGAAATACCGGAGACGGAACAAGAAAAGAAAGATTTATTTAGATCCTTAATGAACACGTGGAAAGTGTCGGAGTTACCGAGTGAATTTCTATGAAGTTCAAGATGAGTATCTACAAGAGATTCTAAATGCTAAAGGAATAACAAGATTAGAAGATTTAACTGAAATCGATGAAAATATTTACCTATGGCAAGGCGATATTACAACATTGAAAGTAGATGCAATAGTTAATGCGGCGAACAAGGCTCTATTAGGATGTTTAATTCCTCTACACAGATGTATCGATAATGCCATTCACACGCAAGCAGGACTACAACTTAGAAAAGAATGCGATGATATTATAAAAGCACAAGGAAGTTTTGAAAAAACAGGGCAAGCTAAAGATAACAGCAGGATATAACTTGCCAGCTAAACATGTTATTCATACTGTTGGACCAATAATATATCGTATTGTTGAAGATGATGATAAGGAACTACTTGCATCATGTTATAGAAATTCTCTAAAACTTAGCTTTAGAGAATAATCTTAAGAGTATTGCTTTTTGCTGTATAAGTACGGGGGAATTTAGATTTCCAAATGATCTTGCTGCTGAAATAGCGGTAGCTGAGGTTAAGAAATTCTTAGAGGAAAACCCTACTGCTGACTTAAAAGTAGTATTCAATGTGTTTAAAGATTTGGATAAGAAGTTATATGAAGAATTGCTAGGTTAAGAGAAACTAAGAGAGGGAGACTCGACAAAATCGTGATTTCGTAGAAACAAGATTTTGTCGAGTCATCGCCGTCTTTTTATGTATAGAAAATATGATATAATAGTAAACGTAATAGATATTGTAAAAGTAGCGAAAGAAAGGGGAATAATTAAACTAAACTAACTAGAATCAGATAGTTAGTTGAAAGTTTATTGAGAAATAAGAGATGAATAGAATAAGAAAAAGCATAATAGAATATTTAAAGAAAGTTTTTATTGAATATAAAGTTAGAGAGTTTTGAAATTAGTAAAAGAGGAACTATCGGAGAAAAGAAAGCGATAGATACAAGATTTTTATTAATTTTATTAAATCAGGAAAAAAATAAAAAGATTACAATGAAGAACAACTACAAGCTAGATTTGCTACTGAGGTTTTTGAGAAAACTCTAGGATATAAAAATAGCTTTTAATGAAACTTGGGAATATGAATTAGAAAGAAAAAAACCGATGTAGATGGACAGAAAGCCTGACATAGTTTTAGGAGAATTTACCTCTGATGAATCAAAAGTTATTGCTGTAGTTGAGTTAAAAGATTTTTAAATACTATGATTTAGATAAAAAACAAAAACCGTGTAGGTGATAAAAGAACACCCAGTTGAACAAGGGTTTGGATATGCTCCTAAATTTGGAGGGAAATTGTCGTTGGGTTTTAATAAGTAATTTCAATGAAATTCGTTTATATGATAAGAATGATGAAAAATCAATACGAGAGATTTTATATTGAAGATCTTGAAGATGATTTTTGAGTTAAAAAGATTCTTTATATTTATTATCAAAAAGAAAATATTCTTGATAGAAAACTAGATAACTTTAATAGATTTAAAAAAATTAAAAGAAGAAGAAAAAAATTGAACGTGAATTTTATACTAAGTATAAAATCAATACGAAGTAAAAGATAGTTTCACAGGTTATAGAAGATAATAGAAACATATAATGCTGATGTTCTTATTGAAAAAAATCACAGAAACTTTCTAGATAGATTCTATTCATAGCTTTTTGTGAGGATAAAGAAATATAATACCAGCGAATAGTTATAAAACTATGGTACTTAGTTCTAATGAGAATGTAACTAAAACATGAATTATTTACTATGTTGTGTAGGAAATATTGATAAAGGGAAATAAACAAAAAGGAATTAATAAATTTAACGGTGGATTTGTTCAAATATGATGAAATATTAGATGATTTAGTGTTAGATGATGTTATATTCACAGAACTAATAACACTTGCAGATTATGATTTTAATACTGATGTCGATGAGAAATATTCTTTGGGGCGTATTTTTCGAACAGAGTATTAGCGATTTAGAAGAGTTGAAAAATGATGCTTTTAGGTATCGAGACAGATAAGAAAAAAAGGTAAGAGAAAGAAAAGATGGTGTTTTTATACACCCGAGTCGTATAACTAGAGGAATAGTGGAAAAATCTATTGGAGAATATCTTAATGACAAAAAGTTAGAATTGGGTTATGAAAAATTACCGGAGTTAACTGATGAAAGTATTGAAACGCAACGTGGTTTAAGTGCTAAAGCTGAAAAACACCTGGCTTTTTGGCGTGAATATCGTAGTAAGGTATTAAGTATTAAAGTTATTGATCCTGCGTGTGGATCTGGAGCATTTTTAATCGCAGCATATGATTACTTGAAAAAAGAACTTGATGAAATTAATGATCGTATAGCCGATCTTAAAGGGCGTACGCAAGAACTTTTCGATGGGTGATGAGATGTATGATGCCAGCCTTGAGAATGAATATTTAATAAAATGTCTATATGGTGTTGATTTGAATCCTGAAAGTGTTGAGATAAGTAAATTGTCACTATGGCTTAGAACATTAACTAAAGACAAACCTTTAACAAATCTAGATGATAATATTAAGAGTGGGAACTCTATTACAGAATTTGATTTTCATGAAGAATTTTCAGAAGTCTTCGCAAAAGGTGGTTTTGATGTAGTCATTGGGAATCCACCGTATGTAAGACAAGAAAAGTCTTAAAGATATAAAAGTCATATTTTTAGAAGAAAAAGTATGCTACTTATATAGGAACTGCAGATTTATATTGTTATTTCTATGAACTTAGGAATTAGACTTTTAAAAACAGGTGGAGTATCTTGGGGTATATAACGTCTAATAAATGGCTTAGAATTAATTATGGTATAATATTCGAAAAATGTTAAATGAATATTATATTATTGAAATAGAAGATCATGGAAAGAGTAAAAATGTTTCAGATGCTGAAAGTTGATACAAATATTATAATCGTAAAGAAAAATAAATCGTCAAAAATACTCAGTGTGAAAATAGTCTTTAACTGAAGAAAAATAATAAAACATTTGAAACTAATCAGAGTAATTTTGTAGATGAAGAGGGATATCTTTTGGATAATAGGCTATTAAAGAGTAAAAGGAAAAGATTGATACTATCGGTAAACCATTTAGAGAGTGGAATATCAGAAATGAAATCGAGGGTGTATTTAACAGGATTAGATGATGCATTTATAATTGATAAAAGAAAAAGTATAATGAATTAATCAAAAAGATCGTAAAAAATAAAGAAATCTTAGTTCCAGTTCTTCGAGGAAGAGATATATGAAGATACGATATATAACTATTCAGATTTATATTTAATTAAATACGCATAATGGATATAAGAAACGCATAGAAGAGATACGAGCGATAGATATCGAAGATTATCCTAATACTTAAAGAATATTTAAATGAGTTTGAGCCTACTTTATCTAAGAGATGTAGATAAAGGTTTGACAAACCCTATAATCTAAGAAATTGTGCATATTTAGAAGAATTTGAAAAAGGAAAAAAATAGTATATGGTAAAAATTAGTAAAAACTTCTAAGTTTTTACATATGATACTAAAGTTTTTATATCTATGTTACAGGATTTATTATGACAGGAGAAAAACTTAAAATATCTTATAGCTATATTGAAATTCAAAAATTAATAGATTTTGTCATTTTGAAATTTTTATGCAGGAAAAATGTTTAGGAGAGTGATAGATTTTCAGAATTAGTATGTTTATAAAAATTCCTATCATAGTCCCAACCCAAGAACAAGAAGAATATCTTACTAAATCTAGCTGATAAAATGTTAGAGAGTAAGGAGAAAAATTATCTAAGCTAAATAAATTGTTAGAATTAGCAGTAAATGATAAAAACTATGAAATGCAATTAGAATTAAAAAGAAAAAGATAGAAGAGTTAAACGAAGAAATCCTAGATACAGATTATGCTATTGATAGTTATGTCTACGATATGTATGGTATAACTGCAGAAGAACGAGCGTTAATTGAAGGATAGAAATTTTAGATAAGGTAAGGAGTATTTATGCCGAAAAATAATAGTTCACAGATTTCTATTTTTATAGATAAATATGTTAAATTTAAAAATCTTTAATGAGTTCTTATAGTATAGATTACAAGAAGATGAGTTTACATTTTTCTGACTTTAAAAAGTGTAGTTGAATCTAATCTAAAGTATTGGGAATGAAAAAGAGTTCAAAAATCAGAAATGTGTAAAGAAATTCAGTAGTTGGAATGAATTAAAATGATAAGATTAGAGTCTTATGAAATATTTAGAGGAAGATGAAATTAACTAAAGATAGACTTTATAATTTTATGTATTATAATTTTTCAAACAACTATAATGTACGTACAGAGATGATATGAGAGTATATAGATTTTCATTGCCTAGTCCAATAGATAAAGACAATGGAATATCTGTGATACGTATATTTATTGATTATTATCTAAATAGTTGAGCTAAAGATAATTTATCTACTGCTATAAAGAATTATGTTTATATTGAAAAATAAGAGTTATATTGAGCAATATTTAAACAGCACAAATGCTTATTATTTTTTACCAGCGTTTTTTGTCTTGAATAAAGAGATAAGAAAAAGAAGAAATGCCTTTTTAATAATTTTTCAAAGAAGAGGTTGTGAAACCGGTAAGTGAAAAAAGTAGAGAAAATAGATTCTCAAATTAATGACAAATTTAAAAGAAACAACTAATCTTATTGAAGAAAAAGATAAAGATATTATTAACTTTATTCGATGAGCATAAAAATGAAAATAGATGAATTTAAGACAAAAATTAATGAGTGGAGAGATAATAAAAGAAAGACAAATAGATATATTGAAGAGACTTACAAAAATAAAATTGCAATTAGAAGCTCCTGAAACATTATGGGAGAGAGAGCAGAGAAATATAGGAAAAAAATCAGCTAGGTGGATATGGTGGTTTGTTGATTTTTCATAGTGGGATTGTTAGTATCGGGAGTTATTTTGTTGATCGAGAATTCATGATTATGTACAGCAAGAAATAGGAAAATACCGTTTATTTCAAAATCTTTTATCTATGTTGCGTTAATATCTTTTCTAATATATATTATAAGAATTATTATTAAAATTATAGTTTCAAGTCAACATATGTCGATGGAATATGAACAAAAAGGCGGCTTTTAACAAGATTTTTATCAATCATTAATTCAAGATGGAAAAGAAGTAGATAAGGAAGAAAAATTAATAATTTTTAATGCTTTATTTAGAAAAACAGACACAGGATTAATTAAAAGTGATAACGCTAATGATACTGATGCATTATTAAAGCCAATTTTCTAAATTAGTGAAGTAGTTAAAGTTATATTTATAGTAATAGACTCAAAAATCATTTGAATCTTTGAGGTCTATTGTTTTTATAAAGTTATTACATTCTGAAAAATAAGATGTTGTATATATTATCTAACAAAACTTTTGATTTAAATATAGATTTGTGTTAAAATAAAATCATAAAAGAGAGAGCCGTTTTAAAGACGGTGACCTTAGTTATTAGTTATGAAATAACCATCTTAACCGGCCAAAGTTTAAAAGATGGTTATTTTTCATCATATAAAGTAACAATAGCTACAACTAAGGTCAAGAGTGCAATTACAAAAATCGCAAAATCTACCATTAGTTGGATAGCTTCAGTACGTAGACATTTTCTACTCCTTTCTTCAAGATTTTAGTGTATGCAGCATAGCACCATCCCCTTCATATAGAAGTAGCCACCATCTTTATCGGAAGTATTAAACTCTCTAACTTCTCTCTCCAGTTTTGATTATATCAGAAAAATAAAATGGGTTACAAAGAAAAATGAGGTGATTTAAAAATATTTTTAAGACTAGTTATAGGTTACGAATAACCACCTATATAATTTCTCAAATTTCCTAAATAATTCAGTTTTAAATTTTACTTGTGTTAAAATGAATTTATAAAAGAGAGCCATTTGCACTGATTTTACTAATAATTTCTTAACTTACTACGTTCAGTAGAAATTATAGTAGTCGTAGTATAAATTAGTCGTAATATTTTTCTTCAGTCTGTGACTTTGGAAAAATTACGACTAACTTAAAAAGACGGTGACTCGTGTTTAAGATTATACTAAATAACCATCTACTCATTAATAATTTCCTGAATTTGGACAAATTTTGTAGGTATGTACTGATGAAATCAATAGATGAAAATAGGATAGAGATGTATAGACTTAAGAAAGAAGGATACTCATACAAGGAACTATCTAAAAAGTTTGAAATCGATCCTAGTAATGTGAAGCACATGGTGAAACAGTGTCGATCGAAGGGAAAAATAATTACTATCCACTAGAATTGAAATTAGATAATAATGCTAAAATAAAATATACAATTTGGTCTAAATAAAAATATACAAAATAATATAAAAATATTCCCTACATAGTTTATACTCATAGTAAAAACAATTATGAGGGAACAAATGGAAACTAACATTATTGAGAATTAAACAATTTGAAAGAACGAGATATAAAACCAAATTTCAGTGAATTAAGTAGAGAATACGGATTACATAGGCATACAATATACTGGGATGAGGGAGGAAAAATAATAAAATCTAGAAATAAACCTAGTGTTTTAGATAAATACAAAGAGGAGATAGAAGAAATACTCAAAAGAAGCTGGAGTAAATAAAATAGGTGCATATGAATTTTTACATATAAATATGGAAATATCTGTACTTATAGCACTTTTAAACAATATACGCTAAAGCATAATATAAAAAAGAAAAAAGCACAGACTGCACACGTTAGATATGAAACCCAACCAGGATATCAAATACAAGTAGATTGGAAAGAGAGTTTAAAAATAGAAACGAAAACAGGAGAAATTATAAAATTCAATCTATTCGCAGCCACACACTAGGATACTCAAGAAAACATGTATTTATAATCTCAAAAACAAGAACAACAGAAGACGTACTCAGATGTCTTATAGAGACATTTAAATACCTAGGAGGTGTCCCTCATGAGATACTTACAGATAATATGAGTTCATTAGTAACTATATTTAAACATGATAAAAGGAAACATCCAGAAGTATTAGCGTTCTGCAAAGATTTAGAATTAAAAATCAAATTTTTGTAAAGTTAGAACACCTGAAACAAAAAGGTAAAAGTAGAATCAGCAAAATAGGTTCGTGAATAGAATAACAGCATTTAATATAGAAAACGAAGAAGAGTTATACGCTATAGTTAATCGTATAATGAAGAACTCAAACGAACAGAACAATCAGACAACTAATCTACCACCCTAATGTGTTATTTAAAAAGAAAAAGAATACTCAACCATTACCAAATAAATGTTTACTAGATGACTACACACTACCAATATTTAGTCAAAAAGTACCAAACACACTATTAGTAAATTATAAAGGTCGAGGATATTCTGTACCTAAAAAGCTTATAGACAAAAAGTAATACTAAACCATTTGAAAATAAACTATACATTTATTATATACTGGAATTAGTCACTACATAATATAACAAATCAAAAATGAATTATAAAGAAAATCATTACAAAGAAGCCTAGGTCAAGTAATTTTTATAATAGCGAAGAATATGACATGAAAAACTAGCTGAAGAAAAATTTAGAATTATTTAAGGAGTTAAATATGACTAATTATACACGATTATTATCAAATTTAGAAGAATTACAATTAAATAGAATCAAAGATAATTTAGATGAACATATAGAAGGATAAATAACAAAGAACTAGATTATATTGAGAGTTTGCATGAACTAACAAATTTAGAAATACAAGCAAGAAGATAGAGAGTAACACATGCTTGTGTAAGAGTAGCAAACTTCCCTTACAGAAAAGAGATTAAAGGATTTTGATTTCTCATTCAATCCAAAGATTAATCAAAGAAAAATACTAGATTTTAAGCATTTGGATTCATAGAAAATAAGGAAAATATACTATTTCTTGGTGTCCCTGGAGTGAGTAAGACATTTAGCCACCTCTATAGGTATAGAGGCGGCCAAGAATAGGAAAAATTACTTACTTTTATAAATTGTCATGATCCCAATATTACAATTAAAACGAGACAAAACTTGAGAATAGATTAGAAACTAGATTAAAGTTTTCAAAAATACAAAGTTCTCATTATAGATGAGGTAGGATATCTACCTATTGATAAAGAAGGAGCTAATCTATTATTCCAACTTATAAATAAAAGATATGAGAATAGTTCTACAATAATAACTACAAATAAAACCCTCAGAGTGGGAGAAGTATTTTGGAGATAGTGTAGCATAGCTGGTGCTATATTAGATAGACTACTACATCATTCTCATGTGATTAATATTATTGGATCTTCATATAGATTAAAAGATAAAAACATTTCATAAATCTACTAACCAATTTAGACTGGTTGTATAATTTTACTTTTGTCTTTTTGTATATTTTTACATTGACATTAGCATTAGATATAATCAATGAGGTTTTAATATTAGGGACATTCTATAAAAATCTACTATTAAAGTACGCATTACCAAATCCTGCTTTTACTTAGTAATTGATTTCAAAATTTAAAGAAAACGGGTATAATATACTCAGAGAAACTGAGAGGAAGAACTAGTAAAATGAAAATAATAATAAAAAGATAGATGTTATACAGATGTAACTCAATTCAAGATTTGAGAGGATAGAGTATTTTAGCACTCTATAATTGATGGATATAATGCAGAGATAATAGCGTACAGTGTTTTATTTTCACCTAACATGGAGAACAACATGAAATGTTATCGCAACTTCAAAATGAAAGATACGATGGCATGATACTACATAGTGATCAAGGTTGGCAATATCAACATATTGAATATAGACAATTCCTTAAAGTAAAAAGGAATTACACAATCAATGTCTAGAAAAGGAAACATCAGTAGATAACGCATTTATGGAATCTTTCTTTGGAGTTTTAAAATCTGAGATATATTACGGACTCGAAAATACTTCAAGAATAAATATGAATTAAAAGAAGCCATTATAGATTATATAAAGTATTATAATGAAGAGAGAATAAAATTGAACTTAGGTGGATTAAGTCCCTGTAACTTACAGAAGAAATGAATAGAAACTAATATAATAAAAGAAACTTTCATTCCCTTTATAGTTTAGATTTTCCTCCATTTAATCAAGAACAAAGTACATGCCTTTTAAAAATCCTTGACTAAATAGTTTGAAAAATTTAAAATAACTGTAGAAATGAAAGTCACTAAAAAGTAATAAAATTTACTGACTTTAAAGTTTAAAAACACTAAACAAAAATAACTTAATATTTTGTCCAACTTTTTGGGTACAGTACCAACTCATTATGAGTAAAGATGCTTCTTATATATATAAATAAAAGAGGAGTAAGAATTATTATCTATTTTGTATATTTTAGTTTAGGAGATTTGTAATTTTTTTAATTAATTTTTAATAAATGGAGTATAGATTATAGTATAATTTATATAAGGGTGTAATATAATAATTTAAAGATAATGGAGGATTTTCCAATGAAAAAACATAGCATTTTAAATGATCCGTTTCTTAATAAAGGAACTGCCTTTACACAGGAGGAGCGAAAGGAACTAGACCTTATTGGGTTATTGCCCCCTTATGTTCAAACTATTGAAGAACAAGCGGCACAAACCTATGCACAAATGCAAACAAAAGTAAACGATTTAGAAAAACGTCTATTTTTGATGGAGATTTTTAATACAAATCGCACGCTTTTCTATTATTTATTCTCTCAACACTTAGAAGAGTTCAATCCAATTGTGTATGACCCAACAATTGCAGATACTATCGAGGGTTATAGTGATCTTTTTGTTGAGCCACAATATGCAGGATATCTAGATATTAATCATCCTGAAAATATTGAAGAAACCCTTAAAAATGCAGCAGATAACCGTGATATACGTCTAATAGTAGTTACTGATGCAGAAGGTATATTGGGGATTGGAGATTGGGGTGTTAATGGAGTAGATATTTCTGTAGGTAAACTTATGGTCTACACAGGAGCGGCAGGAATTGATCCTTCTATGGTTCTTCCGTTAGTTATTGATGCAGGAACAAATCGTGAGGAATTACGTAATAATCCGAATTATCTAGGTAATCGTCATGAACGTGTGCGAGGAGAGCGATATTATGAGTTTATTGACCAATTCGTCCAAACTGCTGAACGTTTATTCCCTAAACTTTATTTACATTGGGAAGACTTCGGGCGAATGAATGCGGCGAATATACTGGAAAAATATCGAAAAAATATCCCAACATTTAATGATGATATTCAAGGGACAGGTATCGTAACTCTAGGAGGTATTTTTGGAGCTATGGATATTACAGGTGAAAAATTAGTTGACCAAGTATATCTTTGTTATGGTGGGGGAACTGCAGGTGCAGGAATTGCATCACGTGTACTACGTGAGATGGTAAGTCAAGGATTATCTGAAGAAGAAGCATATGAACGTTTCTTTATGGTAGATAAACAAGGGCTTCTCTTCGATGATATGGATGATTTAACTCCTGAACAAAAACCATTTGCTAAAAACCGTGCTAATTTTCCAAATGCTGATAAATTAACAGATTTATTAGAAGTTGTTAAAACTGTTAAACCAACTATTCTAGTAGGAACTTCGACACAGCCGAATACTTTTACTAAGGAGATAGTCGAAGCTATGTGTCAAAATACTGAGCGTCCATGTATATTTCCCGTTATCAAATCCTACTAAATTAGCAGAAGCATCTGCAGAAGATTTGATTGTTTGGTCTGATGGTAAAGCGTTTGTAGCAACAGGTATTCCTTCTGATAATGTTATATATAAAGGTGTGGAGTACATTATTGGTCAAGCTAACAATGCCCTTATATATCCAGGGTTAGGACTTGGAGTGTTAGCATCAGAAGCTAGCCTTTTAACAGATGAAATGATTGGTGCAGCGGCACACTCATTAAGTGGAATTACAGATATTACTAAACCTGGAGCTCCAGTGTTACCTCCGTTCAAATATGTTGCAGATGTTTCTATTAAAGTAGCAGAAGCGGTTGCTAAAAAAGCACAAGAACAAGGATTGGCTCGAGCTCAAGAAAAAGATATGGCGAAAGCAGTTCGAGATTTTAAATGGATTCCAAAGTATAAATAATTAAAAAGAAGTATCTTAACTCATTATGAGTAAAGATACTTTTTCCCGACTTTGACAGTTTCGAGGGAAAAATATTGTAAGAAAAGTTGATTTTATCGAAAATCAACTTTTTCTACTATTCCTATATACAAGTATATGTGGTATAATATATATGAGGTGGCAAAAATGATAGTTCAAGTATACAAACAGAGGAAATAAATGTATGAGTAGTTCATTCATATCGAGATCCAGAAACTAATAAACCAAAAATGAAAGTTATAAAAATTATGGAAATCTAGAAAAACTACTAAAACAAGATAAAAACTTCCTAGAAAAATTAGAAAAAGAAATCAAAGAAAAATGAAAGATTAAAAAGAAAGCACCATAGATAAAATAAAAATCGAGACAAATAATTTTGAAAAAGAAGGTTTAGTACTGTAAAAACTATGGATATTTAGTATACGAGAAGATATGGCAAGAACTGGGAATAAGTAGATGGATAAAAGATATAAAAACTAGAAGTAAAATAGAAATTGAAGAAATACTAAAACAACTGGTATTTCAAAGACTACTCACTCCATCATCAAAGAAATCAGCATATGATCGTAGAGAAAAATTATGTGGATTTTCGAAATGATTTGATTTTAGAAGATTACTACAGAGTTTTAGATATAATTTATGATGAAAAAGAAAAATTAGAAAAACATTTAAATAGCACACTCAAGAAAAATTTAACAGAGAATTAAATGTAGTATTATACGATGTAAACTCACATACTACTTTGAATCAGTTAAAAAGACGAAATAAAAGGCTTTGGATTTCTAAAGATAATAAAGTAAATCAAGTACAAGTAGTTATGGGATTATTAATTGATAATAACGGAATACACCAGTTGATTTTACGAACTATATCCAGGTAATACGAGTGAATTTAGTACACTATATCCCGTCATAAAAAGATTTAAAAGAAAAATATAAATTAGTAATAGTAGCCGCAGATAGAGGACTTAATTCTGGTAAGAATCTACTTTTTATTAAAAAGAACTAGGATTAGATTATGTCATGGCATATAAGCTAAAAAGGCGCTAAGAAAAGAAATAAAAAGAAAAACTATTTGAAGATGGATATACAATAGAAAAAGAGTTTAAATATAAACTTATAGAACATGTAAAAAGAAATTCGAGTTGATGGTAAAGTCGAGAAAATACAAGATAATCTACTTTTAGGGATATTCTGGGAAAAAGAGATAAAAGATAAAGCTGATAGCAGAGACTTCTAGATAAAGCTGACAAGCTACTAAATAATCCATCCATGATGAAGCAAGAGTTAGGTGGTAAGAAATTTATAAAAAGTAACTAAGGGAACTTAGATATAGAATTAGATGTCAAACAAATTGAAGAGGCAGAAAAGATGGATGGATTCTTCGCTATAGAATATTCACAAAAAGAGCTCACGGGAAGAGAAGTAGAGAAATATATGAAGTCTATGGAAAATTGAAGATAGTTTTAGAGTGTTAAAACTAATCTTGAAGCTAGACCAATATTCGTATGGAGTGAAAAGAGAATAAGAGCCTCACTTTTTAATCTGTTATTTAGCTTTAGTAATAGAAAGATATCTTGAGAAACTTCTAAAAGATAATAATGTAAATTTATCGACAGCCAAAAATACAAGAAGCAATAAGAAATACAACGTTAGGAAGTGTTGAGACATTAATGGGAGATTATTATATAAAGGATGCAGAATCAAAAAGAGTATCTTGATAATTAATTCTGTAAAGATGAATAAAAATTCCTCTTGTAGGATATGTTTCTGATATAAAAATGTATATAGGAAAATTATGATTTCACCCCTGATGAAACGCTATAGCTACGCCTTTCATCAGGGTTTTCTTGTGTCTGAAACTGTCAAAGTCGGGATCTTAACTCATTATGAGTAAAGATACTTCTTTTTAAAATATAGATTTGTAAATTCTCCCCAGGCATGCATACTCTTAATAATAGGGTCTAGAGTTTTGCCTAAATCTGTAAGTCTGTATTCGATGCGAGGTGGCACTTCTGGGGAAACTTCTCTTTCTATAATTCCTTTCTCCTCTAACGAGCGAAGGTTGGCAGTTAATACTTTTTGGCTGACTCCATTAAGTGATTTTTTTAATTCTCCAAAACGTTTAGTACCGAGTAAATAAATCTCTTAAAAATTAGTATTGTCCATCTGCAAAAATCTGTGTTGCTTTTACTGCACGTTTCCAACCTTTATATAGTTTTTCTCGTTCTTCTTTTTCCATCATAGGAACGAATAGTTTCCCTGCTGTGTTTAGGTTTTTTAGTTCATCCAAGTTTTTCCAGTAACCAGTAGCAAGACCTGCTAAAAATGCAGCACCTAATGCAGTGGTTTCTAGATTTTCGGCACGGCACTTTAACACCTAGTATATTAGCTTGGAATTCTAGAAGATAATCATTGTTAGCAGCTCCTCCATCAACTTTAAGAAGCGGTATTTCTACATTCGCATCAATTTTCATTGTATCGATAATATCGCGTACTTGATAAGCGATAGATTGTAACGTAGCTTTAACCAGATCTTCTTTTGAAGTAGCACGTGTTAGACCAAAAATAGTTCCACGAGCATTTGGGATTCCAATAAGGAGCACCTAATCCTGTGAAAGCTGGCACTAGATATACTTCGTTGTTATTTTTAGAATTGTATGCTAATGATTCTGTTTCAGATGATTTTTTAATTAAACGTAAACCATCTCGTAGCCATTGAATGGCACTTCCTGCAATAAAAATAGATCCTTCTAAAGCGTAATAAACTTTTCCATTTATTCCAAAACCAATAGTTGTTAGCAGGTTGTTTTTAGAAAGTTCCATATTTTCTCCAGTATTCATGATGATGAACGAACCTGTGCCGTATGTATTTTTTATCATTCCTTTATCAAAGGCAAGTTGTCCGAAAAGCGCAGCCTGTTGATCTCCTGCAAGTCCGCTAATTGTAACTTCCCCACCATAGAAATGATAGTCTATAGTTTTTCCGTATACTTCGAATTAGATTTTTACTTCAGGTAGTAGCGATTCTGGTATATTTAGAATTTCTAAAATTTCTTTATCCCAAGTTAAATCTTTGATGTTAAATAGCATTGTTCTAGCTGCATTTGTATAGTCGGTAACGTGAGTTTTCCCACCTGTAAGCTTCCAGACTAGCCATGTATCGATAGTTCCAAACAGTAGTTCGCCATTTTCAGCTCGTTGTTGAGCTCCAGGAACATTATCTAAAATCCAACGTATCTTAGTGGCTGAGAAATATGCATCAACTACTAACCCAGTCTTTTGATGTATCATGTCTTTATAATCATCGTTAACAAGCTTATTTGCTATATCAGCACTTTGTCTACTTTGCCAGACTATTGCATTATAAATAGGTAGCCCAGTATTTTTATCCCAAATTACAGTCGTTTCACGTTGATTTGTAATACCGATACTGTCTATTTGATTTGGTTTTATACCACTTTCGATAAATGCTTCTGCGATTACTGATTGAACAGAGTTCCAAATTGCATTAGCATCATGTTCAACCCATCCAGACTGAGGGAAAATTTGAGAAAACTCTTTTTGACTACTCGCTATTATTTCTGCATTCTTATTAAAAATTATCGCCCTAGAACTAGTAGTACCTTGATCTATTGCCATTATGTATTTTTTCATACCCACCTCAAAAATTTATGTCACTAATATTATATCATTTCTAATAATGTTTAAAAGTTGAAGACAATGTGTAATTGTATATTGAAAGTGGGGGATAGAGCAAAGAGAATAGATTATTACATAGCGTATTATTAGCGTTTTTCATGTTTTTCTTATAAAATAGAGAATGATAGTTTTTAAAATAATTTATTATAAAACAAAGGAGGAATACAATGAATAGTTTACACAAATCTTTAACTAGCATTATTAGAGAAATTAGAGGAAAATGGGATTTTAAAAAAGAAAAAATTAATACAGTAGCTCTTTAAAAACAGAGGAACTTGCGAAACATATTCATGATCGTTTCGCTAAAGAACACGCAGATTTAGAAATTCGTAGACTTTTAGAAAAAGTACACTATGCAAATACTTATGAGGATAAAGTACTTAAAAGAAACAGCATTTTTTAGTTGATGAAATTAGTGAATATATGTTCAAACTTGAAGTAGCTAATCGTGATTTTTGAGTTGGGTACTTCAATACATTAATTATCAATCCTGCATAGAAGCAACAGAATACAACTTTGTATTGATGGAAGTAGAAAGTCTAATCGAAAATAGCTTTTAGAGTTACCTGAAGAAGAGGAATAATAATGAAAATTTTTAATTCCGACAGCTAAAGAACTAAACAAAAAGCAACTCCACAAGAGTCGTTTGAACTTAGTGAAAAAAGTAATGAAATAGTTGCTGAATTTACTAAACTTAGTGTCTCACATTTAGCTAAAGTTTATAAAATTAAAGAAGATAAAGCGACAGAAGAATTCTCGCTGGCAAGATATAAAAACAACACAGCAAAAAGTTATAAAGCATTAGATTTATTTAATGGCCTAATGTATAGGAAACGTAAATCGCGATAATTTTGATGAAGCCGATAAAAGAGTATGTAGAGAAAAATGTATTTATTACAACGTCGTTATATGGTGTAATTGGTGCTTATGATTTAATCCAAGAACATAGACTAGATTTTTTTACAAAATGTAAAAATCTCAGGAGAGTCTTTAAAGAATTTTTATGTGCTAGTTATGATGAAAGCATAGAAGATGAAGATTTTGTTGTTTCATTATTATCTAGTGAATTTGAAGAAGTATTTTCAAAAAATCAAAAAGAGAAATTTATTAAGATTAACTTTATGGAAGAAAAAGAAGGAAAGTTAAAAAGTACACTCTACGATTTCTAAAAAAGCAAGGGTAAATTTTAACAGAACTTGTAAAAAAATAAAGTTTCATCAATAGAAGAAATGAAAAAAATAAAAAGTTCGATGGATTTGAATTTAGTAAAGAACATTCAGAAGAAAAAGTATTAGCTTTTATAGCTAAGAGATAAGATAAATAAGGTAGAGTATACTATGAAAGGATAAAGAGGATAAAGGAAGATGAAATTAGAAACAAAAACCAGTAAATTATATTATGGGTTTCCTGTAATATTAATAGGATATAAAGATAAAAAATGGAGATACAATGTGACAGCTTGTAGTTCATCATATTCTTTAGGTGATATGATTACAGTTGGACTTAGAATAGATAGTAATGCGGTATATAATATTAAAGAATATGGAGAATTTACTGTAATGTCCCTTGCCAAGAGATTTTTAAGCAAGGTAGAGATTGCTGGTTTCCATTCAGGTCAGAACAAAATTGGAATGGCAGATATGACGTATGATCCAGCAAAATATATTGATGCACCGATAATGGATGAATGTATTTTGTCACTTGAATGTAAAGTAGAAAATATTTCAGAATATGGGAAATATACGAATTTTGTAGCTTCGATAAAACGCAGAGTAGTCTGTGAGAATCTTTTAGACGAAGAAGGAAATATGAAATATACACAGTTTAACCCAATTTACTTTATGGGTGATGATAATAAGAGAGTATATCGATATTTTAATGAACAAAGTAAAAATTATGGAGAAAATATGGGATGTTCTTCAGATGAAGATGAGTATAATCCACTTTGCGGATAATATCGATTGAACAGAACTAGAAAATATTGAGGAAAGGAGGATATTAGTATGTATTATAATTTGCAGGTGCATAGTGCCTATGATCTTTTGAACAGTACTATAAAGTATGAAAGTCTGTTTTTGAAATTAGCTAGAGATAATCAAAAGAGTGTTGTTATCGTTGATCCGAATATGTACGGGGCGATAAAAGCTCATAAAGAATCTAAAAAGGCTGGAATTAACCTTATTCAAGGATTAGAAGTAAAACCTAGGATATGGAATTGGTTTTCTTAAATTCAACATACTGTGTAAGACTGAGAAGATGTTCTATAAATTATTAGAGATTTCTACTAAGTTTATGAATGGAGAAGAATGGACTATAGAAAACTTTTCTAGTGAGATGAAAGAATACAGTGATGATTTTGTCTTTAATAGTTGTTGATGAACTTAGAGATAGTATGGAGTTTTCTTATCTAAACAATCTTTTTAGCAATTATGATTTTTACTTCGGATTTTAATGAAAGTTTTCAAGTAAGTCCATATAGTTTTTATGAAAATGTTGTTATACGAAACCCAGCTTTTATCTTAATAAAGAGAACTATCAGCAAGTCATTGTTAGTCGTCTATTCGCGATAATAAAAAAATTAAATATACAAGAACTGACAACTATTTCAGGAGATGAATTCGTAAGAGAACAGAAAGATTTTGAAGAAATATTAGCACTCAGGTGATGAAGAATTGCATTCGATTTTTAAAAAGTCATTTGAAATCAGCAAAATATTGTTGATAAGTGCCAATATGAATTGAATTTTTCAGGGTATCATCTTCCTAAGTATGTTTATGGAGAAAAAGAAGATATATATTCTAAGTTTTCTTCAAAGAGTACCTACACTACTTAGTTCAAAAAGGTGTAAAAGAAAAAGCTAGTAGGTAAAGACTTATATCTTTATAAAAACGCTATAGTTATGAGCTTAAGATTATTGATGAGATGGGTACTTTAATGATTATTTCTTAATTGTTTATGATTTTGTGAAGTATGCGAAAGATAATGGAATCTTAGTAGGAGCAGGACGTGGTAGCGCTGCAGGAAGTTTAGTTTGTTATTTACTAAATATAACTGAGGCGGATCCACTTGAATACAATCTTCTGTTTGAAAGATTTTTAAACAAAGAGCGTATATCTATGCCCGATATTGATATTGACTTCCAAGATACTAGACGTGATGAAGTTATAAAATATGTAGAAGAGAAGTACGGTCAGGATAAGGTTGCACAAATTATTACTTTTACTACATTTCAATCGAAGAGTGCTGCAAGAGAATCGGCTAGAATATTGCAGTTTGATGAACAGACTTTAAAATTTATTAGTAGTAATATTAGCTCGACGAGAACATTGAAAGAATGTTACGAAATGTCGGAAGAGTTAAGGGTGTTTATTAATCAGAGTAATATTAATAAACGTTGGTTTAGCATAGCACTGAGTTTAGAAAACTTACCGAAGAATCCATCGGTGCATGCAGCCGGTATAGTAATAAGTGATGATAAACCGCTAGTTAACTATGCTCCACTTGCTGAATCAAATATGACAAAATACTTAACGCAATGGACGATGGATGATGTTGAGAGTGTTGGTTTATTAAAAATAGATTTCTTAGGTATTAGATATCTTACGATGGTATCGAGTATTGTTGAAGAGATAAGAAAAGAAAATCCAACATTCGATATAATGAAGATAAATTACCAAGATCCTAAAGTGTATGAATTATTTGCTAAAGGTAAGACAGAGGGTATCTTCCAGTTTGAATCGAGTGGGATGAAGGAGAAATTAAATCTATTAAAACCTACCGAATTTAATGATATTGTCGCGATGAATGCTCTTTATAGACCAGGGCCAATGGCTCAGATAGAAGTCTATGTGCGTAGAAAGAATAAAGAAGAGCAGGTAGTATATCCGCATCCTCATCTAGAGAAAATATTAAAAGACACTTACGGGGTAATAGTTTATCAAGAACAGATTATGCTGATTGCGGTAAACTTTGCTCATATGAGTTTGAATGAAGCGGATAATATGAGAAGAGCAGTAAGTAAAAAGAGAAAAAGAAGACTTAGAGTATTATGGACGTATCTTCGTAGAAAAGAGTGTTGCTGCAGGATATGATCTGCAAGTTGCCAAGAAACTTTTTGACCTTATTGTAACTTTTGCGAATTATGGTTTTAATAAAAGTCATGCTGTTGTATATAGTATGCTAGCTTATCGCTTTAGCGTATTTGAAAGTTTATTATACTAAGTACTTTTATGACAGCTTTATTAAATAACGTAATTAGTAGCGAGAAAAAATTAATGAGTATAAACAAGAGCTTAATAATCTAGGAATAAATCTAGTAAAACCTGATGTGAATAGAAGTTTATCGAATTTTAGTGTTTACAAAAATGATATTGTGTTTGCGCTAACTGCGATTAAGAATGTTGGATATAGAAGTGGATATGAAATTGTACAAGATAGAATAAATTTCGGACGCTATTTAGATATAGACGATTTCCCTCAAAACGTATGAATAAAAAGTAGATTATCAGGCGGCAGTTTCTTTAGTCAAGGCAGGAGCAATGGATACTTTTGGTTATAATCGAGCTACATTAATGAAGAAAGTAGATGATTATTATTCAGATAATAGGCAGTATATAAATAATGTTCGAGTTGCTTTATCTGCTGAAAGTGGATTAACATTGAAAGTCGAAGAGGTAGAAGATTATCCGATTACTGCTAGGATACAAATGGAAAAAGAAGTGACGGGAACGTACTTTTTAAAACATCCTGTTCAAGTTGAAAAAGAAAAATATTCTTATCTACCATTGCAGTATATAGGAGCTGATGTTAGTGATAGTTATGTGGAAATAATAACGAGAAAAGAAATCAGGACTAAAAATGGGGACTATATGGCATTTTTAACTGTAAATGATGGAAAGAATGATTATGATGTCACGGTGTTTCCAAGTGTTTATAAGTATGCTAATGTATTTATAAAAGTAGGAAGTTTTGCTGTTATGACATTGAAAAAACAACTTAGAAATGGTAGAGAACAATATATCTTAGAAAAATTGCAAGTCTTAAAAATTATAGAGAGTATTGTTTAAGTAATATAAAAATCATTTTACACTATAGTTGATGAAGAAATATTAACGCTTTTTAAGTGAGTATAAATCAGATGCAGGTAGAGTTAAGGTATGTAGCACTACTAAATAACGATTCTAATAGAGGTAAAACGATATCAATTAAAAACGAACAAGATTTTGTTCAGAAATTTTTGAAAAGTTTCCAAGAAAACGTATCAAAATAACTTATATCTAAAAAAACAAAAATATTCAAACAAAAAAATAAAACAAAATTATGTTTTTACTAGAAAAAAATAACAAAAATATGATATTGTTGTTAGGTAAATTAAAAATAATTATTAACAAATTACGAGGAAGGTAAGACTACATGAAAAATCGCAGTTTTAACAAGTGGTGGAGATGCACCAGGAATGAACGCAGCTGTGCGTGCCGTTGTAAGAACAGCAATCTATAATGGATTAGAAGTTTATGGAGTATATCAAGGATACAAAGGATTAGTAGAAAACAACATTAAAAAACTTGAGGTAGGAGATGTAGGTAACATCATCAACCGTGGTGGAACAATGCTTTACTCAGCTCGTCTTCCAGAGTTTGCTAACCCAGAAGTGAGAAAAGGTGCTATTAAAAACTTAGAAGCATTAGGAATTGATGGATTAGTAGTAATCGGTGGAGATGGTTCATACCGCGGAGCTATGGCTTTAAGTAACGAAATGGATATCCAAACTATCGGAGTTCCTGGAACAATCGATAATGATATTTGTTGTACTGACTTTACAATTGGATTCGATACTGCACTTAACACAATCGTTGATGCTATTGACAAAGTTCGTGATACAGCATCAAGTCACGAGCGTGCATTCATTATTGAGGTAATGGGTCGTAATGCAGGGGACTTAGCACTATTTGCTGGTATCGCTGGAGGAAGTGAAAGTCTTCTAATTCCTGAGAAAAAAGAAGATATCGAAGAAGTTGTTGCTCGTATTAAAGCCGGGTGAAGACCGTGGTAAAAACACTCAATCATCGTTCTTGCTGAAGGTGTAATGGGTGGACAAGAGCTAGCTGCAAAACTTAAAAGAACTTACTGGAGAAGAAGTAAGAGCGACTATCTTAGGGCACATCCAACGTGGTGGTACTCCAACAGCTCAAGACAGAGTATAGCATCTCGTTTAGGTAACTATGCTGTTCAATTATTATTAGCTGGTGAATCAGGACGTGCAGTAGGTATTCAAAATAACAAACTAGTAAGTACTAAATTCCAAGATGTATTTAGTGATGTTCACAATGTAGACCTTTCAATCTACGAAGTTTCTAAACAACTTTCAATTTAATATAAAAACGTTTTTCTTTATATAAAAATAGTATTTTTTCAAGAAAATATTTGAAAACATATTGAAAATAAGTTAAAATAGTAAAAAGATAAAAATTAAGAGGTATATTTATGATACAGAAAAACTAAAAATAATTTGTACAATTGGACCTAAATCAGAAGATAAAGCAAAACTTACTGAAATGGTAGAATTAGGAATGAACGTATGTCGTCTTAACTTCTCACACGGTGACTATTCAGAACACGGAGCAAGAATTCAAACTATTAAAGAAGTAAGAGAAGCTACAGGATCTAACTTAGCTATCCTTTTAGATACTAAAGGGCCTGAAATTAGAACTAATAACATGGAAAATGATGCAATCATGTTAGAAACTGGAAAAGATGTTATCGTTTCTATGACAGAAGTTCTAGGAACTCCAGAAAAATTCTCAATCACATACGGAGAATTAGTACACGACGTTAAAGCTGGAGACACTATCTTATTAGATGACGGATTAATCGGATTAACTGTAAATAGCGTAGATGTTGAAGCAGGATTAATCTACACTACAGTACAAAATGGTGGAGTACTTAAAAACAAAAAAGGAGTTAACGTTCCAGGTGTATCTACAAAATTACCAGGTATTACTCCAAAAGATGAAGAAGATATCCGTTTCGGATGTAAAAATGATATTGACTTCGTTGCTGCTTCATTCGTTCGTACTAAAGAAAACGTACTAGAAGTTAGACGTATTCTTAAAGAAGAAGGATGTGAACATGTTCAAATCATCCCTAAAATCGAATGTCAAGAAGCTATCGATAACATCGATGAAATTATCGAAGTATCTGATGGTATCATGATTGCTCGTGGTGACCTTGGGGTTGAAGTACCAGCAGAAGAAGTACCAATTATGCAAAAAGACATCATTGCTAAATGTAATGCAGCTGGTAAATTTGTAATCACAGCTACTCAAATGTTAGACTCAATGCAAAAAAATCCACGTCCAACACGTGCCGAAGTATCTGACGTAGCTAACGCAATCTACGATGGAACTGATGCAATCATGTTATCAGGAGAATCTGCAGCAGGTGCTTACCCAATCGAATCAGTTCGTACAATGGCTACAATCGCTAAACGTACTGAAGAAATGCAAGATTACTCTCGTATCTTAAAAAGATCGTTCTAAAAATCGTTTCTAGAGATATTACAAAACGCAATTGGAGTATCTGTAGGGATATACAGCTCTAAACTTAGATTTACACACAATCGTAACTTATACTGAATCAGGACAAACAGCTAGATTAATTTCTAAATACCGTCCAAACGCAGCTATCTTAGCTGTAACTCCAAGTGAAAAAGTTGCTCGTGGATTAAGCTTTAGTATGGGGTGTAGATGCTCAAATCTCAGAACAAGTTAAAATCAACTGATGAAATGTTAGAAACAGCTAAAAACATCGCAGAAACTTCAGGATATGCTAAAAAAGGTGATGCTATCGTAATCACTGGTGGTATCCCAGTAAATACTTCAAGAAGTAACGTTGGATCAACTAACTTCTTAAAAGTTTCAGTAATCGACTAATATGAAATAAAATTAGAAGAAGTAGGATTAATTCTATTTCTTCTTTTCTTTTATAATATATAAAGATAATTATAGTATAATGTTGAATATAAAATAATACGTTAGAAAACAAAAAGAGGCCCGTAATGGACCACTTTTTCGTTATATAAACACAAAAATAAAAATTTAGGGTAAATTGTTATTTTGTAGTAATCGGAATTGCTTCCGACATTAAATTAAAAGTTTATTGTTAAATAAATTTAACAATCGAAAGGAAATTATGACTATAACGAGTATAGCCGTAAAAATGGAAGAAAATATATACTTCCACAGTTTTAAGAACAATCTAGACGATTGTATGAGGGTATATAGACATATCCTCTTTTATCTATTAACTCATATAATGCTTATCATATGCTATTAAGAAATTTTTCAAAATTTATGTTTAAGATGATATGGATTTTTGAAGAACTTCTGAAACGATATTTTAGTAATAATTAATATCAAAATGCAACAAATAGTATAATCGAAAAAAATATAAATAATATTAATTATACTAAGATATTTTTAACGATAAAATTATCCTACTAACTGCTTATATCTTTATTTTAACAAAATGTCGATGGTTGTCAAATGAAACAAGTTTTTAAAAATTTTTAATAGAATATTTTTATATATTTAATCTTGTATATACAATATTAAACGCTATTAAATAAAGGAGTAGTAAAAATATTTAGGTTATGCAAACTTACAGATAATATTATTAGAGTAATTGTAAAATATAAAAAGGGAAAAATTGATAAAAATTACCAATTTATCCCTTTTTATTTATTAGGTATATGAATTAACGTATATATTTGAATCGTAGTTAATTATCTATTAACAATATTAGGAGAATCTCCAGTAGTTATCACTTCTACTGCAGCATTTAAAGCCCCTTCTACAAGATTCTTAACTGCTGTTTCAGTATAGAAGGCAGTATGTGGTGTGTAGACGATATCATCTCTATCGATTAACTCCTGCATTAATTTGTCGTCAAATTCTTTATTTGAGAAGTCTTTAGGAACGTAATTTCCTCGTTTTCATATACGTCAAGACTAGCTCCTAGTAGTTTTACCGCTGTCAAGTGCACGAATAACAGCTTTAGTATCAACAAGAACACCACGAGCTGCATTGGCGAAAATAGATCCGTCTTTCATTTTACTGAAGAAATCATCATTTACCATATGAGTATATTCTTTTGTAGCAGGGACATGGATTGTAACAACATCAGATTGAGCTAATAATTCATCGATGCTATCAACATAATCTAATACCTCACGAGCAGCATCAGAAGGGTATAAATCATAACCTATAACTTTACATCCTAATCCTTTTGAATAAAGTTGCAGCTTGTTCACCGATATTTCCTGTACCTCAAAACCCCAACAGTAAGTGTTTCTAAGCTCTCGAGAAATTATATTTTTATTCCATGTAAAATCATGCTTTTTCAACGTTATTTTAAAATTTTTTTCTAATATTTCTACTTATATATAATACAGTTGTTACGACATGTTCAGCAATTGCATTAGGTGAGTAACGTGGAACGTTTGTCATGCTAATTCCTAATTCACGCATGTATTTTATATCATAGATATCGAATCCAGCCATTCTGTTTGCGATAACTTTTACACCTTGCTCTTTAGCGTAATCATAAACTTCTTTTGCAAATGGTCTATTTTTGGAACATTACTGCTCCTTGTTTTCCATCTAATAGGTGTTTTGTTTCTGCTTGAAGTTCACCTTCGTGCAGATCAACGTCTACCTCTGGATGTTCTTTTAACCATGCGTCAACAAATGGTCTTTCATCTTCTCTCAAGTTAAATAGTGCTAATTTCATAATAAAAACTCCTTTTAATTTTTATATTTTAACTGAATATTAGATTGTGAAAATGCAATAAATAAGTATTAATTGTATCTAATTTTTCAGTTAAAACATAACGGTATTAAAAAGTGATAACACATAAAAGATAGCGTTTACAATTTTATTTTTAACAGAAAAATAGATTATGTCAATAGGGAATAAATAATAATACAGAAAAATATATTTAATAAAACATAATCCCTATATGGATACTTATATAGAGGTGTTTGTTATGAAAATATATAATGAAAGCATAAATTAAATGCATATTTATTTAAATTAAGAGATAATTTAAATTTTTAATTATTAAATATTATTATATTAATTAAAAATCGTGATTATAAAAATTTTTATTTAATACTACAGTTGGTATAGTGTCCTATATAATAATCAACAAACTATTTAGAAAAAATTCTAAATAGTTGTTGACTTAAATATTATAGAGTTATAATCTATTTAGAAAGATATCTAAATAGAATTTCAGTTCATTATATAAAGGAGTGATATACATGGGATGAGTGAAACTTTAAAGGCGATATCTGATCCGGTAAGAAGAAATATATTAGAAATGTTGAAAGAAGAGAAGAAAAGTGCAGGAGAGTTAGCTTCAGAATTTAATCTATCTGGGGCGACTGTATCGTATCATTTAACGCAATTAAAAAAGCAGGTTTGATATTAGAATCTAGACATAAAAAAATTTCATATACTATGAGTTGAATGCCAGTGTATTCGAAGAAGTACTAGTCTGGATCTATGGTTTAGGAGGAAAAAACGATGAGAGTAGATAAAAAAAGTTTGTTTCTAAGTGTTGGTATTTGTTTATTGCCGATATTAATAGGAGTTTATTATTTTAATGTATTACCCTGAACAAATAGCTGTACATTTCAATGCTAAAGGAGAGCCGGATAATTTTGTGAACAAAACTTATGCAATTATTGATATTCCTATATTTTTTTAGCGATAGTTCAGGTCATAATTTCTAGTAGTTGATTTTGATAAAACGCCTAAAAAGGGTGCAATAATAATTAAGGAATTATACCTTTGATAAGTGTTATAGTCCAAGGTGGATTAATAGCGTATGCTCTAGATAATAATTTTAATGTGATACAATTAACGATTTTTGTTATTGGAATAGTGTTTATTATACTTGGTAACTATCTGCCTAAAAAAGAGTTTTGGGGAAAATACAATTTCAATCTTTTTGGTTTAGAAAAAGGTGTCAATGAGCAAAAAGTGATTAGAGCTTACGCACTGCATATGACCTTTAATGGAGTTGCTATATTCATTAGTGGATTCTTTAGTTCTATAGTAGCGTTAGTTTTAATAGTTATTTTGCAATTACCTCTACGCTTTTTACCTTTTTACTTGGTTAAAAAAAGTATAAAGGTTAGTAACTTACTCTATTATTTTTTATGTGCAACAAGTCATATGATAAATTAATAAGTTTTATAAAAGTAAGAGAAAATAATTAGGTAGATTATATAATTAAATTAGAGTGAGTTTGTTTTAGGTATAGAAATATCATTTCAGGTAATAAATGAACTAAACTAAGAAATCTTTGACATAATAAGAATGTAAGTAATGTTGAGTACAAGTTTTATAGAAATCTCGAAAGATTGAGAGTGACTCAAAAAGTTCTAAATTTTATAAGAATGTATATTATAACCTATTGACGCAGTGATTTATTAATGCTTAAATTCGCTTTTATAAAATCTTTTTAGATATCTAATAAACTTTCAGAAAGGATCGGTAAAATCGATTTTTCTAGAAATCGAGATTTTTGAGGTCGTTCCTTCTGCTCTAGGGATTAACTCAAAATTTATTTTTATGTTTTTGTCGCTTAGGGTATTACTTTTGGGGATTAGAAGTTTGTGTTACAAATTAAAACTACGAAAATGATTTATATAAACTAATTATCATTTTCAATAAAATTAGATTAGGAGGACATAGAGTGTTAGAACTTAAAAATATAGTTAAGAAGTATAATACTGGTGGTAGTGAAGTAGAAGTACTAAAATCTGTAAATATTCATTTTAGAGAAAATGAGTTTGTATCGATTTTAGGTGCAAGTGGAAGTGGAAAAACGACGCTATTAAACATTATAGGTGGTTTAGATAAATATACATCTGGTGACATGGCTCTTATGGGGCGCTCTACTAAAGAGTTTAAAGATAGAGATTGGGATAGTTATAGAAATGGAACTATCGGCTTTGTTTTTCAAAGTTATAATTTAATATCTCATTTAAGTGTTATAGAAAATGTGAAATTAGCACTATCGATTTCGGGGACATTCGAATGCTGAAAATGATGAAAAGGCGAAAAAGGTACTAGTAGATGTTGGGTTAGCTGATCATCTGTATAAAAAACCTAATCAACTTTCTGGTGGACAGATGCAAAGGGTCGCTATTGCTCGTGCATTAGTTACTGATCCGAAGATTATTCTTGCTGATGAGCCTACAGGAGCGTTAGACAGTAAGACTAGTGTTCAGATCATGGAACTTATTAAAGAGATAAGTAAGACGAAGTTAGTTATAATGGTAACGCACAATCCAGAACTTGCAAAAGAGTATAGTGATAGAATAGTACGAGTTAAAGATGGAGAGATTCAAGAAGATACAAATCCGTATGTAGCTGAAGAGGTCGCTGATAATGGTTTTGCTTTGAAGAAAACTGCGATGGCATTTACCAGTGCGATTAAATCTAGTTTTAAAAACTTACTTACGAAAAAGTTCCGTACATTTATGACGGTTGTTGCGAGTAGTATCGGAATTATTAGTATTGGTTTAGTATTGTCTATTTCATCAGGAATGGATAAATATATTCAAACGATGCAAAATGAAAATTTATCATCTATGCCGATTATGATTAGTGCAAATCAGGTAAACTTTGGGCTTAGTGTTGATGATGATAATTCAGAAAAAGATTCTAATGGCTCAGAATTAGTACCAAAGTCACGCCGTGATGTACATAGAAATTTATACTCAGTTGATTCATTAGGAAATGGAGAAACATTTATAAACTATATTCAAAATAATGCGAAGGATTATTATTCTGCGATTGAATTTACTCAAGGATATACAATTCAAGCGTTGACTAAAAATGCAAAAGGTGATGTAATTGCTGTAAAACAAGATCAAGATGCATTAGGTGATGGTATTTTTGGAGTATTACCAGAAGATAAGAATATGATTATGAATCAATATGAAGTGGTAAAATCATCTAAAGATAATTTTGAATATCCTAGTGAAAATGAAGTTGTATTATTTACTGCGAAAAATAACGAAATCGACAAAGCTACGTTGAAAGCATTAGGTTTTGATGAAAATTCAAAAGTTAAGTACGAAGATATTATTGGAAAAGAATTTAGCGTTATAGATAATAATAACTACTATAGAAAAATCGGTGATGGTTTTGTTCCACGTGATGTTGATGCTAAGATGTATGATTCGGGAACTAAGGTTAAGGTAGTTGCTATATTAAAAGCTAAAGATAGTTTTACTAGACCTCAGATGACAATCGGATATACAAAATCATTACAAAATAAGATGCTGGAAAAAGAGGCTAAATCTGATATTGTTGTTGCGCAAGAAAAGGATAAAACTGTAAATGTGGTAACGCGTCAGAAGATTGATGCGGATATGATCGATCAGATTCTTGCGACAATAGGTGGAAAATCTACACCAAGCGCAATTATGCTTTATCCAAAATCCTTCAATGATCGTGATAAAATAGCTGAGGTTATTAATAATTTTAACAAGAAAGTTTCAGAAAAATATGGTTCAGACAGCTCAGATTATCACAAATATAGTATCACGTATGCGGATATGGCGAAGCAGATGACAACAATTATGTCACAGATGATTAATACGATTTCGTTAATTTTATCAGCATTTGCGGGAATTTCATTGATAGTATCATCTATTATGATAGGGATACTAACGTACGTATCTGTGGTGGAAAGAACGAAGGAAATTGGTATTCTCCGTGCAATCGGTGCTCGTAAAAAAGATATCACAAGAATTTTTATCGCAGAAGCAGGATTAATCGGATTTATTTCCGGAGCTGTAGGTGTAGCGACGACTATGCTTCTATCTATTCCTATTAGTAGAGCTGTTGCTAAGGGATTAGAAGTAGAGAGTTTTACAGCATCATTAAATGTACAGGCATCAATCGGATTAATAGCACTTAGTTTAGTGCTAACACTTATAGCTAGTATTATTCCATCGAGAATAGCGGCAAAAAAAGATCCAGTCGAAGCGTTAAGAACTGAATAATAAATAATATGAGGAATAGTAGATTGTGTTATAATCAGAGGTTACTGAAAAATGTAACGTTCGGAGGTTAAAAACGAATCTAGTATTCCTTATTTTTTATATTTTTACTAAGAAATTGGCTAATTTGATTCTTTTTGTAAGATTGACACGTATCTTAGTTTGCAATATAATTTATATTATAGATATATTAAGTAGGAGTTTTTATGATAATAGGTTCGTTTATAGTTTTTTGTGATATTCCTTTTATTGTTCTTATCTGTTTTTGTATTTTTGACAGAAGGAACTTGTTTTTTTAGGATATTTTTATAGCGACAGGTCTAAGTTTTATTTTTATGTAATGACTTTTATTACTAACCATGCACAAGACAATAGATTTTTATACAATTTAGGTGTAGTATTACTTGTTATAGCGGTGGTAATATTCACTTTGATTCCAATGGTGGTAGTCGTTATGTTTTTATACAATTCGTTTATGCTTATTAGAAGAGAAGGATTAAGAGTAGGAACCCTACTGAGTCTAGCTGTATTTTTTTCTTTCTGGTAGGCTATTTTTACATATTGGCCACGTGTTGCTACCTACACACGTGACAATATTCTGTTAAATACACTTTATGTTTATGTCAGTTTAGTAGTTTTATATTTTTATGTATAGCGATGTCTTATTTAGTATCTAGTGTTTTAAATTTTATTAATATCTTACTGAGAAAGATTGATTGTGTAGTGGTCTTAGGTGCAGGATTGATTGGTGAAAGGGTAACACCTCTTTTAGCTAGCAGAATTAGAAAAGGGATAAAAGTTTATAAAACTAATCTTGGGAGTAAGCTAATCATGTCAGGTGGTCAAGGTCCTGATGAAGTAGTATCTGAAGCATTTGCGATGAAAAATTATGCTCTTGAGCAAGGTGTTGATGAAAAAGATATAATCTTAGAAGATAAATCTACACGAACTGAAGAAAATATTATTTTTTCGAAGAAATTTATTCCGGCTGATAAAAGTTTCGCTGTGGTAACGAATTATTATCACGTCTATCGTGCATTAGTTCAAGCAAGAACTCTAGGTTTTAGATGTATTGGATATGGAGCACCAACTAAGTTTTATTTCAGTCTTAATGCTTTTATTAGAGAATTTATAGGATATCTATATTTCCAAAAAGAAAAAATACATGCTATAGTCCTAAGTGCGCTGACATTCTTGTTTATAGCAGCTGTCCTAGTGGAAATATATTTTTTGTACTAATAATTAGAAAAAGTTAATGAATAAAATAAAATCATTAAAAACTCGAGAAAAACCAACTTAATTAAGATTGGGATTTTTCGAGTTTTTATTATTTTGATAACATGATAGTTTTCGTGTAATACTTTCCTTCTATAGATAAGTTTTTGTATAAAAAGTATTTCTATCTATTTCAGTGTTTAACAGCATATTTAGTTTATTTGCAATTTCATGAGCAGAACTTAGACCCTAATCCTCTATTAGTACCTTTTGTAGAGAATCCTTCTTTGTTAAAATCTGTTATAGGTGTTCCAATGTTGTTAAAGGTATTAGATATTTGGATATCGGTAGTTTTATCGATTTGAATAATATTCATCTCGATTTTTGTTGTCAGTAACTTCAAGGGATGCTTCTATAGCGTTGTCTAACAGAATCCCTAAAATTCTACTTAGTTGCATTTCATCTGTATAGAAGTCAGTTATCTCGCCTTCAATATTGATATCAATATTAATGTTATTATTTTGTGCACTAATATTTTATTTGTAATTAAACCTTTTAAGTGAATTTACTTTTATCGAGTTCAGTTTGGCTATAACGATATTATTGAGTTCTATATTATTGTTGAAGTTCATAATCGTGCTGTTGAAGTATTTTTAGTTTTTCTTTATCAAAAGTCATCGTTGTTGATGTAGCCATCTAATCCTAAAATTATATTATTGAAATCATGTTTGAATTTCCCTAATTTCATTATTGTTTTTCTCTAGTGCTAAAATATACTTTTTGCTGTTCAAGTTTCTGATTTTCGCTTTTGACTTCCGACTTAATTTTTAGTATTTTTACTAGATTATATGTGATTGAAGAAAATAATATAAAAAAATACTGAAATGGTTATAATAGATATATAATATAACGGAATATCTTCTTTTCCTAATAGAGAATATATACTCAAGTAATTATAGAATATAAGTATAAATATTATTATTGATAGTAGAAATATATGAATTTTTTTCTATATTCTTTTATAAATATCATATCTAAATTTATTTTTACTTTTTTAGTGATAATCACAGTTAAAATACAGTATACAAGTAGATCCATGAAGTTGATAAGTTCTGGTTTAATATGTATAAATATGCATAAAAGACGCTGTTACTATCTCAGAGATTTTTATTAAAACTGTGATATATAAAAAGTGATTATTAAAATATTGAAAAATACGTACACGCATCTTGTTATATATAAAATGCAAACGTAATTGGTATCGCGGCAAACATTATAACAAAAGTATCCCAGGATAGAGAAAGATGCCAGATAGATTGAAGAAAATATTGTAATGAAATAGTATATATGATTTGTTGTTGAATTTTAGAGAAAAATTGGTTTTCTAATATATATATATAGGGATTGATAATAATAGTATTTTCAATAATACGTTCACCTAAAAAGTACATAATGATTTTTCCATATTTTTTTCTCCTTTGTAATTATAAGTAAAATTTTATCATTATTTAGATGGGTAATCAATAAAAAAATCAGTTTTAGGTATAGAAAAATATTATTTTAGGTAATAAGTGAACTAAACTAAAAATCTTTGATACAATAATAATGTAGACAACGTTGAGTACAAGTTTTATGGAAATTTCGATTAAATATTAATATTTACTTTTATAGTTTGTCGATCTAATTATAGAATTAGGGTAAATTAATTACCTTAGAGATAGATAGCTATATAGTAGATTTGGAGTTGGAGGAGAAATTATGGTTAAAAACTATTATAGAATTATCTTTAAGATTTGTGGTATTCTTTATACTTATATATTTCCTAACATTTGGTTTTACAGAGGTTAATCCAGGTATTATTCTTACGCTACTAGCAATATTTGTGATGACAGTATTTGTTCAGCTGTTTTGCTTTGGTTAGAAAAACTTCCCTGCTGTACATCGTGCAAAATCGAGAGTGATAGGAAATACACACATTAGTAGTAATATTACTTTTTGCATATATTAATCAAAAATTTTGCAGAAGCCAATTTAAAATTATTTATGTTAAGTTTAGTGTATTGGCTATTATTGCTACAAAGAATATTATTGAATATAAAACGTTAACTAAATAAAACTAAAAACATGGTGCTGGTATAATTTGTATTATTATACGGTCGCCATGTTTTGTTTTAATTATTGAAGTTTTCTTTAATAGTTTTTGATTTTTTTCGTATTGCATTTTCTGATAATAGTAATTCAATGTTATTTGTAAAATACTATTTTTATCTTTTTTTCTATTTCTAATATGTTGTCTATATTCATGATGTATGATTTATGACAGTATATAAGTTTTTTTATTAGTTGTGCAATTTCTGATAGTTTTCCATAGAATGAGTAGTTTTTGTTATCTTTTAATACGATTGATATTTTATGGTTTCCAAAAAGTTTCGAAGTACAGTATGTTATCTATATGGAAAAATAATTGTCTTGTACCCTATTTTTTTATAGGTATTTTGTTAGTAGTTGGATTTGTGATTATTTCTTTTTATATTGACTATAAACAGCTTCTAAAACGGGAGCGTATTTCTTGTTCTAAACTGTCCTTATTTTTTTAAGATATATGCAAAAGGTGAAATCATTTTTTTGTAGGATAATGTTTTGCATGTTATCATGAGATGTGATGTAGATGAGTTTAGCGAAAGGATCCATATCACGAATTTTTTTCTACCTAGCTCAATACTGTTGATTTTCATTATTTCCAAGATTCATATCAAGGAAAAAGAAATCTATCTTTTCACTATTAATGATCTCTAATGTTTCTGTAGCGTTATTAGTTGGGAATATAGTAACGTTATCCCAATCATGAATCATAGTGTAGTTTGCGATAGTTGTATGTATAATATCAAGCATTATTTTGTTATCTTCACATATTAAGATTTTCATGCAATCCTCCTTATTTAGATGTTTTTCAAGTAAATGCTATGTTCTTATAATTGATAGTATATTTAGTATACTTATAATATAGTATGATATTAATTATACTATAGAAAATGTTTTTATATGCAATAGTGAAAGGTTTTATGTTGTTTAGGTAAGAAAATTAGCTTTTTCAAGCAATAAATTATAAAAACATGAAAAAGTTATGATAGAATAATAAATACAAATGGTACCGATTATAGAAAAATAAAGAGAGGAATATACCGTGGAAGTTTTTTTATGTAACATCTAATAGTAATCAATTTAGAAGTATTTCAGGAAGATGGAGTTGCTTATTTTGTAAAAATATAGTGTTGGGATGTTATGGCAGATTGTTCTAATGTAGAAGAAGTAAGGAATGATAATGGTTTAGAGGTGGAATATGAATAAAATTAAAAAAATCAGAAATATTTCTTATAGTATTTCTTATTACTGGATTGTATCCTATAGAATTTGATAAAGTATGGTATTTAGTAAAGGTAGTTTGTTTCTTATTGTATATTGGACTAACTATATATAGAATAAAAAGTAGATGCTACAGATGAAAAAGTTAGAAAATAGTGAATTTATCAAAAATTTAAGGTTCTGAAAATGAATTGTAGATATTTATGGATATGTAAATAAATTTGGAAACATTATTGAAGAAACAATAGAAACTAACAAAGATTCTGAAAAGTAGAAGAGTGTTTTATTAGGTGAGTCCTAGAAATTTTAGGCATAATTTCTAGGACTCATCTATCTTTATTTTTAGCTAATGTAGTGTTGATAATTTCCTTCTATAGATAAGTTTTGTATAAAAAGTATTCCCATCTATTTCAGTATTTAACAACATATTTAGTTTATTTGCAATTTCATGAGCGGAACTTAGACCTAATCCTCTATTAGTTCCTTTTGTAGAGAATCCTTCTTGTTAAAAATCTGCTATAGGTGTTCCGATGTTATTAAAGGTATTAGATATTTGGATATCGGTAGTTTTATCGATTTGAATAATATTCATCTCGATTTTTTTATTGTCAGTAAGTTCAAGGGCTGCTTTCTATAGCGTTGTCTAATAGAATTCCTAAAATTCTACTTAGTTGCATTTCATCTGTATAGAAGTCATGTTATCTCACCTTCAATATTGATATCAACATCAATGGTATTATTTTGTGCAACTAATACTTTGTTTGTAATTAGACTTTTAAGTGAACTTACTTTTTATCGAGTTCAGTTTGGCTATAACGATATCATTGAGTTCTATATTATTATTGTAGTTCATAATAGTACTGTTAAAGTATTTTTTTAGTTTTTTTCTTTATCGAAGTCATCGTTGTTGATATAACCATCTAATCCTAAAAATGATATTATTGAAATCATGTTTGAATTTCCTAATTTCATTATTGTTTTTCTCTAGTGCTAAAATATACTTCTTTTGCTGTTCTAGTTTTCTCGAGTTCTAAGGCATTCTTTTTTTCTAGTAAAAATATTTTTCACTAAAACTATAAGTAGATATAAACAATATACTCCAAATACTATTATAATTGCTGCAGCTAAAACATAAAGATGTTTATTCTCAAAAGAATGAGAAATTATAATGTTATATGTGATTATCATTATATAAATCGACAATATAAGTAATTTATGATACTTAGAGTTATTAAGGTATGATAATTTATTTTCTAAAAAAATATTAATTTTTATTCACGCTTAATACGAATAATACTATGAAAAAAAGATTCGCTTAATATATTAACAGTTGCAAGTTCAAGGGTAAAAAGACGTACAAAATTATTGAGATAAATTCAGCAATTTTAAATAATACAATCACATAAAGTGGAATTATCGAAAGTTTAATTATATTAATATAATTTTTCATCTTTTAAAAATAAGTAAAATAGGGATTATTACTAATGAACTATAAAATATGTTAAATAATAAAATACAGCCAATATATACTATACTATGAATTATAAATAAGTATAAAAGTTCTGCAGGACGCAGTATCACGTTAAAACACACACGCACTGTTATTATTATAATGAAATAGAAAAGTGTAACAGTAGGGAGGTTATCTATTAAAGAGAAAATCAATTCATTTGTGTGCATTATAAAAACTCCTTGTTTAAAATTCCATTATATTTTATCATGAAAACCATTGGAAATCAAAATAATATTAGAATTCTATTTAGTTATTAAGCAAGGGAGGTTGATTAGGGAAGCGGAGAGAAGAAACTAATAAATAAAATACTAATTTCTACTGCTATTGATAATTTTACAGCTTATCACCCCTAATAATTTCTAAATATGATATAATTAATTGAAAAAAGTATTTGTGGAAGGATGTAGTGGTGTGAAAGATCATTCTTATTATATGGAGATGGCGCTAGAAGAAGCGCGGAGAGCTTATGCTAAAGGTGAAGTACCTATTGGAGCTGTTCTGGTTATTGATGGTAAGGTTGTTGCGAAGGCTCATAATACTCGTGAAGAAAATCAACAGGCATTGAATCATGCGGAGATGCTAGTTATTAAAGAAGGTTGTGAAAAACAGGGTTTTTGGAGACTTGATAATAGTTATTTATATACTACTGTAGAGCCGTGTGTTATGTGTAGTGGAGCAATTGTTCAAGCTAGAGTTGAAAATGTTATTTATGGAGCGAGTGATCCTAAATATGGTTGTTGTGGTAGTTGCATTGACTTAGTGGGTGAGAATAAATTCAATCATCAAGCTAAGGTGGTTACTGGAGTGCTCGAAGAAGAGTGTTCCATGCTAATGAAGAACTTCTTTAAGGAACTTAGAGAGAAAAGAAGAAATAAACATTCAATATATTTATAAATTTAAAAATTTTTTTAAATTATAAATATAAAATAATTAAAGATAATAATATATAAACATAATGACGATAAAAACATTTCAAAGGAGTGTATCGTCATTTTTTTGTTTTAATATATAGTAATAAAATAAATAGTTACTTATTAAAAAAATAAACTTAAGAGGAAATCTAAAAAGACGAAAATTTCTAATTTTTCAACTGTTTTTCGCTATCATTATTAAAAATTTGATACAATTAACTTAGAAAGTATAGAGGAGTTTCAATGAAAATAGAAAAATGTAATAAAAAGTTTAATCAAGAGGAAATATACCTTTTGTCCAAAGTGTTTATCAGAATCTCATATAGAGGGTATCAGTCTTGTTTGCAATGAAAATCATCGTTATGATTTTTTTCAAAAAGGCTATATTCATTTGATAAACAATTATAAACCGACGAAATACAGTGAAGATTTATTTAAAGCTCGTAGTGAAGTTTTTAGTAATAGTTTTTATGAAAATGTATTAAAGAATATTCAAAAATTTAATTGAAAAGTATGCTAAAGATGTTGTATTGGATATTGGTTGCGGAGAAGGATATTATATTAAGAAGTTAAAAACAGTATTTCCTGAGAAATATTTTTATGGGCTAGATAATAGTAAGGATGCGATCGAGTTAGCTGTTAAAGAGGATAAATTGAATCCTTATATGGTGGCTAACTTAGCTAATCTTCCGTTTAAAGATGGAAGTGTCTCGTGTATCCTCAATATATTAACACCTGCTAATTATGAGGAGTTTTTCAGAGTATTAGGTGATGATGGATATTTGATAAAAATTATTCCGAATACAAACTACCTAAGAGAGATTAGAGAGTTGATTGGTGGGAAGGAATACACAAATAGTGATACTGTAAAATTGATTGAAGAAAATTGCAAGATTGTTGACAGGATAACGGTAAGTGATACCTTCCAATTGACTAAAGAGCAAGCTGCGAGTTTTCTTAAGATGACACCTTTAACATTTTCTAAAGAAATTACAGATTCTGATATTAATCAATTAAAAGAAATTACGATAGATCTAGAACTTTTTAGTTTGCAAGAATTAGGTTAAGTTGCAACAGAAGGAAAAATTATGAAGGAGGATAGAATATGAATACTGAAAAAAATATGATCAATACGATCAAGTTGTTGAAGTGAAAAAAATATGTAAAAACCATGGACAACAAGTTGTCTTGATTTTTTCTATAAAAAGATGAAAAATACATATCTTATGAGAGAGGCTAGTATTCGCCAGACAAATTACTATTTGTGTAAGAAAAGATGATAAGGTATATCTAGTGGATAGTGATAACCATAAAACATGAAATAAGTTGGGTGAATCTAGATAAGTTTGTTGAAATAGAAGAAGGTGATGCAACCTATAGAAAGTATAGGGTATTAAAGTAAAATGACAATTGAATAAGAAGCCGTTAGATATAGTTTGTAAGTGTAGTACAGAAAAAAGAGGAGAAACATTATGTACGTGGCATACGATAGTAAGGATGAAGTTTTTTTAATGCTTTGGATAGTGAAGTAGAAAAAAATAAAGAGTATCACTGTCCGATATGTGGGGAAGAGTAATCTTCAAAAAAAGGTGTGAAAAATTCAATCGCATTTTGCTCATGCTAAAAATTGTTCTTGTGAGTTTGAAACATACAAGAAAGAGAGTAGTGGGCACCTTGAAGCGAAGAAGGATCTTTATGAGCATTTTAGAAGAAAATATCGTAATGTGGAAGTCGAACATATTTTTAAAACTGGGGAGAATGATATTCAAATAGCCGATGTATTTATTAAAGATAACAGTATCGCTTTTGAGTATCAAAAGATCGGTTATTCCATTTCGATCTTATTAAAAGCGAGAACAAGAGGATATATGAAAGCTGGATTGAAATTAATCTGGTTAATTGATACAAACAAATTTATAAAAAGAATTGAAGAGTTATGATGGTATAAGTTATATTAGGTATGCGCCATTTGTGGATAATTTTTCTAAATTATTATCAAGGAAAAGTATTCTTTTATGGTTGGGATAATATAAACAAAAATTTGAATTTTATCAAATTTGAAACTCATAATTTGAAAAAACGAAATGCTGTTTGTATAAAAACTAGTTTGAGTATTGATGAGTTTGATGTACCACTTGATTTGAAAACTACTGGATAAAGATTTAACGTCTAAATTATATCCGGAGGATGTCGAAAACTATGTCTACGAGCAAATTAAATATGATAAAACTGTAAAAATAAAGTATTGAGTATGTTTTATAACCAACATATAGAGTTGAATAATATACCTGAAATTATTGGTGTTAATATGTTGGAGCAAGTTCTTATTAGAACTCCACTTGTTTATTGGCAAGGGTTGATGTATAGATTTTATAAAGAGGGTAAAAGTTACTCAGAACTTATAAGAATAATGAGTAATATTATAGAGTTTAAAGATAGTATTTATATTAACAATGTTCAACAAGGGAGATTTTTCTTAAAAGTATTTAAAGCATACTATGCTTTATTGGTTGAGAATGAAAAGTAAGAGGATAAAACTATGGGGGAGTATAGTGGTAGTTTTACAGAAAAAGAAAAAAAGGTATTACTTTCGTTAATAGCGATTGAGAGGATTACAACACTCAAGCTACATAAAGTTTTTATGGATTTAAATAGTATAGAGAAGATTCTCGAATTATCTATACCTGAGTTAGCTGTATATTTTTGGAGGTAATGCTGAAGAAATTTATACTAAGCTTCATAATAATATGGAGTTTGATTTTTGAGAGTTATTTTTGAGTTTTATAATGTAAAGTATATTTTTGTGATGATATCTATTATCCGAAAAGAATTATTTAGGATTTATGATTATCCATATGTTTTATTTTACAGGGGAAATAAAGATTTGCTTCTATTTAGAAGAAAGATATCTATAGTAGGAAGTAGAAACAATACAGCATATTCAAATGATGCCTTGCAGAGCATAGTACCATATTTAACTATGAATAATTTTGTTATAGTTAGTGGTCTTGCGATTGGTGTCGATAGTCTTGCTCATGAGGGCGCTATAAAAAGTAAGGGGTACACCATCGGTGTAATAGCTCATGGGCACAATATAATTTATCCGGAAAAAAAGTTATAAACTTTATAAGGAATTGGAACGAAACCATCTTATTATATCTGAGTATTTTCCAACTTCACCCTATAAGAAAAATATAAATTTTTAGAAAGGAATAGGATTGTCGCTAGTCTTTCCAGTGCTCTTTTAGTAACTGAAGCGGCAAAAAGAAGTGGAACGCAAAGGACGGTGGATTTCGCCTTGGATGTAGGTTCTGATGTATTCTGCCTACCAGGAAAATTTGGCGATAAGATGAGTTATGCAATGAATGAATACATTAAAGAGGGGGCGATACTTGTAAAATAAATTAGAGGATTTTTGGTGAAGAATTAGGATTTTAGTGTAGATATTTGAGAGGATGATTAATATGACAGATATCTTATTTATTAATCCACTAGGTTGGGATAGATGTATTTGGGCGAGAGTCTTAGAAAATATGCCAGACCAAACCTTTGATTTTATTGAATTTACCGAAGAGAGTTTTAAATCTATATCAAAAAAAGAAATTGAGAAGGTACTATTAAATAAAATGACAAAAGTAAGAAGAGGAGGCTTTATAGTTAGTGCTTCTTATGGTACGGTCGTTTTGCTTAACGGTTTAGAGATTTTTAGTGAGTACCTTGATGGTGTTAATTTAATCATCATTGAGGGCTTAGAACCTATACCTCCTGAATCGGTGTTAAAAACATATTTTGAACCAGAGATAAAGTTCACTAGTAAAGAAGAATATCTATCAAAGACACTTAGTGTAGAAGAGATGCAAGATGAGTTTTTAGTGGAGTTAATTCTAAGAAAACTCAAAAAAGAAGGTAGTGAATATATGGTAAGGCCGAACTCGCGAATAGAGTATAATTATTTATCTTTATATGCGGGGGTAGATAATTTAGAACTACTAAAAAGAAGTAGGAATATTTTTAATAAACTTTCAGTTTTTCTTATTTCAAGTTAGTAGGGATGAATTATACACAAATAGAGGAATCGATCATCTTCTTATGGTAACTAAAACCACAGACGATCTTGAATATATTATTAGGGAAATAGAGAATAATGATATATTTTTATAATGGAAAATTTGATGATGTGTAAGAGGAACACATTATTGTTAGTGATATAAAATAATTATATAAAATGAGTAGTTAATTGAAATATTATTAACTACTTGTTATTATATATATATAATATTTAATAAGGAGGGAATAAGATATTGAGAAAAATATTAGTTTATATGTTGGGATTACTAAGTATTAGTGGTATTATTTTTTTCATGTATTTATTTTTTTAACGGCGTCTGATAAAGAAGGAGGAATATTAAAGAAAGGTAGTGACTCAAGTGTAAAGACTGCGCGAGTTGTAGCTAATGGAGATATTCTTATTCATGATGCTTTGTATTATACTGCTAAAAAAGGAAGATGGAAGTTATGATTTTTAATCCGTTTTTTTGAATATGTTAAAACCGTGGATAGAAGGAGCTCGATCGGCGATAGGGGATTTCGAAGGACTATAGCGATCGTTCTCCGCCAGGAGGGTATCCGTTATTTAATGCTCCTGTGCAAATTGCAGATACAATGAAAGATGTAGGGTATGATGTTGTCGATTTAGCCCATAATCATATATTAGATACAGGTTTATATGGATTGAAATATACGGATAAGGTCTTTAAAGAAAGAGGTTTAGATACTGTTGGAGTTCATGCAGATAAAAATCGTTCAGAAGATAAAATTCTTATAAAAGAAGTTAATGGGATCAAAATAGCGATACTAGCCTATGCTTATGGTTATAATGGAATGGATGCAAACCTTACAATGCGGGAAAGAAACAATCATTTATCGGATCTTGATGAGGAAAAGATGAAAGAAGAAATCCAAAGAGCTGAGAACGAAGCGGATGTTACAGTAGTGATGCCTCAAATGGGGGTTGAGTATAAGATGGAACCTACAGAAGAACAAAAAGCTCTTTATCATAAAATGATTGAATGGGGTGCTGATGTAGTATTTGGAGGGCATCCTCATGTTATAGAACCTGCTGAGACTGTAGAAAAAGATGGAGATAAGAAATTTATAATATACTCTATGGGGAATTTTGTTTCTAATCAACGTATGGAAAGAATGGAGAATAAGTGGCCTGAGAGAGGTTTACTAATGGATGTTACATTTGAAAAAGAAAACGACAAAACAACTGTTAAAACTGTAAAAGCTCATCCAACATTAGTTTATTCTAAACTTAACGGTAGAAATATAAATGGAGCTCTATTGTATGACTATAAAATTATGGTGTTAGAAGATTTTATCAATGGTGGAAAAACTTCGTGATAAATTAGATGATAAAATGAAGGAAAAAGTAGATGTTTCATATAAAGAAATAATGGAACACGTAAACTTGCAATGGTAAAAAAATATAGTGAAGTTAGTTTAATGTTTTTGTAAAATTTTTGTAGAGCCTTTTTGTTTGATAATAATTCTCAAGTATAGTAAAATTATTGAGTTAATTATTTGAAGAAGGAGGAATACTAGTGAGGAAATTTTTTGGTACTCTATTAGGTAAGAAAAGGCCAGAGTTTTTTGATGTAATTAAAGGAAGAAAATCGGTTAAGTATTTTAATCCGAATGTTAAAATTAAACGTGAAGAAATTATAGAAATGTTAAATGAAGCTAATATAGCTCCCTCATCGTGTAACTTACAACCCTGGAGATATATTGTTGTAGATACGCCAGAAGGTAAAGAAAAATTAGGAAGTGCTAATTATAATAAAATTCAAAATGATACCTCAGCTGCTATGATTATAGTCTTAGGAGACTTGAATCACTACGGGAAATTTGATGAAATTTACGGAGAAGCTGTCAAAAAAGGTTATATGACTGAAGAGGTAAAAGATGGTTTTGAAAAAGGAATGGGACCTCAATTAGAAAACTTGACAACTGATAAAAACAGAGAAGGTGTATATTTTGATTGTGGATTGTGGACTATGCAGTTTGCAAATATTGCGTATGCTAAAGGATATGACACTAATATCATTGGTGGATTTATTAGAGAAAAAGTGGCTGAGTTATTTGAACTAGAAGAGAGCTTAATTCCTGTGATGCTTATAGCTTTTAGGTAAAAAGAAAAAGAAGCGAGACCAACTGTGAGAATGAAGGCAGAGAATCTTGTGAGATTTGAATAATAATTTTCAACTGAAGCAATTGATGCTTGGTGAGCAGGAGTTAAACTTAGATAAAATAAAAATATATCAAAAGAGTGCTTAATCATAATTATTTGTGGTTAGTGTGCTCTTTTTGTTCAAATTATTTTGAATTTTAACTATTACATTATAAAATAGTAGTTATATGTATATAAAAAGGAGATTAATGGTGGAAAAATTAGAGGCGGTTATTTTTGATTTTGATGGAACGATAGTAGATACCGAGAAAGTTTACTATGAAAATATGCGTGATTTAACAAAAAGAAGTGTTAAAATGAAAAAGTTGGATAAGATGGATTATATAAAAATGTTTCTGGAACAAACGAAGAAACGAGTAGAAAATATTATAGTGATACATATGGTATGTCTAGTGAAGATTATGATAAGTTTGAAGCAGAAATTACAAAAAGAATTCTAGATAATTATCATAATGCCCCAGTATTACCAGGGATAGCAGAGGTAATGGAATATCTATATAATAATGGAATAAAAATGGCTGTTGCTTCTAATGGGAAGAGAGAACATATCGAAACAGGACTTCAACGAAAAGGTTTTGAGAAATATATTTCAGCGATAGCGACGAAAGAAGAGGTAGTAAATCCCTAAACCGGCTCCTGATATTTATTTATTAGCGGCGGAAAAATTAGGTGCAAATATAAAGAATACAGTAGCTGTTGAGGATTCACGTCCTGGCGCATTAGGTGCTGCAGCATCAGGTGCAACGTTAATATTGCAAACAAACGATATTACTAAACACATGGATTTCGATGGTGTTAATTATAAATACAAAGATGTAGATTTAGTGGAAACTATTAAGAAAAATTGTCGAGAAAAATAGTGTACAAAAAAATCTAGTCTAAGAGTATAATAAACTTATTAAGAGTAATCTTAAAATCAAATATATACAGGGAGACAGTTATGTATACGTCTAATTTAAAAATTAAAGAAGGTTTTACTTCACATGCAACTACACCGCTGGGTGGAGAGTATAAAATATTTATAGAAGAAAGTAAAGATGGTCCTATGGATTTATTTGCTACTGCATACAATGGATGTGTTAGTATGTGTGCAAAAGGATATTTCTTCAGAGCATATGAACTAGTAGATCCAGCAGTAGAAACTGAACTAGTGGTAGATTATGATAATAGAAAAATTGTAGCTAATGTTCATGTAGATAGAACAGAAGAACAACTTGCATCAGGAGATAGACAAGGGTATTAGATAATATTAAACTTCGTTGTAAAGTTTCGCATTTATTGTCTTCAGACTTAGAAATTCAATATAATATTTTACCTTTAAAAATAAATTAGAAATTAGAAATACTTGGGGTGTAAAAACTCTAAGTATTTTTATTCTTAAAGAAAAATAAAATTTTTCTTCTATATAATATAGATGAAATTAGAGTATAAAAATAGGATATATAATGATTAAAAATAGAAAACATATTCATAAATTTTTAAAATTTTTCGTTAAAAATACTTGCAATATGTGTATTAACCATGTATAATAATAAATGTTGGTCTTGCTAAAAGACTTGCGTTGAAGCGAAAGGTTACTGACACGCCCGGCCGCTTTGCCATGGCATGGCGTGCTGGAGAACTTTCGTGGAGAAGTCGCTACTAGATAGCGGCGAATAAATGTATAGGAGGAGAAATGATGGCAAAACAAAAAATTCGTATTCGTCTTAAAGGATATGATCACAGATTAGTAGATCAAAGTGCAGAGAAAATTGTTGAAACTGCAAAACGTTCTGGAGCAAAAGTTTCTGGACCAATTCCATTACCAACGGAAAAAGCAGTATACACAATCTTACGTTCAGTTCACATTTACAAAGATAGCCGTGAACAATTCGAACAACGTACACACAAACGCCTAATCGATATTATTGAACCAACACAAAAAACAGTTGACGCTTTAATCAGCTTAAACTTACCATCAGGTGTTGACATCGAATTAAAATTATAATTATAGGAGGTGACTTTCGATGACCAAAGGTATCTTAGGAAGAAAAGTAGGTATGACTCAAATCTTCGCTGAAAATGGAGAATTAATTCCAGTAACAGTAGTTGAAGCGAAAGGTAACGTCGTATTACAAAAGAAAACAGAAGAAGTTGAAGGATACAACGCAATCCAATTAGGATTCGACGATAAACGTCCTTACGATAAAGAACGTAAAGACCGTTTAGTAAAAGTTGCGAACAAACCTGAACAAGGTCACGCAGATAAAGCTAACACTGCTCCAAAACGTTTCGTACGCGAAATCAGAGATGCAGAAGTTGCTAATTATGAAGTAGGTCAAGAAGTCCAAGTTGATATTTTTGCAGCAGGGGACTTAGTTGACGTAACAGGAGTAAGTAAAGGTAAAGGATTCCAAGGGGCAATCAAGCGTCATGGACAAAGCCGCGGACCAATGGCTCACGGTTCTCGTTACCACCGTCGTCCTGGGTCAATGGGACCTGTAGCACCTAACCGTGTATTCAAAGGTAAAGCATTACCAGGTCAAATGGGTGGAGTTACAGTTACTACTCAAAACTTAGAAATCGTAAGCGTAGATGTAGAAAATGGATTAATCCTAGTTAAAGGATGTATTCCAGGATCTAAGAAAAGCTTCGTAAAAATCCAATCAGCAGTTAAATCTGGTAAATAATCGGAAAATATACGGAAGGAGGAAATTAGATAATGCCACAATTAGATTTATTTAAACAAGACGGTACTAAAGTTGGTGCAGTTGAAGCTAATGAAGCAGTATTCGGAATCGAACCAAATCAACACGTTTTATTCCAAGCTGTAACTTTACAAAGAGCATCACTTCGTCAAGGTACACACAAAACAAAAGGACGTTCTGAAGTTTCAGGTGGTGGTCGCAAACCATGGCGTCAAAAAGGAACAGGTCGTGCTCGTCGAGCGATCATCCGTTCACCACAATGGCGTGGAGGTGGAATCGTATTCGGACCTACACCACGTAGCTACAGCTTCAAAATGCCTCGTAAAATGCGTCGTTTAGCATTACGTTCTGCTTTATCTTCTAAAGTAGCAGCTAACGAAGTATTTGCATTAGAAAGTTTATCATTTGATACAATTAAAACTAAAAACTTTAAAGAAATGTTATCAAACCTTAGCCTAGAGAAAAAAGTATTATTCGTAGTTACTGAACTAGAAGAAAATACTGTTTTATCAGGAAGAAATATTCCAGGAGTTGAATTCGTAGAAACAACTGGTCTTAATGTATTAGATATCTTAGGAAGCAACAAAGTTGTATTCACTAAAGATGCAGTAGAAAAAGTTGGGGAGGTATTAGCATAATGGAAGCACGCGATATTATCAAACGCCCAGTACTAACTGAAAAAAGTTATTTATTAATGCAAGAAAATAAATACACTTTCCTAGTAGACACACGCGCTCACAAAACTCAAATTAAACAAGCTATCGAAGAAATCTTCGGAGTTAAAGTTGAGAAAGTAAACGTAATGAACTACAAACCAAAATTCCGTCGTGTTGGAAGATACGGTGGTTACACTAACAAACGTAGAAAAGCTATCGTTAAGTTAGCAGAAGGACAAACAATCGAAGGATTATTCGCTTAAGAATAACAAAAACCACTAAGGAGGAAAAATGACAAATGGCAATTAAAGTATATAAAGCTATAACTAACGGTCGTCGTAACATGACATCATTAGATTTTGCAGAAATTACAACTAACAAACCAGAAAAGTCATTATTAGCGCCGCTACCGAAAAAAGCGGGAAGAAATAACCAAGGTAAAATCACTGTTCGTCACCACGGTGGAGGACACAAAAAACAATACCGTATTATTGACTTCAAGAGAAATAAAGACAACGTACCAGCAAAAGTTGCTACAATCGAGTACGATCCAAACCGTTCAGCAAACATCGCTCTATTACACTATGTAGATGGAGAAAAAAGATACATCATCGCTCCTAAAGAATTACAAGTAGGACAAATCTTAGTATCTGGTGAAACTGCTGATATTAAAGTTGGTAATGCATTACCGCTAGCAAACATCCCAGTAGGGACATTAATTCACAACATCGAACTTAAACCTGGTAAAGGTGGACAATTAGTACGTTCAGCTGGAGCAAGTGCTCAAGTACTTGGTAAAGAAGGTAAATACGTATTAGTACGTCTTAAATCAGGAGAAGTAAGAATGATCTTAGCAACTTGCCGTGCTACAATCGGTGAAGTTGGTAACGAACAACACGGACTAGTAAATATCGGTAAAGCCGGTAGAACTCGTTGGTTAGGGTAAAAAGACCAACTGCGTGGATCATGTATGAACCTGAACGATCACCCACACGGTGGTGGTGAAGGACGTACTTCAATCGGACGTAAATCACCTATGTCACCATGGGGTAAACCTACTCTTGGTAAGAAAACTCGTTCTAAAAAAGCTCGTTCAAACAAATTTATCGTACGTGCTAGAACTAAATAATAAAATTAATCAAAGGTTAGTTGGTGAGGAGCAAGTGCTCTTTACCACACCCTTAAGTATGCAAAGTATCGGAAAGGAGATAACACAATGGCTCGTAGTTTAAAAAAAGGACCATTCGCTGATCACCACTTATTAGCAAAAGTTGAAAAAATGAACGAACAAGAAAAGAAACAAGTAATTAAAACTTGGTCTCGTCGTTCAACAATCTTCCCAACATTCATAGGACTTACTTTTGCAGTATATGACGGAAGAAAACATGTACCTGTATATGTGACTGAAGATATGGTAGGACACAAATTAGGTGAGTTTGCACCAACAAGAACTTACAAAGGTCACGTAGCAGACGACAGAAAAACAAGAAGATAATTATAGAAATTAGTAAAATCAAGGAGGCACATTCATGGAGTCAAAAAGCAATGGCTAAGACAGTCCGCATTGCTCCTCGTAAAGTAAGACTAGTATTAGACTTAGTACGTGGAAAAAAAGTGGGCGAAGCATTAGGAATTTTAGAATTCACAACTAAATCAGCTTCTTTACCAGTAGCTAAAGTAATCAAATCAGCTGCTGCTAACGCTGAACACAACTATGGAATGAATGTAGAAGACTTAGTAGTATCACAAGCATTTGCAAATGAAGGACCAACTCTTAAAAGATTCCGTCCAAGAGCAAAAAGGTGCTGCAAGTTCAATCAACAAAAAGAACAAGTCACATCACTATCGTTTTTAAGTGATAACAAATAATAAAAATAAGAAATTATAAAAGCTAAACTAGTTAAAGGAGGCTACAAACTGTGGGTCAAAAAGTACATCCAATAGGGCTTACGTGTTGGAGTTATTCGTGATTGGGATTCAAAATGGTATGCGGAAAAAGATTTCGCTGCTAACTTACACGAAGATTTCAAAATCCGTGAGTTCATCAGTAAACAATTAAAAGACGCTTCAGTTTCTAAAGTAGAAATTGAAAGATTTGATAAGAAAGTAAACATTTCAGTACACTGGTAAACCAGGTATGGTTATCGGTAAAGGTGGTTCTGAAATCGATAAATTAAGATTAGAATTAAACAAATTAACTGGAAAAAGAGTACACTAATGTAGTTGAAATCAAAAAGTTGATATCGACGCTAAATTAGTAGCTGAAAACATTGCTCGTCAATTAGAAGCTCGTGTATCATTCCGTCGTGCTCAAAAACAAGCTATCCAAAGAGCTATGAGAGCAGGAGCTAAAGGAATCAAAACTCAAGTATCAGGACGTCTTGGTGGAGCAGATATCGCTCGTGCAGAACACTACTCAGAAGGTTCAGTGCCACTACATACATTAAGAGCAAACATCGATTACGCTCACGAAGAAGCAGATACTACTTATGGTAAACTTGGAGTTAAAGTTTGGATTAACCGTGGTGAAGTATTACCAACTAGAAAATCTGAAAAAGGAGGTAACTAATTTATGTTAATGCCTAAACATGTTAAAATATCGTCGTCAACACAGACAATCAACAAAAGGTAAATCTAAAGCGGAAACGTAGTAGATTTCGGTGAATATGGATTACAAGCGACTACTGCAGCAAGAGTTACTTCTCGTCAAATAGAAGCTGCTCGTATAGCGATGACTCGTTATATGAAACGTGGTGGTAAAGTTTGGATTAAGATCTTCCCTCACATGCCTTACACTAAAAAACCATTAGAAGTTCGTATGGGATCTGGTAAAGGTGCAGTTGAAGGATGGGTTGCAATCGTTAAACCAGGTAGAGTGATGTTCTGAAGTTGCTGGAGTAAGTGAAGAAGTTGCACGTGAAGCTCTAAGACTTGCATCTCACAAGTTACCTGTTAAATGTAAATTTGTAAAACGTGAAGAAACAGGTGGTGAAGCATAATGAAAACAAATGAATTCAAATCAATGATTAGAGAATTAACTTCACAAGAGTTAGAAGCAAAAAAATCAAAGAATTAAAAGAAGAGCTTTTTCAACTTACGCTTCCAATTGGCAATCAGTCAATTAGAAAATACAGCCTCGTATTAGTCAAGTTAGAAAAATCAATCGCTCGTATGAAAACTGTTATTCGCGAAAGAGAAATTAGCGAATAAATAATAATAGGAGGCAAACATGACTGAGAGAAATGATAGAAAAGTTTACGTTGGAAAAGTAGTTTCTGATAAAATGGATAAAACAATCACAGTTTTAGTAGAAACTTATAAAAACATCCTCTATACGGTAAACGTGTAAAATATTCTAAAAATTCAAAGCACATGATGAAAAACAATGTTAAGCTAAATTAAATGATATCGTTAAAATAATGGAAACTCGTCCATTATCTGCAACAAAAACTTCCGTTTAGTAGAAGTAGAAGAAGCAGTTATAATCTAATAAAACTAGGATAAACCCTAAGAAGGAGGCAAAAAGCGCATGATTCAACAAGAAACACGCTTAAAAAGTGGCTGATAACTCAGGAGCAAAAAGAAGTTTTAACAATCAAAGTTCTAGGTGGTTCAGGACGTAAAGTTGCTAACATTGGTGACGTAATCGTATGTTCTGTTAAAAAGCAACACCAGGCGGAGTTGTTAAAAAGGTGAAGTAGTTAAAGCCGTAATCGTTCGTACTAAAAACAGGAGCCTCGTCGTAACGACGGTTCATATATTAAATTTGATGAAAATGCTGTGTAATTATCCGTGATGATAAGATCACGTGGTACACGTATTTTCGGACCAGTTGCTCGTGAATTAAGAGACGGTAACTACATGAAAATCGTATCACTAGCTCCAGAAGTATTATAATATAAAAAGTACAGTAAAGAAGGAGGTTAACAAGAAATGTTCATTAAAAAGGTGATAAAGTTGTAGTAATTACTGGTAAAGACAAAGGTAAAGTTGGTACAGTAATCGAAGCACAACCCTAAAAGATCGTGTTGTTGTAGAAGGTGTTAACATTATTAAAAACACGTTAAAAATTCTCAAGATGCACCTCAAGGTGGAATCGTTGAAAAAGAAGCAATTCACGTATCAAAACGTAATGTTACAAGATCCTGAAACTGGAAAAGCGACAGAGTACGTTTCGAAACAAAAAGATGGTAAGAAAGTACGTATCGCAGTAAAAATCAGGAAAAGAAATATAATAATAGTTGAAGAAAGGAGGCACTATTTTAGATGGCCTGTTTAGAAGATAAATTTAAATCTGAGATAACAAAAGAATTAATGACAAAAATTTGAGTACAGCAGTGTAATGCAAGTACCAAAAATTGAAAAATCGTAATTAACATGGGTGTAGGTGATGCTGTGCAAAAACTCTAAAGTTCTAGACAACGCAGTAGCAGAATTAGCTTTTAATTTCTGGTCAAAAACCATTAGTAACAAGAGCTAAAAATCAATCGCTACTTACAGACTTCGTGAAGGTATGCTATCGTACTAAAGTTACTTTTACGTGGAGAAAGAATGTATGAATTCTTTTGACAAATTAGTAACTGTAGCACTTCCACGTGTACGTGACTTCCACGGTGTTTCTAAAAAGCATCTCGATGGTCGTGGTAACTACACACTAGGTGTTAAAGAACAATTAATTTTTCCCTGAAAATTGATTACGATAAAGTAAGTAAAGTACGTGGTATGGACATCGTTATAGTAACAACAGCTAACACTGATGAAGAAGCTCGTGAGTTATTAACACAATGTGGAATGCCATTCGCAAAATAAGAAAAGGTGAGGTAAAAGACACATGGCTAAAAAGCAAATGGTAGAGCGTGAATTAAAACGCCAAAAAAATTAGCTGACAAGTATGCAGCTAAAAAGAGCGGAATTAAAAGCTAAAGGTGATTACATCGGACTTAGCAAACTTCCAAAAACTCAGCTCCAGCTCGTTTACAATCGTTGTAGCATTACTGGACGTCCCTCACGGATACATTGGAAAATTTGGAATCAGCTGTATTAAATTCCGTGAATTAGCTTACAAAGGACAAATTCTGGAGTTAAAAAGCAAGTTGTAATATATTAGTAGAAGAAAGGAGGATTTATCCTAATGACAATGATGCATCCTATCGCGAGATATGCTAACACGTATTCGTAATGCTAACATGGTTAAACACGAAACATTAGAATTACCTGCGTCAAATATTAAAAAGCAAATTGCAGAAATATTAAAACAAGAAGGTTTTATCAGTGATGTAGAATACATCGAAGATAACAAACAAGGGAAAAACTTAAACTTACTCTTAAATATTCAAAAGGTGAAAGAGTAAATTAAAGGAATTAAAAAGAATTTCAAAACCCTGGTTTACGTGTATACGCTCAAAGCAGATGAACTGCCAAGAGTATTAAACGGATTAGGAATAGCAATCGTATCAACTTCAACTGGAGTTGTAACTGATAAAGTTGCTCGTAAAAATAACACAGGTGGAGAAGTATTAGCTTACATCTGGTAATATTATAAGGAGGTGCCAATTAAATGTCACGTATAGGTAATAAAGTTATTACAGTACCTGCAGGGGTTGAAGTTAGCATCGTTGATAACTTCGCAACAGTTAAAGGACCTAAAGGTGAATTAAAACAACAATTTGATAAAGACATGACTTTCAACATTGAAGGAAGTGAAATCACAGTAGTACGTCCATCTGACTCAAAAACGTCACCGTACAGTACACGGAACAACTCGTGCTATCTTAGCAAAACATGGTTGAAGGTGTATCTGCTGGATTCAAAAAAGAACTTGAATTAATCGGTTGGATACCGTGCTCAAATGCAAGGTCAAAAATTAGTACTAAGTGTTGGATACTCTCACCCAGTTGAATTCGAAGAAATCGAAGGAATTACATTAGGTGTTGAAGGAAACACTAAAGTTAGTATCGAAGGTATTAACAAAGAAGTAGTAGGACAATACGCAGCTAAAGTTCGTGCAGTACGTCCTCCAGAACCTTATAAAGGTAAAGGTATTCGCTACGTTGGTGAATATGTTCGCCGTAAAGAAGGAAAAACTGGTAAATAATAGATAACAGAAAGGAGTGTTTCAAATATGATTACGAAACTTGACAAAAATAAAGTTCGTAAAAAAAGACACGCAAGAGTACGTGTTAAAAGTTCAAGGAACTACTGAGGGTTCCACGTTTAAAACGTATACCGTTCAAACACAAAACATTTACGCACAAATTATTGATGACACTAAAGGTGTTACATTAGCACAAGCTTCTTCATTAAAACTTGAAAATGTTTCTAAATCAAGTGTAGAAGCAGCTAAAGAAGTTGGAAAATTAATCGCAGAAGTAGCTAAAACTAAAGGAATTGAAAAAGTTGTTTTCGACCGTGGAGGATACCTATATCACGGACGTGTTAAAGCATTAGCTGAAGCAGCACGTGAAAACGGACTTGTATTCTAATAAAGGAGGGAAATAAGTAGATGCGTCAAGAAGAAATCAAAAAAGAATTTGAAGAACGCGTAGTTGCCATTCGTCGTAGCTAAAGTTGTTAAAGGTGGACGTCGTTTCCGTTTCTCTGCTTTAGTAGTAGTAGGTGACAAAAATGGTCGCGTAGGATTTGGTACTGGTAAAGCTCAAGAGGTACCAGATGCAATCAGAAAAGCAGTTGAAGCTGCAAAACATAACTTAATTACTGTACCAGTAGTTAACGGAACAATACCTCACGAAATTATCGGACAATTTGGAGCAGGTTCAGTATTAATCAAACCAGCTGCACCTGGTACAGGGGTAATCGCTGGTGGACCAGTTCGTGCCGTATTAGAATTATCAGGTATTTCAAATATCTTATCAAAATCATTAGGTTCAAAACACACCAGTAAACATGGTTCAAAGCACAATCGAAGGATTAACAAGATTACAAACAGTAGAACACGTAGCAGCTTTACGTGGTAAATCTGTGGAAGAATTATTAGGATAAGAGGAGGGAAAAGAACATGACATTAAAAGTAACCCTAACTCGTAGTACTATTGGTCGTCCAAAGAATCAAAGAAAAGTAGTTGAAGCTCTTGGTCTTAAAAAAATGCACCAAACAGTTGAACACAAAGACAACGCTGCGATTCGTGGAAACGATCAACAAAGTTTCACACTTAGTAACAGTAGAAGAAAAATAAGAATTATTAATACAAGGAGGTGCTAGTCTAAATGAAATTACATGAATTACAACCAGTTGAAGGTTCTCGTAAAGAGCGTAACAGAGTAGGTCGTGGGATTGGATCAGGAAATGGTAAAACTTCAGGACGTGGTCAAAAAGGACAAAAAGCACGTAGTGGTGGTGGAGTTCGCCCAGGATTTGAAGGTGGACAAAACCCATTATTCAGACGTATTCCAAAACGTGGATTTAACAATGTAAACAGAAAAGAATTTGCAGTTGTAAATCTTAACGACTTAAATAAATTTGAAGATGGTACTGTAGTATCACCTGCTCTATTATTAGAAACTAAAGTTATTAAAAAAGAACTTTCAGGTGTTAAAGTATTAGCTAACGGTAAATTAGAGAAAAAATTAACTGTACAAGCTCACAAATTCTCATCTTCAGCAAAAGAAGCTATTGAAGCAGCTGGAGGAGTTTGCGAGGTGCTATAATATATGTTTAGTGCATCACTAAATTTATTTAAAGTTAAAGAAACTCGTAACAAAATTTTATTTACCCTATTTGGTATATTCCTATTTCGTATCGGTTCATATTTACCGGTACCTGGGGTAGATGCAGATGTTCTTAAAAATCAAGATGCATCTGGATTATTCGGAATATTTAACACATTTGCAGGAGGAGCATTACAACAGTTTTCTGTTTTTGCTATGGGTATTATGCCCTACATTACAGCATCTATCGTAATTCAACTTATGCAAATGGATGTTATTCCTACATTAACTGAGTGGTCTAAACAAGGTGAAGTAGGACAAAAGAAAACACAAAAATTAACTAGATTCTTAGCAATTTTCTTAGCATTTATCCAATCGCTTATTATGTCTTATGGATTTAATAATGCATATCAAGGATTAATCAAAGATACATCAATTCTAGGATTCATTACAGTAGCTGTAGTTTTAACTGCTGGTACAGCATTATTACTATGGCTTGGTGATCAGATATCTCAATATGGTGTAGGTAATGGTGTATCTATCATTATCTTAGCGGGTATTATTGCTCGTTTACCAATGGAATTCATTCAAATTTATGAATCTCAAATTAAAGATGCTGAAAACCTTACATTAGCAATTTTAAAAATTGTTATTGTAGCAATTATTGTAATAGGAATTGTTGCAGCTGTAGTTTATATACAAGAAGCAAATCGTAAAATTCCTATTCAATACTCTCAACAGAGAGCAGGTCGTAGAATGTTAGGAGCAAGATCAACATACTTGCCTCTTAAAGTGAATAGTGCAGGGGTTATCCCAGTAATCTTCGCTATCGCATTCTTACAATTACCTAGAACTATTGCGATATTCGCACCTAATAACGAAAAAGTTACAAAAATTGTATCATATTTCGATTTCAGTCATGTTCTAGGGATTAACATTATACGTAGTATTAATTATTGCGTTCTGTTACTTCTATGTAATGGTTCAGGTTAACCCAGAAAAAATGGCTGATAATTTAAGAAAACAAGGAAGTTTTGTTCCAGGGGTTAGACCAGGTAAAAAAACTGAACAATACATTACAGGTATTTTATACAGACTAACGTTTGTAGGTTCAATATTCCTAGCAGCTGTTTCGGTTCTTCCGACAATATTCACCAGCATTGCTAAATTACCAGCATCTGTTCAAATTGGTGGTACAAGTTTAATAATTGTTGTCAGTGTAGCGCTAGAGACAGTTAAACAACTTAATACTCAATTAACAGAGAAGAACTATAGAAGTTTTTATTACAGGACGAAAAGGTGGTAAATAGTTATGATGAATATTATATTAATGGGATTACCAGGAGCGGGTAAAGGTACTCAAGCAGAGCAAATTAAAGCGAATTATCCAATTCCGCATATTTCAACTGGAGATATGTTTAGAGCTGCTATTAAAAATGAGACTCCGCTTGGAAAAGAAGCAAAAAGTTATATTGATAAAGGACAACTTGTTCCTGACAGTGTAACTATAGGATTAGTTGAAGAAAGATTGAATCAAGAAGATGCAAAAGAAGGCTTTTTTACTTGACGGTTTTCCAAGAACAGTAGAACAAGCTGTGCTCGATCAAATTTTAGCAAAAACTAATAGAAAAAAATCGATAAAGTATTAAATATCGATGTAGATCCAGCTATTCTGTTACCTCGTTTAACAGGTAGAAGAATCTGTAAACAATGTGGAAACACTTATCACTTGATTTTCAACCCTACAAAAGTTGAAGGTGTTTGTGATAATGATGGTGGTGAACTATACCAAAAAGAAGTGATGACAATGAAGAAACAGTTGGGAAATCGCTTAGAAGTTAATATTAAAACAAAACAAAAACCGTTATTAGATTTTTATAGTCAAAAAGAAGGTGTAGTTGAAAATATTAATGGTGACCAAGACATCAAAGTAGTTTTCCAAGACGTACAAAAATATATTAGACAAACTGAAATAGTCAGGAGGAAAAAGTATGGCAAAAAGATGTCATTGAAGTAGAAGGTTTAGTAGTAGAAAAACTTGCCGAATGCAAATGTTTAAAGTAGAATTAGAAATGGTCATATTATTTTAGCTCATGTTTCTGGAAAAATCAGAATGAATTATATAAGAATTTTTACCAGGTGATAAAGTTACAGTAGAAATGAGTCCGTATGACCTGACAAAAAGGTAGAATAACTTATAGATTCAAGTAAGTTATAAAACTCAAGGAGGAAATAACGATGAAAGTAAGACCATCAGTAAAAATCTGTGACAAAATGTAAAGTAATTCGTCGGTGGTAAAGTATTAGTGATTTGCGAAAACGCAAAAGCATCAAAACAAAAAAACAAGGATAATTAATTAGGAGGTGCAAACTTAATGGCACGTATAGCAGGAGTAGATATTCCACGTGAGAAACGCGTTGTTATATCTCTAACTTATGTATATGGTATAGGTTTAAAAACTTCTCAAAAAATCTTAAAAGAAGCTGGAGTTTCTGAAGATGTGAGAGTTAAAGACTTAACAGAAGATCAACTAGATAAAATTCGTGAAATCGTAGATAACTCATAAAACAGAAGGTGACTTATCGTCGTGAAGTTTCATTAAACATCAAACGTCTAATGGAAATCGGATGTTACAGAGGAATTCGTCACCGTCGTGGACTTCCAGTAAGAGGGCAAAACACTAAGAACAACTCTCGTACTCGTAAAGGTCCTAAGAAAACAGTTGCGAACAAGAAAAAATAATTAGGATAGGAGGAGAAACACAACTATGGCTCGTAAACAACAATCACGTAAACGTCGAGTGAAAAAAAATATACAAAATGGTGTTGCACACATTCGTTCTACATTCAACAACTCAATCGTAACAATTACAGATGAACATGGTAATGCAGTATCATGGTCAAGTGCAGGAGCACTAGGATTCAAAGGTTCTAGAAAATCTACTCCATTCGCAGCACAAATGGCAAGTGAAGCAGCAGCTAAACAAGCTATGGAACATGGAATGAAATATGTAGATGTAACAGTTAAAGGTCCAGGTGCAGGACGTGAAGCAGCTATTCGTGCATTACAATCTGCTGGATTAGAAGTTACATCAATCAAAGACGTAACTCCAGTTCCTCACAATGGATGTCGCCCACCTAAACGTCGTCGTGTATAATATTAACATAGACAAAATTTAGGAGGTTTAACATAATGTTAGCAATAGAAAAACCAAAAATTCAAATCATTGAAGAATCATCAGATAAAAGATTTGGTCGCTTTGTAGTTGAACCACTTGAACGTGGATATGGAACTACATTAGGTAATTCATTGAGAAGAATGTTAATCTCATCATTACCAGGAGCAGCAGCAAGAAGCATCGATATTGAAGGAGTTCAACACGAATTTCAAGCAATTAAAGGTGTTGTAGAAGATGTTACTGAAATTATTATGAACGTAAAAACATAGCGTTTGTAGTTTATTCTGAAGAAGAAAAACAAGTATCAATCAGTGTTAAAGGTCCTGCAGTTGTTACAGCAGCAGACATCGCTATCGACTCTGATATCGAAGTAGTAAATACTGATCAACACATTGCAACAGTATCTGAAGGTGGACAATTTGAAATGGTTATTTACGTTGGAAAAGGACGTGGATTTGTACCAGCTGACGGTAACAAAAAACGTGACTTACCAATAGGAGTTATTCCAATCGATTCAATTTATACACCAGTATCAAAAGTTAACTATACAGTAGAAAAAACTAGGGTAGGTCAAAGTACTGACTTTGATAAACTAATCTTAGATGTTACTACTGATGGTTCAATTACAGCTAATGATGCTTTAGCATTAGCATCAAAAATTCTAATTTCACACTTAGAATTATTCATGGAAATGTCTGAAGAAGCAAAAGCTGCTGAAATATTGGTAGCTAAAGAAGAAGATAACAAAGTTCAAATGTTAGAAATGACAATTGAAGAGTTAGATTTATCAGTACGTAGTTACAACTGCTTAAAACGTGCAGGAATTAACACAGTACAAGAATTAGCTAACAAAACAGAACAAGAAATGATTAAAGTAAGAAACTTAGGTCGTAAATCTCTAGAAGAAGTTAAAATTAAACTTCAAGAGTTAGAACTAGGATTCAAAGAAGAATAATACTAACAAGGAGGCACACTAATGGGTTACAGAAAATTAGGACGTACATCAGCTCACCGTAAAGCGATGTTAAGAAACTTAGTAACTGCTCTACTAGTACACGGTAGAATTGAAACAACTGTTACAAGAGCGAAAGAAGTTCGTTCATTAGCAGAAAAAATGATTACATTAGGTAAAAAAGGTGATCTAGCAGCAAGACGTAATGCAGCTAAATTCATCCAACCTGTTGCAGTAGCAACTGAAGAAGGTAAGAGTCAATTAGCTCTTAAAAAATTATTTGAAGAAGTAGCACCTAAATATGCAGACCGTAACGGTGGATACACTCGTATTCTACGTGTTGGACCACGTAAAGGTGATGGTGCAGAAACAGCTATTATAGAATTAGTTTAATAAAAATTTTTCATACAACAATAACATACTACATACACACACAACTAAACAACACATACAACAAGAATTTAAACTAATTTTTGGCAAAAGAGTGCTTGAAATGCGTAGGAAAAAGGCTACGTCGTCTAGCTCTAATGTATCCTAGCATATCGCTAGGATACCCTTTTGTCCCTTTAAAAATTAAATCTAATTATACTTTAAAAGATTACCAGGCAAGGTAGTCTTTTTTATTGGTCTTTATCAAAAATCGGACTGATGGAAAAAAATCAGTCCGATTAAATTATATACAAAAGTGTAAAAAGCATAGAAAAACACAAATATCCATTATAATTTAATCGACCAAAACTAAAAGAAAGGAATATTTGTGTCATGAATAATTATAGTATAGATATAAAAATTACTAGGGGTAATCGATAATAATGTTAAAATTAATGGAGTTGAAGAGGTGATTTGTTCAAAACATGAAGATAGTCCTCTTCCTCCTAAAGTATTATTTAAAAATCGTTTATGCCAAACTTGAATACAAACATCATATGTGTGAAAAGTGTGGTACTAAAATGCAATTCTAAAGTTATTAAAAATGGATGTAAAACTAGCCACATTAAACTACAAAAATGTGGAGGTTCGAATACATATCTTCACTTAGATAAACAACGTTATTACTGTAGAAATTGTAATCAATACTCTACAGCTGAAACATCTATAACTAAAGGAAAATCTACTATCTCACTTGAATTAAAAACGAGAAGTTATATACCGATTAACACTAGAATCATCTAGAAAATCTATCGCTAGAGAATGTAATATAAGCGATATGACTATTTATAATATTCAAAAAGAATTGTTTAAATCAGTAACTAAGAGACCGTCTTCTAAATTACCTGAATACTTATGTCTTGATGAATTTAGGTCAACTAATGATGTTGAAGGTCATTTAAGTTTTTATTTATTGTGACGCCTTTAACTCATAAAAGTAATTGATATACTTACAAATCACAGAAAAGCCACTATAGTAAATCATTTTAAATCTAGGTATCCACTAAAAGAACGTTTAAAAGTAAAAATGGTCTGCACAGATATGAATGCAGGATATATGGCTATGATTAAAGAGATTTTTCCCTAATGCCTCTGTCATTATTGATAGATTCCATATAATACAAGCTTTTAAATAATTCACTAAACAATCTTAGAATACGTGTTATGAAAAGATTTAATATTATTTTTAAAAGATGATACTAAAGATAAAAATTAAAGAAAAAGAACAAATTTATAAACAATTCAAAGCATATTGAAATTACTATTAAAGCGTGAAGATGAGGTATCTATTGATGATTACGGAAAAAGATCATTTTTAAACAATGGATTACAAGTAGAGAAATAGTAAAACATCTTATTAACCAAGATGAAGTATTAAAGGATGCATATTATACGACTCAAATGCTTTTATGATGCATTTGATGCACGTAATTATAAAGGGTTCTTTGATATTATAAACTCAAATATAAATACTATCGCTGAAGAATTCTCAGCTACATTTAAAACATTTATTAATAATAAATCATATATTGAAAACTCATTGAGATATAATCTATCTAATGGACCAATAGAGGGTATCATTAATAAAAGTTAAAAATATAAAACGTACAGGTTATGGTTATAGAAATTTCTTCAGTCTTAAAGCTAGGGTTTTAATCGTATTTAACCTAGGATATTCTAATACTGATAGAAATGTTAAAGAATTAATTGATTATGATAATTTAGCTGCTTAAAACTAAATTATATGATTCTCATAACTAAATCTATCGTTTCTAATATACAAATTCTTGACAAGATAAGATTCAAGAACTAAAATTTAATTTATGATGGTTAACTATTAAATTTCAATCAAAAAAATTATCTTTTTAATATCTATTTAAAAAGGAATCATGAGCTTAAAAGCTCATGACCCCTCCTCATCAGTCCTAAATTTTGGAGACCCAAAATCATTACGTGCAAAATACGCAAAAGGAACTAAATTTCTAAGGAACGAAGAGACGTAAGAAATTTTTAGTTCCAACTGCGAAGTGACAAAGTAGAATTTGAAAAATTATGAATTGACATACGTTAGGTACAAAGTACGCACAGTTGTCCCAAGAACGAGTGTAACGAGTGATTGGCTGACAACCACTGCGCAAGGTTGTTGAGATTTCTAGAATCTTCGATTCGTAGAAATCGTTACGTGCAAAATACGCAAAAGGAACTAAATTTCTAAGGAACGAAGAGACGTAAGAAATTTTTAGTTCCAACTGCGAAGTGACAAAGTAGAATTTAAAAATTATGAATTAGCATACGTTACATACAAAGTACGCAAGGACGTACCAAGAAGCAAGGAGATAGCTGAAGCTGATTGAAGTACGTCTACTGCGAAGTGACAATGTAGAATTTGATGACATACGTTAGGTACAAAGTACGCAAGGACGTACCAAGAAGCAAGGAGATAGCTGAAGCTGATTGGAGTACGTCTACTGCGAAGTGACAATGTAAAATTAAAGAACCATATGGAAAATACCACATGGTTCTTGTATATTATTATGCATCAGATCGTGCGAATTTATTTCTCATATTACAGCTTGCTGTAAATAACGCTTTATCTAGTAAATCATCTGTTTGAACTTTAAGTTCTTTAGCAATTTTATCGTTAGCTTTTTCTAGATAATCTTTAGCAGCTTCTTTAGAAACTTTAGTTTCTATAAACTCTTCATCATATTTATTAAGAAGTTCTCTTGATTGTGATTGAACTTTTAATTGATAACGTTCAATATGTGAAGCAGTATCAGCAAAATGAGCATCGCAAAAGAGCTGCAATTAAGCGATTAGTCCAGTAAAAGTTTTTCAGTTGTTACTTGGTTAGTTGTGTTAGCTAGGTATTCAGGTGTGCGATTAATGTTAGTGTAGAATGGAACAATTGCATTAAACACACAAGAACCAACAGCTAGCCATTGAATAGATTTAAGTTCATCGGGCATATACGGTCTTATTTGAACTAATCCCAAGAAGTTAGTACGATTTATACCGATTGGACGTAAAGTTCCTTTTTTAACAGAATTAATGTTTTTAGAATATGAATCATATTCAGTTCCTTGGTAGTGGTGAGATAATCCATATTTAATATCTTCAACAGTTATTTTTTTCTCTGGTACTCTTGCCCAAGGTAAATTATCAGAGTCTGGACGATAATCAGCATTTATTCCATCGTATGTGTTTGATGTAGGATTGAAATAACGTTGAAGTATCCATGCGCGTGGTGTATTATATGTATGGTCGGCATCACTATGGCTACCAAAAGCGTGACGTGGATTAAAGTTTCCATCGATTGATAAATCTAGATGATATTTATTTATGAATTCTTTTAAATCTTCAGAACACATATATTCTTTTTGCTCCAAAAGCATCTTCAAAATCAAATTGATCGATACCAAGTTGGTTTGGCATAATAACATAACTATCGTCAGGAACGCGACGTGCCATCCAATGATGTCCACCGATAGTTTCAAACCACCAAATTTCGTTTTCATCTTGGAACGCAATTCCATTCATTTCATAAGTACCATATTTTTCTAACAATTCCCCTAAAAATTTAACACCTTCTCTTGCACTTGCAATATATGGCATTACTATTGTATAAATGTCTTCTTCACCGATACCGCCTACTTGTTCAGGTACATAATCATCGTCTCCTGGTTTACCAATAGCTGCTTTATATTCTACTAATGGATCAGCTCCAAGGACACGTTCATTAGAAGTAATAGTTTCAGTAGCACTCATTGAAACATTATATTCATTAGCACCACATTGTCCCCAAATACCATTATCTAAAATAGCATTAGGTACTGCAGTATAACGTACTGGATTATTAGGTAATTCAATTTCTACTTTTGAAATAACAGATTTATATTTACGAGGTTGCTCCTCTGGACTTACGTTTATGAATTTTTTTGATCTAAACACTCCTGATGGTGAGTCCTCAGTACGAGCCACCATAGTTGAACCGTCGTAACTAGCATTTTTTCCTACAAGAATAGTTGTACATCCCATAATAATTCTCCTCCTAATTTGTAAATAACTGATTTTTATAAATGACGTGTAAAAATGTTTATTCTCGTAGAGTTTTTAAAAATATAACTTTCATGATATTTCCCCTTACTTGAAATATTCTTTAATTTTTATTTTAGTACTTATAAATATTTTATTCAAGCGATATGAGGAGATATCGTAAAAAAATAATTTTTTTAAAGAAAATAAAGATTTTATTAAAAGGAAAAAGAATAATAACAAATTAAAAACATTATAAAATATAAAAAAATTATTGAAGATGAAAAATAGAAAAAAATAAAATTATAAAAAAAGTATATTTTTATTACAATATTTATGATATAATAACCATGGTAACGATTTAAGAAAGGTTGGGAGATTAGAAAGTAGTACAGATAATCCTAAAAACGATATTTATTAAAACTGTGTAATAATATATAGTTTTTTTATTTTGACTATCTTGCTGATCTTAATTGGGAAAAAGAGATGTATGAGAAATTATTAATGAAAACAGCCTTACTTGCGGGAAAAATCCTAATGGAAAACGGCGCTGAAGTTTATAGAACAGAGGATACACTGGAGAGAATTATTAGAAAAGGTGTAGGAGAAGTTAGGGACGGATGAATATTATACATGTAACTTTAACGGGTATTTTTATAAGAATAGAAGGAATAGGACAGATTTTAGACGTGTTGCAGATAGAACATATAACTTAACTAAAACAACAGCAGTAAATACTTTATCAAGGGCCTATACATCAGGTCAGATTAGTCTGTCGGATATGTATGATGCACTTAAAAGAGTTCAAGCAGAAAAGAGTCCGATAAAAAATTGGTTTAAAGTTCTTTGTTCAGGTATTCTTAGTGGAAGTATCGTATTGATATTCGAAGGAAGTTTTTGGGATGTAATTCCTGGGAGTATAGCTGGAGCAGTAGCATTTTATGTATATGTAAAAGTTATAGGATATCTAAAGGCACCGTTTATATCAGAGTATATTAGCACCTTTGCTGGAGGAGTAGCAGGTTATTTAGGATTTGCATTGTTGAATGGTCAGTCTTTAAGATTAGCTATGATAGGGGCTGTAGTGCCACTTGTACCCGGTATTACAATTACGAACTCCATGAGGGATATTATAGCTAAACAATTTATTTCTGGAACAATTCGTTTTATAGAAACATTCTGTGTAGCTTTTGCATTAGGTGCGGGAATTGTAACAGTTTATTATCTTGTTAGATTGTTAGGAGGTGCATTATAATGATGGCAGTATTAAGTCATGCTTTATTATTACTATATCACTTCGTTTTTAGTTTTATATCATCAGTTTCATTCGCTATTATTTGTGATGTTCCGAAAAAACTTTAGCTACAGGTGGAATCATTGGTGCAATAGGTTGGTGTGGATATTGGGAAATGTGGAGTCATGGTCAAAGTGTATTCATGTCGAGCTTAGTGTGTTCACTACTTCTAGCAAATATAAGTCAAATCTGTGCGATAAAATTTAAAAATCCCTTAACAGTATACTTCGTACCTGGGCTGGTTCCAGTAGTACCAGGGGTTACTATTTATGATGCATTTAGAACATTATTATTAGAGAATACGGAAACTCTGCTAAAATCTTTTTAAACAGCTTTTATGGAGCAGTAGGACTTGCAGTAGGAATAATAATCGCGGATTCAATTTTTAGGGTAGTACTAAACCCATTATTACAGAAAAAAACATAAATAAAAATTTAGACATAATAATTAATTAAAAATTTATTATTATGTCTTTTTATTTGTAATGTATGGTGAGGTATGGTACACTTTTAAGTAGAAGATGTATGGTTGAGAGTGGTACACTTGGAAAGGAGGTTACTATGTTTCAAATTGATTCATTATCAGATAAACCGATTTATAAAACAAATAGTAGATCAAATTAAGTCTATGATAAGTAAAAACTTATTGCAAGAGGGCGATAAATTACCATCGGTAAGAGAATTTTCTAAAATGTTAGGTGTCAATGTTAGTACGATACAAAAAGCTTTTCAACAGCTGGAAAGTGAAAAAAATAATTATAACAATTGTAGGAAAGGCACTTTTATCACTAATAACTTTTGATAGTATTATCCCAAATTATGAATTAATAGATTCTATAATTGAAGAATTGTTAGGGAAGTAAAAGATAAGGGAATCTCGGAAGAAGATTTATTAGAAAAAAATTAAGTTAGAATTTCGAAAGGATGATTAATCATGGATAATAAGAAGATAGATGTAAAGTTAAAAGAATTAATCATGGAATGGAGATTTTTGGGATTATCAGTAGAAAAGTTATGTGAAGTGATTTCTGAAAAGCTAAAAGGAGAAAAATTATGAAACTTGTGATAAAGAATATTAATAAAAATTTTCAATAAAGAAAGTATTAAATAATGTTAGTTTTTACTGTAAATGCTGGAGAAATTGTAGCACTTGTTGGTAGAAATGGAAGTGGGAAAACAACATTATTAAAGATTTTATCAGGAATATATAGTCAAGATTCTGGTGAAATAGGAATTGAAGGCATAGATAATAAAAATATAAGAAAACAACTGATTTATATACCGGATAGATTCGATTATTTTCAAAAATTCTAAAATTAAAAAAGGTTTTGTGAATTTTACAAATTAGCCTATGAAAATTTTGATGAACAATATTTTAAAAACAGAATTAGAAAAATTAAATTATCACAGACTAGCAGATTATCTGAATTATCAAAAGGACAATTAGCCATTTTTCAGTTTGATTTTGGGGATTTCATGTCGAACAAAGTTTATCTTTTTAGATGAACCGTTAGACGGAATAGATGTGATAAATACTAAAATGATAGTTGACTATATTTTGGATGCTCAAAGTGATGGATTGGATTATTAATTAGTAGTCACCAATTAAATGCTTTTAGGAAAATATAAGTGATAAGGTTGTCTATTTAGATGATGGAATTGGAATAGGTGAAGAAATTAATAAGGATGAGTATAGTAAATATCAATTAGTGTATCAAGAAAAATACCAGAGGAGTTACGTAGTAATCCTGATGTAAGAATTATTAGTAATATTGGAAGAGTTTATGTGGTTATTATGAGGGAAGTTATGATGCTACTCATGACATTATTCAAGATAAAAGATCTTCTTCAATATGATAAACTACCCTATTGTATTAGAGGATATCTTTTATTAAATAGTAAAGGGGAAGATGAAAATGTGTAAAGATATTTTTAAAAATCATTCGTATATACTTAAAACAATATTCAATAATGTTAATTATACTATTAATTGCTTTTTCGACATTTGCTGCTACAACTACTAATAAACAACTAAATGAATTAAAAAAATGGAGTTGCAGCTTTATGATTTTCAATTAACAACAGGAATAGCAAAGGAATTGGAAATTAGAAAAGGCGCATCTAATGATGAATTAAATCAAAAACACACGAGCTGTATAAGTTGAAAGAAGAATATCAAAAAAATTATAAAGAAAAAAATTTTCAAAAGAAAAAAATTAGCTGAGATGAAACATGCTTATGCGGTTGGAGCATATTTACATAATTTTCCAAGTTCTCCAATATGGACATTTTATACTAACAATGAGGACCTAAATGTTCTTACAGGTGGAGGAAGTGAAAAATACAAACAATACTTAATTGAAGAAGAACTGAATAACGTTCCTAAGTATAAAGAATGGTCACGAATGCAGCCGGGAAGCAAAGAGTACTTTGATAAACAAGAGGAATTAGATAAAGTATATCCACCAGCATTAGATATTAGTAATGTAAAAACATTAACTTTCTTAAAAAGAAAATCTAGAAGCTAGTAAAAGTTAAGTTGAAAGAAACTATGTTTAGCGAAGGAACTAATATTGGTTATTATATTTTGATAACTTTAATCCCGTTATTAATCTTTGAGTTGAATACTCATACTAATTTTGTAAATTTGTAGCGAGCTTACCTTATGAAAAAAGAGAAAGTATATTTTGCCAAAAGTAATTTTATCATTTTTAACTTTTAATAGTTACTTATATTCTAACAGGACTAGCTAATATAGTCGTTATAAGTAATAGTTTGTTAGGGGAAATTTATAACGTGACAGCGGTACTTGAAATAAATAATAAAATATATATACTGGGAATAGGGATAGTATTACTAGGAGCTATCTTTATCAAGTTTTTGTGGAAGTATATTGAGCATAGGTGCGATGTATATTCCGGCTCTTACATTGATATATTATCCATTGGGAGTGTGGGTTGCTATAGGGAAGATTGTTCTTTGTAAAATTATCTTCCAGATGGACCGTTTCTGATAATATACCAAGGATGCCAATATTTTATTATTTCGGATATAGTCCTTGGAAGAATATTATTATTTACCTAGTTATTTTAACAATAATTATGCTGTTAGCAAGTAAGGTTTATAAAAGACATAATGTAGAAAAAGAAGGTGAATTTTTCATAATAGAAAGAGTTTCATTAGTGGGATATTTAATATTATTAATGGGAGTATTCGCGTTCATATTGCTAGTATTAGTAGATATATTCGGTATTAATCAAGCCGTTTCTCTAGCACTAACAATATTATTAGTACCAGTTGTTCTTTGGAAATTGGTTCGAACAAAAATAAGAATATAAAATTAAAAATAATTAGAAATCATTCTTTATTTTCCGACAATTCTATAGAGTTTTGTAAAAGTTTTCAGAGAAAATACACAATTTTTTCAAAAAAACGGTTGACACATAAAAAAATTTACTGATATACTTAATAACAAGTTAATGATTACACGTTGATAAGATAAGTAAAAGTGAAAGATGGAAAAGAGAGTCTCGGTTGGTGAAAAAGAGATCGTATTGGAAACTTTGAAAATGGTCTAGTGTTAATGGTCGAATAATTAGACCTTTACGGGTGAGCCTGTTATAGCTTCAGGGTATAACATCAATATATATTGATACGTACTTTTTGAGTTGATATTTGTGAGAATATCATAAAGTAAGGTGGTAACACGTAAATTATAGACGTCCTTGCAGAAGCGTAAGCTTCTGTGAGGACTTTTTTATTTCTCAAAATAATCACAAGGATACTTAACTTAATCTAATATTACAAACACTTTGGAGGAACAAAAACATGTCAGAATTACTAAATATCTACAAAACTTTAAAAAACCAAAAATGGGTAAACTTAAGCCACAAAATTGATGAAAATTCACCTAAATTCCCAGCACTACCTGCACTAGAAAAAGAAAATGTCTTTACTTTAAAAGATGGATTTTATGTTCAAAAATTCTCAGTAGTAGGTCAATATGGAACACACATTGATGCCCCAATTCACTTCGTAGAAGGTGGACGTTGGTTAGATGAAATTGAACTTAAAGATTTACTATTACCTTTATACGTAATCGATAAAAGTAAAGAAGTAGCAGAAAATAACGACTATGTAATTTCTAAACAAGATATCCTTGATTTTGAAGCTGAACATGGAGAAATATTACCAGAATCATTCGTAGCATTCAGAAGTGATTGGTCTAAACGTTGGCCTAGTTATGATGAAATTAGAAATCTAGACGAAAATGATGTTCAACACACTCCAGGTTGGGGAAGAGATGCATTAGAATTCTTAATTAAAGAAAGAAAAGTTAAAGCTGTCGGACATGAAACTCTAGATACTGACTCAGGAGTTACAGCAGCTGCAGAAGGATTAATTCAAGAATATTACTTACTAGAACAAGATATTTATCAAATCGAAGTTTTAGCAAATCTTGATCAAGTACCTGCAACTGGAGCGTTAATTTCAATTGCTTATCCAAACTGGACAGAAGCAACTGGATCACCAGTAAGAGTAGTAGCGATACTACCAGAAGACGAATAGTACGGTCTTTATAAAAAAGTTTTAGTTTATGAGAAAAATATGTATTAGAAAAGAGAAAAAGAAGAAAAAGGAGAAATAAAAATGTGTCAAGGATGTCAAAAATAAAGTTGTAGGAAAAGCACCATATAGAGTAGATCACGTTGGATCATTTTTAAGACCAAAGGAGTTAGTTGAAGCTCGTGAGAAATTCTCAAAAGGAGAATTATCACAAGAAGAATTAACAAAAGTAGAAGACAAAGTGATTGCAGAATTAGTTGAAAAACAAATTGCAAATGGATTAAAAGGAGTAACAGACGGAGAATTTCGCCGCGCATACTGGCACTTAGATTTCTTCTGGGGACTTAACGGTGTAGAACACACTCAAGCGAAAATAGGATACCAATTCCATGATGAAACAACAAAACCAGACTCAGCGGATGTGGTAGCTAAGATTACAGGAGAGGGACACCCATTTGTAGCACATTACAAATTCTTAAGAGATTTAGTAGGAGATAGAGCAGAAGTTAAACAAACTATCCCGGCACCAGCTCAGTTCTACTTCGAGTTGATTCGTGATGAAGAACATATTGCTCAAACTTACAGTGTTTATGAAAGTAAAGAAGAGTTATTTGCAGATATTATAAAAGCTTATAAACAGGTTATAAAAAGAACACTATGAAGCAGGATGTCGTGTTATTCAACTTGATGATTGTACATGGGGAGCGATTGTTGATGATAGATTAATTAAGTTAATCGCTGAAGGAAGTGGATTAAATCCAGAAGGTATTCGTGAAGCATTTATTAAAGATTTCATAACTTTAAATAATGGAATCTTAACAGACCTTTCCAGAAGATTTAGTGGTCAACACACATATTTGCCGCGGAAACTATCACTCAACATGGGCTAGTTCAGGAGGATATGATAGTGTAGCAGATACATTATTTGGAGAAGAAAATGTAAATGCATATTACTTAGAATACGATACAGATCGTGCAGGAGATTTCAAGCCACTATCAAAAGTTGGGAAAGATAAAAAGTTGTTTTAGGATTACTTTACTTCAAAATCTGGAAAAATTAGAAAATAAAGAAGAAGTAATCGCAAGAATTAAAGAAGCTAGTGAATATAGTGCCATTAGAAAATATTTACCTAAGTACACAATGTGGTTTTGCTTCTACAGAAGAAGGAAATATTTTAACAGAAGAAGACCAATGGAAAAATAAATCTTATTAGTGCAATAGTTGAAGAAGTTTGTGATCAAAAAGTAACTAGCAGTTTATAATAAAGTAAAGACAATAAAGTCAAAATAATAAAGTCAGAAGAGTAAAGTTAAAAGAGAAAATAAATCAGTTAAACAAAAGGAGAAAAATATTATGTGTCAAGGATGTCAAAATAAAGTAGTAGAAAGAGCAGCATACAGAGTAGATCACGTGGGATCATTTTTAAGACCTAAAGAGCTAGTAGAAGCTCGTGAAAAATTTTCAAAAGGAGAAATTTCACAAGAAGAATTAACTAAAGTAGAAGATAAAGCAATTACAGAATTAGTTGAAAAACAAATTGCAAATGGACTAAGAGGAGTAACAGACGGGGAGTTTCGTCGTGCTTATTGGCACCTTGATTTCTTCTGGGGTCTTAACGGTGTAGAACATGTTCAAGGGGAAAAAGGATATCCATTCAAAGGTATTGAGACTAAACCAGATACAGCAAAAGTATCAGGGAAAATCAGTGGAGAAAATCACCCATTCGTAGCTCACTACAAATTCTTAAGAGATTTAGTAGCTGATAAAGAAGGTGTAACTGTAAAATTAACAATTCCATCACCATCACAATTATACTTTGAGTTAATTCGTACAGAAGATCACATTAAAGGATACGAAAAATTCTATCCAACATTCGAAGAATTAAAAGATGCGATTGTAGCAGCTTATAAACAAGTAATCGCAGACCTTTACAACGAAGGATTACGTGTATTACAATTCGATGATTGTACATGGGGAGCATTAGCTGATGATGGATTTGCGAACCGTTTCCGTGACGAGCGTCCTCTAGAAGAAGTTCGTAGAGAATATGCAGCACGTTGTTTAGCGTTAAATAATGAAGTTATCGAAGGAAAACCAGGAGACTTAGCTATTAATACGCACGTTTGTCGTGGTAACTTCGCTTCTAAGTGGATTTCTCAAGGAGGATATCAAAATGTTGAAGACGAGCTACTAGCGGGAGAAAATGTAGATGCATACTACTTAGAATACGATACAGATCGTGCAGGAGATTTCAAGCCACTAGCAAAAGTTGGAAAAGATAAAAAAGTTGTTTTAGGATTAATTACATCTAAATTTGCAGATTTAGAAGATAAAGAAGAAGTAATCGCAAGAATTAAAGAAGCTAGTGAATATATTCCATTAGAAAATATCTACTTAAGTACTCAATGTGGCTTCGCTTCTACTGAAGAAGGAAATGTGATCACAGAAGAAGATCAATGGAAAAAAATTGGTCTAATAAAAGAAATAGTAGAAGAAGTTTGGGGGACAGAAAAATAAGAAACTACTAAAATATTAATTGAAGTTACACTTTAAATTTTCAGTGTAACTTCAATTTATATGTTAATTCACATTATATAATACAAATTTTGACACAATGTAAACTTTGGAGTAAAATAATAATATTATTACATAATGTGGAAAAGAGGAGCTATTATGGCTAAGAAAAAAGAAATTAAAACAAATGCTATGCGATTTTTAGATGAAAATGGTGTAGAATATAATCACTTTGAATTTGATGCAGAAAGTGATGCTGCGAAGACTGGTGTAGGAGTAGCTGATATTATCGGGCGCGACCATAATCAAGTATTTAAAACAATTATGACTACAGATGGAAAAGGTAACTACGTTGTAGGAGTACTTATGAGTGAAGATAGCATAAACTTTAAGAAGCTTGCTAAGGCAGCAGGTGTGAAAAGTTTATCAATGTTACCACTTAAAGATTTGACAAAGATTACAGGATATGTAAAAGGTGGATGTTCACCATTTGCTATGAAAAAACTATTCCCGACTTTTGTAGATGAAAAATGTCATGAAGTTGAAACGATTATTATCTCTGCAGGTAAAGTAGGGCACCAAGTGGAAGTAAAACCAGAAGTGTTAGAGCAACTTATCGGTGCTCAAGTAGTAGACTTCAAAGCTGAATAATATAAAAAGAACGACTTTTAATAATGATAATTGATGCATCTTATTATTTGAGTCGTTTTTTATTAAAGGCTTTAGCCAGTTGAGGAGGCGAAGTCTCCGAAAAAAACCACCAGCCATGCGGGTGCGAGATAAAAGAATACTGAAAAATCATCCTTTCTTGATAAAATAAGAGTAGTTCAAGCTTCTAAAATAAAAGAAAGGATGATTTTAATTATGGCAAATAAAACATAATAGTTTATCGTATACAAGTGGTTATGTAAATACCATATTGTATTTACACCTAAGTATAGACGAAAAATAGAATTTAATCAATACAAAACGAGATATAGTAGATATAATAAAAAGGTTATGTCAGTATAAAGGAGTGGAAATAATAGAAGGACATATAATGCCAGATCATATACATTTGCTACTATCAATACCGCCAAAATATAGTGTATCAGGTTTTATGGGATATCTGAAAGGGAAAAGTTCATTAATGATATTTGATATGCATTCAAACTTGAAATACAGATACGGAAATAGAAAGTTTTGGGGCAGAAGGATACTATGTAAGTACTGTAGATTAAATGAAAGTACAATAAGAAAATATATCAGAGAACAAGAATCGCATGATATTGCGATAGACAAACTGACAACAAAAAGAATATACAAATCCATTCGGAAATAAGAAAAAATAGATAAACCCGTTTAACGGGTAGCGGGCGTCAAAATACAATAGGCTTTGAACGAATGTGAAAGCCAGCGCCTTGAGGTGCGTGTTAGTAACAAAGGGTTATACCTGAGAGAAAAACCACCCCTTTTCAGGGTGTGGTCTATTTTTTATAACAGAAATTAATATATATTTAGTAAAAATTTAAATGTTAAAAATTTATAAATTATCTCTAAAAAAATAGACAATAATTTCTATTGTTTAGTTTAAAAACTTAGAAATTACAATGTTTACGTTAACATATCTTAATTGAAAAAGTATTGTAACACAAATTGAAATAGTTTAGATATTCTACTGAAACTTTGTTTTTGTTATACTAATAAAGAGTAAGGAGGCGTGGTATGTTATTTGATACGCATGCGCATCTAAATGATGATGCTTATTTAGAAGACTTAGAAGAAACTATTGCTCGTGCAAAAGAAGCGGGCGTGAAATTAATAAACATAGTTGGTTTCGATGATAAAAGTATAGAAAAAGCACTGGAAATCACAGCTAAAGTATGACTTTTTATATTTAACAGTTGGTTGGCACCCAGTAGAAGCAATAGATTTCACAGAAGAAAAAAATATGAAATGATAAAAATATTGCTTTTAACAAATGATAAGGTAGTAGCAATAGGTGAGATTGGTTTAGATTATCATTGGGATAAAAGTCCAAAAGATGTTCAAAAAGAAGTATTTAGAAGACAAATTCAACTAGCTAAAGAAGTAAACAAACCGATAGTAATTCACACACGTGATGCTATGGCAGACACAATACAAATACTTCAAGAAGAAAAAGCTAGTGAAATCGGTGGAATAATGCACAGCTTTTCTGGTTCTGTAGAAAGTATGAATATTATGCTAAAAGAGAACTTCTACATTTCATTAGGAGGTCCAGTAACATTTAAAAATGCGAAGACACCTAAAGAAGTAGCAAAAGCTTGTCCATTAGATAAGTTGTTGATTGAAACGGATTGTCCGTATTTAACACCAACACCATATAGAGGAAAAAGAAATGAACCTGCATATGTGCATTATGTAGCACAAGAAATTGCAGATCTTAAAGAAATGTCGTATGAACAACTAACTAAACAAACATTCAATAATGCATGTACGTTGTTCGGATTAGAAGATAAAAAGGAGATTGATTAACAGAATGAAATTAGGTAGAATTATTGCAGCAGCAGCAACATCAGGATTATTATTATCAGGAGCTTTCGTAGTAGCGGAAGAATATACAGGGCACAATGTTTTTCGCCGTAAGTTTTAGATAATGGAAGCAAAGTCGAGCTAAAAGCTAAAAAAGGAACAGTAAGAGAAGTTCTTATTGCTAATGATATTCCTTTTGGAGCAGATGATAGAGTAGAACCAGGACTAGATACAAAAGTAAACGGTGGGGAAACTATTAACATCTATAAAGCTCATGAAATAACAATCGTTGATGGTGATACAACTACAGTAAGAAAAACTACTTACAAAAAAGTTGGAGATATCTTAAAAGAATTAAACATTACTCTTGGAGAAAACGATAGAGTAACACCAGATTTAAAAAAAGAAGTAGCAACAGTTGATACTATTAAAATCGTAAGAGACGGAAAAGCTACAGAAGTTAAAAAAGAAGAAATCAAATTTGAAACAAAAGAAGAAAAAGATGATTCTAAATATGTAGATGAAAAAGTTACTAAAGTTGAAGGTAAAAACGGAGAAAAAGAAGTAACTTATAATGTTGTAAGAGAAAACGGAAAAGAAATCTCTAGAGAAGTTGTTTCAGAAAAAGTACTTACAGAAGCAACAGCTAAAGTAGTTGTAGTAGGAACTAAACAACGTCCAGCAGAACAAAAAGCTTCTAGTCAAGCAACATCTTCAAGCCAATCATACTCAGCTCAATCATATTCATCAGCTGGTGGTTCAGTAAGATTATCAAATGGTAATACTGCAGGAGCAGAAGGAGCGGCAGCAGCTCAAGAGATGGCTCGTCGTACAGGAGTTTCAGCTTCAACTTGGGAGCACATTATTGCACGTGAATCAAACGGACAAGTAAATGCTAGAAACGCTTCAGGAGCTAGTGGATTATTCCAAACTATGCCAGGATGGGGATCTACAGCAACAGTTCAAGATCAAATCAATGCAGCCACTCGTGCATACAAAGCGCAAGGTTTAGCAGCTTGGGGAATGAGATAATATAAACAAAAAGGCGATCACTCGATCGTCTTTTTCTTTTTTTCTTCTTTTTTGTAAGACAATAGCCTAGAGTTCTACCTATAGCACCACATACCATACAAATTATTACTACTATTGAATATACATTTTTATTCCCCCTTTTTATTTAGGTTGACTCAACAGAAATTGATTTTTGAAATCACGATTTTTAAGTCACTCCCAAAAACACATGCTATTATTTTTCACTTACAACTTATCATAAATGAAAGGGATAAAACAAGTCTTATAATAACTAGAAATATATGATATAACAGAATATGATAATATGTTAAAAGTTAAAAAGAAAATCTAAGTTATAGAGGATGAACTCGTCTTTAAAGTAGAGTTCATCCTTTTTTTACAACTTAGATTTTTAATTTTATATTCTCTTTTCAATCAATTTAAATGTTACAAAAGATATTGCAGAACAAATTACGATTGCAATTGCACTAGAGTGGAAGATATTACCAATTCCTACTAGTGGTGAAACGACACCACCTAAGAAAAATGGCACGAATCCAAAGAATGCAGATGCGCTACCAGCACGCTCACGTTCTAAACTCATAGCAATAGCAGAACCAGCAGGTAATATGAAACCTAGCCCCAGTAGAAGAAGGAAAAATCCAGCTTCAATGAATAGGAAAGGTAACGTTAGTGTTAAAATGATTGCTAGATATATACTAACTACTAGCATAAGTGATAATCCAAGTTTGATACTATTTTTTTCTTTAAAGTTGCCAGCGCTTTTACTACCTAAAACTATAGCAAAACCATTAAGACCAAAACACAAACTGTACATCAATGGAGTTAAATTATAGTGTGTTTGTAAGATAAATGGAGATGCAGCTATATATGCAAACATTGCAGCTAAGGCAAAACCTTGAATAATAACGAATGCAAAGAATAGTCTATTTTTCGCAACATGTACAATAGAGTAATAGGTTTTAGTTATTGGAAGGTCTAAGCGTTTTTCAACGGCTAAAGATTCATTGAATTTAAAGCTTACAGCTAATAAAATCACCCCGATCAGAGCAAGTGTAACGAAAATTCCTCTCCAGTCTGTAAGTTGAAGTAATAAACTCCCTAATATAGGAGAAAGTATAGGTGCTAATCCATTAACTGCCATAAGTAACGCAAAGAATGCCGCTAGTTCACGACCTTGGTATAAATCAGTAGAAATAGCACGAGAAATAACTACAGCACCTGCAGATGAAACACCTTGTATAAATCGTAAAACAATCATAGCATATACATTAGGGAAGATAACAATAGCAATCGTACTGATTAAATATACGACTAAGCTTATTATTAATGGATTTTTACGTCCGTATTTATCACTGATAGGTCCAATAAGCACTGTCCCTAATGCAAGACCAACCATACTACCTGTTAAGAGTAAGTTGAATAGTTGAAGTACTTTGCATTTGAAAAATGATGCTCATAATAGGAAGTGCTGGGTAAATATAAGTCTGTAACAAATGGCCCAAAAAGCCGATAAAGTTCCTAGAAAATAGAACTAAAAATAATTTTGAATTTCTTTTTAATGTCATATTGACTCTTTCGATTTTTGAAAATACGCTATGTATTATAGCATAAAAATTTTTTCGTAAGTTTTTCTTTATAGAACTAAAAATAATTAATATGAAATTTTATATTTGTTGATAATAAATCTTAACTAAATATTTTTACTGTTTTTAAACGTGGTTAATTTGATTTTTTATGCTTAATATAAAAAGATATTCACTTTATATTTTTCAAATATTATTTTGTATTCGAATTAGGGTGTATAATGTTTGTTAACCTCTTTAAAAACAGTTGTATCAAGGGTTTATGTCTGTTAAAATAAAAGTATGAAGTACAAAAGGAGGTTGTTAATATGGTAAAAAATTCTCAGAAATTTAAGCATCCTAAGGGGCTATGGCTTATTAATGTAATGATAGCCATTCAGAGTTATGCATCATACGCAACATCAGGTTTTTTAATATTATTTTATACTTATTCTGTAGAACAAGGTGGATTAGGGTTAGATAAAACATTCGCAGGGGATGTAATGGCTTATCTAGGAACAATTGGTTCTCTTTTACCACTTTGGGGCATATTTAACTGATAAATATATTGGTATGCAACGTGCAATTCAGTTTGGTATTCTATTTAACTCGATAGGGACACTGTTTACCGCATTTGCTCATGGTAGATTCTACGTCTTCTTAATAGGGGTAATTATTAACTCGATTGCTGGAGCATTCTTCCGTGGTAACCTATCAGCTATTGTAGGGGAACTATACGATGAAAAACAAGTATCTATGAAAGATGCTGCATATAGTATCTTCTATACTTTCGTAAATATCGGAAGTTTACTTGGTCCAATTATCGGTGGTTTAATTTACCAAGATTGGGGAGCTACAAAAGGAGCAGATGGTAAAATCGCAGTTTATGGATTTACACCAGCGTTCTTAATGGTTTCTATCTGTTTATTTATTACATTCCTATTATTTACATTTGGTAAAAATAAATTACTAGGTGATTCAGGAAGATATCCAGTTGGTAAAAATAAACATGAATCTGCTGAAGAAAATAAAGAAGATTTAAAAGGATCTAAATATGATAAAGGTCGTTTATATGCTGCCGTTATAATCTTTGTATTCTCTACAGTGTTTTGGTCAGCGTATTTCCAAACACAAACAACAATTACTCTTATGACAGATGAGCTTGTAAATTTAAATGTGTTAGGATTTGATATGCCGATTACTTGGTTAGTTTCATTCAACGGATTCTTATGTATAGTACTTGCTCCAATATTTGGATGGTTCTGGATGAAAAAAGCAGAAAAAAATAATGACTGGAAAGTTGCTACGAAAATGGGTTGGGGTATGCTACTAACTGGTTTAGGATTTGTATGTTTTGTACTAGGACTTCAATCATTAGGTGGAAAACTAGATGGATCAATAAAAATGAGCATTTGGTACGTACTAGGTGGATACTTTGTACTAACAGTAGGGGAATTACTAGTATCACCAATTGGTATGGCATTGTTCAGTAAATTATTACCTAAAAAATTTGCCGCTATGTCTATGGCGATGTGGTATTTCACATATGTTGTATCTTCATGGATTACAGGTAAAACAGTAGGTTGGACTGAAACTTGGGGTTATGAAAAAGTATTAACTATAATTGCAATAATTATGGGAGTATTAGGAGTGCTGCTATTTATCATAGCTAAACCCACTAGAAAAAATTATGGCTCTTGATAAAATTGGAAAAAGAAGATGAAGAAGAAGCTCTAGAAGCAAAAGAAGCTTAATTTTAAAAGAGAAATAAAGCCACTAAAACTTACTGTTTAGTGGTTTTATAATTTTTAAATTGATAGTATCATCTGTGGTTATGATGTTTTTTTAAAAATAGATTAATATCAAGATAACTCTGTTTTTTAAAACAGGGCAATGTTGGATTTATTCCTTTTCGCATGATAAAATATATATAATCATAAGATTCTAGCGAAGATAAACCTCCAGTTTAGTAAACTCTACCATACTTCGGTTTACTCCTTTGGAGAATACAGCTACAATAAGTATAACAATAAAATTGCAAAGGAGAATGCCATATGACAAACAAATCTATGGGTGATATTATTTGTGCACTCAGAAAAGAAAAAGGAATGACTCAAAAAGATTTGGCTGATATGCTTAACATAACCGATAAGGCTGTTTCAAAGTGGGAAAGAAATATTGCTTTTCCAGATACGGCAACAATACCCAAAATTGCAGAGATCTTTGGTGTATCCGTAGAAGAGCTTATGAATGCTAAGTCAATTCCTGGAAATAGACGTAAAGGTGCTCCTTACTTACTTAATGTTATCTTGAAGGCTGTACCTACTGCAATGGGTATTGCTGTTGTTGTAAGTTCTTTATTAGACGAACTTGATATGAAATCAGGTTTTACAATGCTTGGTATAGGTCTTGCTTGTGTAGGTATTTATCAGCTTAAAACTAAAGAGTAAGCACAAAAACTCAGGCTACTGACGATTTTTAAAAATGTCGGTAGTCTTTGTTTAATAACATTAACATAGCTTATTTTTAATTTTTGTAAAGTCAATACTATCGACTTTTGGTCATTAGTTTATTATTTATAAACCAAATCAGAGTTTAGTATATAGACTATATATGTAAAAATAATAATGAGGATAAAAATAGTTATTTTATTATTTTTAAAAAAATTATAAAATTTAATAAAAGTATAATAAGATAGATAATGCTAAAGGCAAACAATCTAGTCTTATTTTTTATCCAATTTTTCATATTTTTAATTTTTAATTCAGCTGTTTTTGTTCTTCAGCAGACATAAATTTTCTCCTAAAAATAATAATTAAAATTATAGCAAAATATCAAAAATAAGCAATTAAATATTAAATTTGGACTTTTTAATAAATAATACGTTTTTATTAAGGAATTAGTGTTGATAGATGTAGAAGATATATGTTATAATTAAGTTGTCATATTATGCACTAAAAGGAGGCAGTATGTCATATACTAGAGATTATATTTTTGAAAAAAATTATAGAAAAAAACTACCAACATTTAAAAATTCATGAAAAACAAAGAAGATGATAGTAGTATTTTTTTATATTAGAATACAAAAATAGTAAAAGCGAAAAATAGATATTGATAGTTTTTGTAAAAAAGTAGGAAATAAGAAAAATAGTCTTAGTGATAAGAAAATTGATGAGTTTATTTATTACATAGTAGTCTAATTTTGAAGTGCAGGAAAAAAGTTTTCTGACATCAAATTTAAATAAAGAAGATTTGTTAGAAACGTGTTTTATCCCGTAGTAAGGTCTAGTAGCTTTTAATAAAGATAATGACACAAAACTTATTAAAGCTTTTAATCATACTAATGAAACAGATATTTATTTAGTATATGATTTTGAAAAAGATGGCTATAAATTTTTAGATAGGAAAGTTACTGAACAACTACTTATTTCTGATGAAGAACTCTTTGATTTTGCTAAAAGGTAATTTAGAAAAGTTATCACTGAAATATAATAAAGATAGTGTTCAGGGAAATGATTTTTATTTCTAAAATGCTAAAGATGGCTATGATGGAGCTAGTATATTTGATGAGAAAGTATTAAATTACTTTTATGAAAAGATAGGTTCAGACTTTTATGTAGGGCTTGCCACATCAAGATACTTAATAATCGCAGATGTAAAATAATAAAACAGGATTAGAAATTTTGCAAAAGAGTGATGGTTCATTTTTACGGAAGGTCTTAGTTCCAATAACAACAATTACATTTTAAATATGATGGAAAAGAACTAGAGAGTTATTTTATTTTTGTAGAATAGCTTTAAAAAAATTAAGTATAGGAGAAAGAGTCATGTTATTTTTTTACAATAAGAAAATGTTAGGAGAAACATTATTAATTACTATTCAAAGTAAAGAAGAGGTAACATACGAGGAGAAAAATATCACTCTAATTAAAGATGAAAATGGTGCTTTAGTTAGGGTTAAATATTTTTAATGTTGAAAAACTTGAAATTAGATGGAGAAGGAAGTATTGATTTAACAGAAGAACAAAAAGAGATTCTTCAAAAACGTTTAGAAAAATGGAATCAAAATTGATTTAGAAGGAAACAATGACGATTTCTTCGTAGTTGGAGAAGTTTTAAGTTGTGAAAACACCCAGATGCTGATAAGCTAAAAAGTAACGGAAGTAAAAGTTAGTGAAGATGAGACATTACAAATTGTCTGTGGAGCCCCTAATGTAGAAGCAGGTCAAAAAGTTGTTGTAGCATTAAGTGGTGCGATGATGCCAAGTGGTTTATTAATTAAAAAATCAAAATTACGTGGTGTAGAATCAAACGGAATGCTATGTTCAAAACGTGAATTAGGATTACCACAAGAAGAAGCACGAGGAATTTTAGTATTAGGTGCCGATACTAAAGTAGGAACTCGAGTGAAAGATTTGAATCTTAAATAAAATCTAACTTAGGAGGTGTATAGTATGGTTAATTGGAAAAAGTGGTTTTTAGAAGAAGATGAAGATGAGATATTCGAAGAAGAGATATCGCGTAAAGAAAAGAAAGAAAGTTCTTTAGAAACTAGGGAAAGAAGAACTGAAAACAAGAGAAAAGAAAGAGTCTATTATGAAGATGAAGAAGATTTTGAAATAGACTTTAGTTCTAGAAAATCTAAGAGAACATTTGAAGAAGATGAGTTTGAATCAGATTTTGGAAACAGAAGAAAAAGAGAGAAAACTCAAGAGAAATTTGAAGACTATGAAGAAGTAAACTTGGACGACTTTGAAATAGATGAGTTTGAAGACGAAGATTATGAAGAAGACTTCGAACAAGAGAAAAAATCTAAAAAAGGAAATGGCTTCTTTGCTAAATTCAAAAATCTATTCAAACAAAATGATGAAGAATTAGATGATGATTTTAGATGAAGAGCTTCTTGAAGAAGATAAAGATGATGAGGCTGAAGATTATAAGACATATCTAGAACGCCAAAAACGTGAGCAAAAAGAAAAAGCTAAACTAGCTGAAAAAGAACAATCAAGAGTAGTCAAAAGAAGAAGAAGATTATGAAGACGAGGAAGAATACGAAGAAGATAAAAAAGTAGGATTCTTCTCAAGGCTTAAAGATAAATTGTTTAACGTAAGTGAAGATGAGATTGATCAAGAAGAGTTAGAAGCGGTATTAGATGATTATGAGGAAGAAGAATACGAAGAGGAAACTCCAGTTAAGAAAAAACCTCAAGTATCTGTTGAAAGATTTGATTCTGAACCCGAAGAAGAACTTGAGATTGAGTTTGTAGATGAAGTTAAAGAAGAGGCTAAATTTGAAGAAATTGATATTACAAAATATGAAGAAAAAGAAGAGAAAGCTTCAGCTGGAACAGTTACAGACTTAGGAGATGCATTGAAGAAACTTGGTGTTACAAATTCTGAAATAACTGACGTTGATATCTTTGATGAGAAACCAACAAGAAGAAAACACCCAACGCTTGCAGCTGTTCGTACTAAGAGATTAAAACAAGACCACAAGATTGATGAACTTGGAGATAGTGTAGTACTAGGGAAGGATAGTAGTGAATTAAAACAAGAAGTAGCTACTTCATTCAAAGGTCAAACTCAAGAGAAAACTCAAGTTCAAGAAGAAAGAGTTACTAAAAATAGAGAAGCTCGTAAAGAATTCGAAGAAAACTTTAATTCTTTAGAGAGAAGAAGCGATAAAATCGAAAAAGATAATCCACTATACGTTAAGAAAAACGAAAAATTAGATGGTATTTTTGATGAAATTCGTGAAAAAGAAAGCAAAACTCACGAGAAAGAAGCTCCAACACTTGAAGTAAGAGAACTTGATGCGGAAGGAAGCCGTCGTGAAAAATTAAAATATACTTCTGTACATGATGTGTTAGAAGGAAATGAAGATTTATTCGAAGATGATATCGATAGAGTAAGCAAAAAACTTGTTGGTGAAAGATTCGAAGAAAGCCAAGAATCTAGCGAAGAAGTTGAAAACTTCAGAAAAGGTTTATATGAAGGTAAGAAATCTGAAAATACTCAAGAAAGAACAGCCTTAGATGAGCTTATTAAAACTGAGAATATTGATGTTTCTCCAAGAAAAGAAGAAACTCTTCCTGAAATAGAAGAACTTAATGAAAATTTAGCTGACCTTAAGAAAGAAAAACAAGAAGAAACTTATGTTGATTTAGTTCAAGAAGCGGCTAAAATAGAAGACATTGAAGTTGAAGATTACGAAGAAATTAAAGAAGTTAAAAAAGATAGACTTTCTGGTTACAGTGATTATCATTTAGATGAAGAAGAAATCGAAGAGTTAGAAGAGCAAAACTATCTAGAAGAATCTGCAGATTCGGTAAATATCGATAGCTTATTAAGAGAAGTATCTCCAAACAATAAGATTATTAAAAAAGCTAATGATGTAGATAAATTCACAGATGAAAAAGTTGTTCCTAAAGAAGTAGTTGAGAAGAGAGTAGAAGATGCTAAAGCTCACGAAGAAAGTGAAGAAGTTGAAGAAGTTGAACGTGGAATAGATTATACTGAAAAACTATATACTAATGATGTTTCTGAGTACTTTGATAAAGGTAATGGAACTAAGTTAGGTGAATATAAAAACTGTAGATTATGGATATAGACCAGTAAGTAAAGAAAAAAATTGAAAAATAATCAAAAATTCTTGATGCAATTTTCGAAAAATACTCTTCATCAGGATTGTCAACAGCGCCAAAATCTGTAACTAGTCAAATGATGAGTTCAAATACTATTACACCTAAATCAAGAAGTGTAGGTAAGTTCAAACCATCTCCAGTATATTCTTCTGTATATGGTTCAGCAACACGTAATACAGCTGAAAAATTCAAATAAACCAGTTGGTATATCAACTACAGGATTATCTATAAATAATCAAGTGAGTAAAACTACACCTGAAGTAAAAAAATGAACCCAAAATAGTTGAAAAAACAGTAGAAGCTAAAGCAGATACTACAGTAAAAAAATAATGCTAATATCTATAAAGAAATTGCCTCACAAGAAGAGACAGTTTGGAATATAGGTTCAGCAAAAACGAGTACCTAAAAAAAATAAGGTTAAAAATAAAAAAATAACTAGATAATCAGTAACAAAGAGGATGGCTCAAAAAGCCATCCTCTTTGTTTAGGATATTATCATTGGAAGAAAAAATTTAGCTATAGACTGAATTTTTAATATGGAAATGAAATATAAGAAAATAAATAAGGGAGTGACTCAAAAATCGTGATTTCGGAGAAATCGATTTTGTCGAGTCAGTCCCTTGTTATTAATTTTAATCTATTACATATTGACCAGGACTTATTGTATTTACGATAGTTTCGAATAGAATTATTCCAACTACGTTTAACATAAGTCGAGAACGAATTTTTTTTCTGTTTTTTGGTGCATCGTAGACTTTTATTAAGTGATCGCTCATTTTAGCAAGAGGGCTATTCGCAAGGCTAGTGATTGATAAAATAGTTGCACCGTTTTGTTTCGTCGCTAAAACGCAATCATTAATTACGTCTGTATTTCCCCCTAGAGAAAATACTAGAATTACATCATCTTTTGTACAAATATCAGGGAATTCTTTTTAATAGAATAATGTTCAAAAATAATCATTGGACCCAAAGATTTATAAGTTTAAGCTTTCTATTGAAATCACTCATAACCATATAACTAGAACCACTACCTAAGCAAAAAATACGACGTGCATTAATTATTTTTATCAGCAAAAAAATATCAAAATCATCTTGATTAAGAATAGACATAGTACGTGAAAATTCGACGCTAAGCTGTTCTTTTTAAAGTAATAAAGTTAGAAGAAGTAGCGTTATTATTTTTTAGCTAATCTTTTACTCATTTTTTTAAATCATATTTTAAAGTCAATAAAATGTGTTATATCCCAACTTTTTACAAGCTCGAATTACAGTAGAAGAAGAAACAAGGATTTCTTGTTTAATTTCTTTTAGAGTAGTATGTTCAATATTATCTTGTTTCATTAGATAATCAATAGCTTGTTGTTCCGAAATGGATAGTCTATCATAGTTTTCTTTTAAATTCTCAAAAAAACATAAAAAAGTTCCCCTATAGTAAAATTTACTAAAGATTTTCATTTTTATTACTCAGCATTAAGTATCATATCACAAAAATATAGAAAAATAAAAGTTAAATTGTTAAGGTTTTCTAGAGTTCAGTAAAATTTTTACTGAAATAGTAATAAATTACAAAAACAAGAAACTTTTTAGGCGAAATTTGAAAAACCGTTTTCAAATCTGTTATAATGTACCTATAAAAAATAACAAAGGAGAAAAGGTAATGGCAAAGAAAAAAAATAAATTCGTTTCTGCTTTTGAGCAATTCGGACGTTCGTTCTTATTACCAGTATCTGTACTTCCTGGTGCAGGTATTATTAAAGGGATTGGGACAGCCTTCAGTAATTCAAACACACTAAAAATGTTCCCAGCATTAAAAAATGACATTATTCAATTTATTATGAAATTCCTAATCGTATTAGGAGATACAGCATTCAACAACTTACCAATTATATTTGCAGTTGGGGTAGCTGTAGGTTTAGCAAAACGTGAAAAAGGTTCTGCTGCACTTTCTGGTTTACTAGGATTCATCGTATTACACTACGTACTTAACTTCCTATTAGTACAAAGTCACAAATTAGTAGATACTAGTAAATTATCAAGTAACGAAGCAAAATTAGCATTATCAAATGCCATGCAGACAAAAGTACTTGGTATTCAAACAATGGACCTTAGTGTATTCGGGGGTATCATTGTAGGTATAGTTGTATACTTCGTCCATAAGTGGGCTGTTAAAGTTCAATTACCAACAGTTATTGGATTCTTCAGTGGACCACGTTTCGTACCTATCGCAACTATCGTAATCATGTCAGCAGTTGCAACTGGACTATTCTTCGTATGGCCTCCAGTACAAAAAGGTATCAGTGTATTATCAATCTTCATCCTTAAATCAGGACCTATTGGAACGTTCCTGTATGGTTTAGTAGAAAGAGCGTTATTACCATTCGGTCTTCACCACGGTTTAAACTGGCCAGTTCGTACAACAGAACTAGGTGGAGCTTGGGAAATTGGTGGACAACGTGTAGTTGGTACAATCAACGCTTACTTAGCTTCATTAGCTGATCCAAACGTACAACATGTAGATCCAAGTATTACAAGATTCAACGGTGGTAAATTTGTTTACTTCATGTTTGGTCTTTCTGGTGCAGCTTATGCAATGTACAAAACAGCTGATGAGAAAAAACGTAAAGTTGTAGGTTCATTACTATTCGCAGCTGCTGGTACTTCATTCTTAACTGGTATTACAGAACCAATCGAATTTACATTCTTATTCGTAGCTCCAATTCTTTATGTAGTACACGCATTCTTAGCTGGTTCAGCATTATTCGTAATGCACATGTTAGGAGCAGGGGTTGCTACTCCAACTGGACACGGATTTATTAACTGGGTAATCTACGGAGTACTTCAAGGTCCTAAAACAGCTTGGTGGTTAGTACCAATCGTAGGTGTAGTTTACTTCTTTATCTACTACATCGTATTCAGATTTATGATTGTTAAATTCGATCTTAAAACTCCTGGTCGTGAAGACGGAGATGATGTTAAATTATCTAATAAAAATGAAGCTCGTGCTAAACTTGGTGTAGAAATCGCTACAATCGGTAAAGAAGAAGCACCAAAATCAGTAGACGTAGCTGCTGGTGATGATGAAGTAATGGAAACAGTACAAAAAACACCAGAAGGAATTAGAAAACAAGCGATTGAATTAGTTAAAGCACACGGTGGACCAGATAACATCGAAGCTGTAGATGCTTGTATAACTCGTTTAAGAATTAATGTAAAAGATAAAAGCTTAGTAGACCAAGAACGTATTACAACGAAACTTGGAGCTATGGGATTTGCAGAAAGTGATATGCAAATGCAATCAATTTACGGATCTCATGCTAATGTATTAAAAATGGAAATCCAAGAAATGCTTGGTATGGAGGAATAATTTCATGAAGAATTTGTTTGTTACAGACTTAGACGGTACATATGTTAAGAATTCAGTGTTCGTAGAACAAGAAGATTTAAAAGCGTATCATGATGCGAAAAAATACGGGGATTTCTCAGTTGCGACTGGGCGTTCTGTTGAAGAAATCAAATATATTGCAGAAGGCAATGATATGGATGTTACACACATGATAGGGTTTAACGGAGCGGTCGTAACAAGACAAGATGAAGTTCTTTTTGAAAAATATATTCCTACTAAAGATTTAACTGGAATATTTGAATATCTAAAGGAAAGCAAATTAATATTTGATGCTTTAGATGGAAAACAACGTATCGGTAATTTTGATCATGAGAAGAAAGATAGATTGTGGAACATGGAACTAATTTGTGTTGAGAATCCCTTTGAAATACTAAAAGGAAAAACAATCTATAAAATAAATGTAAGACCAACAAAAGACCAATTAGATTATCATTACGATATAATGAAAGAAAAATTTCCAGAAGTAGAGATTTATAAATCAGGTTCAACACGTATGGAAATCACAGCAAAAAATATTTCTAAAGCTAGTGGTATAGAAGCTATCAGGTCAGGGTATGATAGAGTAATAGCTTTAGGAGACTCAGGGAATGACGTGGATATGTTTAAAGTAGCAGATATTTCATACTGTATGAACCGCGCGCCACAAGAAGTAAAAAACCAAGCTACACATGTAGTGGACGATTTTGCAGCGGCGATAAAACATTTTGTAGAAAACTATGAATAGTAAAAAAGAACCGGCAGAGATGCTGGTTCTTTTTTCTATTCCATGTATTAAAATCAATAAATAAAATCCAGGAGTTGACCTAAAAAACCTAAAACTTAACAAAGTTCATATGAGAACTCATAGACGCAGTGGTTTTTTAATTTTTTAATATTTCTAATATTTCTCCAATATTTCACCTCTTACTGCTGAGATAAGATAAAGTGAACCTGTAATTAGTAGAGTTTCATCATCTTTCAGATTTGGGATGATGTTGTTTAAAGCAACTTCATAATTCTCATATTTAGTAACATGAGTATCCCCAAAACTTTGAATTAGATTTTCAAGATTTGATTCTTTAATCTCGATTGGAACTTTTGTCGCTGAGAATTCAGCAGGGATCGTTTTTAATTTTTCAATCATATCTTTATAGTCTTTGTCTTCAAGAATACCAAGTAGAATTTTCAATTTAGGGAATTTTTGCTTATTTAGGTAGGCTACTAAACTATCTATTCCATCATTATTATGAGCGCCATCTAGAAGAATATTGTCACGAATCCATTCTAAACGTCCAACCCAAACTGATTTGCTTAGAGCTTCTTTTATAACACTATCTTCTATATCGATAATACCACGTTTTTTTAGATTAGATAATGCTTCTAAAGCTAAAGATGCATTAAAAGTTTGGTGTGCACCGACCATTTTAGTAGAATAATCTACACCTTTATATGAGAATTCGTTACCTCTAGCTTCGACTTTGTTCACAACGATATCTTCTTCGTTTAGTATACTTAAGTTAGCATTTTTATCCTGACAGATGTCTTTTATTACATTTACAACACCTTCACTAGCAGGATATATTAGGACATTATCATTTTTCTTGGATAATTCCACCTTTTTTTCATAGGCGATTTTTTTCAAGAGTATCGCCAAGAATCGCAGTGTGATCTAGACCGATTTTTGTAATAATAGATAATACTTTTTCTTTAAAAATATTTGTTCCATCATATCTTCCACCAAGACCAACTTCCATAATGACGAAGTCTGTTTTTTGATTTCTAAAGTATAATAAAGCTACACCAGTGATGATTTCGAAGAATGACAGTTTATCACTAGGGTCTGGATTATTTTTTTGTCGTAAGTTTCTTGAACTAGTTTGAATAATCGATAGGCTTCTTTTATATGAAATAAAAATCATCATTAACACGAATTCTATCGTTAAAACTTAGCATACCGGGGACTTGTGTATAATCCAACTCTATACTTAGTTTTTTTAAGACATCTTTTTAAATAAGAACAAGTTGATCCCTCACCATTAGTACCAGCAACATGAATTACCTTTAAGATCTTTTTTTCAGGATGGTCGAAAAGTTCAAGAATATGTTCCATTCTGTGAAGGCCAAGTTTCATTCCAGTACGTTCTATTTTTATACGATGAAGTAATAAGAAGTTCTTCACAAAACACACTCAATTGCGTAGTTTACAATTTTCATCTTCATCTAAAGTTAGAAGTTTTTTTCAGCAAGTTGTTCTAAACTTAACTGATTGAAAAGTTCTAATATGTTATTTTCTATCTTCTAAATTATTTTCTTTTTAAATATTTTCTCAAATTTTATTTTACAATTCAAATTCATAAATAAACACCAACATTTCTAATAATATACACTTAATTTTATAATGTTAAAGATGAATTGTAAAGGATATAATTTTGGTGAAGGAATTTTAAGTTAAAATCAAAAATAAGATATAAATAATCCTTATAAATTATTTATGGTTATGTTGATTAGTAGATTTATATAGTATTATTGAAATTAAATATGAAAATTAACAACTTTAATTTCATTTTAATTATAGTCTAAAGTTCATGTAAGGTAAGTGGGATATAATATAAACATAACAAAACTTAATAATATTTTTCATAATATACTGGCTCATCGAAAAGATGGGCCTTTCTCCATTTTCTAGGGATTATTTTTCAAAATTTTTCAACTTTTAATTTCATTTTTAATTATAGTCTAAAGTTCACGTAAGGTAAGTGGAATATAATATAAACATAACAAAACTTAATAATATCATACTACGGCTCCATCGAAAGATGAGTACTTCTCCATTTCTTTGAGTAATTTTTCTGAGTTACTATAGTTGTATGCTATATCTATATATTATATTTTCTTTTTCCAGATTTGAGAGAATTTTTCTCCAATCAATAAGATTTTTATTTTTGATATCTTTAATGCCTGCTTGTAGAAATTTAGCCTCTAATCGTTCTTTATTTGTCTGGGATTGTACATTTTTCTTGGAATATGATTAGATGGTTTTTAAAAATTCTATTTGTATATACTTTATGTTGTGTTTTGCATATTATCACCTCACTATAAAAATATACCATCATTTTAGTATTGTCAATATAAGAAATAAATTTGACAAAAAGTAAATCTTTAAGTAAAATATTTTTCAGAAAATAATCATTTTTCAACTTTAATTTCATTTTAATTATAGTCTAAAGTTCATGCGAAAGGTAAGTGGGATATAAATATAAACATAACAAAACTTAATAATATCATAATATAAATGGCTCATCGAAAGATGAGCCTTTCTCCATTTTTTTATGGAGATTTGACAAGTAATACTTTTTAAGATATTATTAGGTGTATTAAGAGCCTTATTGATTAAGGAGAGATACTTGAAGAAGAGAAAGCCTTTATTAGTTAAGGTTAAATAAAAGGCATATCTATTTGATATGTCTAATTTATTTAGATAGAATGAATTAGGATAACTATTTTAAAAATTTTATGAATGTTCATACTGTTAAGGGATTAGCAAATGAAAAATCTAGATTTTTAGAAATTAAGCTAGAACAATTCTATAAAGAATCGAATAGTGTGTAAATATTTAGTATAGATGATATTTGTGAAGGTGTAGATATGGATATTAGATTTGAAAAAGGTATAAAGCAAAAACCATTCTCTAGTGATCTGTAAATGGTCGAATGAGAAAGGTGAAGAATTTCAAAAGCAAATGGATGGGATTAAAAGGTTTCTATCCTTTAAATTTAAATAAGATACAGAAATTAGAGAATATATTTTTCTATTTTTTTCATGAAGAAGAATTTCTGAGATAATACAAATTATAAAAATCGAGGGAGATAATGTGCATTTAGGGAGATTTATTTTTAAATCCACAAAAAGTAGGGCAAGGTCTTGGAAAGAATGCATTAGGGAGCATTTGTTCAGCGTATTTTTGAAGATGAAAAATATTGATAGTATAACTTAACAGTATTTGATTCTAATATAATCGCTAAGAACCTGTATGAGAAATTAGGTTTTAAAATTGATAAAGTGATAGAATGTCCAAATTTGAAGTATATTATGAAAAGAACTAGATAATTATTATTTTCAAAACTTTTTCAATTTTTAGTTTCATTTTTAATTATAACCTAAAGTTCATGTAAGGTAAGTAGGGATATAATATAAACATAACAAAACTTAATAATATTTTTTCATAATATATGGCTCATCGAAAGATGGGCCTTTCTCCATTTTCTAGGGGTATTTTTTTGATTTTGAGTTTAAACTATGTGAGATAATAGATATCATCGGTTAGTCGTAATTCTATCAAGTCCAAAGGATGAAGATAGAATGTACGAATCATGCTACGAAACTAGAATTTTTAGCGACGAAAAATCTAGTTTCGAATCATTATAAAATGGCTCATCGAAAGATGGGCCTTTCTCCATCGATTATTTTCAAATTCAATTTTAGTTTCATTTTAATTATAGTTTTTAATCATAAGTGGGATATAATTCACAAAACTTATATCATATTGGTCCATCGAAAGATGGGCCTTTCTCCATTTTCAGAATAGTTTTCAGGTTTTTTCTTGAAACTTTATTTCAAAGTGCTATAATATTATTTATGAAAAACATCAGTTAATTTATTAGAAGGTCCGATTTTACGGGCGATGATTGCTTTTTATGATACCAATTATGATAGCAAATATTTTTTTCAGCAACTCTATAATACGGTAGATATTATGATTGTTGGTAGATTCCTTGGAGAAGAATCCCTTTGCTGCTGTTGGAGCTACTGCTGCGATATTTGAGCTTGTAGTTGGTTTTGCATTAGGTATAGGAAATGGTATGGGTATAGTTATTGCTCGTCATTACGGTGCAGGAAATTATGAAAAGTTAAAGAGTGCTGTAGCTGCCACATTTGTAATAGGATGGGTATTGAGTATTGTGATTGCAGTATTAGGTAATTTTACTTTTATATCCATTACTGAAATTACTAGAAACACCAAGTAATATCATTGATCAGTCTTATGAGTATATTTATCTTATAGTAGTATTTGTAGGTGTTACGCTTGCGTACAATTTGTGTGCGGGATTACTTCGAGCAGTTGGAGATAGTAAGGCTGCATTATATTTCTTAATTTTCTCAGCAATTATTAACACTGTATTAGATATATATTTTATAGCATATTTACATATGGGTGTACGTTCGGCTGGAGTTGCAAACAATTATCTCACAAAGGTATTTCTGCAGTATTGTGTTTTAACTATATTCGTAGAAAAACACCATTTCTAATTCCAACAAGAAAACATTTTACATGGAATAAAAAACTTTATTCTGATTTATTTAGCCAAGGTTAGCAATGGGACTTATGTTTTCTGTTGTTTCAATTGGTACAGTAATCTTACAAACATCGATTAATGCCTTTAGGTCCAGTAATTATCAGTGCTCAGACGAGTGCTAGAAGAATAATGATGTTCGCACTGCTCCAGTAGGATCTATGAGTGCGACTATAACGACTTTTACATCGCAAAACTTCGGAGCAAGACAATATAGTCGAATAGTTGAAGGATTACGTAAGGGTGCGCTTGTTACGATAATTTGGTCAGTTTTCATCTGTATTACGTTATTTTTTCGCAAGTCCATATTTAAATGAACTTATTACAGGAAGTAATGATGAAGAATTAATTTTACCAGGCTTCATTATATCTTAAGATTAGTTCTGTATTTTATCCATTTTTTAGCCATACTTTTTAGTATTGAGAAATGCTCTGCAAGGATTAGGGACAAAAGATGATGCCACTTGTTTCAAGTATTATAGAAATGTTAGGGAAAATATTATTTGTAATATTTATTATTCCAAGTGCAGGATATTTAGGAGTAATATTTGTAGAACCTATTCTATGGGTTGTAATGGCAGCTCAATTGTATTATGCATTTAGAAAAGAACCAGTTATTTGTTCGTTGAAGAAAAGAGTGAGTAGAAAGCTGGGAAGTAGCACTCCAATCAACAAAATAGAGAAGTAATTCTAAAAATCATAATTTTAGGGTTGCTTCTTTTTACTGCAAACCTATAGTCACATGATATAATAGTAAGGTATGTAAAATAAAAATGATAAGGTGACAGAATGAATAAATTAAAAACAATTATTAAATGATATTTAATTATGGGGATATTGAATTTTACTCGGATTCTTTTTCAGATGGGGAGATTTTTATGATGGAAGCTGTGAGTAGAAGGTGTTCGTAAGATGGTAGCTGAAGGTGCGGATGTTATTGATATTGGTGCTGAATCAACTCGTCCAAGTTCTACTGTAGTTAGCGAGGAAGACGAACTTGCTAGATTACAAAGTGTATTTCCAACTTTAAGAAAAATATTCCCTGATGTGTGTTTTAGTGTCGATACGTATAAGCCTAATGTAGCTGAATACATGATTGAAGCAGGAGTAGATGTACTAAATGATGTGAATGGTGCTAAAGGAAGTACTATGGCTGATGTCGCTGCTAAGTATGATATGCCAATCTTTATTATGCACAATGGTGGTGTAGAAGAAGGGCAAGAGATTGAACAAGTTGTACGTGAACTAGGCGAGAGTGTTGATATTTGCTTAGATGCAGGTGTGAAGAAAGAAAATATAATCGTAGATCCTGGAATGGGATTCGGTAAAACTGCAGAAGCTAATTTAGAAATTACACGTAAGTTAGAATTACTTAATTCACTAGGTTGTGAAATCTTATATGCGGTGAGTAGAAAGAGAACTACAGATTATGTATTAGGTGGTAATAGTAATCCGAAAGATAGAGATATAGTAAGTGCTACTTTATCATTAGAAGCGGTGAAACGAGGAGCTAGAATGGTACGTGTTCATAATGTGAAAGTTATGAAAGAAGTTCTAATAACATATGAAATAATTAATGGATAATCTAACAGAAGGAGGTTAAAAATGAAGAATACATTTGTTTATAATAATCATTTAGAAGCGAAGAAAGTTCTTAGTACGCTTTGAGAGTGAATTAGAAATGTGTGATGAGTTTATTTTCAGTGTGGCGTTTATTTCAGAAAGTGGTTTAACTAGTTTACTTCAGACTTTGAAGAATTTGAAGAAAACATTCGTGGAAAGATTTTAACGACGAATTATTTATATTTTAATACTCCTAAAGTGTTAGAGAAATTGTCTAATTTAAAAATATCTCTAAAGGTTTATGATTGTGTAGAAAAATAAACATGGATTCCATACTAAAAGGTTATTTATTTAGACGAGGAGACTCATGGAAAGTACTGATGGGAAGTTCGAACTTAACGAGTGCTGCACTTACGATAAATAAAGAATGGAATACTTTTTGAGGGTGATAGGGTTCTAACGGATAACATTCTATATGAGTTTAATAGCTTATGGAAGAAAGCCAAGTCTTACTCTGAAATAAAAGATAAGTATGTTGAAGAATTCTGCTAATAATAAGGTTGAGACTGTTACTAAGAAAAATTATTTCGAGGGAAATTAAACCGAATAAGATGCAAAGGAGTTTTATGAAAAATTTCGAAAAACTTGTAATCAAGATAATAAGGGTCTTCTATTTCTGCGACAGGAACTAGGTAAGACATTTGCGGCTGCTTTGCGATGAAGAGTAGAAAAGCAGAGATTGTTGTTTATCGTCCATAGAGAACAGATTGCTCGTCAGGACCTCGGAGACATTCAAGACTATTTTTGGAACTAGTCGCAGTTATGGTTTATCTAAGGTAAGGAGAAAATATAGAAGCGGATTTTTATTTTTCTACTGTTCAAACTATGTCTAAAGAAGATGTTTTAAGAGTTTTAATGAAACTTATTTTTGATGAAATTATAATAGATGAGGTTCATAGCAGGAGCTGAGAGTTATCTTAGATTGATGGATTATTTCAAAACCGAAATTTTATCTAGGTATGACGGTGTTCTGATAGAACGGATAGTTTTAATATTTATGGAATTATTTAACAATAATATCGTTGAAGTTCGTTTAAAAGTAGCGATGGAAAATTCACTATTATGTCCGTTTCCATTACTTTGGTATTAGCGATCTAGAAGTTGATGGTAAGTGTTATTGACGAGCTGAGTTGAGTTTTTCAAATCTAGTGTCTAATGAACGTATTGAGCATATTATAAGTAGATTAATTATTATGGTTATTCAGAGATAGGGTAAAAGGTCTAGTTTTCTGTTCGTCAAAACAAGAAGCTAAGGTGCTTAGTGAAGAATTTAATAGGCGTGGTTATAATACTACTAGCTTAACAGGTGAAGACAGTCAGAGCCGTGAACAGGAGATTGCTAGTTAGTTGCGAATAATGGCGATATGCTAGATTATATATTTACCGTAGATATTTTCAATGAAGGGTGTAGATATATCCTGAGGTTAATCAGGTAATTATGTTAAGACCTACGCAAAGTTCTATTATCTTTATTCCAACAGCTAGGTCGAGGTTTTCGAAAAATCTGTGGATAAGGAGTTTGTTGTAATAATAGATTTTATAGCCAATTATAAAAATAACTTTTTAATCCCTGTGACTTCTATCTGGTGATAATAGTTATGATAAAGATACTGTAAGGAAAATTTTTATCTCAGGGACTAGATATATTCTGGGGACATCGATCTATTCATTTGATGAAATCTTAAACAAAGAATATATATAGCGATAGACAATGTGAAGCAAAACGTGGCTATTTGTTACTGATGAATATAATAAGCTGAAAAATAAGCTAAAGAATACTCTACTTATTCAGACTTTGAGGACTATGATGCTATTGATGTGGAAAGATTTTTGAGGTAGCTGAAGTTATTATTCATTCTTATCTAAGAAGGAAAAACAGTTTAAATATAGTGGAAAGCTGACAAAGACTGCAGAGAATATGTTGAATTTCGTCTCTACTAATTTGATTTTGAGTAAAAAGATAGAAGAACTTATAATTTTACGTTATTGATGAGAAGAAGCGTAATATTCTTTACAGCTTTTGAAGAAAATTATGTTGAAAGATTATAATAAATTTATCGCAGATTATGAGTTGGATGTTAGTAGAAAGATACTTACTAACAATTTCGTAACTAGCAGTGTCACTAAGAAGAAGTTTCATGATTGTATATTTTTAGATGAGAATGTTGCTGAGATAAGAATGTCTAAAGAATTCGAAAGAACAGCTACAATCAGAAATTTTAGGGAATTATTACTAGATTTAGTAGACTATGGAATTTACAGATATAATAAATATTATAAAGATAATTTATACAAAGATACTAATTTTGTATTGTATGAAAAATATAGTTTTGAGGATATTTGTAAATTATTCTCTATGGGGGAACAAACCACTGCTATTAGCTATAGGTGGTTATAAATACGATGAAAGAAACAAAGACTTTACCTGTATTTATTAACTACGATATTGATGAAAAATTCATTTAACCGAGATTATACACTATGGATTTTACCGGATAATGGTTTTACTGATGTCAGAAGCTGAGAAGGAATTTAGAATCGAAAGAGTGCGACTATTTCTATAATAATGAAACGAAAAATCATCTATTTATGAGGAAAAATAAAGATGATAAAGATGGAGCACGAATATTTTATTTCCTAGGTGAGATGAAGACGACAGGAGAGCCTAAATTAGTAGCTAGAGAAAGAAGCGGAGATACTGTAATTCAATTTTTCTATAAACATAGACTCCAATCCGAGAAGATATGTACGAATATTTCACGAGGGATAGATATAAAATAGAGTAACTAAAAATGAATTTAAGTTCATGAGAATTTGGATTTCATTTAGTTGCTCTTTTTATTAATCGTGAGGAATTTAAAGTTTTATGATAAATATTTGAAATTTCTAAAAAGAATATATAATATATTGAAAATCTGATGCTACTAATGTAAAATAGAGCTCAATATAGGAGGTGGTATTCGATGAATATTTTCTGAAAAATAAACCTATAGGTTATTCATCTATTTCATCAGCATTTGTAATGCTGGTAGAACGCTATTTGATATTGCATTGATATTTATGCGACGAGTTTACTCGAATCTAGAATTAGCTAGAGTATAGTTTCGATAGCCTTACGATCATTGCCTTATATTATCTCGTTTATCTTTTGGGATATTGCGCGATCAGACATAGAGATAAGTACAATAGAATATTATCGACAAGATTTTATCAGTTTTTATTATTTACATTATTCGCCTTAGTATGTATTTATGGAATACAATGGTGGATTTTTATTGTATTAGTGTTTCCTGAGTTTATCACTTAGGAAGAAAAATAATAGACAAAAACCAGAAATACCAAGGTGAAAAGTCTATTATTTTTATTTTGTATTGTTGTAAACGGTTATCTGTGATATAATATAGATATGGCATCTATAAAAGTAACAAAAACAGAGAAGGCAAAACAACACGTATATTTGGTAGAAGGATATCGAGAAGGATAAAGTAAAAACAACGAACAATTCATACTTATGGAAGACTAGATAAACTTGAACAAGAGAATCGAATTTTAGAAAGATTAGAAGCTAAAGAGGAAAAATTTAACAAAGATAGTCATATTGAAATAACATATGATTTAAAATGCTCCTATAGAACGAGACCAGACAAAAGTATATCGGTTGGAAAATAATAGATTCTATATTCAAAGAACTTAAGATCGATAAATTTTAGTAGAAAGTATGAAGACAGAAGTGACAAAACATCAGATATCCTAAGACTACTAACTATACAAAGAATACTAAAACCAAACAGTAAAATCTCAACCTATAAAAAGCTCAAGAAGAACTTTACGGTAATTGGGATATTAGCTAAATAGTATATACGAAGTTTAGATGAAAATTAGATAAAAATAAAAAGACTTACAAATTCCACCTCATAAAGAAATCTCATAACTAATAGAACTGCAAACTTAGTATTTTCATGATGTAACGAATCTACTTTGAAACAGACAGTATAGAAAAATTACAGCACAAAGCTAAATACGATGAATTGTCACAAGAAAAAGCTAGAAAAAGAAATGAGACGAAAGGACCAAGTAGAACATCGTCCAGAACCAATTATACAGCTGGAGTTGTGTGTGGATACAAACGGAATACCGATAAGTTATAAATTATTCAAAGGAAATCAAACAGATCCAATAACTTACCTACCAGCGATAGAAACAATAAAAAAACAATTCCGAATAGAAAAGATTCATAGTAGTGGCGGATAAAAGCTATGAATAGTTCAAAAATGTAAGTTATATGTCCGAAGGAAATGACGGATGGGTATTTTCACAAAAACATAGAGGAAAAAGAGGAGCACCTAAAGATATACAAAACTTCATATTAGAAGATGAAGACTGGGAAGTGAATGAAGAAATGACATTCCCGACTTTGACAGTTTCAGACACAAGAAAACCCTGATGAAAGGCGTAGCTATAGCGTTTCATCAGGGTGAAATAGCATAATTTTCCTATATACATATATCAGAAACATATCCTACAAGAGGAATTTTATTCATCTTTACAGAATTAATTATATCAAGATACTCTTTGATTCTGCATCCTTTATATATAATAATCTCCCATTAATGTCTTAACACTTCTAACGTTGTATTTCTTATTGCTTCTTGTATTTTGGCTGTCGATAAATTTACATTATTATCTTTTAGAAGTTTCAAAGATATCTTTCTATTACTAAAGCTAAACTAGATTAAAAAGTGAGCTCTTATTCTCTTTTCACTCCATACGAATATTAGCTAGCTTCAAAGATTAGTTTTAACACTCTAAAACTATCTTCAATCTTTCCATAGACTTCCTATATTTCTCTACTTCTCTTCCCGTGAGACTCTGTGAATATTCTATAGCGAAGAATCCATCCATCTTTTTCTGCCTCTTCAATTTGTTTGACATCTAATTCTATCTAAGTTCCCCTAGTTACTTTTATAAATTTCACCACCTAACTCTTGCTTCATCATGGATGGATTATTTAGTAGCTTTGTCAGCTTTATCTAGAAGTCTCTGTCTATCAGCTTATCTTTTTATCTCTTTTCAGAATATCCTAAAAAGTAGATTATCTTGTATTTTCTCGACTTTACCATCAACTCGAATTTCTTTTACATGTTCTATGTTTATATTTAAACTCTTTTCTATTGTATATCCATCTTCAAATAGTTTTCTTTTATTTCTTTCTTAGCGCCTTTTAGCTTATATGCCATGACATAATCTAATCTCTAGTTCTTTTTAATAAGTAGATTCTTACCAGAATTAAGTCCTCTATCTGCGGCTACTATTACTTTTTAATTTATATTTTTTCTTTTAAATCTTTTATGACGGGATAGTGTACTACAATTCACTCTGTATTACCTGGATATAGTTCGTAACCAACTGGTATTCCGTTATTATCAATTAATAATCCCATAACTACTTGTACTGAGTTTTACTTTATTATCTTTAGAAAAATCCAAAGCCTTTTTATTTCGTCTTTTTAACTGGATTCAAAGTAGTATGTAGTTGCATCGTATAATACTACATTTAATTCTCTGTTAAATTTTTCTTGAGTGTGCTATTTAAATGTTTTTCTAATTTTCTTTTCTCATCATAAATTATATCTAAAACTCTAGTAATCTTCTAAAATCAAATCATTTCGAAAATCTACATAATTTTCTCATGATCATATGCTGATTTCTTTGTGATGATGGAGTGAGTAGTCTTTGAAATACCAGTTGTTTTAGTATTTCTTCAATTTCTATTTACTTCTAGTTTTATATCTTTTATCCATCTACTTATTCCCAGTTCTGCTATCTTCTCGTATACTAAATATCCATAGTTTTTACGTACTAAACCTTCTTTTTCAAAATTATTTGTCTCGATATTTTATCTATGGTGCTTTCTTTTAATCTTTCATTTTTCTTTGATTTCTTTTCTAATTTTTCTAGAGTTTTTATCTTGTTTTTAGTAGTTTTTCTAGATTTTCATAATTTTTATAACTTTCATTTTTGGTTTATTAGTTTCTGGATCTGGATATGAATGAACTACTCTTTACAGTATTTTATTTCCTCTGTTTGTGTATACTTGAACTATCATTTTTGCCACCTCATATATATTATACCACATACTTGTATATAGGAATAGCAAAAGTAGAAAAAGTTGATCGATAAAAGTCAACTTTTCTTACAATATTTTTCTCTCGAAACTGTCAAAGTCGGGAAAAATGTAGTTATATGTCCGAAGGAAATGACGGATGGGTATTTTCACAAAAACATAGAGGAAAAAGAGGAGCACCTAAAGATATACAAAACTTCATATTAGAAGATGAAGACTGGGAAGTGAATGAAGAAATGACATTCGCTAAGAAATCATTCATAAGAGAAAGAAAAATAGAAGGTAAGAAAGTAAAAGAAAAAGTATTAGTTACTTGGAATAAGAAATACGCTCAAAGAGAGCAAGCAAGACGAGAAGGCGCACTAGATTACGCAAGAAAAATTAACACAACCCCAACTTTTTATAGAATGACAAGTAAAAAGGTGGAAAGAAATATTTAGAAGTAAGATTAGTGGGATCCAAAAACAGAGAGATTCTACCTACAAACCAACAATAACATTAGATGAAGACCAAATCAATTTTGATGCACAATTTGACGGGATAAATGTAATAGTGACAAGTGAATTAACAATGTCAGATGAAGAGATAATATCAGCTTACGGAGAGCTATCAGAAATAGAAGATTGTTTCAGAGTGACAAAAAGCCAATTAGAAACAAGACCGGTATATGTAAGAACTCCAGAGCATATACAAGGACATTTTCTAACATGTTTTTTGAGCGTTAATACATGTTAGATTATTACAGTATAAAACAAATAAAACAAATGAGTTCAGAGCGAATAATAAATGCGTTGAAAAACAGCAAAGTCAACAAAAATTAAATCAAGGATATTACAGATTACAAGAGAGTGAAGATATGAAATTATTAAACAAGTTACTAGGAATAAAATGGGAAAAAGGAATAGTAAAACACGAAAGAATTAAATAGGTATCCTTTATAATTCGTGTACATACTAAAATTCCTCGAAAACAACCGCTATAAACACTATTGTACCAAGTGTTCATAGCGGTTTTATGTGTTCTCAAGTGATAAACTCGGGTTTATGGA